>Ga0335072_10015586_pt1 | contig 10787 bp, 5 predicted proteins | sample Lox_Sample_21_FD_206725 | JGI IMG/M metagenome (GOLD analysis project Ga0335072, IMG submission 206725) | Soil microbial communities from Loxahatchee National Wildlife Refuge, Florida, United States - Lox_Sample_2.1 | ecosystem: Environmental > Terrestrial > Soil > Wetlands | place: USA: Florida... | reverse complement strand
CAACTGCCTGCATCCTGGCTTCGTCGCCACGCGCTTCGGCGACCAAAGCGGTGGCGTGATCTCGCGCTTCATTGGGCTCGCCAAGCGCTTTGCGATCCCCCCGGAAAAGGGCGCGGAAACACTCGTGTATCTGGCGTCTTCGGCAGCCGTCGCGGAAACGACAGGCGAATATTTCTACAAGTGCCACCCGGTCACGCCCTCGCAGGCGGCGCAAGACGACAAGGCGGCGGAGAGCCTTTGGGAGCAAAGCGCGGCCCTGGCGGGTATCAAGACTTGATTGCTTCAGGCCGCGCCTGCCGTGACGGGCTTGCGGGAGAGATCTTTGCTGGGGCCAGGCGGCGGGCTCCGCAACAAAGCCTTCCGGAGCGCCCACTCGCTCTCGGCATCGAGTGCTTCAAGAAATTGCACTTCGCCGCTGGCGAGCATGGCAACCGGAAGACCGTCGCGGTAGAGGAGCCGGTTGCCGGTAAGCGCGGAGAGCTTCGCTTCAGGGGTCAGGATTCCGGCAAGATTAAGCGGATCGGCACCCGACAGTGAGACGATCACGCCTGTCAGCGGCTCACGCCGGACCTCACGCAAAAGGCCGATTGCTTCGGGCAGCGCAAACTGTTCGCCCGCGAAGCCGCCGACAAAACGGCCGCCGCGAATGTCGCCGCGCGCTTCGAGCTTGCGATAAATGCGCAGCAGGTCCCGCCAATGGGGCAGCCAAGCCGCCTCCCGCTCGAGGAGATGCCGGAAGACCACACCATAACGCCGCAATAAGCTGCGCGCGACATGCTCGGCCGCGTCCGTTCCCGGCTGCGGCGCTGCCTGAGCCAGATAAGGGCGGCGGGCGAGGGCCCAGCGGCCCGAATGCTCCATGCTGAACGCCGTTGTGCGGCGCCGGTGTCCGGCGCGTGTGGTCGAGCGGCGCTGGTCGGACGGCACGAGCAGCGCCCGAAGCCCGGCGAAACTGTCCGAATTCACCAGGCCAAGCGCAACAAGCTCGGCAAGCGCTTCCTCGGTTTGCGATCGCAATAAGCCCGTGCCCTCAACCAGCTCGTCGAAGAATGATGCGCCGTGCGCGCGGATGAAATCCGCGACGGCTGCCGCGCGGCCGCTGGGTTCGGCGCTCGCCGCTGCCGGTGAAAGGGAGGCCCAGAGCGGAGCGTGACGGCGGCTGAGCAAAGCAATCGGCGTCGTGCGGAGAGGCGCGGGTGGGGCTGGGCGCTCGCCGCCATTCAACCGCTCGCTCAGAGGCCGTAACCTTGTCCAAGAGATGCGTCCAGCCAAGCACTGATCGTCGAGCCAAGCCGAATCGTAGTTATCAAGGCGGGCCGGCAAAATCTCGGTCTCCCAGGCGCCGGCGGGGGCCTCGAAACCCTCGAGCTGCTCGACAATTATCTGGAGCGCATCGGGGCCTTCCATACGCGTGTCCGGTGTCAGGTGTTGCCAGGCAAGCAGGAAGCGCAGGAAATCGCGCGCGGAGACGTGCTCGATCTCGGCGCGCAGCCGCGTGATCGTAGAGTGATGGATGCGCGCGAGCAGCCGGCGGTCGCACCATTCTTCCTCCATAGCCATCGGCGTGAAGCGGCCGCGCAAGGCAAAACCTTCCGCTTCGAGGGCGCCGAGAGCGCGGCGGACTGTGCCAGTCTCAATGCCAAGCGGCGCCGCGAGTGCTTCCGCCGTGGCGGGCCCCAAGCCTTCAAGACGCCCCCGCAAGATTTCGATCAATGCCGCGTCCGGCGACCAATCCTGTCTGGCATGATCGGCTGGTGCTTCGATCGCGGGTTCGAGCCTGGCGCCGGGCCAAAGGGCTCTGAACTGCGGAACCCGTTCGGCGGCGATCCAAACGGTCGCTTGCGGCGCGAAGAGGCGGGCCACGCGTTTTTCGCGCCCGAGCTTATCTAGCCACTCAAACCAACCCGTTGCGTTCCGCACTTCTGTCTCGGTTAGAAAGCCAAGCCATACCAAAGCATCATGCAATTCGTCGGCGTTGGCCGCATCGGGCCAGGCCTCGGCCCGAACGCGGACAATGGCTTCAGCATCGAGCCGGCCGAGGCCAGCGGCGGCATCCGGCGCAAGCCAACGCCTCGCCATGACGGCCTGGGCCCGGCGCTCTTCCAGCGGCGCGTCGTCCAGAAAGGCGTAGGGCCGCGCCGACAGCACTTCCTGGGCCAGCGGTGACGGCGCGGTCAGTTCGCGCGCGACAATGCGGATCGCGCCCGATTCGATGTTCCTCAAGAGCCGTTCGAGGCCCGCGATATCCATGGCCTCGGTGAGGCAATCGGCGATGGTTTGGCGGACGAGAGGATGGTCAGGAATTTCGCGCTCGCCAACGAGGTTCTCGGCGCAGGCGAGCTGGTCGGGAAAGACAGCCCCGATCAGATCCTCGGCGTCCATCCTGGCGAGGTAAGCCGGGACTTTTCTGCCGCCTCGGAAGCGCGGCAGCGCAAGGGATGTGCCCGCGACCCAGCGCCAGCGCGTCAGAAACATCGGCGCGTCAAGCAGCGCTTGGATCAAAAGGCCTCTTGCGCTTGCCGAATGCAAATAGCGCTGGACCTCGGCGAGCTCAAAACTATGGGCGGCGGTCAGCGAGAGCAGAATATTGTCATCCGTCGCGGCGGCCTGCAGTTCGAAATTGAACTTGCGGCAAAAGCGTTTGCGCAGCGCGAGGCCCCACGCCCGGTTGATGCGGCTGCCGAAAGGCGAATGGATGACGAGCTGCATGCCGCCGGACTCGTCAAAGAAACGTTCGAAGACCAAAGTGTCCTGCGTCGGCAGACAGCCGAGGGCCGCGTGGCCAGCGGCAAGATATTCAACGAGTTCCATTGCGGGAGGCTCGGTCAGGCCAACCTCCTCGCGGAGCCAGCGCAAGGCGCCCTCCCCTGCCCCATCGCGCGCCAAAAGTAACGCGATGTCTGTCCGCAGCCGCGAGACGGAGTGCGACAACTCGTCCGTGCGCCCAGGCGCTTCGCCGAGCCAAAAGGGAATGGTCGGCGGCATGCCATGCGCATCGGCGACACGGACGGTTCCGCGTTCGACCCGCAAAATGCGATAGGACTGATTGCCAAGTTGAAAAATATCGCCGGCCATGCTTTCGACCGCGAAATCCTCATGCACGCTGCCGATGAACTGATTGTCAGGCTCGAGAAGGACCCGGTAATCGGCATTGTCGGGGATGGCGCCGCCGGAGGTGAGCGCGGTCAGCCGCGCGCCGCGCCGGCCACGCAGGATGTGGTTGACGGCGTCATGGTGGATCAAAGCGCCGCGCCGGCCGCGCCGGGTCGTGAACCCTTCGGCGAGCATATGAACCACGGCCAAGAAATCGGCGCGTGTCAGGTTGCGGTAAGGCCAGGCGCGGCGCAGCAAGGCAAGAAGCTCATCCTCCCGCCAGTCTCGTGCCGCCACTTCGGCAACGATTTGCTGGGCCAGGACATCGAGGGGCTGGTCTTGGATTTCGAGCCGGTCGAGTTCGCCGCGGCGGACACTGTCGAGCAGCGCCGCGCATTCGACCAAATCATCGCGCGAGAGCGGAAACAAACGGCCTTTGGGCATGCCATCGACCGCGTGCCCCGAGCGTCCAACCCTTTGCAAGAAGCTTGCGATCGAGCGCGGGGACCCAAGCTGGCACACCAAATCGACATCGCCGATGTCGATACCAAGTTCGAGCGAAGCGGTTGCGACGAGCGCCTTGAGCTCGCCATTCTTCAGACGATGCTCGGCATCGCGCCTCTGTTCCTTGGCCATGCTGCCGTGATGCGCGGTGATCCGGTCGGTGCCCAAGCGATCGGACAAGGCCCGGGCTGTACGCTCGGCCATGCGCCGGGTGTTCACGAAGATCAGCGTCGTGCGATGATCCTCGATGAGCTGTGTGAGCCGGTCATGGACGAGCTCGCGAACGTCGCCCGCCATCACGGCTTCGAGCGGCGAAGGAGGAAGCTCGATGGCGAGATCGCGCACCCGGCTGTGGCCCGTGTCGATGATTTTGCAGGTGCCGCCGCGGGCCCCCACCAAGAAATGCGCGACATTTTCAATTGGCTTTGCCGTCGCCGACAAGCCGACCCGCAGCAGGCTGCCGCCGCAAAGCGCCGTCAAGCGTTCAAGCGACAGGGCCAAATGGGCGCCGCGCTTGTTTGGCGCCAAAGCGTGAATCTCGTCGACGATCACGGTCCCCGCCGTGGCCAGCATGGTCCTTCCGGAGTCCGAAGTCAGCAGGATATAAAGCGACTCCGGCGTGGTGACGAGGATATGGGGCGGCCGGCGGCGCATCTGGGTGCGGTCGCCCGGCGGCGTATCGCCCGTGCGCACCAAGGTGCGGATGTCGACATCGGGCAGACCGCGCGCCCGCAAGGCCTCGCGGATACCGGCAAGCGGCGCTTTCAGATTTTTGTCGATATCGTTCGACAGGGCCTTGAGGGGCGAGACATAGACGATCTGTGTCGTGTCCTCAAGCCGCCCCTCGAGCCCTTGCCGCACGAGGCTATCGATTGCGGCAAGGAAGGCCGCAAGCGTCTTGCCGGAACCGGTCGGCGCCGCGACCAGGACGTGTTCGCCGCTTCGGATCGCTGGCCACGCTTCCGCCTGCGCTGCCGTCGGCGCTTGAAACCGATGCTCAAACCAAGCGGCAACCGCCGGATGAAGGATGGATGCGGCGTTCACGCGGCAACGCCGATGTGGCACACGGAAAGATAGACCATGCAACAGACTAACGCATCCGGCGTTGAAGCCAAACTGCGCGCCTGAAAGTATCGAGGCCGCGGGCGTTGATTTTCCCCAGGGGAAAACAGAGAAAAATGCATGGCGTTCATATAGGTGGCGGCGGCCATTTCGGCCAATATTTCACAAAAACCCCAAATGGCTATCCATCGAGTTCAGGATAGTGGCGGAATATCCCTTGTTCGTTGAAAGGAAGGCGGCGATTGCTGTTCAAATAGGCTTGAATGCGCGGACGCCGCGCGGTTGCTTGATGCAATGCCGTCACCCTCCGCGCCTCGGCAAGAACGCCCTTTGTCCGGTTTGGAAAAGCGTAAAGCAAGCCCTCGACGGCTTGAAAGAGGGATAAATCAGCATAGCTCACCCTCTTGCCCACGAGGTGCCTGTCGCCATCGGGGTTCCGCGCCAATAGGGTCTCGAACCAGCCGAGATATCTAGGGATTCGCTCCTCACGGAAATGCCGTGCCCGCCGCAGCGCCTCCGGTTTTTGATCCTCGTAGTAAAGATTGGCGCCCAGGGGATGATGCGAGTCGTGAGCCTCGGCAACGAGATCGGCGATGGTAAGCTGGATCTGATGAGTCCAGAGCCGCTTCGCCGCGTCTCGCGGAGCCAATGCGTGGCGATCGCCGAGAAAGAGCAGGATGGCAGCGGTCTGGCCGATCAGGACATCTCCATCCTTCAGGAATGGTGGCGCAAAGGGCGGCCGCGCGATGCTTTCTTGTTCCAGAACCGCCATGAGGGCGCCGGCACTGGCATCCTCGCTTAACGGGCCGCGGGCGACATCGACATAGCCCGCGCCTGCCTCTTCCAGAGCCAGCCGGACAAACTCGCCCCGGCCTTGAATGCCGGGCCAGTAATAGAGTTCATATGCCATGCGCAAGCTCCTTCTCCGGCCCAGCTGATGGGCGGCGAATCTCCTTCAGCCAAACAGCCAGTCCACCGCGGCTTTCAGGTTCGGCACGACCTGCGTTGGCCTTTCGGGAAGATTCAACTCTTGCCCTGGCCGATATTTCCCTGTTTGCACGAGAATGCCTTGGAGGCCAGCCGCCATCGCTCCGCCAACGTCGGCCTCCGCATCGTCACCAATCATGACGACATCCGCGTGACCGCACCCCAGGCTTTCCACGGCGAGCTTGAGAAACGCGGGCGCTGGCTTGCCGAGCACGGTTGCCGGTTTGCCGGAAGCATATTCGAGCCCCGCGACGAAAGGACCCGCATCGAGGCTGAGCTCACCGTCGTGGTCGAGGAAGTTGCGATTTTTCGCCAGAGCGAGAAACTCGGCGCCATGAAGGAGCTTCCGATAGGCCTGGTTTAAGAGGTCGTAGGTGAAGAAGGGGCCAGCGTCGCCAACGACAACGGCTGAGCCTCCATCACCCGCCAAGCCACTGAAATCCTCACGCAAATCCGGGTGCACGATGAGAAGCGGCACGAGATGGTGACTGGCAAGGAAATCACGCGCCACGGCCGCGGGGGTGAAGAGGTCCTGCGCAACGATATCGAGGCCAAGCCGGGCGAGATCACTGACAATCCGGCGCCGTGGGCGGCGGGTTGTATTGGTGATAAACTTGAACGGAATGCCCAACTCTCGGATTCGGCGGATCGCGTCGAGAGACCCCGGCAATGCCCGATTGCCGACATAGACGACCCCGTCAAGGTCGATCAGAACGCCTCCGACCATTTTGTCTTCTTGAGTTCCCGCCCGCGCGGGTCACCTGTCCCACTCCAGGACTTGCTTCGCAAAACACTCGGATCAGTTGTGCGATTCTTCCCTAGCGTGCAGCTTCAAGGTGCGCGCGTCGCTATGACGCCAAAAGAACGCCACCGCAATCCCGAGGAGAGCCGCGGCGGCCAAGGTCAAAAAGAGAGCATAGGAGGTGAGCCATGCGATCGCTGGGACAGCAAGAGCCATGATAATGCCGAGAATACAGATCTGCCATGCAATATGAACACCCGCGACAAAGGTCCCAAGCGCAAGCAGCATCAGAAGCGCCAGTCCGGTTCCAGGCGCGGTCAGCAATCTTTGAACATCGGATAACACCACGATATTCATTGCAACCAGAAAAGCCAACCAGTGAAGCACTTGCGTCCAAATCATGCGGAAACGCGCTTCCTTGGTAGGAGAATGAAGCCATCCCGTTCCTATGCAGACAACGCCCATCGCCAAGGCCAGGAACTCCCAATAGCCGGCAAGGGGCTGGTGTGAAATGCTGGTATAGGCCACGCCCAACAGCGTGAGCACGAGGACGATGATATAAGGCAGCTCCCTCAGCCAAAGCCTTGCGAAACGCGAAGGGGCCAAAGGGTGTTCCACACTTTTTGCCGCTACAGGTTCGCTCATCCCATGTTCCGATCTTTTTGGCTGATGACGCGGTCCTCATCATATCGGCCGGCGTCTTCAAATTTCCGTTTGCACTGAATTCGCAAGGTTGGCATATTTTCTTGATTGGGTACCACAACTACCTAAATGTCACAATTGTTCCAGGGATCCACCTCTTAACGCGCCGGATCATTTGCCCGATTCGGCCTATCCCGTAAGCCGCCGATCGCGTCGCTGTTGACTTGTGACGGCAATGGAAGAACATGCTCCAAAGCTGATCGCGTTTTTCGATCAGGCCCTGCGCCAATTTTCAATCTTTGAGTTTTTTTGCCAAGTGAGATGGCCTATGTGTGAACCTGCCACCGGAAGTTTTTTTGACACCTGGGACACCTATCAAAAGGTCGTCGCCGGCAATTACATGTTTCACAAGGAAATCGCGGCGGAGCTGCAACGCCTGCTGCGCACGCATTTCAACGGGCGGCCGTTTTCCATTCTCGATCTGGGTTGCGGCGACGCGGCAACCCTGGCGCCCTTGTTGGATGGGCTGGCGCTAAAGCGATATAAGGGGGTGGACTTGTCGGACGCGGCGCTCGCTCTCGCCGCTGAACATCTGGGCGCTCTGCCTTGCCCGGTCGAATTGGCCCACGGACACATCCTGGCTGCTCTGGCCGAGAACGTCACTCACGACGTCATCTACAGCAGCTTCGTTCTACACCATTTGCCGACTGTGCAAAAAGCGGAGTTTTTTCAGTTGGCCGCGCAAAGGCTGGATAAGGGCGGCTTGTTGCTGCTTGTCGATGTCATGCGCGAAGAAGACGAAAGTTTGGAAGTCTATCATGAACGATATTGCGACTGGCTGCGCGGCAGCTTCAGCGCACTCAACAGGGAGGAAAAGGACCTCATCTGCGATCATATCGTGAAGAACGATCTGCCCGATGCCACCTCCGTTCTTCGAGCCCAAGCGCGGGCAGCGGGACTGGAAGCGGCCTTTTGTAGCGCCTACCAGGGTTGGCATTGCCTCTTAAGCTTCAAGCACGCCTAGAACACGTCACCAGCTGCTTATCCGGAATTGCGCAGGCCCGCCGCGACGCCATTGATTGAGATGAGGATGGTGCGCAGGATCCGGTCCGCTTGCTCGCCGCTGCGCCAGCGGCGAAGAAGCTCGATTTGGAGGTGGTTGAGGGGCGCTATATAGGGAAACCGATGCCGGATCGAGCGGGCGAGCGCCGGGTTATCGGCGAGACGCTCGGTCGTCCTTTGGATCGTGTCGAGCGCTTTGATTGTGCGCCGCCATTCCTCTTCCAAAATGCTAAACACTTTCGTGGCCAGTGTCTGATCGGGAACCAGTTCAGAGTAGCGCTTGGCGAGCGCCATATCGGCCTTGGCGAGCACCATGTCCATATTGGACAAAAGCGCGCGGAAGAACGGCCATTCGTCATTCATGCGGATCAGCAGATCCATGCGTTGGCCAGGAGACTCCTTGACGAAGGCTTCCACCGCCGAGCCGAAACCGAACCAGCCCGGCAAAGTGATGCGCGCCTGCCCCCAGGAGAAGCTCCATGGAATGGCCCGCAGATCCTCGATTCGCCGCGTCGCACGGCGGGAAGCGGGACGCGACCCGATATTCAATTCGGCGATTTCCGCGATAGGTGTCGCTGCGAAAAAGAAGTCGACAAATCCCGGCGTCTCGTAGACGAGCGCGCGGTAGGCCGCCATGCTAAAGCTCGACAGCATCTCGGCGGCATCAAGAAAATCCTTGGAAGCGGGAAGGGCTGGCGTCAGAAGCGTGGCCTCGAGCGTAGCCGCCACAAGCGTCTCGAGATTGTGCAGGCCGATGTCGGGGTTCGAATATTTCGACGCGATTACCTCGCCTTGTTCGGTTAGTCTGATGTGACCATTCACGGTTTCCGGCGGTTGCGCCAGGATGGCTTGATGGCTTGGACCGCCGCCGCGTCCGACGGCCCCGCCGCGCCCGTGGAAGAGTCTGAACGTAATTCCTTCCTGTTCCTTGAAGTATCTCGCAAGCTTCGTCGAAGCGCGATAAAGCTCCCAGTTGCTGGTAAAGAAGCCGCCGTCCTTGTTGCTGTCCGAATAACCGAGCATGATTTCCTGTTGGCCGCCCGATCCGCGCACGAGATCGAAAATCCCGGGCACCGCATAGAAGGACCGCATGATCGTCTCAGCATTGCGGAGGTCATCGATCGTTTCGAACAAGGGAACGACCAGCAATGCGGCGGCGGCCTCAGGGTCGCCAAGCACACCACGCATCATGCCGCATTCCTTTTGCAGAAGCAGCACTTCGAGCAAATCGCTCACCGTTTCGGTGTGGCTGATAATGTAGTGCCGGATCGCCTGCTTGCCGAAGGATGTGAGCAATCCCCGCGCGGTTTGGAAAATCTCAAGTTCCGATTCGGTTTGTTCGGAATAGACGATGCCTGGGACGCGAAGAGGCCTCGGATCCCGCAGGAGAGTAAGGAGAAGAGCTTGTTTCGCGGATTCATCGAGGCGGGCATAGTCCACGGTCACCCGGGCAACTGAAAGGAGTTCGGCGAGCGTCTCTTCGTGCCGGTCGGAGCTCTGCCGGAGGTCGACCGTCGCAAGGTGAAAGCCGAACACACCGACAGCCCGGCGCAAAGGTGAAAGCCGCGCCGGGACGAGGGCCGCTCCATGATTTGCGGCAAGCGAAGCTTCAATGACGCCGAGGTCGGCTTGAAACGCGTCTGCGTCGTGATAGGATTCGCCGGACGCGACCGCTTGGCGCGCGGCCTCGGTGCCGGTGAGCTCGAACAGGGTTGCCGCGAGCCTTGCATAGATGCCGGTCAAGGCACGCCGATAAGGCTCGTCGGCACGCTGCGGGTTTTTGTCGCCGGAACGCTCCGCCAGCGTGTGCAGTTCCGGTGTGCATTCGACCAGCCGCAGGGTAACGGAAAGCTCAGCACCCAAGAGATGGGTCTCGGTCAAATAATGGCGCAGAATGACCTCGGACTGGCGGCGCAGGGCCAAGGCCAGCGTCTGGGCGTTGACATTCGGATTGCCGTCGCGATCACCGCCGATCCAGGATGACATGCGGAAAAAAGAGGCGACTTTGATTCCGCCAAGCTGGTCTTCGAGCTCGGCGTAAAGCTGTGGAATTTGCCTCAGGAAGGTCGTCCGGTAATATCCGAGCGCGTTCTCGATCTCGTCGTCAACGCTCAAGCGTGAATAGCGCAAGAGCCGCGTTTGCCAAAGCTGCGCAATCCGGGCCCGCAGCAGCAAGGCACTATGTTTTCGCTCTCGCTCGCCAGAGAGCGTGTCGCGCTCAAGCAAAAGCTGCGCGATCGATCGTTCCGCATCGCGCTGGCTCTTGCGCTGAACCTCCGTCGGATGCGCCGTGAGGACCGGTGATATCAGGCTGCGGCCCAGCGTTTCCGCGATGTCTTCTCTTCCAAAGCCGGCCGTGGCAAGGCGGTCGAAGGTTGCGGCAAGGCTTCCTTCTTCGCGGGTCTGTGGTTGTTGCTTTCCTCGCTCGACACGTCGCCGGATGTAGTGCCTATCCTCGGCAATATTGGCAAGATGGGAGAAATAAGTAAAGGCACGCGAGACCGCCATGGCCTGGTCGGCGGTCAGTCCCCGCAAAAGCGCGCCGAGTTGCCGGCCGGCATCCGGATCGGCGCCACGTTCATAGGCGACACTGAGCTTCCGGATCGTCTCGATCAACTCGAACGTCGATTCCCCTTCCTGTTCACGGATCGTATCGCCAAGGACCTGACCGAGTAAGCGGATGTCATCAATGAGC
>Ga0335072_10015585_pt1 | contig 10787 bp, 8 predicted proteins | sample Lox_Sample_21_FD_206725 | JGI IMG/M metagenome (GOLD analysis project Ga0335072, IMG submission 206725) | Soil microbial communities from Loxahatchee National Wildlife Refuge, Florida, United States - Lox_Sample_2.1 | ecosystem: Environmental > Terrestrial > Soil > Wetlands | place: USA: Florida... | reverse complement strand
AGGTACATGCCTAGAGAGGCGTATTCGCGAGCGGCCACGACGTCCCAGCCTGGGCAGCGAGGGAGAGGGAAGGAGAGGCGGGAGAGGATGATGATGGATTGGATTATGTTGCTCCATTCGACGTTCGAGAAGGCATCGAATTGGGCGTTTGGGACGGAGAGGAGGCTTTCGAAGAACTTCTTGCAAGCTTCGAGACAGCGGGAAAGGGTCACCGGGTTGAGGTGGCGCTCGCACTGTTCTGAGATGGGGCGGAAGAAGGCAAGGTCGTGGCTAAAGACGCTGATGGTTAGGAAACGCTCGGCGAGGATCATGTGAGCTGTTGCTGAGTGTCAGAAAACACAAAGTGCTTATCCAGGAAAGAGAACCTACGGATGGATTTTATCCCATCTGGGACTGTCCTCTTCCATTCTTCCACCTCGTTGTAAAATGCCTGAACGTTCATCTCGGCTTGGAAAGGTGATATATCAAACGAGCTACCGTTCTTCTGAAGATTGAATAGTGAGTCCCGAATTCTTTCTCGAATGTAATGGCACTTCACGAGCGGTAATAGTGATATATCGCTCCAGAACTCAGGATCCTTTGCTAAAGCTGTCCCATACTCATCCATTATCTCATTGTATTTAAGACCGTTGGGCTTCTGAAAACCCATGGAAATACTGGCCATGTTAGCAAGCTCTTGGAAGCAGTGAGGAAGGTGCTTTACGTTGATGATAGGTAATAGCAGCCTAGGTAGGCTCGCTGCGCCGCTTTGCTGAAACCAAGTTCGTTCATAAGTCCTTCTTCCTCCACATTGTCTTCACACAAGCCCGTTGTGATGGAGTCACGGCGACCGATTCCGAGGTCATCTAGGATACTGAGAGCTAAGTTTATGTACATGAAAGCCTGCCGATTCTTTGGCCTAAGGTGGCATGGATACCTATACATTGTGAGTGTGTTGCAACCATTATATCTGTCGTACTAACCAAGCTATATAAACAAGCAACCCTTGCAGGAAGTCAAGACTTTTTCTCCCTTCACAAATGATTTTCTCGCTCAGAACTCGCCTGAACTCGTGGTCGAGATGGTGGACTAGCTGTATGTCCTTTGCAGAAGCTGCACAGAGCATCGCGAGAAGTAAGAATGGAGAATTTCGAGATAATGACTTGATTGTTGCCTCTTCCGGAATGACAACGAATGGAAAGAAATTCTTAATGCTATGAAATTGCCGCAGTAACTCTTCCGCTTGATCTATAGTGATGTTCCGATGAGTTGGGCCTTGCTCTAATGCCGCTTCATCGTTCTGAGTCGATTGAGGCGTCTGTACCGTGGTATCTGGCGTTATAGGAAATGTATTCTGATTCTCTGTCGGAAGCAGTTTTTGGAAGACTTCTTGATGGTGCATGTACATCTGTGAGACATTTTCCCTAGAATTAAGAGGAGGAAGCCGTTTGATTTTAATGTAGACATCACTAAAGTTCTCTTCTTCGAGCACAATATCAGTCCGTAGGTTAGCTCCTTGAGAGACAGCTCTGTAGGATTCTCTTTCAGCCACAAAAAAATATCCAATCAGAAGATAGCACATACAATGCCGATTTCTTCTGCCTTCTTGGGCGGGCTACAGCTCTAACACTACAGCTAAACCGAGATTTCAGGCATCTAGATCATGTAATCAGCTATGCTCTTTCTCGGAGTAAGAAAATATACTACCTCTGGCAGACGTTGGGCTCATTACTTGCAAAACAACGACTTTTACTGGCCCGGCATGACTCGCAGGCACGTGGATTCCGCTGACGTGGATTCGGGTTTTCGGTTGCTTGCTGCATTGTCGTTTATGTGCTGAGTATATGTGAAACATACATGGAAAGGCAAAGGAAATCTGGATTAAGTAAATGAGGACAGGAAGACGAGTTTAGGGAGGAAGGGGATCGGATATAGGTTGTATGTCGATGACAAACCTTTGGATAATTGATGAGGTTGAACCGGAGGAATGTTCCCAGAGAAGAGGCATCCGGATGGCAACTTTACGCGAATATCCGATGGTATATCCGGCCCAATCAACGCCAGCTTTTCATTTGCTCACCCAGACATACTTTCATTTTCTCCCAGCCAATTCGCGAATATGGAATTTGTATATGCCCAATAGCCGCTACTCGCAGGATTTGCGAGATTTTTCCTCGATAAATGCGTAGATTGACCTTGAAATTTCTTGCAATTACGAGAATGCTAGCTAGAAACACTACTGTATGCGGTAAAGTGCTTCAGCGTTGGAGCAGTAGGGTCAAATTGTTATCAATTGTAGAGTTGAAGAAGAAAGAGGAATCCAATGAAGAGATTAGGAGAGTTTCTTATAAAGGTATCTGCGGGTCGGAAACATACAAAGGGATGAGCTATAGTCATTCTAGCCGGGTTTATGAAAATAGGATCAAGGGTACTAGAATATATTGCCGGATTTTAGTTATGTGGATATCTGTGGAGGGACAGTTTAGTGTTGTAGATTCCTTTGGTAAATGTATCATGAACAATTGTTCGATTTCATGTTGTAGTAAATTTTGGGAGTTTTGGATTGTGACATTAGGGTTCATAAACTGAATGCAACGTCTATCTCTATATAAATCTTATCTGGAATGATGCCAGACGCATCTAATAGAGTTTATATTGCAAGTAAATAGATATAAACACTACTATTACGTATTATGTGATACAAATACTAACAAAATTGCCTCAAATAGCAGCTTTACTTGGGACGTCCCACCTACCTCCAATCCAGCCCGGTACACAGTCATTGCCGTTATCTCGGTAACCTATTTGATGGCCTTTAAGTCGTTGTCATCAGTACTACTGCCCCAAGTCCCTGCTTCCCGTCAGGACGTGGTGCAGCTCTTTCCAGCACTCCTCAGGCAACGGATGCCACGACTACTACCCTGACCTCCATCATGCTTTCAAGCTCTGTTGCGATTGCCAGTTCCAGTTCATCGCCAGCAGCCATTGCCGCTCTTGTGACCCTGAACTACGTACAGATCCTTCAAGCGACTTGCGGCACCTCAATAGTGCCGTCATACACCTTCATCTTCTCCGGCACAACGACATCGCTTCCATAGCCGGCTGTTCTGCTTCGGCCTCCTCGTCCATAACATCCTCCATTCAGGGCTGCCATTCTGAATACTCAACATTTTCCATCGCGTCCAACAGTAGCGTTTCTTGCCCAAAGTCAGTATCCCGCACGATTTTCTTAGAACACTTGTGAGCGCGTACCGACCTAGATAACGCCTAACGAACGAGCAATTTGGATGTGACGTACTGTTTCACTTCGGCGTCTGCTTCCTCGTCAGAAACGCTCGCAACAATAGTTGTGCAGGATTCTTCTACGCCCACAGCAACACCCACTGTCGTCGTGATCTCTAATATAGTTTTCACGCTGGTAGGAACAGTGACTAGTGGAAGCACGAGCCTGTATCGGTTGCGCCTTCTATGCTTACGTGTTTCGCTGTGTTTGTGGGCCCTATATTGCTTATGCAGGATGTGCCTCGGTCTTTCGGCCTCCGCGTAGGGAGGTATGCGCGAGGGTAGTAGTAGCAGAGGCGGCAAATGGATTATGCAAATGAAGTGACAAGTCTTGCGTGACTGTGGTGTGTTCCGTAGGAGGCTTGTCCTCCCTGGTATCGTCTTTGAGCTTCTTGATACGCTGAACATATGTGTGGCTACTCTTTCTTAATTCCTGGCGTAGCTCTGGAACATTGGCGAGAACTGTATCATCTAGTTCCGGCTTGATTTCAGTCTCAATGATGATGATCCCTGCCTGCTTTTTGACCTTAGGCGGAACTGTTTCCTCAACGGCCGTATCTTTAGCAATGTCTAACCAGGCACGCCAGTCCTCAAGAAGAGGATCCGATTGGGCTTTATAGAGCTTATCGATATGCTCCACCCATCTCGTCCTTAATATCCCGTTTTCATACGGGCAGGTATTGATCCATTGTTTGCACAACTCAACTATTTCCACGAGGCGCTTCAAAGTAACCTCAAACCATTCTTCGTGTACTGTTGAACATCCTTTGCCCCCGTTACAGAGACCGTTAACGAGGACCTCTCGTCGTCGTTCGCGGTAGAGGATCGCTTGAACAAGGCTTTCCACCTTTGCTGCATGTGGTAAATATTCATGGAGGACGACCTTCACTTCCTGGCGGCATCGCGTGTTCCAGGCTTTTATTCTTGCTTCAAGGCCCATTTTGCTCGTGTAGCCAAACTTGATAAGGTTATCCCCATCACGTTGGAAGCCATATACGTCCCCATGACCTTTCTCTCTCTCTATTATAGGTCTTTTTATTTTCTCATATATAGCCGTCACGACAGCTCTGACACTCTTGGGAGGGAAAGGCTTGAACTTCAGAAAGGCACCTTTTGGCGGTAAGGTATGAGCTGTATTTCTTGTTACCCTACTGTGTCCTACTGGCTGTGGCTCTTCATCGACAGTCGTCGTTGTATTGTTCGTACTTCTCGAACGTAACGTCGATTCGGAAGCAGTGGCTCTAGTGTTGTATCTCCGCTGACTTGGAGGACTTGTAGGAAGAGTGGTGTTGGTACTTCTCGAATGTAACGGCGATTCGGAAGCAGTGGCTCTAGTGTTGTATCGCCGCTGGTTTGGAGGACTTGTAGGAGGTGTGCTGGTTGCGGTTGAACCCGTCCTGCTGAAAATACTTGATGCTGCGGATTTAGGTGTCTCGCTATTCCCCGTGGTTCTACTAAAAGGCGGAGTAGAAGGGTGGTCTCGATTCGAAGGCCGATTGGGAGCAACATCGGCTTGTGGAAACAGCTCTTGGATTTTCTTGAACCATTCCTCGGACTTCATGATGGCTTGACCTTGATGATATCCTTGGCACATGAGAAGCTTGGCCAGTTCAATCACATTTTCCTTCGTAGCTCGTGAACTGTCTCGAACATTTGCCAAAACTGCAATAATGGCGTGGGCACGGTCACGATTCTGAGCACTAATTGGTTTCGTACATCTTATTCCCTTCGAAGTTTTCCCCTGACATAAGAGCGTCTTGCCATCCTCAATGTTAAACTCTTTCCGAATGTCGTGCGTCACTGGCTGGGTTGTCGATTTCCTCGGTTCTCCTAGTTCGATAAACCATTTTGAACATATGGCGGCCGACTTGTCTCGATGCCGTCTTTTGCACAGTAATAACTCTGATAGTTCTTTGAGAATTTCCTGGATCTGCGGAGAACTTGTGGATCTCGCTGTGCTGGAAGCTTTATTTGTCTCCGTGTTGCCAGAAGAAATGAGGTTCTGCAGATCCTGGATGAGTATTTTCCTTTTCTGAACGTCATCCATCGATATCGAGTTTCCACACCTTTGCCCATCCTGCCTGCCCTTGGGTTTATTGTGCCAGTGACACAGAGAGCTCGACTGTGTATTGGTATCGGTCAATTTGGCAAGGCTTGGAACAGAATTTGGGACATCCATATCGGGCTATATCGAGCAATTGTACTTTTGATCTCTGTGATAAAAACAACATAAAAATTCCAAGAATGTAGTGTATATATATCACATATAATAGCAATTATAATATGGCGAAAGCGGAGAGCATAGGAAAAGAGAATGAAGTATTATGGGAGCCTACCACGGCACTAACTACATTTCCTCCAGCCACACCACAGCATCCAAATTAACGCATCAAGAACATGTCACGAGGGCATAAACGACTGGCATTTATGACTCGACCTCGCGGCAGGACTTTTCCGCATAGATTAGGCACGTCATTCCGTCCAAACAGAGCACGTTTCACACCCCCCCGCGCTTACTCCCGCTCGTGTTCGTTACCTAGAAAGTGACCAGGGCTAGCATTCGTCATACCACACTTGTGCATAATAGAGCGGCCAAGCCATAACTGCGCCCCTTTGCATTGATTCTTGATCCTTCTGAGCTGCGCGTCACAGTGGAGTGTGCAATATTGCGCTCTAGCCGCCGAAAGGTGTGACGTTGGTTAGGCGAATTTTGCGGGTGGCTTGGGCCTTGTGGCTTAGAATCCTTCACTGCAACATTGCGCTCATGTATCTAGGCGTATTCTATCTCAATAGTCTTTAAGCTATCTATCTAGATAGGGGAGTCGCCACTCCTACCCTCAATCAACTGCTAAGTGACAATGAAGCTTCGGTTCTGCCTTACAAGCCTCCTAATTTTTGGCACTCCTTATGTCACAACCTTGTGCTGATAAGCGCCTGGCAAACGAGCAATCTGAATGTGACATACTGTTTCACTTCGGGAGCACTTGCAGCAAGAGCTGGCAGAATTCCCCTACGTCCACAGCGACACCCACTATCGCCGTGATTTCTGATTTAGTTTTCACGCGAGCGGGAACAGTGACTCCTGCAAGCACGAGCCTGCTTCAGTTTACGCCTTCTATGCTTGCGTATTTCGCTGTGCTTATGAGCCTCGTATTGTATTCGTAGCGATCATAACCATTCTGGTGCTTGTTATGCAGGATATGCCTCGGTTTTTCGGCCTCCGCGTAGGGAGGCACGTGGGAGGGTAGTAGTAGCAGAGGCGGCAAATGGATCATGCGGCAAGTCTTGTTTGACTGCTGAGTTTTCCGAGAGAGGCTTTGCCGTCAGGGTATCGTCTTTGAGCTCCTTGATACCCTGGTTATAACGTTGACTTTGCTTCCTTAATCCCTGGCGTAGCTCTGCGACATCAGCTAGAACCTTATCGTCCGGCTCCGTCTTGATTTCTGTCTCGGCAATGATGCTCTCTGTTTTCTCTCCGACGTTGAAGGCGACCGTAACTATTTCGTCCACCATCTTAATCTTCGCCATCACTTTCGTGCTCTTTGCAAAAGTGGTAACGTCTATCCAATCGTGCCAAGGTTCGTGCAAACCTTTTGATTGAGTCTGTCGAAGATTGTCGATATAATCTACCCATTTCGGCCTCAGTTTCCCTTTCTTGTACGGTGTGGCCTCGAACCAGAGTATCCATTCATCTACTACTCCTCGTAGGCGCTTTTCAGTGACCTCCAACCACTCTCTGTGTCGTTTCGGGCATCCTCTTCCACTATTACACCTCCCATTGACAAGAACTTCTTGTCGTCGCTCATTATATAGAGTCGCATGTACCAGGCTTTCTATCTTCTGGGCATGCCGCACAGGCTCCACAAGTACTACGGTCAGTTCTTGATGACATTGTTTTCTCCATTCATCCATTCTTTTCTCCAAGTCTCTTTTCGTGTATCCAACCTTGATATAAGCCCCGCCGTCTCGTGTAAAACCATACACATATCCCGATACTTCATCATTCTTGATAAATGGTCTTGTAATGAGTTTATAAAGGCTATTCAGCATCGCTTTGCTATCCTTTGGTGAAAATGGCTCAAATTGTGGAAACACTGGCTCTGGTTCGATAGTTCTTTTCCATGTGGACCTAGTTTGCGTTTCTCGTGGCGGCTGCTCGTTAGCAGTGGCTTCAGTCGTTCTTACGCTCCTCGAGAAGAGTGGCGAGACTGGAGAAGTTGGAGTAGCATTATACCGCCGGCGGCTTGGAGGACTTGTGGCTGGCGTACTGTATGCGATTGAATCTGTTCTGCTCGAAATGCTCGATACTGTAGATGGTGTTGCCACGCTGTCCACCACAGAGGTCCTACTGAAGGGAGGAGTGGAAGGTTGCTCTTGAGTAGCATCGGTAGGTGGAAAGAGCTCCTGGATTCTCGCAAACCATTCTTCAGACTTTCTAATGGCTTGATCTTGATGATATCGTCGACACATAAGAAGCTGAGCTAATACCAGTATGTTGTCTCGTGTGGTAGATGAACTATTTCGAGCCTTTGCTACGGCTTCAATGATAGCGTCCGCACATTCACGATTCTTATTACTGATCCAGTTCGTGCACCTTGCCCCCTTCTTGGTTCTGCCCTGACACAAGAGCCTCTTGCCATCATCAATGTCAAGTTCTTTTCGGATGTCTTCTGCTACAGGCTGGTCTCTCGTTTTCCCAAGGTTATCAAGCTCGTCGCACCACTTCTGGAATATCGCAGTGGCATTTCCTTGTCGATGTTCAGCTTTGCACACTAGCCACTTAGAGATCTTCTTAAGTTTTGTACGAATGTCGGATATGAGATCTGGTATCGCTGATCTTAATGGAGTATTTGTCTCCGTCGCAGCCGGAATTAGTCGCCGTAGCTCTTTGATAAGGCCGTCCCTTTCAGTTACATCGCTTTCGTTGATCGTCTTCGTGCAAGTTCGTGGTTTTTGCTTGCCTCTTTTCTTAATGGGCCAGTGACAGAGATTACTCGATTTTGTGTCATCGTTGATCAGTGCGGCAAGGCTCGGAACCGAATCTGGTATGTCCATAATGAAGCCTATCGAACAACGAGGCTCCCAGGCTCTCCAATAGAAATATATTTACCTTTTCAAATATTGCAAAATATACTCAAGATAATGAGAAACGTAGTTTCAGGCATACAAAGCATCAAGAAAGAGTACGAAATACTGCGCGAAGATTCGGGGGGGCCTCATACTAACCGACCATCCCACTCAAATCATCATAGCATGCAAGTGATCAGAAGAACACTAAAACGACTGGCAATTATCAAATCGAAATCAGAACACTGCTTACCCCGGCAATTGTCCCGCTCTGAGGGGTACGTTATATTGCCCAACCAGCTCGCCTTTCCCACCCCGCCCTGGTTGTTGGTTACCTAGAAAAGGGGCAGGGCCAACATTCGTCGTCCCGCACTTGCATAATAGAGCGGCCAGGCTCGTAACTGCGCCCCTTTGCATTGATTCCTCAACCCTTTTAGGCTGCACGTCACCATAGAGTGCACAATATTGCGATCTAGCCGCCGAAAGGTGTGACATTGTTTAGGCGAACTTGAAGGCCCCTTGGCAAGGTTTGGGATCCTTCAGCACAACTCTATTATCTATGTATCGAGACGTACTCCATCTCGATAGTCTTGTGTCGCTACCGCTGAATGCAACCAACTGGCAAGCGAAAATGAAGTTTCCATTCTGCCTTACAAGTCTCCTCTCTTTTGGCGCTCCTTATACCACGAACTTACCATGAATATCGCCATCAGGGCAAGCAGTTAGGAGCAAATCAGTTTACTCACTTATAATTAGCATGATGATCAGCGCTATCTGCCAACTCACCATCGTTGCATCAAGACACCGTTACTGAGATATATTGCGGCCCAATCGGAATATTCAATGGAACAGCGTACGCAGTGGCGTGGGCGGACTGTCCCGAGACACGTTGCAAAGAGTTTATTGGGTTCAAGCCACTGGTGTCTGGTCATGGCTTGTTTAGCTGAATGTAGCCACAAAAATGGAAGGTGAGGTGTAAACTATACCTGTGTTATTAACGTCTTACTCTAGCTTTGTCAAAGTTTTGTCCCCACTCTGTACCATACTCATACCATGATGCTATATGCAACTCTTTTTTCCTGGGCAATGGCCTTTTTAAGACTTTCAAACTTTGCCAATTCTCAAGATAACTATTTCGTTAACCCGCAGTCTGCTAGTGACTAATGTAGAGATAGTCACTGTTGTAGCCTTTGCAAAGGAAATCATATCAACTCAGCCAACCAGCTCTAGCGTTTGTTGTTGACAATAGAAAAAGTCTGGCAACCGTTCTTGGTATAGGTCTAGGTTGGACATCCCACTGACTCTCATAATCGGTATTTAATATTTTGGTGTTACATAGCCCGTCCTCGCCGGGATATTCTCGGTGGAGTCACGCATGCAACTGCAGAAACCGTACGAACGGGCAAGTTGGATCCACCCAAAAGTACAGAAAACATGATCTAGTGGCCAAAGGAGTAGCACCAATAATTGAATATAAAGGGTAAATGCCTGCTTGGTGGTGTATGAGCGGCTAATCAACCGACTTGTTTTAGATACACGAGAGTTCTGCAATGCTGCACAAAGTGCTCGAGACGTTATCTAATCCAGCTCTTCGAGCTCCTCCGTTTGTGTTCTCCAGGTTGTAAGACAGAAAATATGTATAATTTCCACCGAAGTCATTTACTCACTTTGCTAACACACATTCCGTTCCCAGAGGATCCAGACCGCGGAATTTTCCACATAGAACATCTTTCACTTAAATTCCTTGATGCTGAGTCCACAAAGCCTATCACAAACTGAATTGATCTTGCTCGTAATAAACTCTTTGATTGCCTGACTTGCCTTCTGGCCGCCTAAACTTTGTTGCTTTTGATGGGTCAGACTTGTGAAGATTGATGTGCTGCTGACTGGTTGGTGAATCTTCAAGCCAGACTCACGGTCTGTGATATCGCATAGAGTTCTTATCTCGACGGCTAGGATATTCTTCTTGAGGCCGTCGACACTGACACCTTTGCATGGAAACTCAGGCTGCGGCCAGATCTGAGCATTTTGGGCAAGTTTTAAGAGTGATCCTAACACCATTGCGTCACATGCAGGCTTCTCGCCGTCTAGCCGTTTACAAGAAATTGGCCGCTTGTGGTAATCATGAAACAGACTATAGACCTCTCGAACCATGCCACTTATTGCTCCCTGATAACGTTCGTATTGAATTCTATCTAGAATTTGTTAGCCCACGCTATATCATGAACACATTAAAGGAACCGACCAAAGACCGCTGTAGGTATTGGGAGTTCGTCCACTAGGTCTGGGTCCAGAGCACTATCACTCGCCTGCATCAAAACTTTTGTGACACGCTTGAACACAGGATCATCTTCGAAAACCCAAGAGATGCAGACCCAGGAAAGCAAATCCGTTGTGGAAGCCTTGGGAATGGTGTCCTTCAAAATTCCTATCCATATTTCAGAGAAGACTGCTACCAC
>Ga0335072_10015583_pt1 | contig 10787 bp, 11 predicted proteins | sample Lox_Sample_21_FD_206725 | JGI IMG/M metagenome (GOLD analysis project Ga0335072, IMG submission 206725) | Soil microbial communities from Loxahatchee National Wildlife Refuge, Florida, United States - Lox_Sample_2.1 | ecosystem: Environmental > Terrestrial > Soil > Wetlands | place: USA... | reverse complement strand
CGCCGCCGGCCGTCCGGTGCTGATGGGTATCACGAAGGCGTCGCTGGCCACCGACTCGTGGCTGAGCGCGGCGTCGTTCCAGGAGACCACGCGAGTGCTGACCGATGCGGCGATCAACTGCCGCAGCGACAAGCTCAACGGTCTGAAGGAGAACGTCATCATCGGAAAGCTGATCCCGGCCGGTACCGGTATCAACCGCTACCGCAACATCCAGGTGCAGCCCACCGAGGAGGCCCGCGCTGCGGCGTACACGATCCCGTCCTACGAGGATCAGTACTACAGCCCGGACTTCGGCCAGGCCACTGGTGCCGCGGTTCCGCTGGACGATTACGGCTACAGCGACTACCGGTAGTCCACGCATAGAAAAAGCCCCGGGTTCACCCGGGGCTTTTTCGTGCGCCCCGGACTAACACCACTCGATCCGCGAAAGCGCTAGCGCATGTGCTAGCGCATTCGAAAGTCCGCGCCACATGCGTCGGCACCCGTCACTACACTGGCCGACGTGCTTATCGGTTCACACGTCCGCAACGACGATCCCCTGGCCGCCGCCCAGGCGGACGGCGCCGACGCGGTGCAGTTCTTCCTCGGCAACCCGCAGAGCTGGAAGAAGCCGAAGCCGCGCGACGACGCCGAGACGCTGAAGGCGTCGACCCTCCCGCTGTACGTCCATGCGCCGTATCTCATCAACGTGGCCTCGGCCAACAACCGCATTCGCATCCCGTCGCGCAAGATTCTGCAGGACACCTGCGACGCTGCTTCCGAAATCAACGCGACGGCGGTGATCGTGCACGGCGGCCACGCCGACGACAACGACATGGAGGCCGGCTTCGAGCGGTGGGTCAAAGCCCTGGACCACCTCGAAACGGATGTGCAGGTGTACCTGGAGAACACCGCTGGCGGCGACCACGCGATGGCCCGCTACTTCGATACGATCGGCAGGCTCTGGGATCACATCGGAGACAAGGGCATTGGCTTCTGCTTGGACACCTGCCATGCGTGGGCCGCGGGCGAGGCGCTGATCGACGCGGTCGAGCGGGTAAAGGCCTTGACCGGCCGCATCGATCTGGTGCACTGCAACGACTCGAGGGATGCGGCGGGCTCAGGCGCCGACCGGCACGCCAACTTCGGCACCGGCCAGATCGATCCCGAGCTGCTCGCCGCGGTGGTCAAGGCCGCCGACGCGCCGGTGATCTGCGAAACCGCCGACGAGGGCCGCAAGGACGACATCGCGTTCCTGCGCGAAAAGACCAGCGGCTGAGGCGTACGCCGGTCATGCGCCGAACCGTGGCGACGTTCGTCGGCCTGGTGCTGCTGATCGCGGGTTGTGCGACCTGGGAGCCTAAGCCGCCGCCGGGCTTCGTGGCCGGCACCAGCGTCCACCACATCACTGTTGGCGGACGCGATCGCAGCTACAGGCTCTACGAGCCCGCGAGCATGTCCGGGTCGGCTCCGCTGGTGGTCGCGCTGCACGGCTTTTCCGGCAGCGCCCGGCAAGCCGAAAGGAGTTACGGCTGGGACAAATTGGCCGACTCCGGCAAATTTGTCGTCGCCTACCCGGATGGCGTCGGCCGGGGCTGGAACGTCGACGGGGAAGGCTGCTGTGGGCAGCCGGGACGAGAAGGCGTGGATGACGTCGCCTTCATCAGCACGGCCGTCGCCGACATCACCAGGAACGTCAGCATCAACTCCGCACGCGTGTATGCCACCGGGATGAGCAACGGCGGCATCATGTCCTACACGCTGGCGTGTACCACCGACATTTTCGCGGCGATCGGTCCCGTCGCCGGCATTCAGCTGAACCCGTGCCGGACCCCGCATCCGATGTCGGTCCTGCACATCCACGGCACCGCCGATCGACTGGTCCCCTACGGCGGAGGACAGGGCTTCAGCGTGATCAACGGTCCCTCGGTGCCGAACGTGAATGCGTTCTGGCGCAACGTCGATCAGTGCGGCGCCCCGGCCGCTGCGACGGACGGCGCGGTCACTACGTCGACGGCCGGATGCGCCGAGGGCCGCGGGGTCGTGCTCATGACCGTCGAGGGTGGGGGCCACGAATGGCCCTTCTTCGCCACCCAGAGGCTGTGGGAGTTCTTCGCGTCTCATCCCCGCTAGCCTGTTACAGCTCTTGTGCGGCTGTCGGAAAAATGTAACATGGACGCATGCCTGATACCCATGTCGTCACGAACCAGGTTCCGGCCCTGGAGAACTACAACCCCGCGACATCCGCCGTGCTTGTCGAGGCCCTCATCCGCGAGGGCGGGCAATGGGGACTGGAAGAGGTGAATGAGCTCGGGGCGCTTGCGGGCAGCCGCGAAGCGCAGCGCTGGGGTGAGCTCGCCGACCGCAACCGGCCCGTGCTGCACACGCACGACCGCTACGGACACCGCGTCGACGAGGTCGAGTACGACCCGGCCTACCACGAGCTGATGCGCGCGGCGATCGCGCACGGCATCCATGCCGCGCCGTGGGCCGATGGGCGGCCGGGTGTGCACGTGGTGCGGGCGGCCAAGATGTCGGTCTGGAATGTCGAGCCTGGACATACCTGCCCGATCTCGATGACCTATGCCATTGTGCCGGCGCTGCGCTATAACCCCGAGCTGGCAGCCGTTTACGAGCCAATGCTGACCAGTCGCGAGTACGACCCCGAGCTCAGGCTGGCCACCACGAAGACCGGCATCACCGCGGGCATGTCGATGACCGAGAAGCAAGGCGGCTCCGACGTGCGCGCGGGCACCACCCAGGCCACCCCCAACGCCGACGGCACGTACAGCCTGACCGGACACAAGTGGTTCACGTCGGCGCCGATGTGCGACATCTTCTTGGTTCTTGCGCATGCACCGAATGGTCTGTCCTGCTTCATGCTGCCGCGAATACTGCCCGACGGCACCCGCAACCGAATGTTCTTGCAGCGGCTCAAGGACAAGCTCGGCAACCACGCCAACGCCTCCAGCGAGGTCGAATATGACGGCGCCATCGCGTGGTTGGTTGGCGAGGAGGGCCGCGGCGTCCCCACCATCATCGAGATGGTCAACCTGACCCGGCTGGACTGCACGCTGGGCAGCGCCACCAGCATGCGCACCGGTCTTACCCGCGCCATCCACAACGCCCAACACCGAAAGGCGTTCGGCGCCTACCTGATCGACCAGCCGCTGATGCGCAACGTGCTTGCCGACCTGGCCGTCGAGGCCGAGGCCGCCACCATTGTGGCGATGCGGATGGCCGGTGCCACCGACAACGCGGTACGTGGAGACCAGAAAGAAGCGCTGCTGCGTCGCATCGGTCTGGCGGCCAGCAAGTACTGGGTGTGCAAACGTGCCACGCCGCATGCCGCCGAAGCGCTGGAATGCCTGGGCGGCAACGGCTATGTCGAGGACTCCGGGATGCCACGGCTGTACCGTGAGGCGCCGCTGATGGGAATCTGGGAGGGCTCGGGCAATGTCAGCGCACTGGACACGCTGCGCGCCATGGCAACTCGACCCGAATGCGTCGAGGTGCTGTTCGACGAACTGCAGGAGACCGCGGGCCAGGACGCACGGCTGGGCGGCCAGGTCGAGCGGCTACGGCAAGACCTGGCCGACCTGGACGCCATCGGATACCGCGCCCGCAAGGTCGCCGAGGACATCTGCCTGGCGCTGCAGGGGTCGCTGTTGGTGCGGCACGGACATCCCGCTGTCGCCGAGGCGTTCCTGGCTACCCGGCTGGGCGGCCGGTGGGGCGGGGCCTTCGGCACCATGCCGACCGGCTTGGACCTCGCGCCTATCCTCGAACGCGCCCTGGTAAAGGGCTGAGCCACGCGATGACTCACGCCATCAGGCCGGTCGATTTCGACAATCTGAAAACGATGACGTACGAGGTCACCGATCGGGTTGCGCGGATCACCTTCAACCGGCCGGAGAAGGGCAACGCGATCGTCGCCGACACCCCGCTGGAGCTCTCGGCGCTGGTGGAGCGCGCCGACCTGGACCCCAATGTGCATGTCATCCTGGTATCCGGTCGCGGCGAAGGCTTTTGCGCCGGCTTCGACCTGTCCGCCTATGCCGACCGCACCGGCTCGGCCGGCGGAACCGGCGCCTACCAAGGCACCGTGCTGGATGGCAAGACCCAGGCCATCAACCACTTCGCGAATCAGCCCTGGGACCCGATGATCGACTACCAGATGATGAGCCGGTTCGTGCGCGGGTTCTCCAGCCTGATGCACGCCGACAAGCCGACTGTGGTCAAGATCCATGGCTACTGCGTGGCCGGCGGCACGGATATCGCGCTGCACGCCGATCAGGTGATCGCCGCCGCCGACGCCAAGATCGGTTACCCGCCGACCCGGGTATGGGGCGTCCCGGCGGCAGGGCTGTGGGCGCACCGGCTCGGTGACCAGCGCGCCAAACGCCTTCTGCTGACTGGGGATTGCATCACCGGAGAGCAGGCCGCCGAGTGGGGCCTGGCGGTCGAGGCACCCGCCCCCGAAGACCTCGACGAGCGCACCGAACGACTGGTGCAGCGGATCGCGGCGGTGCCGGTCAACCAGCTGATCATGGTCAAGCTGGCGCTGAATTCCGCTCTGCTGCAACAGGGCGTGGCCACCAGCAGGATGGTCAGCACGGTGTTCGACGGCGCGGCCCGGCACACACCCGAGGGACACGCCTTCGTTGCCGACGCGGTAGAGCACGGTTTCCGGGACGCGGTACGGCATCGCGACGAGCCGTTCGGCGACTACGGTCGCCAGGCTTCCTCGGTCTAGCGCAGGTGTAACCATGCCCAACATGACGGCGCGGTCGGTGGTGCTCAGCGTGCTGCTCGGTGCCCACCCCGCGTGCGCCGGCGCCGGCGAATTGATCAGGCTGACAGCAGATTTCGGCATCAAGGAGACGACGTTGCGGGTCGCGCTGACCCGCATGGTCAGTGCCGGCGACCTGATCCGCTCCGCCGACGGCTACCGGCTGTCGAATCGCTTGCTGGCCCGCCAGCGACGGCAGGACGATGCCATCGATCCACGGGTCCGGGGCTGGCGCGGAGACTGGGTCGTGCTCATCGTGACCAGCGTGGGCAGCGACGCCCGCACCAGGGCGGCGCTGCGAACCGCCATGCACAACAAGCGCTTTGGCGAACTTCGTGAAGGCGTCTGGATGCGACCAGACAACCTGGAGCTGGACCTGGATCGCGAGCTCGATTCGCGGGTACGGGTAATGTGGGCACGCGATGATGCCCCGGCCGAGCTGGCCGCCCAACTGTGGGATTTACCCGCCTGGGCACAAACCGGGCACCGGCTGCTCGACGAGATGGCTGCCGCGTCAGACACTGCCGGGCGGTTCATGGTTGCTGCGGCGACGGTGCGGCACCTGCTAACCGACCCGGTGCTGCCCGACGAACTGCTACCGGCCGACTGGCCGGGCGCCCGGCTGCGTGCGGCCTACCACGACTTTGCCGCCGAGCTACTCAAACGACGCGAACCAAAACAACTCCTGGAGGCGACATGAGCGATCCGGTGCGAGTGGAGCGCAATGGCCCGGTGACCACGGTGATCATCAACCGGCCGGCGGCGCGTAATGCTGTCAACGGTCCGACGGCCACGGCGCTGTACGCGGCCTTCGGGCAATTCGACCGTGACGATTCGGCATCAGTGGCCGTGTTATGGGGCGACGGCGGAACCTTTTGCGCGGGAGCCGATTTGAAGGCCTTCGGCACGCCGGAGGCAAACGCGGTGCACCGGACCGGTCCCGGGCCGATGGGCCCGTCGCGAATGGTGTTGTCGAAACCGGTGATCGCCGCGGTCAGCGGTTACGCCGTCGCCGGAGGTTTGGAGTTGGCGTTGTGGTGCGACCTGCGGGTGGCCGAGGAGGATGCCGTGTTCGGCGTGTTCTGTCGCCGCTGGGGAGTTCCGCTCATCGACGGCGGCACCGTGCGGCTACCGCGGCTGATCGGGCACAGCCGGGCGATGGACATGATCCTCACCGGCCGTGGGGTGGCGGCGGACGAAGCGCTTGCGATGGGGTTGGCCAATCGGGTTGTGCCCAAAGGCCAAGCCCGACAGGCAGCCGAGGAGTTAGCGGCCGAATTGGCCGCCCTGCCCCAGCAGTGCCTGCGATCGGATCGGCTATCGGCACTGCATCAGTGGGGACTGCCGGAATCCGCGGCGCTCGATCTGGAGTTCGCCAGCATTTCCCGGGTCGCTGGAGAAGCGCTGGAGGGGGCGGGCCGATTCGCCGGCGGCGCCGGCCGCCACGGGGCGCCCGCGAATTAGGCGAGCCGTGGCGGCCTGCGGTCAGCCACCCTTTTTGATGGTGTTGCTCGATCCGATCTTGTCGACCTTGGGGTCACCGTCTTTATAAGTGATGGTGTTGTTCATCCCTACCACCCTGAGCTTGGCGTCGACCTTGTCGATGGTGATGTTGTTGCCTGCGCCGCCGACGGTCACGTCCGCACAATGGCCGGTGACGGTCAACGTGTTGTTCGAGCCGGCCACGTTCAGGGATTTACCGTCGGCGCAGTCAAGGGTGGTCGTGGTCCCCATCGATCCGTAGTTGATCGTGTTGCCGATTTCCACCGATGCGGTGGTGCTTGCGCTTGTGCCACTGGTCGGCGCGGCTCCCGCGCTCGTCGTCGCGGTTGCGCTGCTCGTCGTTGTCGCGGTGGAGCCGCCCGGCGGCCCGGCGGTCGAGCTGCAGCCGGCCAGCGCCAAAGCCGCCAGCGCCGGCACCAGAGCAAGGGCGGTCAGTTTGGGCGAGCGGTCGGGTGAGTGGTCGATCGTGTGGGCTGCGCGCATTATTCGTCGATCCCCCTTATTGAATGGCGACCTCAGCCGGGCACCTGCTGAAGCCGGTTGGTCATGCCCAGTTCGCGGCCGCGGTCCCAGATGATCGGCGCGCCGTTGTGGTAGAACACCGTCTGGTCGTAGCCATAGACAGTGATGTCATGCGTGACGGAGTCAGCGATAACGGTGTTCGACGAGCCCATTACCGTTACGGCCCAACAGTTTCCCAATGCGTTGACGATATTTCTCGTGCCGTTGACGATCAGGGTGGCATCGTTGCAGTCCAGCGTCTGCTCGACACCCTCGCCGATGACGTGAGTGTCGCCGTTTTTCGCGTGCGCGGGCGGCGCTGTGGCGGCTGGTGTGACGGCGATGGTGATGACACAGGTGGCAAGCGACCCGGCGACGGTTGTCCAATTCATTTGCCGGCCCCCTTCGCTTCCGCGGGTACTGCTGGACTGAGCGTACGTCAACTAGAGTCATTAGTTGACCTTCAACCGAGTCATCGAAATCGAGGTGCGGTCGCCATGACAGCTCAGCCGGAACCGTCGTCAGCTGGTGGGCGACAACGCGTGGGGAGGTCCGCTTCCCGCCCGGCCAAGCTGAGCCGCGCCGGCATCGTCGATGGCGCACTGACCTTCCTGGACCGGGAGGGCTGGGACTCGCTGACCATCAACGCGCTGGCGACGCAGTTGGGGACCAAGGGACCGTCGCTGTACAACCACGTGAACAGCCTGGAGGACCTGCGCCGCGCGGTGCGGAATCGGGTCATCGACGACATCATCACGATGCTGAACCGGGTCGGCGAGGGTCGAACCGGCGACGACGCGGTGCTGGTCATGGCCGGTGCGTACCGCAGCTACGCCCACCACCACCCGGGGCGGTATTCGGCGTTCACCCGGATGCCGCTGGGCGGCGATGACCCCGAGTACACCGCCGCGACCCGCAACGCCGCCGCGCCCGTGATCGAGGTGCTGTCGTCCTATGGTCTGGACGCCGAAGAGGCCTTCTTCGCGGCAATCGAATTCTGGTCTGCGATGCACGGCTTCGTGTTGCTGGAAATGACCGGCGTGATGGACGACATCGACACGGATGTGCTGTTCTCCGACATGGTGTTGCGGCTCGCGACAGGCTTGGACCGGCACACCGCCGGCGACGGCGCCAAGTCCGCTCAAGGGTCCGCTTAAGCCGCTTTGACCTGCCAGACTAGCGGCGGGTATTGTGGTTGCTCGTGCCTGGCGGCTTACGGCGCCTGACGTAAGGAAGTGGATGCCGGGCTAATTCGCATGTCCACGATGCAACGGATAAGTCCAATGCTGAGCGCATGCGACACACCCGGCCGCGGGGTAGTGCGGCGGGGCAAAACTGCAGTACAGAGACTTGAAAACCGCCAGCAAGACGCAGAACACAGAAAGCCGGTAGATGCCAACCATTCAGCAGCTGGTCCGCAAGGGTCGTCGGGACAAGATCGGTAAGGTCAAGACCGCGGCTCTCAAGGGCAGCCCGCAGCGCCGTGGCGTATGCACACGCGTGTACACCACCACTCCGAAGAAGCCGAACTCGGCGCTTCGGAAGGTCGCGCGCGTGAAGCTGACGAGCCAGGTCGAGGTCACGGCCTACATCCCCGGTGAGGGCCACAACCTGCAGGAGCACTCGATGGTGCTGGTGCGTGGTGGCCGAGTCAAGGACCTGCCCGGTGTGCGGTACAAGATCATCCGCGGTTCGCTCGACACGCAGGGTGTCAAGAACCGCAAGCAGGCTCGCAGCCGTTATGGCGCCAAGAAGGAGAAGAGCTGATGCCGCGCAAGGGGCCCGCACCCAAGCGTCCGCTGGTCAACGACCCTGTCTACGGATCGCAGCTGGTCACCCAGCTGGTGAACAAAATTCTGCTCAAGGGGAAGAAATCGCTGGCTGAGCGCATTGTTTATGGTGCGCTCGAGCACGCCCGGGACAAGACAGGCACCGATCCCGTCATCACGCTCAAGCGTGCTCTCGATAACGTCAAGCCCGCCCTGGAGGTGCGCAGCCGCCGCGTTGGTGGTGCGACTTACCAGGTGCCCGTCGAGGTGCGTCCGGACCGGTCCACCACGTTGGCGCTGCGCTGGCTTGTCAGCTTCTCGCGGCAGCGCCGGGAGAAGACCATGATCGAGCGGCTGGCAAACGAGATCCTGGATGCCAGCAATGGCCTCGGGGCCTCCGTCAAGCGGCGTGAGGACACCCACAAGATGGCCGAGGCAAACCGCGCCTTTGCGCACTATCGCTGGTAGGGGCCGTAACGGCGCCAACCGGCAGAGTGGCCGGCCGGGCGCAAACCGACAGCGAAGTAACTAAGCAACTTCGAAAGAGTGGGAAGACTTCTGTGGCACAGAAGGACGTGCTGACTGACCTGAGCAAGGTCCGCAACTTCGGCATCATGGCGCACATCGATGCCGGCAAGACGACAACCACCGAGCGGATCCTGTACTACACCGGCATCAACTATAAGATCGGTGAGGTCCATGACGGCGCCGCCACCATGGACTGGATGGAGCAGGAGCAGGAACGCGGAATCACCATCACCTCCGCGGCCACGACGACGTTCTGGAAAGACAACCAGCTCAACATCATCGACACCCCGGGACACGTCGACTTCACCGTCGAGGTGGAGCGCAACCTGCGCGTGCTCGACGGTGCCGTCGCCGTGTTCGACGGCAAAGAGGGTGTCGAACCCCAGTCCGAACAGGTCTGGCGCCAGGCCGACAAGTACGACGTCCCCCGCATCTGTTTCGTTAACAAGATGGACAAGATCGGTGCGGACTTCTACTTCTCGGTGCGCACGATGGAGGAGCGGCTCGGCGCCAACGCGGTGCCGATCCAACTGCCCATCGGCGCCGAGGGCGATTTCGAGGGCATCATCGACCTGGTCGAGATGAACGCCAAGGTGTGGCGCGGCGAGACGAAGCTCGGCGAGACCTACGACACCGTCGAGATCCCGGCCGACCTGGCCGAGAAGGCCGACGAATACCGGACCAAGCTGCTCGAGGTCGTCGCGGAGACCGATGAGGAACTGCTGGAGAAGTACGTCGGCGGGGAGGAGATCACCGTCGACGAGATCAAGGCTGCGATTCGCAAGCTGACGATCACCTCCGAGATCTACCCGGTGCTGTGCGGCAGCGCGTTCAAGAACAAGGGCGTGCAGCCCATGCTCGACGCCGTCGTGGACTACCTGCCCTCGCCGCTGGACGTGCCGCCGGCCGTCGGGCACGTGCCGGGCAAGGAGGAAGAGGAGGTTGTGCGCCACGCGTCAACCGACGAGCCCTTCTCCGCGCTGGCGTTCAAGATCGCCTCCCACCCGTTCTTCGGCAAGTTGACCTACATCCGCGTGTACTCGGGCACCGTCGAGTCGGGCAGCCAGGTCATCAACGCCACCAAGGGCAAGAAGGAACGGCTGGGCAAGCTGTTCCAGATGCACTCCAACAAGGAGAATCCCGTCGAGCGCGCTTCTGCGGGTCACATCTACGCGGTGATCGGCCTCAAGGACACCACCACCGGTGACACCCTGAGCGACCCGAACCAGCAGATCGTGCTGGAGTCGATGACCTTCCCCGATCCGGTGATCGAGGTGGCCATCGAGCCCAAGACGAAGAGCGACCAGGAGAAGCTGTCGCTGTCGATCCAGAAGCTCGCCGAAGAGGACCCGACCTTCAAGGTGCACCTGGATTCCGAGACCGGCCAGACCGTGATCGGCGGCATGGGCGAGCTGCACCTGGACATCCTGGTGGACCGCATGCGCCGCGAATTCAAGGTCGAGGCCAATGTCGGGAAGCCTCAGGTGGCCTACAAGGAGACCATCAAGCGGATCGTGCAGAACGTCGAGTTCACCCACAAGAAGCAGACGGGTGGCTCGGGGCAGTTCGCGAAGGTCATCATCAACCTGGAGCCGTTCACCGGTGAAGACGGTGCGACCTACGAGTTCGAGAACAAGGTCACCGGTGGCCGCATCCCGCGTGAGTACATCCCGTCGGTGGACGCAGGCGCGCAGGACGCCATGCAGTACGGCGTG
>Ga0335072_10015582_pt1 | contig 10787 bp, 8 predicted proteins | sample Lox_Sample_21_FD_206725 | JGI IMG/M metagenome (GOLD analysis project Ga0335072, IMG submission 206725) | Soil microbial communities from Loxahatchee National Wildlife Refuge, Florida, United States - Lox_Sample_2.1 | ecosystem: Environmental > Terrestrial > Soil > Wetlands | place: USA: Florida... | reverse complement strand
CGGTAGCGGCCTTCGAGATTGCCGGTCGGATAGATGACGAGACAGGTGCTGCAAACGCCGTCACCCACGGCCTGGGCCGCCATGCCCACCATTTCGCTGATGGTCGGCACGCCGGTCGGTGCAAATGTGACGTTGCGCAGGCCCATCTGCGCGATGAGCCATTGCGCGTTGATCAGGGTGAGGCCCCATTCGGAATCGTAGGGCGGGTCGAAGTAGGGCCGAGGCGCCCACTGCGATGCGGAACCGCCGCTGCCGCCGGCGATATGGCTGTCGCAGCAAATGACGCCGTCGATCTGATCCGGTGTCACGCCGGCGTCGTCCATCGCCCTCTGGCAGGCGAGGATGGAGTAAGCGCCGAGCGTCTTGTCCATTGACACGCCGTCCCAGCGGCGGTCAACCGGCGAATGTCCGACACCAGCCACGGCGACCTTGCCGCGGTGCTCCCATACGCCGAGGCCGTCCTTGTCTCGCCGCCACTGATATTGGTTTGGCGCGGTCATGGGTTCGTCTTTCCTCGATGTTCTAACTGTGCAGGCGTGGCAGGGAGGCACTGGTGCTGTGACTCTGATGGCTCACCCCTGCTGTCATTGCGAGCGAAGCGATGCAATCCCTTATGGGAGATCGCGCGTTCTCTCGGCGGAGATTGCTTCGCTTCGCTCGCAATGACATGTGGAGCAGCCGCCCTCCGCCAGGTTCGCAACACTACGCAACGACCCGCCACTCGTGGATGAGCTGGTTTGGGGCCACCTCTTCGAATGTCACCTCGACGGGAGCGCCGACTGGCACCTGGTAGGGCGGGGTGCCCGGGAGATTGGAATAGAAATTGACCCGTTTGTCTGCGTCCAACGTCACCATCGCCAGATTATAGGGCTGGTCGGGCATGCGCCGGTTGAGGCGACCGTCCTCGATCACGATGTAGGTCGCGATATGACCTTTGCCCTCGACCTCTTGCCACGTCAGGCTGGCGTCCGAGTTGCAGACCTGACAGGCGCGCTGCGGCGGGTATTGCAGCCGGTCGCAGACGGCGCAGTGCTGCAACACCAGCCGCTTTTGATTGACGGCGTCCCAGAAGGGCTTGCTCAACGCGTCGGGGACGGGGATCAGTTTCGGCATCGTTTCATACCTGCTCGCTGAAAGATCTACGCATATGTATTGCCCGTTCCCGGGCTTGTCCTGGGGATCAGCGCAGGCACCCACGGATTGCCAGAGACCATGAGGCAAAAGGCCTTCGCCGGCCATGACACGAGGCGTGTCACTCCGCACTGCGTCCAACCCAGCCGCCATAGACCGGGTACTGGCAGCAGATGAATTCTATATACGCCGGGCGGCCCGACGTGTTGACGTCGAGCGCGCGGCGCAGGGCCGGGATGATTTCGGCTGGCTCGTTCACCCGCTCGGTATGGAAGCCGAGCATGCCGATCACTTTCGACATGTCCACGTCGTTGGGGCCGAGTACCTGGTGCGTGAAGGGATCGTGTCCTGGCCCCCAGAAGCCGGGTCCATACCCCGCGAACCCGCCGTTGCTGATGTGCACGACCGTGATGCCGAGTTTCTCGCGCAGCAGAACCTCCAGGTTGCCGAGCATGTAGCCGAGGCCCGCCTCGCCGGTCACCGCCACCGAGGTGCGGCCGGGGTGGGCTTTTTTGGCGGCGATGGCGGCGGCCAGGCTGAAGCCGAGGGTGGAAACATTGCCCCAGCCCAGGAAGCCGCGCGGGATCAGCGTGTCGAATACGGTGCTGAGCTGGTCGCGCGTGTTGCCGGACTCGTGCGTCACGAAAGAGTTGCGCAGGTCCAGCACCTGCATGAGATCGCCGTACACCCGATAGGGATTGATCGGTTTTTCATCAGACGCCATGACCTGCCGGTATCGGGCGAGGCCCTGGTCGCGCGCTGCTTTCACGTCCGCCGCAACGTTATCCGCGGGGCGGCCGGCACCGGACGTCCGGGCGTCCATGTCCTGTCGCAGCGCCTGCAAGGTCAGGCGGGCATCGCCGATCACCGCGTGCGCGGTGGGAACCATCTTGTTGATGTGCAGCTCGTCGATGGTGCAGTGGATAATGGTTTTCTTCGCCGCATCGGGAATGGCGTGGCTGAAGCGGCCGGGCGACAGGCTGGTACCGACGGCGAGAATGACGTCGCTCTTGTTCAGGTAGTGGGCCACCTGGTCGCCGCGCACGCCGACGAACAGGGGATGGTCCTCGGGGAACGCACCTTTGGCCTTGAGCGTGGTGATAACAGGCGTGTTTGCATGCTCTGCCAGTGCTTGCAGGTCTTCCGAGGCGTTGGCGTAGATGACGCCCTCGCCGGCGTAGATCAGCGGGCTGCGGGCGGCCAGGAGCAGGTCGGTGGCGGTGCGCACGTCCGCGGGATCGGGGGCCGATTTCCAGCCTTTGACGGGATGGTAGGGATCGGCGGTCTCGTCATAGGTGGCGGTGGCGTTGGGAATGGCCAGGATCACGGGGCCGGGCCGGCCGCTGCGCAGCATGGTGAAGGCGCGGCGCATGAGCTCGGGCGTGCGCTCGGGCTTGTCGAGATAGCCGAACCATTTCGACACCGTCTTCATGGCCGAGGCGACGTCGTACTGGCTGTTGCCCGAGGCGCCCGCCGGCACGCCGTCGGTGATGCACAGGACCGGCGAGCCATCCTCATAGGCCTGCGCCAGGCCGGCATAGGCGTACTGCATACCGGCGGCGTTGACGCCGCCCTGGAAGGTGCAGACGCCGATGCGCGAGCCGGCGGTGATGCGCGAGAACGCGTCGGCGACGGCGACGGCGTAGCGGTCGTCGCGCATCATCAGCATCGGGACGTTTTCCCGGCCGAGCGCGTTGTTGACGCGGCAGACGGGGAAGGTGGAGACCCAGGCCACGCCTTCCTGCTTGAGGATGCGGGCGATGCCGGTGGCTACGTCGATTGGCATGGGCGTTTTCTCCCCCCGTTGGTATGGCGCCGCGTTGTTGGGCTTCGTGTGGGTGTGGTGGAGGAGAGGATGATCGGGGGCATGCCGTCTCCCTGGCAAGAGGCGGAGCGACTCAGCCGAGATCAATCCGAAGCGGAGACGGAACAACATTAAGAGCATAACGAGAGGGAGAGCAGGGTGATGCGACGTAGCGGTGGGCGTTGCGAGGTGTCCCCGCTGCTAACGGCACAACTCAAGTCTGGGTCAGGGACAACATCGTCTAGCTTCGCCAAGAAGGACCCTGCCGCCTGCCTATCGCGCCCTTTTGACAGCGGAACCAGGGCGCCCGTACGCAGCTGCGACGGGAAATCGGAGTTCATTACGCTTAATCTTCTTGAGAACTTCAGCCTTCGGGTCGAGGCCGATTCGGTCGAACAGCAGGAGGGTATATATCAACACGTCGGCGGCTTCGTCAGCGACCTCTGCGACGGAGTGCCCACCTTCGAGCTCTCCGCCGCGACTCCATTGAAATACCTCAAGGAGTTCCGCTGCCTCTATGCTTATCGATACCGCTAGGTTTTTAGGTGTGTGAAACTGGCTCCAATCGCGTTCGTCTCGGAAGCGCCTCAGACGGTCTAGAAGCTCGTCCATACGACCTTTGCCCTCAACCAGTACCACCCCTCTTTGCTAGCACAGCAGCCCCGGCTATGCTAGGAGACTCGCGGGTCGGACTGCCCGCCCGCTGGACTGGCAACGGGGTGCGGCCCAAGTGGGCACGTGTGGAAATTGGCTGACGCGTATCTCAACATCGCCGAGCAGGTTCTTCTTGGCGCTCGTACGCCGCTGCGGCCGCGCGACATACTCCGGCATGCGTACGCCGCCCAGCTTCTCCCTCCGCACCTGTACGGGCCGAGACAGGACAAGACCCTTCACGCGAGACTCAGTGAGGACATCTCTTCCAGCCCCGAGGACAGTCGCTTTTTTCGGACTGCGCCAGGCCTCTTTTTTTTGCAGCAGTTTCGGGCTGACCCGACGTTCCCCACAGCCTACCGCGAAAGGTACTTCGCCCCTCCTAGGCGGAAGGAGCTGCGCAAAGACTGGGTCATGGCGGTGGAGTTGGACCTTGATCAAACCGTCCGCGCAGACGGCCTGTCCATTTCCCTAAGTAAGGTCTGGGATATCCTCCGGGGGGGACGTTACAGATACATTCCCCACGCGCAAAACAAACAGAATACACGTCTGATTGCAGTTCATAGTTTTGTTGTGGTCTACCGTGATGAAAGCGTCCTGTCATTTCGTTGTGGCAAATTTTTTCCCGCCGGCGATCCACTCTACGGAAGGCGTAGCATCGGGGTGGGAGGCGCGGTGTTTGCCAACGACCGGGACTTTCTCTACGAAAGCATGTTCGGGATAGTTGCGAACGGCATTAAGGAACTCGGGTATGGGATCGGCCTCCCTCGTAAGCTCGCTGAGCGTGCACGATATCGAAATGAAATTCGGCCGTTCGTAGGAGTCGTCGTCCGCGACTCTGAATCGCGCCCATACGTACTACACATAGTAATGACATACAGGTGTCCTGACGATTTCCTGCCAACAAAGGCCGCTCTTTCGGTGAACGATCTCCGTTGGGTGAATTCCCATAACCCGTCAAACTCTCTGGAAGATTACGATAAGACCTCGCAGTTCTTATTCAACCAAGACTACGTAAGAGACTACATCCGGGCAGGGGCGGCGCCTTGATAATTCATGGGCGGCGTTACCTGACCGTAGATGAGTCAGCTCTTTTACGTTATGAACTTCGGATCGCAAGCGGCGCCAGGACCATTAAGCGTGGGTTACAAAGACTATGCATGTTCTATGAAGCCAAACGAAAACTAGAGGATCCGTCCGATCATCGACAACTGATCCACAGCCATATGTCGTGCGAGGATGTTGTCCTTAGGCGTTGGTCTTTGAAGGCGCTAGGGTTGATCGGAGACCGTGACGATCGTGTAAGGATTGTTAAGCATCTGCGCATAGAGCATGATCTTGAGGCGCAAACCTGGGGGATAGCAGCGCTTTTGAAGAATGCCGACGATCGCACGATGACAGAGGTATGTCGAGAGGCAGGCATCGAGAATACGACCCCACTTCTTTTGGCAGCCCGCCTGTACGCTCCATCCCACTGGATACTGCACCACTGGACCCCAGTTACCGTGTCCCTCGACACAGACGACCTGACGCTTAAATGGGCAATCTTCCTGGCAGGGTACAATAGAGCGCCTGCTGAGCTGTTCCACCCACGGTTCGCGAACCGTATCTTCCTCGGGCAACTAAATCAGCACGACTCCCCTGAGGTATCCGAATACTCAATTTGGGCCCTTTGGGAACGACCAGACTTTGGAGCATCGGACCTCACGATTCCGCTTGAACGCGCACGCCAGCGGCCGGAGAATGCCCGCAAGTGGCTGTACAGACTCTACATGCAGGCGCCTCTATCAGTCGGTCTCGACCCGGATGCACTTGGAGAATTTCGGAAAGACGAATCAATTCCTGCGCGCGAAGGCCTCGCCCTGGGTGTGGTAGATTTGCACGATGCAAGTTTTGACCAAGCCGTAATGGAGTGGTATGATGAGGAAAGTGACCTTGGGATTCGGGATACCCTGCTGACGGCTATGGCGGGACACAGTGATGGCAATGCTGACTTTGCCGACCTCGTGCAGCGCCGTTTCTCCGCAGCCGCTCCGGACAGCGCGCTACGCCCACGTTTATTGGCGGCCAGCGAGCGTACCGGCCTTTATCAAAAACTCAAACGAATGGAGTTGGACTCAGAGTATGCTCGCCAAGGGCTGCTTCAGTTCGGGCAAGCTGCCAACATCAGGGTGGAAGGAGACCTGTTCCAAATGGCTGAATCTAATATCGTAGCTGGTGGAAACATCGTTGCCCAGAACATCGTGGGCGGTAACATGTTGAATAGCGCAAATGACGCGGTTCAAAGCATTGGGCCAGATCGTCAACAAGATAGGGCAGTGCTTGAGCAAGTCCTCGATTTCCTTAAGTCGAAGCCACTTCCGCCGGGTCAACAATCCGAAATAGAGACGGCTGTTCAGGCAGCTGCCCAGGAGTCCGGTAGCAGCTCGCGCCGACGCCTTTTAGACGTTTTGCAGAGCACAGCAAAAACTGCCGCCCTCGCAGGACCCGCTGCCGCGGGGCTCGCTAAGCTTGTCGAGGTAGTTCATCAGTGGATCAAGTAGGGCGTCGTCTGTAAAGGCGAATTTCATTGACGCGGTAGACGGGGCCCGTCATCGCGCCGAGGGAGGTTCGGACGATTTCCTCACGATCCTTCGCCGGAAAGCCGGAGATGTCCAGCTTGCGCGCGGCGAGCTTGAATATTGCGTCCGTAATTTCAGGATTGTTCATGACGGCCGATGCGTCGAGTCTCCCTGGAACGATAGCCGCAAAGGCCAGCTCGATTGCCCCGCTGGCCGCAGGTCCGGCGCATACGGATTCCGCGTCGATAATCGGTGCTACTTTTCCAAGAGCTCGCAGGATTGCCGCCTGTAGCCTGTAGAATATGCAATCCGGCGTCCAAAGTGTTACGGCCAGCAGGCCAGACGGGCGGAGCCACCGGACTATGCGGTCAACGGAGCCTATGGGATCGTCAAAATAATAGGCGCACTGCCGTATGTTGATGCAGGAAAATTCCTGGTCCGCTTCATAGTCCTCGATCCGAATACGAAGGAACTTTATTGACTGATCCGGCTGAGCAATGGGCTGCTGGAAGGTTGGATCGATCGCTACGAGGCGACCGTTTTGACCATACTTTAGGCGGGACAGCAATGCGAGTGCGAAGGTACTGTCACCAGCCCCTATGTCTAAAAGATTCGGCACGCAGCGCTCGTGGTGCAGCGCTATGGCCTCAATCGCCTGGTCGCGCTCAGAATCACCTCGAAAGGCCGCTTTGGCCTTTTGCAGGTCGTTCAGCATGCGCCCCTAGACGGCAATGCAGCTGCGTCCGCTATGCGTGCGAGGATACCTGCCGCAGCATGCTCAACCGCGTCCGTGTCCGCTGCGTATATAGTGATACTAGGTAGGTCTAGCTCAGAGATGATAAGAGGCACTAGCTGAGCAATGTCAGCGCGCAGGCTAGTGGTCTCGTGGGAAGCGTGCTGCGTGCGGAAGATTCCGCGCATCTCAAGATGGATGACCAAGTGAAGATGCCTAACCAATAGCGCAGTTAGCCTTTCGTACATATCCGTCTGAGCATCAGAGGTGACCCGTAGAGCGCGGACGTAGGCAAGGGCATCAACCGCACAGCGATCAAATAGCACAATGCCTGGATTGCGTTCGAGGTTACGATCGATATGGGCTCTATAAACGGCAGCTACCGAGTCCGCTGACGCGGAGCTTCCAAGGGGTATCCCAAGCTCCTTTAATCGGCCGCCAATGCTGGGCGACAGATGGACCTGCGCCGTCGTCTTAGCCATTAATGTCGCAGCAAGGGCGTTGCAGAACGTGGTTTTCCCTACACCTTGCGCGCCAGTGATACCTACCGTTGTCACGCCGTTCTGGATCTGTAAGTAAGCCATCGTGGAAACGCCCCCTGCGTCTGCCTCACTTGGTTCGGGCTCCGGGCTAGCCGGCCCAATGGAAGCAGCATCGCCCTCAGTCGCTGTGCAGCTGTAATACTTGTGGATATTGCGGTCCAGCTATAAGCTGTAGAACACTCTGCCGCGGCTGCTGCAACGAGAGTGTCGGACACGCCTGCAACCGGCGCGTGAGGCGGAAGCGCTGCGAAACGGCAGGGGTAGGCGCCAGACGAACCAGCAACCATGCCGCCCCGCACCCCGCGCCGCCCCACCTTTGCCCCCACCCCCAACTCGCGCCACACTCGGCCCAACCAACACCCACCCAAGGGCGGAAACCATGCAAGCAGACTACGTGATCGTGGGCGCCGGATCGGCCGGCTGCGTCCTGGCCACCCGCCTGACCGAGGATCCCAACACCACCGTCATCCTGATCGAGGCCGGCGGCAAGGACACCAACCCCCTGATCCACATCCCGGCCGGCTTCTTCAAGATGCTCGACCACGACACGTTGACTTGGAAATACCGTGCCGAGCCCGATCCCGGCACCAATGGCCGCCCCATCGTCTATACCCGCGGCCGCGTGGTTGGCGGCTCCTCCTCGATCAACGGCCTGATCTACATTCGCGGCCAGCCCGAGGACTACGATCATTGGGCACAGCTCGGCAATCGCGGCTGGAGTTGGGACGACTGCCTGCCCCTGTTCCGTGCCGCGGAGCATTGGGAAGGCCAGGCGAACGAGGTCCGCGGCAAGGACGGGCCGCTGCACACGTCTAACACGGACCGCACGCCGCTCTGCGAGGCGGTGGTTGAATCCGGCAAGCAGCTCGGGCTGACCTACCAGGCGGACGTGAACGGCATCACGCATGGCTCGGTGGACACGATCGGCTGGTGCCAGCAGACCCGCAACGGACGGCGGCGGGCCAGCGCGGCGCGCACCTATCTGGCGCAGGCTTTGTCACGGCCGAATCTGCGGCTGGTCACCAATGCCATGGTCCATCGCGTGATCTTCGAGGGCAAACACGCGGTCGGGGTGGAATTCGCCCGTGGCGGCGCCACGCAGCGCGCAACGGCCGGGCGCGAGGTGATCCTGTCGGCGGGCGCGATCGGATCACCGCACATCCTGCAACTCTCCGGTGTCGGCGATGCCGGGCATCTGTCTGACATTGGCGTTCCGGTTGTGCACGCGCTGAACGGCGTTGGGCGCAACATGCAGGATCATTACACGGCGCGCATTTCCTATCCGGTCGCCGGCCTCCCCACGGCGAACGAAAAGGCGCGTGGCATTCCGCTGGCGATCGAGGTGCTGCGCTGGATGGTCACCGGCAAGGGCATGCTGACCTACAGCCCATCGCTGGTCGCGGCGTCGATCAAGGTGCTGGAGTCATCGGCCACGTCCGACATGCAGGTCACCTTCGTGCCCGGCAGCTTCAAGAACGGGCAGATCGGCGAGTTGGAGGAAACCCCCGGCGTCAGCGCCGGCGCCTGGCAAATGCGGCCGCTGTCGCGTGGTTATGTGAAGGCGACGTCGAACAAGCCGCAGGACATGCCGCTGATCAATCCGCGCTATCTGTCGGACGAGACCGACCGCATGGCGTTGCTGGGTGGGATACGCTTCGCCAGGCGCATGTTCGAGGCACCGGCGCTGAAACCCTATGTGCGGACGGAAAGCCTGCCCGGCAAGGATGTGCAGACCGACGACGAGTTGTTGGATTACGCTCGGCGCTATGGCGGCACCTGTTATCATGCCAGTTGCACCTGCATGATGGGCCAGCATCCATTGGCCGTCGTGGACGATCAGTTGCGGGTGCACGGGATGGAGGGGCTGCGCGTGATCGATGCATCCGTCATGCCGGCGGTGACATCGACCAACACCAACGCTCCCACCATCATGATCGCGGAAAAGGGCGCAGCCATGATCAAGGCGGCCGCGCGGGAGCGGTTGGCGGCTTGAGGGCTTGAACGATGTCACCGGGTGTCGTCGTGGCCGGGCTGTACACGCGACCCGGCCATCTACGCACCACGGATCGGGCGAGTTTGGTTAGAAAATGCGCCCGATCTCCTGGGGTAGATGGCCGGGTCAGGCCCGGCCATGACGATCCCGATCTGCCGGGGTCGATGGCCGGGCCAGGCTGTGACGATGGGGATTGCAATGGGAGCTTCGTACGATCCATGAAAGAGAACAGCATATGGCGGGCGGTGCGTGCGGGACGGGCCGCGCTGGGGACCGGGCTGAAGGAGTTCGCGTCACGCGGCGTGCCGTGGATCATTGAGGCCTCCGGCTTCGACTACTGCATGATCGACCACGAACATGGTGCCTTCGACCTGGAGACAATCGCCGACCTGGCGGGGTGGTTTCAGGCCACCGACGTTTCCGCGATCGTGCGGATCCACAAATCGTTCACGTATCTGATCCCGGCGATCCTGGATCAGGGGATCATGGGCGTCCAGGTCTCGGAGGTCGATAACGCCGAGGAGGCGCGCGCGATCGTACGGGAGGCGAAATTTCCGCCGATCGGGGGGCGCGGTATTTCCGGGCAGGGGATGCACACCGGATACCGTAGCTATGGCGCCCGTCATGCTTCCGAGTATGCGCCATGGGCGAATGCCAACATCATCGTCTGCGTGTCGATCGAGTCGCTCGAGGGCCTGGAAAATGTCGAGGCGATCGCGGCGGTGGAGGGCATCGATATGATCGCCTACGGACATTCCGACCTGAGTGCGCGGTTGGGTGTGCATCTCCAGCTTGAGCACCCGACGTTCAAGGCAGCGGTGCGCCGGATCGCCGAGGCCTGCAACGCGCATGGGAAACTTGCCCGGGGGTCTGCGGAGACCGAGGCGCAGATCGAGGAGTACTGGCGGCTGGGGTGCAAGGTGTTGAACCTGCCCGGCAACGACGTCAGCACCTATCTTGATGGGCTGAAGGCGCGGGCCAGCCGGGCACATGCGCGGCTCCGGTCGATCGGTGTACCGGTGCCTTGAGAAGAGCGGTGCTCCAGACGCCGCTTGTGGGGGGTATGTGACCAGCTCGGATCACGCCTGAGAGGCTGTCTCTATCTGGTCGCAGGAGACCTGCATTCGGCCCATGCTGAACCTGTGCAGGGGAGTTTTCGGCGGGAGCGGGCCCGGACCCGCACGACGGCTACTGGCTGCCGGCGCATTTATCCCGATGTTGTCTGCCCTTGGTTCGTTGATGGGAATTGGTACCTTTGCGATCACGTGGTCGTTTTTCTTCTCGACACCTGGTGTCGTCAAATGGAGTTTGTCCACAGACCCAATCGCGTGGAATCTCACTGGGGAATTCCTGTACAAAGATATCGTTCTTC
>Ga0335072_10015581_pt1 | contig 10787 bp, 8 predicted proteins | sample Lox_Sample_21_FD_206725 | JGI IMG/M metagenome (GOLD analysis project Ga0335072, IMG submission 206725) | Soil microbial communities from Loxahatchee National Wildlife Refuge, Florida, United States - Lox_Sample_2.1 | ecosystem: Environmental > Terrestrial > Soil > Wetlands | place: USA: Florida... | reverse complement strand
AAGTCGAAGCGGTCAATTTCGAGGATCCGGAGGTCGCGCGCAACAAGATTTTCTTCGACAACCTGACGCCGCTTTATCCGCAGGAGCGCATTCGCCTCGAAACCACGAAGGAAAATCTCACCGGGCGGGTGCTCGACATGCTGTGCCCGGTCGGCAAAGGACAGCGCGGATTGATCGTCGCGCCGCCGCGCACCGGAAAGACGATGATGCTGCAGTCCATCGCCAATTCGATCACCGCGAACCATCCTGAAATCGCGCTGATCGTGCTGCTGATCGACGAACGGCCGGAAGAAGTGACCGACATGCAGCGCACGGTGAAGGGCGAAGTGATCAGCTCGACCTTCGATGAGCCGCCGCAGCGCCACATTCAGGTGGCCGAAATGGTGCTCGAAAAGGCGAAGCGCCTCGTGGAGCACAAGCGCGACGTGGTGATCCTGCTCGACTCACTCACGCGTCTCGGCCGCGCCTACAACGCGGTCACGCCGCCATCTGGGAAAGTCCTCTCTGGCGGTATCGACGCCAACGCTTTGCAGCGCCCGCGCCGCTTTTTCGCCGCGGCGCGAAACGTGGAGGAGGGCGGGTCGCTCACCATCATGGCGACCGCGCTGATCGATACCGGCAGCCGCATGGACGACGTGATTTTCGAGGAGTTCAAGGGCACCGGCAACATGGAAATCAACCTCGACCGCCGGCTCGTCGATAAGCGCGTCTTCCCCACCATCGATATCAACCGTTCCGGAACGCGCAAGGACGAACTCCTGCTCCCGGCCGACGAGTTGAATCGCATCTGGGTGCTGCGCAAGGTGCTGAGCCCGCTTTCGACTGTCGAAGCGATGGAGCTTCTGCTCGGCCGCCTCTCGAAGACGAAGACGAATGCGGAGTTCCTCGCGTCGATGTCCAGCCCCGCGTAGGCTCGCGCGGCGCGCTCCGCAAAATCGCGGCGCGCTTGTGCGGAATGGGTTCGCCGCTTTAGATCGGGCGCCTTCGCCTGTTCATCCCGCCGGAGTTTTCGCTTTCTGCTCCGCGATCCATTCTTTCGTGCGCGATTCGAGCATGTCCATCGGCATGGCGCCCTGATCGACGATTGCATCGTGGAAAGCACGGATGTCGAAGCGGTCGCCGAGTTGCTTTTCGGCGTCCTGACGCAGCTGCTGAATCTGCAGCCGGCCGATCATGTAACCGAGCGCCTGCCCCGGCCACACGATATAGCGATCGATCTCGACCACCGAATTCAGGTGAGGCTGCCCGGTCGTTTCCTCGAAATACTGGATCGCCTGATCGCGGCTCCAGCCCATCGAATGAATTCCGGTGTCGACCACCAGGCGCACCGCCCGCCACATCACTGCGCTCAGAAATCCGAATTTCTGGTAAGGATCGGTGTAGAAACCCATCTCGGGCCCGAGCGTTTCCGCATACAGCGCCCAGCCTTCGATGAACGCGGTGTAGCCGATCTGCTTCCGGAATTCCGGCACGCCCTGCATCTCCTCCGCGAGCGAAATCTGCAAGTGATGTCCCGGCACGCCTTCGTGCAGAATCAAATCCTCCATATCCCACGTGGGGCGCGAGGGCAGGTCATACGCATTCACGTAGAGATAGCCAGGCCGCGCGGCGTCGGGCGCGCCCTGCTCGTAGTAGGCTTCTGTCTGCGAAGGCGCGACGGCGTCCGGCACGGCGCGAACGCCGTAGGGCAACCGCGGCAGCTTGCCGAAGAGATGTTCGAGCTCCGGATCGGCGCGCTTGGCTGTGGCGCGATAGTGGAGCAGCATGTCGTCCTTGCTCGTGAATTTGAAGCGCGGGTCGGTGTTGATGAACTTGACGAAGTCTCCGAAGCTGCCCTGAAACCCGGTCTGCTTGATCAGCTCATCCATCTGGTTGCGCGTCTGCTTCACGAGGTCGAGGCCGATCTGGTGAATCTGCTGCGGCGTCATGTCCGTGGTGGTGTGCCAGCGGACGAGATACTTGTAGTAAGCCGCGCCGTCGGGAATATCGCTGATCGAAATGGTATCGCGGCACGCCGGGATGTAGGTCTGCGTGAGGAAATCGGCAAGCTTCCGGAAAGACGGTGCTACTTTCTCGCGATAAGCCGCCTCGGCTCGGCGCGTGAAATCGGCTTTCTGCTCGGCCGTGAAGCTTGCGGGATAATTCTTGAACGCCGCGAGCAGCGGGCTTGCCAGCGGATCGGACACCACCTGGCTTTCGGCCTGCTTGGGCACGTCGCGCATGGTGATTTTCGGCGCCGTCCAGCCGTGGGCCATGCCGTTCTTCATCATGTCGATGGTCTGATCGATCACGGTGGGAATGCCGTTGAGCCGCGCGAGGATGTCCTGATACTGGGCCGGGACGGTCGCGGGCATCATGGCGATCGTGTTCGGTATGTCCTGCAGCGGCCCTTCCACCTGGGTGATCGGGACGTACAGATTTCCCGGGAATACCGACGGAATCGGGAAGGCGTCGTCGTGAAAACGGAGGCCATCGACAGCCGTCTGGAGCAGCTCGTCGTACAGGTCGTAATTCAGCTGCTCGCTCGCGGGCAGTTCGGCGCGAGGGATCGCTTTCAGCTGGCTCAGGGCTTCTTTCAGATGCTCGTTGCGCGCCGCAATCGAGGCAGGAGAATAGTCGGACCAGCGCGCGTTTTCGCCGGGATATCCGAAATTGGTCGCGGCCTCGGGATATTCGTGCATCCAGTATTTCCAGTCTTTGGCGAGAAATTCGCGGAGCTCGCGCGTGGCGCTATCGGACGAACTCTTAGCCGCGGTCGCATTCTGGGCCACAGCGAAATGGGCAGACACCAGTACAGCAGGGATTAGGACAACGACGGATAAAAACTTCATGCTTCCTCCTGAAGGATTTTCGTCGAAATCAGGCTTGCTGCGTCGAAGTCGAAGAGGCCGCGGATCTGTTCTCTCGCGCCAGCATTACCACGAGCCGCGCGACCTCTTCGGGCTCCATCGCGGTGCTGTCGACGACGGTGGCGTCCTTCGCGCGCACGAGCGGCGAATCCTCGCGCTCGCGGTCGCGGCGGTCGCGCTCGCGGATTTCATCGAGGGTGCGCGCCAAATCGATCGCGTCTCCTTTCTGTTGGTGCTCGCGCCAACGGCGCTCGGTCCGGGTCTCGGGCGAGGCGGTAAGAAAAATCTTCAGCTCCGCGTCCGGGAAAACGACGGTGCCGATGTCGCGTCCCTCCATCACCACGCCGCCCTGCCCGCCGGCGCGCCGCTGTTCGGCCACCAGCACGCGGCGCACTCCGGGCACCACCGCTACCTTGGATGCGGCCTGGGCCACTTCGGGAGTGCGGATCGCGGAGGTCACGTCCTCGCCATCGAGCAGTACCTGCTGGCCGCCGTCCTGCGCGCGCAGGTCGATGCGCGTGTTGGAAGCGAGCGCGGTCAGTGAATCGGCGGCATCGAGCGCGACGCCGCGCCGCAGCGCTTTCAGCGCGATCGACCGGTACATCGCGCCCGTGTCGATGTAGACGTAGCCCATCAGCTCCGCTACGCGGCGCGCGAGCGTGCTCTTTCCCGACCCGACCGGCCCATCAATCGCGATGATGAGGCCGTTCATTCAATTAGCTGACAACCCAACGAATCAGATCCATAGCCACAAAGGTCACAAGGCCATACCACATCAACCTGTAAAACAACCCAGTTAGACGCGGGGTACGATCGTTGGGTGCCTCGCGCGCATAACGATCTGCGAAGGCTCCGCGGGGAATCGGTGCCCAGTCAGAAAACGAAGGCTCGTAGTCACTTCCCGGCAAAACCCTGCGCTTGATCCGGGCCACTAGAACAAGAAGCGATCCAACGTACGCGACTGCACAAAGAACAGTTATGCCGGAAATCACCAGGACCGTATTCTGCAAAATCCTCATATCCGTTTGAACGCGCGCTCGATATCGCGCACCGAATAGCGCAGCACGACCGGCCGGCCGTGCGGGCAGCTCATCGGATACTCTGTTTTCGCGAGCTCGCCGAGCAGCCATTCCATTTTCGTCTTGTCGAGCGGCGTGTTTACCTTGATCGCCGCGTGGCACGAAGTCGATGCCGCGATCTTCGACTGCAGCGAATCGATCGAGATGGCCTGATTCTCGCGCGCGATCCCGTCGAGAATCTCGAAGAGCAGCTTTTCCGCGTCGCTCGACGCAATTCCCGCAGGCGCAGCCTGAATCGCGACGCTTCGTCCGCCCATCAGGTCCGCTTCGAAACCGTTCGCGCGCAGTTCGTCCGAAATCTGCTCGAAGGTAGCAAGCTGGCGCGGATTCAGCTCGACCATAATCGGCACCAGCAGCCGCTGCCCACCGAGATCGCCCTCGCGACGCGCGCGCAAGTGCTGCTCGAAAAGGACGCGCTCGTGCGCCACGTGCTGGTCGACAATCCACAAGCCCTCGCCATTCACGGCGACGATAAAGCTCGAACTGACCTGCCCCAGCGGCTTGAGATCGGCGATATCCTCGGGGCTTGGCAGCGTCGCGGGTACACCTTCACCCGGCGGCACCGCCATAGCGGGTGGTGGCGCAGAAGCGCCAGGCATCGGAAAATTCATCGCGCCACCCGATTCGAACCCCAGCCGCTGCGCGATCGGCCGGTCGAGCGCGCCCGACAATTCGAGATCCTCGGCAACCGCGGCGCCCGTGCCGAACGAACCGAACGACGCGGGAATCTCCGCGCGCGGCGGCCCAGGAAATGTGCTGCCATCCGGCATCGGGGCATAGCCGCGCATGCTGCCCGGCCCATTCGGCCCGTTCGATGAGGCTGCGCCGGCATCGCCCGGCATCCCGGCGCCCGCCGCAGCGGCGCGCGCTGGAAAGCCCGGGATCGGTCGCGCGATCGAAAGCGCGTGACGCAGCGCGTCGCGCGTGAAATCGTGAACGAACTGCGGATGCCGGAAGCGCACCTCGATCTTCGCTGGGTGCACGTTCACGTCGACTTCCTGATAGGGCAACTCGAGGAACAGCAGCACCACCGGAAACACGCCGGGCGGGATGATATTGCGATAGGCTTCGCCGATCGCATGAAGCAGCAAGCGGTCTCGCACGAGCCGCCGGTTCACGAAAATGTAGATGCCGTTGCGATTCGCGCGCTGCGCCTCCGGCCGCGACGCGAATCCCGTGACGTGCAGCACCGCCGCTTGTTCATCCTCGCCGATTGCGGGCTCGGTGATCGCTGAGCGCACGGGCGCCTCATTTGCCGGAATCTCGACGAGTTCCTCGAGAGCTTGGCGCCCGAAGATCTGATAGACGCGGTCCGCAAGCTTTTCCACCGGCGCGCAATCGAGAATCAGCTGCGACGGCGTTTTCAGTACGAACTGCACCTCGGGATGCGCGAGCGCGTAGTGCGTGACGAGCGAGGCGATGTGGCCGAGCTCGGTCGTCTCCGACTTCAGGAATTTCCGCCGCGCCGGGACGCAGTAAAAGATGTCTTCGACCGCGATCGACGTTCCCGGCGGCACGCCCGCGGGCTTCACTCCGATCAGCTTTCCGCCTGCGAATTCGACTCGAGTTCCCTGCTCGTCTTCCGGCAGCCGCGTCTCAAGTACCAATCGCGCAATCGAGGCGATCGACGGCAGCGCTTCCCCGCGAAACCCGAGCGTGGCGATCGAGAGCAGATCGTCTGCCGTGCGCAGCTTTGAAGTTGCGTGGCGCTCGAAGGCCAGCAGCGCGTCGTCGTGGTTCATGCCGCTGCCGTCGTCGGTCACGCGGATCAACCGCCGGCCGCCGGATTCTGCCTCAATGCGGATCGAGCGAGCCCCGGCGTCGATCGCGTTCTCGAGCAGCTCTTTTACTACCGACGCCGGCCGCTCGACCACCTCGCCCGCCGCAATCTTGTTCGCGACGTTTTCCGCCAATATGCGTATCCGCGACATGGTTCTTAGGGGGTCGGAGCTTTAGCTCCGACATTAGCGATCACCTTTGAATGGGCTTTAGCCCCTGAGGGCACTCCGCCCGACAGCACATCGAGCTCAAACTTACCAGATGCAGAGCCGTGTGCCCAATCCTCGGGGTGCGCGACCAAACCGGCCTCCACAGGATTCATCCGGATGTAGTGCCGCCGCGCCATGAAGTCTCCCTCATCACGGATCGTAGCTTCATGAAAGCCGGAGGCCCAAATCTGAATCTTGTTTTCGCGCTCCTTGTGAATTTCATGCGAGCTTCCGCCTTTGATAAATTGCATCGCCTTTTCTAGAGATGTTTGGCCGCCGGGCGTCATAAGCAGATGGAGATGATTCGGCATCACGACGAACTCATGCAAAAGATAAGCGCCCTGATCGCGATGGTGAAGCAGAGTGCGAATGAGAATCTCCGCGTTTTGCGTGACGTGAAAGAGAGCGCAGTTCTGCCAGGTCTTCGTCGTGACGAAATAGCTGCAACCGTGCGCCGTTCGATGATGTAATCTCCCCAAAAGAGTGTCCTCAGGGGCTGAAGCCCCGAATTGAGCCGCCCTAATGTCGGAGCTGAAGCTCCGACCCCCTAAGTGAACCGCCCTTCCCCCGTCACCGCCGCGACATTACAGCATGTCCTTCTCGACCGGCAGCTTCTTGGGCAAGATCCGACTTACCGCAAAAAGTATCACGAGAAGCGCCAGTTCCGTCACGAGAAGTCCGAGAGTCAAAGCAATCCAGATGGAGACGGCCACAAGCAGCCAGACGAAGATCCCGACAGCGATCGTCGCGACAGGAAGGATCACCATGATGGATCGATGCGCGTACTTCGGATCCCGTTCAGGGACGTCGTTGAAAAGCCACATCGGGAAATCGCGCAGCGCTTTCATTTTTTCTCGATGTTTTCGGCGATCTTAATCCCCAGTTCGTCCAGTTGCGGAGTATCCACTCCCGACGGCGACTCGGCCATCAGATCCTGCGCCTTGGCGGTTTTTGGGAACGCGATCACCTCGCGCAGCGATTTTTCCTGCGCGAGCAGCATCACCACGCGGTCGATGCCGAGCGCGATGCCGCCGTGCGGCGGCGTGCCGTACGTCAGCGCGTCGAGGAAAAATCCGAAGCGGTGCCGCGCCTGCTCGTCGCTGAGGCCCAATGCCTTGAACAGGCGCGCCTGCACATCCTGCCGGTGAATTCGAATACTGCCGGAGCCGAGCTCGTTGCCGTTGAGCACAAGGTCGTAGCCCTTCGACCGGCACTCCCAGGGCGCGGTTTCGAGCTTGTCGATGTCCTCTTCGACGATTCCGGTGAACGGATGCTGCGCGCTCACCCAACGCTTGTCCGTGTCGCTCCATTCGAAAAGCGCGAAGCCGGTGATCCAGAGGAATTCCCACTTGCTGCGATCGATCAGGTTCAGTTTGTCGCCGAGGTGCAAGCGAAGCTGCCCCGCGACGCCGAGCGACGTGTCGCTGTGCTCCACCTGTTCTTTCGCGGCCACCGCGACCACCAGGTCGCCGGGCTTCGCGCCCAGTTCGCCCGCGAGGTTCTTCAATCCTTCGGCGCCGAGATTCTTCTCGAGCGGCGACGTGATTCCCTCCGCCGTTACCTTCACTGTGTAGACACCGCGCGCGCCCGCGGCTTTCGCGAACTCGGTAAGCTCGTCAAGTTGCTTGCGCGACCATGCTGCCGCGCCCGGCGCGACCACGGCCTGGACGTTGCCTTCGATATGCAACGCCGCGCGGGCCGGCTCGAACTGCTGCGTCACGTTGTGCAGCTCCATGCCGAAGCGCAGGTCGGGCTTGTCCGAACCGTAGCGGCGCATCGCGTCTTTGTAATCGAGATGGCGGAAGGGCCCTTTCGCGTTCACGCCGACGACGGCGCAGGCGCGTTCCATCACTTTTTCGATGGCCTCGAAAACATCCTGCTGGCGCGGGAACGCCATTTCGAGGTCGAGCTGCGTGAATTCCGGCTGGCGGTCCGCGCGCAGGTCCTCGTCGCGGAAGCAGCGGACGATCTGGTAGTAGCGGTCCATGCCGGAAATCATCAGGATCTGCTTGAAGATCTGCGGCGATTGCGGCAACGCGTAAAATTGCCCGTGATGGACGCGGCTGGGCACGAGGTAATCGCGCGCGCCTTCGGGGGTCGAGCGCGTGAGCATCGGCGTCTCGATTTCGAAGAAGCCTTGCTCGTCGAGCGACTTGCGGATTTCGAGCACGATGCGGTGGCGAAGCTCGATATTCGAGTGCAGCTTGGGCCGCCGCAGATCGAGGTAGCGGTAGCGCAGTCGCGTCTCTTCGCTCGCCGTCGCTTCGTCTTCGATCGCGAAAGGCGGCGTCTTCGCGTTGTTCAGGACGTGCAGCCGCGTGGCGGCGACTTCGACCTCGCCCGTAGCGATTTCCGGATTCGACTTCTGCCGTCGCAGGACGCGTCCTTCGACCGCGACCACGTACTCCGAGCGCAGGCCCTCGGCCTTCGCGTGCGCCCCGGCGTGCAATTCCTTGTTAAAGACGATTTGCGCGATACCCGCGCGGTCGCGCAGGTCGATGAAAATCAGCTGGCCGAGGTCGCGCCGCCGGTGCACCCAGCCCATCAGGATCACGTCTTTGTCCGCGTCCGAAGCGCGCAGCGCGCCACAGTAGTGCGTGCGTTTCAGATTACCGAGACTATCGAGCACGTCCGTTGTCCTCGATTCTAGCTTCTTCGCTCCGATTCCAAGTATTCGAGCAGATCATTCTCGCTCAACTTGCGCTGATCACCGTCGGACAGGCGCTTCAGCGTATAGGTGCCGGAGGCGACTTCGTCTTCGCCGATGATGAGCGCGTAGCGCGCGCCGAGCTTATCGGCGAGCCCCAGCGATTTCTTGAATTTCATTTCCTCGGGCGGCAGCTCGACGGCCACGCCGCACTCGCGCAGCTTGCGCGCAATCGCGACCGCCGCCGGATAGGCTTTTGCGCCCATCCACGCGACGAACACGCCGAGCCCCGGCAGCTTCGGCGCGCTGCCCTCTTGAATCGACAGCATCGCGCGGTCGGTGCCGATCGCGAAGCCGATGCCCTTTGTCGGCTGCCCGCCAAGCAGTTCGACCAGCCCGTCGTAGCGTCCGCCGCCGCACACTGCGTTCTGCGAGCCGAGTCCCGCCGCCGTTACTTCGAATGTCGTCCGCGTGTAATAGTCGAGCCCGCGCACCAGCCGCCAGTTTTCTTCGTACTCGATCCCCCGCAGCTTGAGCTCGTCTTTGAGCTTCGCAAAATGTGCGAGGCAATCGCCGCAAAGGTGATCCGAGATGCGCGGTAGCGTCTCGATGATCGCTTGCTCCTCGGGCAATTTCGAATCGAGCACCCGCAGCGGATTCGTCTCGATGCGGCGCTGGCTGTCCGCCCCGAGCTTGTCTTTCACTCTTTGCAACCCGCTCCGCAGCAATTCGACGTACTTCGGCCGGCACTCCTTGCACCCGATCGAATTGACGTACAGCTTGATGTTCGTCAGCCCTACGCGACGAAACAGCACCAGCAGCATCTCGAGCACTTCCGCGTCGATCGCAGGCGCGTCCGATTGCCCCAGCACCTCCGCCCCCACCTGATAGAACTGCCGGTACCGCCCCTTCTGTGGCCGCTCGCGCCGAAACATCGGCCCGACGTAGTACAGCTTCACATTTCCCGGCAGCGTGTGCATTCCGTGCTCGATGTACGCCCGCACGACACTCGCCGTCGCCTCAGGTCTCAAGGAAATGACTTCTCTCGGGATCAAGTCCGAAAGTGGGCGCGTGGGTTCAGGAGGTCGCGGCAGGGGATCAAGATCCCGCGGAGGATCTAGGAATGTGTACATTTCTTTGCCCACCACATCTGTGTCGCTGCCAATTGAGCGTGCGAAGAGATCCGTCTCCTCAAAGATCGGCAATCGGATGTCGCCGAATCCGTAAGTTTCGAAGACTTCGCGCGCGGTCCGTTCGAACCAGTTCCACAGCGCCGAATCCGGCGGCAGGATGTCGCGCGTGCCTTTAATAGCCCTAAATTGCCGCTTCTCAGTCATTTCTAGCTGAAATTCCGCGACAAAACGTCATCCGAACATACTAGCAGGGCGGCTCAATGATGCAAGCGCATCGGAGCCCCGCAACGCACGTTCCAAACGCGAACTCGGCCAATTTCGTGTTTCGCCATTTGAAACATCTATCCCCCGCATCGAAACGTTGCATTTTACGAATCTCATACTTCCGTATAATCTCCGGCCCTCAGTTCTCTGTGGTCCCCACTCTTCAAAGGAGAGTTAAATGGCCGAAAAAACCACGGGTGAGATGAAGGCTACCTTAGGATTGACCGGGCTCACGATGAACGCGATGGCGTTGATCGCGCCCGGCGCGTTCCTTTGGCTCACCTTTTACGCTCAGGCGACCGAAGGCGCCACATCGCCGTCGATGTGGATCGGCATTCTTTTCGCCACACTGCTTTGTCTCGCGACCGCCGTGTCCTACGCGGAGTTGGCGAAGCTCTATCCGGGCACCGGCAGCTCGTATTATTTCGCGGAGCAAGCGTTCCTGAACCATGACAAAGCGTGGAAATATGCCCGTCTGATGAAGTTTATCGTTGGGTGGGGCTCGCATCTCTATTACTGGATTTACCCGGGTGTGATGGTCGCGGCAACAGGCCTCTTCGTTGGCTATATCGTCGGAACTCTTTGGCCCAACTTCATGAGCGCTTCGAACCCGGGCCCCGCGTTCATGATTCTGGTTGCAGTGATTTTTACGCTCTTGGTTTCCTACATCGCCCACCGCGGAGTCACCGGATCGACGGCCGTCAGCGTCGCCATCAACGTGATCCAGATCTCGGCTCTTATCGTGTTCGCGGTTATGGCGATCGGCTACCGCATGAACCATCCCGCAGGGAGCGTGGCTTGGCAGTGGGATGCGACCTCGGGCGACG
>Ga0335072_10015580_pt1 | contig 10788 bp, 9 predicted proteins | sample Lox_Sample_21_FD_206725 | JGI IMG/M metagenome (GOLD analysis project Ga0335072, IMG submission 206725) | Soil microbial communities from Loxahatchee National Wildlife Refuge, Florida, United States - Lox_Sample_2.1 | ecosystem: Environmental > Terrestrial > Soil > Wetlands | place: USA: Florida... | reverse complement strand
TCCGATTCCGCGCCCGGCGTACTGCCCAGGCCTTTCGACCTCGGACAGCTCGACATGACGGTCTCTCTCGCCGGCAAGGATCTCGCCGACGGCTACTATCTCACCGGCCTGGCACTGCCCAACACGCCGCCTTACTCGATCTCCGGTCGCCTGCGGGGAATGGGCACGAAGTACGAGGTGACCGACCTCAAGGGAACGCTCGGCGGCAGCGACATCAACGGTCTGGTGACAGTGCGGCTCACGTCGGGCAATCCCATCCTCGATGCCGACCTGACATCGCACTCCCTCAACCTGGCTGACCTGGGCCCGACCTTCGGTGGCGCGGCCCCTAGCGCCGGCGAGGAAGCGCAAGCCGCGCAGGCCAAGGGGCACCCGACCAAGGCAGCGACGACGCATGCACTTGCCAAGAGTGTTGCCCACGGGATCACCGGCAGCCCTGCCGCCGGGACCGTCAGCCCGTATCTGCTGCCGACCGCGAAGCTGCAGGTCGACCGATTGCGCGGCATGACCGCGACGCTGCGCTACCACGCCGATCGGATCAAAGCGCAGAGCCTCCCGCTCGAGCAGGTCACTCTCCAGCTGCAACTGCGCAACGGCGTGCTTCGCATCGATCCCTTCGCCTTCACGCTTCCCCAGGGCAGGATCGCCGGGACCGTGGTGATCGACGCGCATGAGGGCGTGCCTGCCGAGCAGCTCGACGTGCGTCTCACCCACGTGCAGCTGGCACAGTTCCACACCAAGGGAACCACCAAGCCGCCGGTCGAAGGCACTCTCGTCGGACGGTTGCGAGTACACGGCAGCGGGGATTCGATGCATGCCTTTGCCTCGACGGCGGACGGGACACTGTCGATGGTCGTTCCTCACGGGGAAATCGAGCAGGCTTTCGCCGAGTTCGCCGGCATCGACGTGGCCCGCGGCCTCGGCCTGCTGCTGAAGAAGAAACAGCAGCAAACGGATCTGCGCTGTGGTATCGCGGACTTCCGCGCGCGCGACGGCATTGCGAAAGTCCAGCAGGTCGTCTTCGATACCCAGGTCGTGCTCCTCACGGGCGAGGGCGACGTGAATCTGCACGATGAGAGGCTAAACCTGCAACTCACCGGTCAACCCAAGAAGTTCCGCTTGGGCGTGCTGCACACACCGATCGAGATCAAGGGCACGCTGCGTCACCCCGCGATTGGAGTGAAAGGCAGCAAGCTCGCCGCGCAGGGAGCTGCCGCGGTCGCGCTCGGAGTCATCGGCACCCCGCTGGCCGCCATCGCGGCATTCGTCGACCCCGGACTCAACAAGAGCGCCGACTGTCAGGCGCTGCTCGCCGATGCGAAGGCGATGGGTGCGCCGCTGCATACCGCCGCGGCGAAGCCGCGGCAAGCGCCACCGCAGCCCAGGAAGCGCTGACTCGCTATGCCTTCGCCGACCGGTAGCGGCCACCCGCTTCCCCGCGGCCCTCGTCTTCGAGCTCACCCAGGCACTCGCCGAGCAGCTCGGCCGCCCGCTCGAGCGCCTCGGCGGAGAGGCCCGCATACCCGAGCAGCAGTCCAGGGCGCTCCGGGGGTTTGCGGTAGAAATGATGGATGGGGTAAAGCCCGAGGCCGCGCGCGACGCCGAGCTCGACCAAACGAGTGATCTGCGAGTAATCGACACCCGGCAGCCAAGCGACGAGGTGCGTACCCGCGTGCGTTTCCTGCAGCAGGATGCGCTCTCCGCCGTGACGCCGCAGTGACTCCATGAAGACCGAACGGCGGCGCTCGAGCTCGATGAGGGTCCGCCGCAGGTACTTCTCGAACTGGCGGCTGCGCATGAAGGCGGCGAGGGCCGCCTGCTCCACCGATGGACTGCCGAGGTCATCGAACCGCTTGACCTTGCAGAGATCCTCGCGGATCCCCGGCGGACAGACGATGAAGCCCAGGCGTAACGACGGGAAGAGTGTCTTGGAAAATGTCCCGACATAGATCACGCGGCCGGAGAAATCCAGGGAGCGCAGCGCGGCGAGCGGCCGCTCGCGAAAATGGAACTCGCTGTTGTAGTCATCCTCCAGTATCCAGCTGCCCTGGCGGGAGGCGATATCGAGCAGCTCCACGCGGCGCTCGAGGCTCATGACGGTACCCGAGGGAAACTGATCGGACGGTGAGACACAGATGAGCCGCGCCTTGTGGCGGGCCAGCTCGGCAGTCACCATTCCGTTCTCGTCGGTGCGCACGCTGACGACACGCGCGCCGTGCGCGGTCAGCGCCTGCATCAGGTAGAGGTAGTGCGGATCTTCGATCGCGACCGTGTCGCCTTCATCGAGCACCGCACGCGCCGCAACCGTTATGGCCTGCTGCGTCCCGCCCACGATCAGGATGTCGCTCTCCGCGCATACCACGCCGCGCCGACGCGCGAGATAGTCGGCAATGGCCACGCGCAGGGGCAGGAAGCCCTGCGAGTCGGGGTATCGCGGCCCGGCGACACGGGCCGCCGCCGCGAGCTTTCGGCTCCACGAGCGCATCATGTCCACGCCGAACGGCGGATCGCAGTGCAGGTCGTAGCGCAGGCCCTCGCGCAGCCGGCCAAGGGTGTTCGTCCCGAGCTTGCGCAGGCGCGCCGCGTAGCGTGACTGCGGCGGCACGGCCGCCGGCGGCGAGGTGAAGCCGCGCGGCAGGGAGATGTCCGCCACCCGGGTACCCGATCTCTCGCTGGAGATCGTCAGCTGCTCGGCGCGCAGGATCTCGTAGGCGGTCAGGACCGTATTGCGCGAGAGGCTGAGCGTCTCCGCCAGCGCCCGGGTTGCGGGCAGGCGCTCGCCGGCGTGGAAATGGCCCTCCACGATCGCTCGCGTCAGGACGCGGGCGAGCTGCTCGTACAGTGCACCGCGGCCGTCGAGGGGGAATTTCGAGAGCAGCATTCTGGTACCATAAATTGAACGCCACCTGGCCCTTTCCGGTACCAGGCCCTCAACGGTACCGTATCACAGTCGGATAGGTTCAGTGCGCGGCATAATGGGGACAATTGCGATGCGTTGAGGCTGCTCCCGGTCTCGCCATGAAAACAATATCCAAGGTCATATGCGTCGTGGCGTTGCTAACCGCTCTCTCAGCGGCGGCGCAAACACCCGTTGAGGCCGCGAAACCCGATCCCGGCAACATGTTGTTTGCGGCCCCGACGCAGATGGATCGCGTGGGCCGCATCGTCGTTCCCGTCTGGATCGACGGCAAAGGGCCGTTCCGTTTCCTGGTCGATACCGGCGCCGACGGCTCGCTCGTCTCCGCAGCGCTCGCGCACGCGCTGCAACTCGCCCCGAGCCGCATGCCGGCCGAAATGGTCGAGGGCACGACGGGCACCGAGCAGCTGCCGTGCGTGACTCTCGACAGCCTGCGTATCGGCTCGATCGTCAAACACAACGTTCGCATGCCCGTCAGCCCCAGCCCCGTCATGACCGGGCTCGACGGTATCCTGGGGATGGCCGGTTTCGGATCGGTCCGCGTGCTGGTCGAGTTCCGCCACAACGTAGTGGCCATAGACCGCTCGACCCGCAGCCTGCCCAGTGACTTTCTCGACATCCCGGCCGTGCGCACGGCGGGCGGCCTACTCGTCGTTCCGGCGCGGGTCGGCGATATTCGCGTCGCAGCCGTCATCGATACCGGAGCCGCGGAAACCCTCGGTAACGCCGCGCTGCGCAGGGCGCTGCTTCGCGAGGCCGCCGCGAACGCCATGGCCACCCGGATCTACGGCGTCACGAAGCAGGTCTCCAATGGCGGCCTCGCGCGCTCCCCGACGGTTTATCTCGGTCCAGCCGAGGTCACCGGCCTCGGGATCACGTATTCGGACATTCCCATCTTCAAGCTGTGGCATCTCGATACGCAACCCGCCGTGATAATCGGGATGGATGCGCTCGGTGCCGTCGATGCGCTGGTACTCGACTATCCGCGCGGCCGGATCTATCTGCGGCCCATCGCGCAACCGGGGATCTCGGTTGTGGTCGATGATGCGTACTCTCACGATTCCGGCCTCCTCGATCGCAATTGAGCCGGCCTCGCCCCTCGCGGCCGCGCGCCTGTCACCGGTTTTTCACACGCCAGTCACGCGATTGTCACCTTGCGCAGATAGGATTCGTGCGCAGTGCATTGCCCCGCGGGACCGTCATTGCGGCATTTGAGCAAACTGACCGAACGGATCGACGAGCGGCTGTTCCGCACCCTGTACTCACGGTCGCTCGTCTACAACACCTGCTGGGAGGATCCCGCGGTCGACCGCCGGGCGCTCGAGCTCACGCATGAGGATGTGGTGCTCGTCATCACCAGCGCGGGCTGCAACGCGCTCGACTACGCCCTGCTGGCGCCGCGGCGTATCCATGCCGTGGATGCCAACCCCCGCCAGACCGCGCTCCTCGAGCTGAAGCTCGCGGGCGTGCGCGCGCTCGATTTCGACGATTTCTTCCACCTCTTCGGCCAGGGCTTCCATCCCGACGTCCGCGCGTTGTACGAGCGCAGGCTGCGCGAGCAGCTCTCGCCGTTCGCCCGCCAGTACTGGGATCGCAATCACGCATGGTTCGCGAGCCGGCGCGGGAGCTTCTACTTCCACGGCCTCTCGGGGCTGGTGGCCTGCGGGTTCAGGGCCTATCTCGCCGCCCGCCCCGCCCTCGCCGCCTGCGTTCGCGCGCTCTTCGGCGCCGGCTCGCTCGAAGAGCAGCGGGCGATCTACGAGCAGCGGGTCGCGCCGCTCATGTGGGGAGCGGGCATGCGTTGGGCGCTGTCGCGCCAGCTCACCCTCAGCCTGCTCGGCGTGCCCCGCCCGCAACGCCGGGAAATCGAGGCGCAGCACGCCGGCGGGGTCGCCGCTTATGTGCGCGACTCCCTGGAATACGTGCTGTGCCAGCTTCCTCTGGCGACGAACTACTTCTGGCGGCTGTATCTCGAGGGCCGCTACACCCGCGCGTGCTGTCCGGAGTACCTGAAGGCGCATAACTTCGCGCGGCTCAAGGCCGGTCTCGCGGACTGCATCGTGCCGCATACGACGACCGTCACCAACTTCCTGCGCGGCGCGAGCGAGCCGATCTCGAAGTTCATCCTCCTCGATCACATGGACTGGATGGCGAGCCACGACCCGCAGGCGCTGGCGGAGGAATGGCGCGAGATCTTCCAGCACGCAACGCCTGCCGCACGGCTGATCTTCCGCAGCGCGCATCGCCGGCCGCGATATCTCGAGGCGGTGAGGATCAGCGGAGCGAGCCTGATCGAGCGGCTCTCCTTCCACGAGCAGGTCGCGCGCGAGCTGTCGCGCGAGGATCGTGTCCATACCTACGCCGGCTTCCACATCTGCGATGTCGCCGCCTGAGCTGCTGGCCGACTCGCGAGTGCTCTGGCGAATGCTGCGCGGCCTGCCACGCACCGGCAGCGCCGCCGAGCGGCTACAGGCTTTCTACGCACCCCAGGCGGGCCGTTACGACGCATTTCGCAGACGGCTGCTCCACGGCCGCGAAGAGCTGTTAGCGCACCTGCCGGTGGGGCGCGGCGATGTCGTGGTGGAGCTCGGCTGCGGCACCGGCGAGAACCTCGAGCGCTTCGGCGGACGGCTCGCGGGATTCCGCCGGCTCGTTCTCGTCGATCTCTGCCCGGCGCTGCTCGATCAGGCGGGCAAACGCGCCGCTCGATTCGCCAACGTCGAAGTCGTCGAGGCGGACATCACACGCTACCGGCCGCCGAAGCCCGTCGACTGCGTGTATCTCTCCTACGCGCTCACCATGGTGGAGGATTGGCGGGCCACCATCGCCAACGCCGTGGCCATGCTCAGGCCAGGCGGGACGCTGGGCGTGGTGGACTTCTATGTGTCATCGGCGCGGCCGCCACCGGGCGGCATGCGACACCCGGCGTGGGAGCGTTGGTTATGGCGCCGGTGGTTCGCTCATGACGGCGTGCGGCTCGATGCCGCGCACCTGGCGCAGCTTGTCCACGCTCTGCCGGTCTGCCAAGTCCTGGAGCGGCGAGGCAAGGTCCCCTACCTGCCAGGGTTGACCGCGCCCTATTACGTCTTTGTCGGGCGCAAGCGCTAGAACACCCCGGCGACGTCCCTACGGAGAGGACGCCGCTTCGAGCGCCTCCAGCCTCGGGCCCTCCACCCGCCCGATCTTCAGGGACGCCTCGTAGAGCACCAGGCCGAATGCGATCAGGGCGATCAGCATGACGATCGAGGCCCTGACATGGCGGGACTCGTACCGGCGAATGTCGGCGGCGAAGGCGATGAGGCCCAGCAATGCGGCGATGACGACGATCGCGTCGACGCTCGCCCGCTGCCAGTAGCTGCCGCCGAGATGCAGCCACATGCCGAACTCGTCGAAAGTCAGCGCCAGGGCGATTCCGTAGGCGAGCGCGGCGCCGCCCAGTTTCCGGCCCGCGGGCCTGCCGAGCAGCAGGTAGGCACCGACGGCAGCGAGCAGGAGAATGCCGTAGTTGAGATGGTGAACGTGCGTGCCGCGCAGGAAGAAGTACATGTTGGGTATGCGGCGCGACATGATGAGCAACACCACGATGCGGGAGGCGATGAAGGTGAGGATGAATGCGAACAGGGCGCGCCGGGCGAGCCAGGTGGGCCCGGACCGGGCGGATGGAGGGGGTTCGGTGATCACGGCGTCACTGCGAGCTCAGGCGAGGCCACGCAGCGCCCTGAAGGCGAGGTCGGCGGTTCGGCCGTAGACCGCCGCCTGCCATGCCGGACTGTCCGAATGGAAGGTCGCGCGCATCTGCTGCCGGATCCGCGCGCCGGTGGCGGAGTCGGTGCCGCCGTACAGATGCAGCCAGTGATCCGCGCGCAGCGCCGTCAGCACCTCCATGATCGGCCGGGTACCGAACTCGAGCCCGATGGGTGTCAGCTCCAACTCCGGGCGCGCACGCTCGATGCCGCGCGCGATGGTGCCTGTCAGCCGCGCGGAAACGGACTCGCCCGCCGACAGGTCGCGCACGTCGGATCCGTACCAGCGTAGCGCGCGATCACGGGCTTGCGGATCGGAGGAGTCGAGTATCGGCTCACCATAGGCCGGCGGTCCGAGCCCCGTATGCAGATCGAGCACGGCGAGCCTGCGCACCGACGGCAACACCTCGCGCAGGATCTGCAACAACATCCGCGCCGACCAGGTCTGGCGCTCTCCGCCGTAGAACAATCCGCCCGGCCGTGTGTATTGGCCGCCGGAGATCGCGGCCTGCAGAGCCCCCATTCCGTGCTGTTGCGCGTGGGCGCCCAACGCCGCATCGGCGGCTTGCCGGACCTCGCCGTCCCACTGCCGCGGCACCAGCCAGTCGTGCAGCTGCTCGTAGCCGGCCGATGACGGCAGCGGCCGGGAGAAATCGACGAAGTTGCGATTCAGGTCGACGCCATCCTCGTTGACGCGCCGCAGCCAGGCGAAGCCGTAGGGGTTGATGGCATGAAGCAGCAGCAGGCAGCAGGACTCGGGCAACGCCTCGTGCAGACGGTCCTCGAGCAGGCCTACGAGGCAGCCGGAGCCTGCCAGGCCTTCGACACCGTGAGTGCCTGCGATCATCAGTAACGCGCTCTGCGCCTCCGGCGCCCCGAGCCGCGCGAGATCCAGGCTCAGCGTCTCGCCGTTCGGACCGGTGTGATCGGGCAGCGCGTAGCTCATCGTCGTCGCCGCCGCGCGGGCCGCCGCGGCGCGAAAGCGCTCGCGCGCCGAGGCATAGTCGGGGCTGAAGTATTGCGCAATGGGCATCGCTGGCTCCGCGCGGCAAACCGGGGTGGCGGCCGCATCCTGCCATAGGTACCCTGCGCGCACCATGTTGCGCCCAGCCTCGTCTCATAGTCCGCCTGGGGGCTCGGACCCCAGTGCATCCGCCGCGGGACCCGGCGTCTCGGGCGCAGCCACACCCCTGCCCCCCTCGGCGTGGTGGGTGCGTCTGCTGTCGCGCCTGCCGTTTGGGTTTCTTTATCTGCTCGCCGACCTTCTCGGCTGGCTCGCCTTCCGAGTCTTTCCCCATCGCGACGAAGTGGTGCGCGCGAACCTCTCGCAATGCTTCCCGGAGCTCGATGCACCCCGAATCACGGACATTCGCCGCCGTTATTACGCCGGATTCGCCGACGTCCTCGTAGAGGTCATAAAGTCCGCAACCGTCTCCCCGGAGGAGATCCGCCGACGGGTTCGCATCGTCGGCATCGAGCAAGCCGGGGCGCTTCTCTCCCAGGGTCAGTCGGTGCTGCTCGCCGCGGCGCATCAGTGCAACTGGGAGTGGATGCTCCTCGCCCTGTCGCTCGAGCTGGGGTTCCCCCTCGATGCCGCCTACAAGCCGCTGGTCGACAGTTGGGCGGAGCGTGAGATGAAGAAGGTGCGCAGCCGCTTCGGCAGCCGCCTGGTACCCGCGAAGGAGCTGCTCGCCGACATCATCAAGCGGGGCAAAGTGGTGCGCGCCGTGGCCATGGTCGCCGACCAGGAGCCGACAACCAGCGAGCACAAGCACTGGACGCGCTTTCTCAACCGCGACACTGCCTTCTACATGGGGCCGGAGGAGATTGCGCGCGTCACCCGCTTCCCCGTGCTCTTCATCGGCATGAAACGGACGGCGCGCGGGTTCTACGAGCTGCGCTTCACGCCGCTCTCCTCGCCCGGAGAGTCATTGAAGACGGGCGAGCTGACCGAGCGCTACGTACGCCTGGTCGAGCAGCAGATCCGCGAGGCGCCGCCCGACTGGCCCTGGTCGCACAAGCGCTGGAAACTGAAGAAGTCTCTCTATCAGGCCCGGGGCTCAGGACGCTGAGGCCGGCGGCCCCGGAATTTCAGTCGAGCCCGAGCGCCGCAGCTCGCGGGGAAGTCCGAAGGTGACTCTCTCCTCGCGTCCGGCAACCTCGCGCGGCAGCTGCGCGCCCCAGGCACGAAGCTGCTCGAGAACGCGCTGCACGAGGATTTCCGGCGCCGATGCGCCGGCCGTGACGCCGATCGAGCGCCTGCCCTCGAACCATTCGCGCTTCATATCCTCCGGGCCGTCGACCAGGTAGCCCGGAATACCGGCGCGCTCGGCGAGCTCGCGCAGGCGGTTGGAATTCGAGCTCGACCGCGATCCCACCACCACCAGCAGGTCGCACTCCACGAGCAGCTTCTTCACGGCATCCTGCCGGTTCTGCGTGGCGTAACAGATGTCTTCCTTGCGCGGCGTGGCCAGCAGCGGGAAGCGCCGGCGCAATGCCGCCACGATCTCCCCGGTGTCGTCGACGGACAGCGTGGTCTGGGTCACGAATGCGAGGTTGGCCGGGTCGTGAACCTCGAGCGTGCGGACATCCGCCTCGCTGCCGACCAGATACATGCGGCCGCCGAAAGATGTATCGAAGCGTCCCGTCGTGCCTTCGACCTCCGGATGGCCGGCGTGGCCGATGAGGATCACCTCGCGCCCTTCCTGCGCGTATCGCTGCACCTCCATGTGCACCTTGGTGACGAGCGGGCACGTGGCATCGAACACCGTGAGGCCGCGCGCCTTCGCCTCGTCCTCGACGGCATGCGAGACGCCGTGCGCGGAGAAGATCACGGTGGCGCCGGAGGGCACCTCCTTCAGCTCCTCGACGAAGACGGCGCCGAGCTCGCGGAGCCGGTCGACGACGTGGCGGTTGTGGACCACCTCATGACGGACATAAATGGGCGCGCCGAAGAGCGCAATCGCCCGCTCCACGATCTCGATGGCGCGGTCCACACCGGCGCAGAAGCCGCGAGGATTGGCGAGAAGCACCTGCATCAAACTTTCTCCTTCGTCGCGCCGCGGGTCTCGAGCCAGGCGTCGACGAGCAGCAGCGCCGCGCCCACGGTGATGGCCGAATCCGCGACATTGAACGCCCATGGAAAGTACACAGCGTGCCAATGGGCGAGGATGAAGTCGACCACGTGCCCGATACGCAGCCGGTCGATCAGATTCCCGAGCGCACCGCCCATGATGAGCGTGAGGCTGAGGCAGAGCAACCGCTGGCGGCGCCCACTGAGACGCCTGAGCCAGAGCGTTATCCCGGCCGCCACGGCCACGGCAAGGGCAGCGAACACCCACTTCTGCCAGCCGGAAGCCCCCGCGAGGAAGCTGAAGGCGGCGCCTCTATTGTACGTCAGGGTGACGTCGAGCACCGGTAGCACGCGTACCGTGCGGTACAGCGACAGGTGCTGCACGATCCAGAGCTTGACGAGCTGGTCGAGGCCGATCACCGCCACCGTGACCGGCAGCCAGCGCCAGCCGGTCGGCTCCCGAGCGGCGGTGCCGTCCTGAGCCCGATGCGCCATGCCGGTCTCTTGCTGGTTGGCCGCGTTCATACGAACCGCCGAATTTCGCCCGGACCTTCGACGTTGGTCACGCAACGGCCGCAAAGCTCCGGATGCTTCGGGTTCGACCCGACATCCGGGCGCCGCTGCCAGCAGCGGACGCACTTCGGATCGGAAGTCGGCTTCACCGCAATCCATACTCCGCTGCGCCCGGTGTTGGTCGCGAGAGCGGCATCGGCCGGCGGTGCGCCTTCGATCCGTTGCACGCGGGCATGAGAGGTGATGAAGAAGAAGCGCAGCTCGTCTCCGAGAGCGCTGAAGCGCGCGTACTCGTCCGGTGAGCAGTAGACATCGACTTCGGCGTCGAGCGGTGCGCCGATCGAGCCGGCATCGCGCAGCTTCTCGAGCTCGCGCGTGACATCGCTGCGCAGCTGCAGCAGCGCGGGCCATTCGATATCGCTGGCGGCCACTTCCGGAGCCTGATGCCAGGTCTCGAGAAACACCGACTCCGAGCGCTCGCCGGGCAGGAACTGCCAGATCTCCTCGGCGGTGAAGGAGAGAATCGGCGCCAGCCAGCGCAC
>Ga0335072_10015577_pt1 | contig 10789 bp, 7 predicted proteins | sample Lox_Sample_21_FD_206725 | JGI IMG/M metagenome (GOLD analysis project Ga0335072, IMG submission 206725) | Soil microbial communities from Loxahatchee National Wildlife Refuge, Florida, United States - Lox_Sample_2.1 | ecosystem: Environmental > Terrestrial > Soil > Wetlands | place: USA: Florida... | reverse complement strand
TAGGCACCGCAGGATGAGTCAATCCGCGATCACGCTCGGCGGGCGCAAGCCCGCCGAGCCGCGGGTCCTCGACTCGGGGATTCGCCTGCTGGACGGCCTCGAGTACGCGGCGATCCGCGGCTTCAGGCCGCTCCTCGCCGACCTCTACCTGCCGCGCGGCGCTGGTCCCTGGCCGGCGGTCGTCTTCATCCACGGCGGCGGCTGGGGCGTCGGGACCCGCGCAAGCGTGGGACCGACGCTGGACGAGTGGTCGCCGAGCGCGTTCGAGCGGCTCGCTGCGGCCGGCCTCGCCGTCGCGAGCGTCGATTACCGCCTGACCGGCGAGGCGATCTTCCCGGCGCAGCTGCACGACGTGAAGGCTGCGGTGCGCTGGCTGCGCAGCGAAGCCGCCGCGCTCGGGATCGACGGCGAGCGGATCGTCGCCTGGGGGGCCTCCGCCGGCGGGCATCTCGCGGCGCTGCTCGGCTTGACCGGACGCGGCGCTCTGCTCGAAGGCGAGGTCGGCGTCAGCGGCCCGTCGAGCGCGGTCTGCGCCGTGATCGACTGGTACGGCCCCGCCGATCTCGTCTCGATGCAGGAGCAGTCCGGGGGGGAGGGCCCGGTGGAGCACGACTCGGCCGGCTCGCCCGAGGGCAGCCTGATCGGTGGCGTCGTGTCGGAGAATGCCGAGCGCGCGCGCGAGGCGAGCCCGATCAGCTACGTGCACCGCGCGGCGCCGCCGTTCCAGATCAAGCACGGCGCCGACGACCGGGCGGTGCCGTGCGCGCAGAGCCAGGACCTGGCAACCGCGCTCGCCCAGGCCGGCGTGCGCGTCGACTTCGAGCTCGTCCCCGGCGCCGACCACATGTGGATTGGCGCCGGCGACGTCGAGGCGATCTTCCGAAGCTCTCTGGAGTTCGCGCTCGAGGTGACAGCCCCGTAAGGGGCGCTCTCACACAACGGCGCCGCGCGGACGGTCCCTCTCCGCCGCGCGGCGCCAAAACTTGAAGGCAAGGAGACGACGATGTCAGCAGAGACCTTGGAGCAGCGAATCGCCCGACTCGAGGCGGTGCACGAGATCCAGAACGTCATGGGCCGCTACTCCTACTGGCACACGGCGAACATGCACCGCGAGTGCCTGGACCTGTTCGCGCTGAAGACCCCGGGAGTGCGCGCGGAGATGATGTGGGGCGTCTACGAAGGCCCCGAGAGCCTCGATCGCCTCTACCCCGGCTTTCACGTCTGGACCGACGGCGACGCCCGGGGCAAGATGCACATGCACGCGCTGACGACGCCCGTGATCGAGGTCGCAGAGGACCTGCGGACGGCGAGGGCGACGTGGATCTCGCCGGGCCACGAGACGATGTCCTTCATCGACGGCGCGGCGGCGCCGGAGGCGGCGTGGGCCTGGTGCAAGTACGGCTGCGACTTCGTCGTCGAGGACGGTCACTGGAAGATCTGGCACCTGCACGTCTACGGGATCTTCATGTCGCCCTACGACCGCAGCTGGGTCGACGCGCCGAACGACCACGGCGCGCCGCCGATGCCCGACGCCTACATGCCCGATCGCCCGCCGACGACGCACTGGATGTACGCGACCGACCGCGTCTACGTCAACGAGCCGGCGCCGCCGGATCCCTACGCCACTTTCGACGAGCGGACCGCGTTCTAGGGGCCGGCGACGACGTTCGCGAGCGGCTCGTCCGATGCCAGCCGGCCGATCTGCTCGCCGATGAACGCGAACACGCTCGGCAGCGCGAGGCGGGTGCCGCCCGCGACGTGTGGCGTGTAGATCAGGCCGGGCGCGCGCAGCAGCGGGTGCTCGTCGGGCAGCGGATCGGGCGAGGCGACGTCAAGCGCCGCCAGCAGGCGCCCGCCGCTCAGCTCGGCGAGCAGCGCGTCCTGGTCGACGAGCGGGCCGCGCGAGACGTTGACGATCAGCGCGCCGTCGGGCAGGCGCGCCAGGACCTCGGCACCGACGAGCCCCTCGGTCTGCTCGTTGAGCGCCGCCGCGATGACGAGGACGTCGGTCTGCGCGGCCAGCTCGGCCAGCTCCGCCGGGCCGTGGATGCCCTCGCGGGCCCGGCTCGCGACGCGGACGATCCGCGCCGGCTCGAAGCCGAGCAGGCGCGCCTCGACGGCCTTGCCGATGCCCCCGTAGCCGAGCAGCGTGACGGTCTTGCCGATCAGGCTGTCGCTCGTCAGTCGTCGCGGTGCGCCCGCATCCTGCGCTCGCAGGTGAGCCGGTAGGCGGCGCAAGGCGCCGAGGATCGCGGCGATAACCCACTCGGCGGCCGGGCCGTCGTGGACGCCCTGCGCGCTGCAGACGACGACGCCGGCGGGACGGTGCGCCAGCACGTGGTCGTAGCCCGCGGTCAGGGTCTGGACGACCCTCAGACCGGGCAGGTCGGCGAACGCCGCCGGGAAGTCAGCCAGCGTCCACGGCGGCACCCAGAGATCGACCGGGTCGCCCGTCGAGCGGGGACTCGCGCCGTCCCAGACCGCGACGTCCACGTCCTGCGGCAGCTCCCCGAGCAGCTCGAGGCCGACCTCGAACGGGATCAGCGCGCGCAGCGCCATCAGCGCAGCCCGAGCCGGTCGAGCAGCTGCGCCAGCTGCGCGCGCGGGTCGCCGGCGCCGTCGATCGTGCGCCAGGCGACGAAGCGGTCGGGACGCGCGAGCACGCAGCCGCCGGGCTCGATCTCGCGCTGGCGCAGCCACGCGCAGCGTACGTCGAACCAGTCGCCCTCGGCGTGCCCGACGGTGATCGCATCGAGGGCAAGCCGCCGCTCGCGCGCGAGCTCGAGCGCCGCCGCGCGCCAGCGGCCCGCGTGCTCGCCGCAGACGAGCAGCCAGCGCCCGCCACACAGCTCGCGCAGCGAGACCCGCCGGTGGCCGTCCTCGACGAAGGCGTGGGGGAGCGGGCTGCCGGGTCGCGTGGTCGGCTCATAGACGCGGATCGGATCGATCGCCGGCCGCGGCTCCCCCGCCTCGCTGGCAAGCATCGCCGACTCGCCGTAGGCGAGGCCGACCTCGACGTTGAGGTCGCGATAGTCCATCGTGTGGCGCCCGAGGATCGCACGCACCGCCTGGCGCTTCGCCTCCGCGCGCTCGCCATCGGCCCAGATCTCGCGCAGCGCCGCCCAGTTGGCGTCGCGATCGGCGTCGGGGCTGATCCCGAGCGCGGCATGCAGGCCCTCGGCCCGGTGCGAGTTTGCGATCGCGCGGCGGATCACGGCGTCGCACAGCGGCCGGCGCTCCTGCTCGTAGCTGTCGAGCGCCGCGTCGGCGAGCTCGCCGCGCAGCGCGGCGGCGAGCTTCCAGCAGAGGTTGTGCACGTCGCCGATCGCCGAGTTCAGGCCGAGCCCGCCCATCGGCGGGTTGCGGTGCGCTGCGTCGCCGGCGAGAAACACGCGGCCGGCACGAAAGCGGGTGGCGAGCGCGCCGTAGATCTGCCAGCGGCTCATCGCGTGGATCTCGCAGTCGAAGTCGCCGATCCCGATCACGGTGCGCATCCGCCGGACCACGTCGGCGTCGTCGAATGCGGCCTCGTCGCCGACGTCGTACATCAGGTGGAAGTACCACTGCTCGGAGTGGCGACCCCAGCGCCGGGGCCCGGCGGACAGCAGCGTGCCGTTCTCGAGCGTCGAGCCGACGTCGGGGTTGACGAGGTGGTAGCTGACGACGTCGTCCTCGTGGACCCACCCGGCGAGGTCGGCGCTCATGAAGATCGTCACCATCTGGCGCGACGGCGGCTCGCCCTCGAGCTCGATCCCGAGCAGGCCGCCGACGGTGCGCCCGCCGTCGGCGCCGATCGCGTAGTCGGCGGTCACCGTGTAGGGCTCGCCGCTCGCGCGGTCGACGATCTCCGCACGGACCGCGGTCGCGTCCTGGTCGAGCGCGACGAGCTCGTGGTTGAAGCGCACCCGCCCCGGCGCGGCGAGCTCGGCGCGCGCGCGGAGCAACGGCTCGAGCCGGATCTGGGGCAGGTTCGCGCTCCGGCAGGGGCTCGCGAGGACGTAGTCGGGGTCCTCGTAGCCGGCGCCCCAGGCTTCGATCCGGCCGATCGTCCGGCCGCGGTCAGGCGCGCCGGGCGGCCCCAGGCCGGCGTACCAGCCGGTCGCCCGCATGTTGGCGGCCGGCGTCCCGTGCTCGTAGACGGCATCGGCCACGCCCGCCTCGGCGAGGATCTCCATCGTGCGCTGGTTGAGCATGTGCGCCTTCGGCAGTCGCGAGGTCTCGGCCCGGTCGTTGACCAGCAGCGTCTCGACGCCGTAGCGGGCGAGCAGAGCCGACGCCGTGAGGCCGGCCCCGCCGCCGCCGACGATCAGCACAGCGGTACGTTCGCTCGGTCTCGGGTCGGCCATCGGGGCGGGTTCAAGCGTCAGCGGCGCCTCGCGCGGTCGCCTCGACGGCAGATGTTATATGAAATGATGTTGAATATGGTATCGTCATTCTGGCATGCCTGACCGCGTCGCAGACGATTCGGCGCGCACGGACGAGCGCTGCCTCGACGTCGCCGAGCTCGCTCACGTCGAGATTCTCTCGCCGCGTCCCGAGGAGTCGGTCCGCTTCTTCGAGCAGATGCTCGGGATGCAGCTGGTCGAGCAATCCGGCCAGTCGGCATACCTGCGGACCTACGAGGACTGGTACCACAGCTCGCTGATCATCACCGAGTCGCCGGTCTCCGGCATGGGGCACGTCTCGATGCGCACGCGCTCGGCGCCGGCGCTCGAGCGCCGCGTCGCCGCGATCGAGGCCAGCGGCTTCGGGCGCGGCTGGGTCGACGACAGCGTCGGGCACGGGCGCGCCTACCGCTTCGACTCGCCCGACGGCCACCGCTTCGAGCTCTTCTGGGAGGTCGACTACTACACCGCGCCGCCAGACCAGCGAACGGAGCTGCTGAACCGTCCGCAGCGCCGGCCGGCGCACGGCATGCCGGTGCGCCGTCTCGACCACGTCAACCTGCTCGCGGCCGAGCCCGAGCCGACCCATGATTTCTTCGTCGAGGAGCTCGGCTTCCTCTCCGTCGAGCGGATGATCGACGAGCAGGACGCGACGTTCGCGGAGTTCTTCACGGTCAACTCGATGCCGCACAACATCGGCATGTTCCGCGATCCGACGGGCGCTCGCGGGCGCCTGCACCACATCTGCTTCTTCTACGGCGTCCCGCAGCACCTCTACGACCTCGTCGAGCTGCTCAACGACGCCGGTCACGAGGTCGAGCGGGCGCCGGGTAAGCACGGCGTCGCCCAGGGCATGTTCCTCTACGTGTTCGAGCCCGGCGGCAACCGCGTCGAGCTCTGGGGCGACGTCGGCTTCCTCGTCCTCGACCCGGACTGGAAGACGATCATCTGGCGCCTGGGGGAGGGCGTCGGCGGGGTCTGGATCGGGGCCCCGACGCCCGATGGCTTCATCAAGCGCGGCACGCCCCCGGTCGAGGGCGACGGGACTCCGGCCAGCCCGCGCGGCTGAGGCGGGTATGCGACTGGCGAGCTTCCGCGCCGATGGTGAGCCGCGCCTTGGCGCGTTCCTCGACCACAAGACGCTCGTCGACCTCGGCCGCGCGCGCGCCGAGGCGCGCCGCCGGGGGGTCGCCGGCCTCGACCGGCCGATCGGCGGCGATTGCACGACGCTGCTCGCCGGCGGCGCGCCGGCGCTCGATTGCGCCCGGCGCGCGCTCGACTGGGCCGGCGGCGAGTCCGATCGCGAGGCGCTGCTCGCCGAGGGCGTGCTGCACCTCGCGATCGAGGTCGCGCTGCTGCCGCCGGTGACGCAACCGCCGAAGGTCCTCTGCGTCGGGCGCAACTACGCCGACCACGTCGCCGAGATCGGCCGCCCGCTGCCGAGCCACCCGGTGATCTTCCCGCGCTACGCCAGCACCCTGATCGGGCACGGCGCGCCGATCGTCCGCCCGTGGGTCTCGGATCAGCTCGACTGGGAGGGCGAGCTCGCCTGCGTCATCGGCCGGCGCGCCCGCCACGTCGACGCCGGCGAGGCCTACGGCATCGTCGCCGGCTACTCGCTCTTCAACGACGTCTCGGTTCGCGACTTCCAGACGCGCGGCCAGCAGTACACCCCGGGCAAGAACTTCGACAACTCGGGGCCGTTCGGTCCGTCGCTCGTGACCGGCGATGAGATTCCGGACCCCGAGGCGCTCGAGCTCACCGTCAAGGTCAACGGCGAGGTCGTCCAGTCGGCCGTGACCGGCGAGATGATCTTCGGCATCCCCGAGCTGATCGCCGACATCTCGAGCTGGATCACGCTCGAGCCCGGTGACGTGCTCGTCACCGGAACGCCGTCCGGCACCGGCCACTCGCGCGACCCGCATCGCTTCCTGGTGCCCGGTGACCGCGTCCGGATCGAGATCCCCGAGATCGGCGTGCTCGAGAACCCGGTCGAGCAGGAGGACCGCGAAGCGGCATGAGCTACTACGTCGGGATCGACATCGGCGGCACCTTCACCGACGCCGTCGTGCTCGACGATCGCGGCCAGACGCGTCTCTACAAGACGCCGACGACGCCCCACGACGCAGCCGAAGGCGTCAACAACGCGCTCGCCCTGGCCGAGGCCGACCTCGAGCTCGACGCGGGCGCGCTGCTCTCCGAGGTCGGCTACTTCGGTCTCGGAACGACGGTCGCGACCAACGCGATGATCGAGCGCAAGGGCGTGCGGACCGGCCTGATAACGACCCGCGGCTTCCGCGACACGCTGCTGATGCAGCGCGGCATGGGTCAGTGGAGCGGGCTCGACTTCGAGCAGGTGATCCACTACTCGCAGCGCCGCCTGCCGGAGCCGATCGTCCCGCGGCCGCTGATCCAGGAGGTGTCCGAGCGGGTCGACTACAAGGGCGCGACGATCGTCGAGCTCGACGAGGCGGACGCCCGCCGCGCGATCGCCGAGCTGCTCGAGCAGGAGGTCGAGTCGATCGCCGTCTGCCTGCTCTGGTCGTTTCGCAACCCCGCGCACGAGCGGCGCATCGGCGAGCTCGTTCGCGAGGCCGCCGGCGACATCTACCTCTCGCTCTCGAGCGAGCTCGCCCCGCTGCTCGGCGAGTACGAGCGAACGGCCACGACCGCGATCAACGCGTACCTCGGACCGCGCGTGCGCGCCTACGTCCGCGACCTGTCCGGCTCGCTTGCGCAGCGCGGGCTGGCCGGGCCGTTCCGCGTCGTCGACTCCGGCGGCGGCGTGATCACGCCCGAGCGTTGCGGCCTCGAGCCGGTCTCGATCCTGACCTCCGGGCCGACCGGCGGCGTGCTCGCGAGCGCGAAGCTCGCCGAGCGGCTGGGGATCCCCAACGTGCTCACGACCGACATGGGCGGCACCTCGTTCGACGTCGGCACGATCGTCGACGGCGCGCCCGTCGTGACCCACCAGCAGGAGGTCGCCGGCTACCACGTGCTCAAGCCGGCGATCAAGGTTACGGCGATCGGCGCCGGCGGGGGCTCGATCGCCCACGTCGACGCGAGCGGCCAGCTGCTCGTCGGCCCGCGCAGCGCGGGCGCCGTCCCGGGACCGGTCTGCTACGGCCGCGGCGGGACGCAGCCGACGGTCACCGACGCCGATGTCGTGCTCGGCATCATCGACCCCGGCTACTTCCTCGGCGGCACCTTCGCGCTCGACCGCGCCGGCGCCGAGCGCGCGATCGAGCAGCACGTGGCGAAGCCGCTCGGCATGTCGGTCGAGCAAGCCGCCGCCGGGATCAAGTCGATCGCCGACCACAAGATGGCCGACCTGCTCGACACGCTGACGATCGGGCAGGGCCATGATCCGCGCGATTTCGTCGTCTTCGCCTACGGTGGTGCCGGGCCTTCGCACTGCCACGCATTCGGCAGCGAGCTCGGCGTCCAGGCGATCTGCGTCCCGGCGACGGCGACAGTCCACTCGGCTTTCGGCGCGGTGATGAGCGACCTCCACGTGACCGCCGAGCTCTCGGACCTGATGCACGCGCGCGATTTCGACGGTGCGGCCGAGGCCCTCGACGCCGCGCGCATCTCCGCCAACCTCGATCGGCTGCAGGCCCAGGTCGAGACGGCGCTGCGCGAGAGCGGCGCGACACCAGAGGGCATCTCCTGCGAGCGCTTCGTCGGCATCCGCTTCCGGATGCAGGTCCAGCGCCTCTCCGTCCCGGTCGCGGCCAAGGAGCTGACGAGCGCCGACATCGACGAGCTGCTGGCACGCTTCGAGCGCCAGTTCGAGGAGCTCTACGGCGAGGGCTCGGCCTACCGCGGGGCCGGGGTCGAGATCGTCTCGTTCCGCGTCCAGGGGCGCGGTCACCTCGACAAGCCCGGCCTCGCCGCGCTCAGCCGCCCGGGCGGCGCGGTCGAGCGCGAGCTGCCGAGCCGTCGCATATACCTCGGCGAGGAGATCGGCGCGGTCACGGCGCAGGTCCTGCGCGGCTCGGCGCTCGGCGCCGGAGACACGGTCGAGGGGCCGGCCGTGATCGAGCACCCGGGCACGACGATCTTCGTCGGCCCCGACCAGCGCGCCGAGATCGACGAGCTCGACAACACGATGATCAGCTTCGCGCGGGGCGGCGGCCGTGCCTGAGGCGGCGATCGACCCGATCACCTACGAGGTGATCCGCCACCGGCTGATGGCGATCGTCGCCCAGCAGTCGGTCGTGCTCAAGAGCGTCTCGGGCTCGCCGGTGGTGACCGACGCCAACGACTGCAACACCGGCATCTACCTGCCCGACGGCGAGATCGTCGTGATCGGGCCGCACGTGATCGTCCACGCTGGCTCGATGGGGCTCGTCGTCCCCCACATCCTCGAGGACTGCGCCGAGAACCCGGGGATCGGCGAGGGCGACACGTTCGTCACCAGCGACCCCTACAAGGGCGCGCTGCACATGCCCGACGTCACGGTGCTCGAGCCGGTCTTCTGGGAGGGCGAGCGGATCGCCTGGGTCGGCGCCTGCGCGCACGAGCTCGACGTCGGCGGGATGAACCACTCGAGCTGGTGCCCGACCGCGACCGAGTACCAGCAGGAGGGGCTGATCCTGCCGCCGACGAAGCTGGTCGAGGGCGGCGGCCTGCGCCAGGACGTCTGGAACCTGATCCTCGCGGCGAGCCGGCTGCCCGACAACGTCGGGCTCGACCTGCGCGCGATGCTCGCGGCCAACACGCACGGGAAGCGCGGGCTGCTGCGGCTGATCGAGCGCTACGGCGTCGAGACGGTCACCGGCGTCATGCGGACGATGCTCGACCGCACCGAGCAACTGCTGCGCGAGCGTTTGCGCGGCATGCCCGACGGTCGCTTCCGCGCGCGCAGCTACCTCGACCACGACGGTCACGCGAACCGCCTGTACACGATCGATCTCGACCTGCGCAAGCACGGCGACGCGATGACCTTCGACTACGAGTCGAGCAGCGCGCAGGCTCCCGGCTTCATCAACACGACGCAGGCGGGTCTCTGGGGCGGGGTGATGGCGGCCGTGCTGCCGCTGCTCTGTCACGACATACCGTGGAACGGCGGCGCGATCCGCACCCTGTCGATCGCGGCCCGCGAGGGCCTGATCGTGAACGCGAAGCGCCCGGCGCCGTGCAGCTCGGCCACGCTTGCCGGCTCGTGGCTCGTCGAGAAGGCCGCGTGCGAGGCGGTCTCGCGAATGCTCAGCTGCAGCGATGAGCTGCGCGGCGAGGCGATGGCGCAGTCGACCGGGTCGATCGCGCTGATGCACGTCGGCGGGCTCAACCAGTACGGCGAGCCGTTCGGCGGCGCGCTGACGGAGGGCATGATGGGCGGTGGCGGCGCGACCGCGGCGCGCGCCGGGATCGACTTCGGCGGGCCGCACAACATCATCACCTACGCGGTCCCCAACTCGGAGAACTCCGAGGCGCTCAACCCGATCCTCCACCTGCGGCATGCGATCGCGATCGACAGCGCCGGGCCGGGGCGCCGGCGCGGCGGCGTCTCGTGCGGCTCGGCCTGGACGGTTCACGACGCGCCGTTCATGGACGCGGTGCTCTCTGCGCACGGCGTCGAGATGCCGACGACGCTCGGGATCTTCGGCGGCCACCCCGGCTCCTGCCACCGGTTCGCGCTCGCGCGCGCGACCGACGTCTTCGAGCAGCTCGCGGACGGCCGCGCGATAACCCGGATCGACGAGGTCGAGCCCGATCCCGAGCTGCTCGAGGCGAAGCCCGGCCTGCTGCACGTTCGGCCGGGCGACGTATTCGACTGGACCTGGCACGGGGGCGGCGGCTGGGGCGACCCGACCGAGGCGGTTCCCGAGGCCGTCGCGGCCGATGTCGCGCTCGGCCTGGTCAGCCAGGAGGCGGCGGCGCGCCTCTACGGCGTCGTGACGGATCGGCTGGGGGCACTCGACGCCGAGCAGACCGCACGGCGCCGCGCCGAGATTCGCGAGCGGCGGCGCGGCTGGCCCGTCGCGTTCGCGCCCGCGCCGTCACCGGCGGATTCGCAGGGTCCGCCGCGGCGGATCGGCGAGCGGCTGAGCATCGCCGGCGGGCGGATCGCCTGCGATTGCGGTCAGGACCTCGGCCCGTCCGACGGCAACTGGAAGCGCCACGCGGCGCGCGGGCTGCTCGAGCCCGCGGACCTCGGGCCGCGGATCAGGCTGCACGCCGAGCTCGAGATCCGCGGCTGGGCCTGCCCCGGCTGCGGCGTCCTCCATTCGGTCGAGATCGCCAAGCGCGACGATCCGCCGCTGCACGAGGTCGAGCTGGAGGGCTGATGCCTGGCGCGGAGAGCGTCAACACGCCGATCGCCACCGCCGAGCTCGAGCGGCGCTGGGCCGCCGTGCGCGCGGCGATGGACGCGGCGGAGCTCGACGTGCTCGTGATGC
>Ga0335072_10015576_pt1 | contig 10789 bp, 8 predicted proteins | sample Lox_Sample_21_FD_206725 | JGI IMG/M metagenome (GOLD analysis project Ga0335072, IMG submission 206725) | Soil microbial communities from Loxahatchee National Wildlife Refuge, Florida, United States - Lox_Sample_2.1 | ecosystem: Environmental > Terrestrial > Soil > Wetlands | place: USA: Florida... | reverse complement strand
CACGTGGCCAGCCGGTCAACCGTGATTGCCACACCGAACGGCGGATAGCGCGCCCTGATCGTCCGCCAGCGCCGATCACAGATCGTCGCGGGACCGTCTGATAGCCAAGCGCCGGATCGCTTAATACACGGGTGATCTTTGCAGCATACCGGCGGGGCCGGTCGCTGGCTGGGAGCCGTATCCATGCACCTGGCGTGTACCCGCGAAGTACCTGGCATGTACCTCGCCCCGTCAGCGAGGCCGCGGGGTCGGCGGCAGCTGCGAGGCGGCTGCGGGCATCCGTCGATCTGATGACCGGGGCCTCATCAGTTTGGCCGACGACAGCCAGCCTGCCGATTCCTATGTTCACCAGCATGGACACTCAATCGCAGGCCGGGATAGCCCCGGCGCCGCCACCTCTGGCTGACCGGCGGCTGTGGCGCATCGCCGGCTACGCCGCACTGGTCGCAGGTCTGGCCACCATCGTCACTCTCGATCCGGTCGTTCTTGTCCCGGTGGCCGCGCTGTTCATAGTCGTCGTTCCGTGCGAAAAGCTGTTTCCCCGCCACCAGCAGCGACTCCTGCGGCCGGGCCTCGGCACCGACCTGGCCTGGGCGATCGCACAGCCCGCGCTTCGGCTCGTCGGCACCGGGGCGGGGATCGTACTGGCGGTCGCCACCTTCGCCTGGCTACCCGGCATGGCGCTGCGGCCGCTGATCTCGGCCATCCCGCACGGGGTGCGCACGGTACTGGGCGTCGTGTTGTTCGACTGCCTCGTGTACTGGGGTCACCGCTGGAGCCATGAGGTGCCGTTCCTGTGGCGCTTCCACTCCATCCACCACTCCTCCAAGCGGCTGGACTGGATCAGTGGCGTGCGCGTCCATCCACTGGACGGGCTGGTCGTGGGACCCGCGGTCGTCGTGCTGCTCGCCGCCGGGTTTGGCGTGCGGCTGGCAGGCGCGCTCGCGGTGATCCAGCTGGCGATCGGGTTCTTCCTGCACGCCAACGTCCGCTGGCGGCTGCGCATCCTGCACCCGATTGTGGCGACCCCAGAGTTCCACCACTGGCACCACTCCAGTGAGCCGGACGCGCTCAATATGAACTACGCCACCCTGCTGCCGATCTGGGACGTGGTGTTCGGCACCTACTTCATGCCCGGCGGCGGCCGCCGCCCTGAGGTCTACGGAACCACGACCCCGACGCCGGAGCAGTTCGTGCCGCAGGTCGTGCACCCATTCCGCGGACTGCGCAATCCGGTCGCCGTCTTCAGGCACCCGGCCGCGGGGCTGCGCGAGACATTGGCCGCGCTGCGCCGCGGGACAGGGCAGATCATCCAGGCATCGCACCGGAGACCGCGGCCCGGATCTACGCTCTGAAGCGTGGCCGTGCAGCTCAGCTCGCGTTGGCGCCTCCCCGACCCGAGGCTCTGCGATGCAGCGATCGTCGCTGGCCTGTTCGGCCTCGACCTGACCGCGCAGGGGATCGTCACGGCCGGTGACCGGCTCAGCAGCCACGGCCTGAGCCCGGTCACCGTGGCCCTGGCCGCTGCCGGGGCAGGGGTCCTGTGGTGGCGCCGCAGGACGCCGATTCTGATACTCGCCGCAGTGATCGTCGTCATGCTCGCCGCCGTCGCGCTGACCCCGCCGGGACTGCTAAGTGATCACACCGGGATACCGCTCGCCGTCGGCGCCTACTCGGTGGGCGCCTGGTCGAAGCGGCGGATCGCGGCGACCGCGGTCCCGGCGGCTGTCTTGTTGCTCGCGTTCACGGCGCTGTCCAGGTCGGCGACCAAGCTCACCGCCGGCCTCGTTGCGTTGGTCGTCATCGCCCTGCCCTGGCTGGCCGGACGGGCGCTGCGCTCCAGGCGGCAGTATCTCGCGGAGGTTGAGGCCCGGCTTAACCGCGCGGAGCAGGAGCGCGACCGGGCCGCGCGCGAGGCCGTGCTGGAGGAGCGGCGGCACCTCGCCCGTGAGCTGCACGACGTGGTCGCCCACCATGTCAGCCTCATCGGGGTGCAGGCGGGTGCGGCGCGGTCCGCGCTCGGCCAGTCTCCCGACGCCATCGGCAAGGCGCTGCTGGCGATCGAGGAATCGAGCAGGTCCGCGGTAGGCGAGATGCGACGCCTGCTTGACGTGTTGCGCTTTGAGGGCGCCCAGGGCGAAACCGGGCCGGACGGGCTGGAGCCGGCGCCGGGTCTGGGCATGCTGGCCGAGCTCGCCGCGTCCTACCAGCAAGCCGGGCTTACCGTGACGATCACGCTGGACGGCGAGGTAGCCGCGCTAGGCTCGCTGCTCGACTTGTGCTGTTACCGCGTGATCGAGGAGGCTCTCACGAACGTGACCAGGCACTCAGCCGCGATCACCGCGTCGGTACGGGTGGCGGTACGGGCCGCCGCACGGCCGCAGGAGGGTCACTTGGTGCACATCGTCGTGCACGATCCCGGCCCTGCGCGCGGTGTCGCCTCTGACTCCGGACGCGGCCTGGTGGGGCTGCGGGAGCGGGTAGCGCTGTTCGGCGGTACCCTCCAGGCCGGTGCTACCGCCGGCGGCGGGTTCACGGTCGATGCCAGCTTCCGTGAGACGGCCGGGGTGGCCGGGTGAGCGTCCGCGTCGTCATCGCGGACGACCAGGCGCTGATGCGCGCCGCGTTCCGAACCATCCTGGAGGCCGCGCAGATCGAGGTAACCGGGGAAGCGGCCAACGGCGACGAGGCCGTGGCGCTCGTGCGCGCGCACCGTCCGGACGTCGTCGTCATGGATGTCCGTATGCCAGGCAGTGACGGGCTGCGCGCGACCGCCCACATCGCCGCCGTGGCACCGGCCGCGCGAGTCCTGGTGCTGACCACGTTCGACCTGGATGATTACCTGTTCGGCGCCCTGAAGGCCGGCGCTGCCGGCTTCCTGCTGAAGAACGCCGCTCCCGAGGAGCTTGTGTCCGCGGTTCGGCGGCTCGCCGCGGGCGACGCGGTGCTGGACCCGGCTGTCACCGCGCGGGTCATGGCACGGGTCATCGGGGCGCCCGGCGGCGCGCCCCGGGCCAGCCCCGGCGGGCGCGCCCACGCGGCCCTCACTTCACTGACCGAGCGCGAGCGGGACGTGCTCGGCCTGCTCGCGGAGGGTATGTCGAACGCGGAGATCGCCGCGGCGCTGCACGTCGGTGACGCGACCGCCAAGACGCACGTTTCGCGGGTGCTGACCAAGCTCGGGGTCAGGGATCGCCTGCAGGCTGTCATCCTCGCCTACGAATGCGGGTTCACCCAGGGCACTCCCGCTAACTGGGCAGATTGTTAGGACCCGCCGCGCCGGCCAGCCCCAGCACGTCGACCAGCCCCAGCACGTCGGCCGGCCCCGCCGCGCCGGCCAGCCCCAGCACGCCGGGTCAGCGGCCGTTTGCTGTGGTGGTGGCTGGTGTTGGCTTCGAAACAACGTAGGCCAGCCCGCAGCCGTGAGGACCGATGGTGGGGCCGGTCGGCTGACTCCATTACGAACCTGGAGTGGGTGACGGGAATCGAACTCGGCCGGCAGTAGGGCCGCACGCCATCGTGGCTCACAGCCGCCGGGCCGCAGGCAACAGCTCTGCTCCGTAGACCCGCCGTCACGAAGCGCCAGACAGACGTCGATACAGGAAGACGTGGTCCCCGAGGCCGAGTAAGGATCACTGATCAAGCCTGTGACCTGCGTCGGGATGACGGGATTAGAAACCGCGACCCGTTGACCCCAGAACGGTGGCGTACGCGTATTACCTGGTCAGAGAGATTCAGCTTGCTTCGCGCTGCAGGGCACGACCTGCGGATTGTTCGGTCGCATGTGCGGCGTGTGGTCCCCAGGGTGGTCCCCAGGTGGTCCCCAGGTCGGCCGCTTCGAATGCAACTAGTCAGGCTGCGTCGAGCGTGATCATCGTCGTTACCACGGTCGAGGGCTGCGGCGCTGGCTGACCGTCCTCGCGAAGCCCGGCGAGATGCAGCTTGATCGTCTGCCGCATCTCGGCTATGACGGGTTCTTCGGTCCCTGCCAGCGCGACACAGTCGGCTAGATCGGGGCACCGCGTCATAACCGCCATCGCTGGGGCGCTCGATCATGACCGGGCTGCTGCGCACCACGGCCTCCTCCGGCTCGCCCTGTCCGGCACGGCCATGGAAGCGGAGGCGGAACTGCACCGGCACTTCAGCGACAACCTGCGCATGATCTGCGAGCTCTTGCAGCGAGCCCTCAACCCGACGGCGCAAAGACCGCGCAGCGCCAGGGTTTCCCGCTTCCTCGCGACGAGCGGCCTGATACGGCGCCCGCCGTCGCGGCGTGAGGCCCGCTCCCGTGGAACGCCCGCCAAGTACGAGTCCACTGCCCCGCGCTGCCCGGCGCAAGTCGAGTCACATGCGGATGCTCGCGGCCGGTCGGTAAGCACCTAGTCGAAGGTGATCCTGCGGCTGGCGAACCGCCAGCCGACGTCGACGCGGACCAGGTGATCTTGCATGATCCCTGTGATCAACTGATCTCCTGGTGGAAAGTCGAGGTAGTAGACGTTCATGTAGCTGACAGAGTCCAGGCCGTCACCCGCGGGCGTCAGCACCCGGTTGTAAGACCAGTGACGGCACGACAGCACACCCGCGACCGTCCTGGCGAACAGGTTCAGCTCCGCCTTGCCGCGCCAGCGGCCCGGGGCCAGCTGGCGGCGTGCCGCGGTCCGAGCGCCAACCTCGGCAATCTCGAACTCCCCGTCCGGCAGGAAGCAGGCGACGCAACCGACCGGATCACCAAGATCGATTGCCTGGATGTAGCGGGCTGCGAGGTCCTCGATCTCGGGCCTGTCACGACTGTCGATGGTCATGACGAGCTCCAGTTGTCTCCCGGTCTCCGCGTGCCGGACCCAGCCGACGTGCCGAGCTAGACGGCGAGCTTCTGGGTAGCCCGCCGTATCAGTTGCTCACTTCCGAGTGAACACCGCGCGGATCGTAATGGTGTTATTCATCGACGCCATGCCCATCTGGTTCCAGGTCATGCCGAAGTCAGCGCGGTTGATCACTACCTCGGCGGCAACCGCCACCTCGCCGCCGTCAAGAACGGAAACCTTGGCGTCGAAGCTAAATGGCCTGGTACGGCCGCCGGCAGTCAGATTGCCGCTGACGTGGACGCTCTCACCGGATGGCCTCACACCTTCGACTCCGAACGTGATGCCGGGATGGTTGTCGGCGTCAAAAAAGTCTGCGGACCGCAAGTGCTCGTCGCGCTTCTTGTTCTTCGTGTCGAGGGACCTGGCGTCCAGGCTGACTGAGCCGGTGACCTCTCCAGTCGGCGAGATCGTGCCGTGCCCACTGGCCCGGCCGAATATCCCGTTCACCTTCGCCAGGCCCCACATGCTCTTACTCCGCAGTCGGATCTGGGACCTTGACGGGTCCAGAATCCAGTCCCCAGCCAGTCTTCCGTCACGCAGCAGCATGTCCACCACCGGCGCGGTCCCGTGTCCTGACGATGCCATGACGTCCTCCAAATCACTTTCGTTTTGATGGCGTGGCGGGCGCAGTGATAGTCATGATCTGAGCGTCGCGCGCGGCGGCCGGCCCCGCGTAGTGCCGGGACTCACCGGTTCCCGATGACATATGTCAGATCGCTCTCACCGGATGGCCTCACACCTTCGACTCCGAACGTGATGCCGGGATGGTTGTCCGCGTCAGAAAAGTCTGCCGACCGCAAGTGCTCGTCGCGCTTCTCGTTCTTCGTATCGAGGGACCTGGCGTCCAGGCTGACTGAGCGCTGCGGCGCATCGCGTCGGCCAGCACTGGCAGGGCAATGGGGCGCACGCTGCCCATCCGCGTGCCGATCGCCGATGGCGAAAGTATGCACAGCTGGCTTGAGGCGATCGCTCGGCTTTACCGGATCACCGTCCGCGAATTGCCGCCCGCGCTTGGGCTGGAATCACGTGCCGATCTGCTGCTCGACGATCGTGTGGCCGAGTCCTTACGGGCGAACGCGGATGATCGTCTGCCCGCTGATCCGCTCGGTCGGGTTGAGGGCGGCGACGGCGTCGTCGAGGGTTGCGACGTTGCCGATGTTCGTGCGCAGCCGTCCGTCCCGCGCCCGCTGAACGATCTCACCCAGTTGGGCGCGATCGGACTCGACAACGAAGTCGACCGCCAGGCCGTCGGCGGGGCGCGCCTCGGGCGGTCCGACGACGGTCACCAGCGTTCCTCCGGCCCGGATCAGGCCAGCGGACTGCATCTGGATGTCCCCGCCGATGACGTCGAAAACCAGGTCGACTCCGGCGACGTCTGCGAGGGTGTCGTTGTCGAGGTCGACGAACTCCATCGCGCCGAAGTCAAGCGCCTTCTGACGGTCGGCGGCGCGCCCGGTGCCGATGACGTACGCGCCGAACTCACGTGCGAGCTGAGTCACCATTGCCCCGACTGCGCCGGCCGCGCCGTGCGCCAGGACGCTCTGTCCCGCCTGGAGGCGGCCGTGCTCGAACAGCCCCTGCCACGCGGTCAGGCCTGAGATTGGCAGGCTCGCGCCTACCGTGAAGTCGACATCGCCCGGCAGCGGCGCGAGGTTGCGTGCCTCGACGGTCGCGGATTCGGCAAGGGTGCCGTCGCGATACCAGTCGGTGAGGCCGACGACCCGCTGTCCCACCAAGAGTCCCGTCGTGCCATAGCCGAGAGCGGTGACCACTCCGGTCAGCTCGTGCCCGGGAGTCGATGGTGTTCGGTCACGGCCGAGGCGATCGGTCCAGGTCGAGGGCCACGCCAGCTCAGTCGGGACGAATCGCGACGCATGAACCTCAACGACGACATCGTTTATCGCCGCCTGCGGCTCGGGCCGCTCCGCCAGCGTCATCCCGGCCGTTCCCGCCGCCTGGTCCGTCACCACGATCGCCTTCATCTGGACACCTCCCTGTATCAGTTCTCGCCTGCACGCCCCTTCGGGTCTGTGACTGTTTAGCGCGCCGCACCTCGATGTCTAACCACGTGGATCAGCAGAAATCTGGCGCGAGGGCATCCTTGGCGTGAGCTTTCTAAGCGGGTCAGCACTTCCTCAGCGTTGACGCACGTCTGCCGCAACTGACAAGTGGGGGATGCGGCGCTACCCGGATTACATACGGGTAGCACCGAGGGCATTACGGCCGCTTTTAGGCCAGTTCCCAGCGTTATCTGAGTCGATCAGCCGAGCATACCCAGGGTTCTTCTCGACCAAAGCGGTCCAGCACCGGCATTAGTTCGTCAGCCCTGCAGGCCGCCCGGAGCAGCCAGCTGACCAGCCGGTCCGGTGCCATGCCGATCCGGGCCGGGATCGCGGCCGGAAGCAGGAAGCCGCATGTTGTGCAGGCCGGCGCCCTGCCGACCCCGGAACCAGGTGTTGCTGGGTGACTATCTGCGCGGCCACCCGACGACGGCGCGCCCGGTATGGCGCACTGAAGAGACGGTTCGCCGGGCTGCATGCCAACGGCGGCGGCTACACCAGGGCAAAGGCCGAGCTCATCCAGGAACTCACCGACAAGGCGCGGGCCGAGCGCGGGCTCCCGCCGACGCCCGTGTGAGAGGAGTGAGCGGCGAGGGAAAGTGAGCAGTGCGGGAGAACTAAGCAGTGCGGTTGCCAAGGACCACGACGTGAGGTGAGGTTGCCGCGATGAGTGCGGAGATCATCCCTTTTCGCATAGAGATCCCCGAAGCTGACCTCGACGACTTGCGGGAGCGGAGCTCCCCATGCGCGTCTTCGTCACCGGAGCCAGCGGCAGGATCGGCTCAGCTGTCGTTCCCGAACTCATCGCCGCTGGTCACGAGGTCCTCGGCCTCGTCCGTTCCGGTGCCTCGGCTACGGCCGTCGCCGCGGCTGGCACGACGCCGCTCCGCGGCGGCCTCACCGACCTCGACAGCCTCCGCGCCGGCGTCGCCCAGGCCGACGGCGTTATCAACCTGGCCTTTAGCAACGACTGGAGCAACTTGGAGCAGGGCATCGACGAGGAAGCGCGCGCCGTGCAGACCCTCGCGGCTGCACTCGCAGGCAATGGCAAGCCGTTTGTGCATGCCGGCCTCACGCCGATGGTGCCAGGCCCCGTCTCCACCGAGGAGGACCCCGAGACCACCGACGGTCCGGTCGGCGGCCGCGGCCGCAATTCCGACGCGGTGCTGGCCCTGGCCGGCCAGGGCGTCCGGTCCTCTGTCGTGCGGCTGCCGCGCTCCGTGCACCAGCGCGGGTTGGATTACGGCTTCTGCTCGGTGTTCATCGCCGCAGCGCAGAAAACGGGCGTGTCAGCGTATGTCGGCCACGGCACGCAGCGCTGGCCAGCGGTCAACCGGCTCGACGTCGCCCCGCTGTTCCGCATCGCACTCGAGGGCGCTGCGCCGGGCACGGTCCTGCACGCGGTAGCCGACGGGGGCGACACCATGAGGTCGCTGGCCGAGGCTATCGGCGGCGTTCTCGGGGCGCCGGTCGAGTCAGCGCCGCCTGAGCGCTTCGGCCTCATCGGTCGCGTGTTCGCCCGTGACATGCCGTCGTCGAGTGCACAGACCCGGGAGCGGTTCGGCTGGGAGCCCACCCACGAGAGGCTGATCGCCGACCTCGCCGCCGGCGAGTATCCCGCCCTGGGCTGAATCCCTCGGGTGGGGCACCGCCGGATTCGGGGTAAGTTGCTCGGCCTGGGGGTCGGGGTGGGAGTGGGGATCGTCGGCGGGACCCCTTGACCTGTTCGAATGCGGTGCTGCTGATGGGCTGGTCAGCAGGGGTTCTTTCGGAGTCGTGACCCCCTGACTGCGTATAAGCGGTAACAGGCCGGGGAAGGGGCCCGGCAGGTGAATGCGCTGGTGGGAGGCCCCAGCGGCGATTGGGAGTGGGAGCGAGGACAGCTCGATGGGTTAGGGTTTGGCTCCCCATTTGGCTTCCCGCTTTGGACTAAAGGATCTTTAAGCTCGGTTGCCGAATCGACGGGAATCTGTGTTCGAAGACTCATCGCAGCCACCTTCTCGAAGGCAGGGGAGCAGCTCCGAGGCGAGCTGCTCAGGACAGGGGAGACGCGGTGGCAATTCCGCGATGGTGGGCTGCCGCGCGGGCTGGGAATGCTAGTGACTGGGCAGGTCAGCAGGCCGGTCCGACCGCTGCCTGGTGACTGGTGGAGATGGTAACGATGGCCGACAGCCGCGGCGACCATCGCAGTCCAGCCCGGTTTGATCAACCGGCCCTGTGGCGCGCCGATCCGGCGGGATCTGGCGGGCGGCAGCCTGAGCTCGTTCTGCTTGATCGCCGGACGGAGAAGGCAGCGATCGACCGGGTGCTGGATTCTGTGCGCGACGGCTTCAGCGGCACCCTGGTGCTACGCGGCGGGCCGGGGGTTGGCAAGACAGCGCTACTCGGCTACGCGATCGATTCAGCTCCTGATCTGCAGGTTTGTGGTGCCGCGGGATTGGAGGCGGAGATCAGCCTGGATTTCGGGGCGCTGCACCAGCTGCTAGTTCCGTTCCTGCCGCGGATCGCGGATCTGGGGCCCCCGCAGCGGCACGCGCTGCGGGTGGCGTTCGGCCTGGAGGAGGGCCCGCCCCCGACCCGGTTCCTGGTCGGGCTCGCCGCGCTGACGGTGCTGTCACATGCGGCTGAGGACCAGCCAGTTCTGTGCCTAGTCGACGACGCACAATGGCTCGATGCCGAATCGGCGCAGGCGCTCGCGTTCGCCGCCAGGCGTCTGTACGCCGACCGGGTCGGCATGATTGTGACCATAGGGGAGCCGGCCACACTGCAGCTGTTCGAGGGACTGCCGGCCGTGGTCGTCGGCGGGCTGCCGGATGCCGAAGCCGCCGAGCTACTGCGCACGGTGGCAGGCCCGCACCTGGACGAGCAGGTGGCCCGGCGGATCCTGGCGGATACCCAGCGGAACCCGCTCGCTCTGACGGAGCTCGGCGCCCAGTTCACCGCTGACCAGCTGGTCGGCCATGCCTCCCTGCCCGCGCCGATACCGGTCAGCCAGCGGCTCGAGCAACGGTTCCTACGGCAGGTCCGTGATCTGCCGGCGGATACGCAGGCATTCCTGCTGCTCGCCGGGGCTGACATCGCAGGCGACCGCGTCGGCCTGTGGCGCGTTGCCAGCCTGACGGGCATCGACGCCGACGCCGCAGCGGCAGCCGCTGAAGCGGCCGGCATGGTTGAGCTGGCCGGCAGCTCGGTCTGGTTCAGGCACCCGCTGATCCGGTCAGCCGTGTATCACGGCGCCACGGATGCTCAGCGCAGGGCTGCCCATCTGGCGCTGGCCGAGGCAAGCGACTCCGGCTCCGCCGCAGGAAGGAGCCACCGGGCGTGGCATCGGGCCGCGGCCGCGATCGCCCCGGACGAGGGCATCGCCGCTGGTCTGGAAGAGGCCGCGGAACGCGAGAGTGCCCGCGGCGGCTACGCCGCCAGGGCCGCGCTGCTGCGCCGCGCAGTTGAGCTGACCCCTGACGACGGGCGCCGTGCGCGGCGCGAAGTTGCCCTGGCCGAGGCAGAGCTGATCAGCGGCCACCCGGAGACCGCGCGGGACATGATCACCGAGGCTCTGCCCCGGCTAGCTGACGACCGCCAGCGTGGCCTGGCCAAGCGGCTGAACGGCGCGATCCTGTTCGCCACTGGCGACGCCGCCGCGGCAGCCGATGCCCTGGAAGAGGCGTCCCAGGCGCTGGCACCTGACCGCAGGGCAGCACGGGACACGATTCTCGAAGCGACCAGAGCAGCCATCTGGGCCGGACCCGCCCAGGCACGAAAGGTCATCAGCGCGGCTCGGTCGCTCTCCGGCATCACTGGATCTGAGCCGACCGTCAGCGACCTGCTCCTTGAGGGATGGCAGGCCAGGCTCACGGGCGGATA
>Ga0335072_10015575_pt1 | contig 10789 bp, 9 predicted proteins | sample Lox_Sample_21_FD_206725 | JGI IMG/M metagenome (GOLD analysis project Ga0335072, IMG submission 206725) | Soil microbial communities from Loxahatchee National Wildlife Refuge, Florida, United States - Lox_Sample_2.1 | ecosystem: Environmental > Terrestrial > Soil > Wetlands | place: USA: Florida... | reverse complement strand
ACCCGCTTCAGGAAGAATGCGGTAGCGGCCAAACTTTGTTTCTCCGGCGGCGTTGGTGAATGCAAAAGCCGTCACCGCGTAGTACGTCTGCCGCGCCAGGCTGGAAGGGAAGGGTTTCGGCGCCTGCACAAACGCCAGTGCGCCGGGATGCGAGCCTAGAAAGACCTCGATCGGCTTGGGGGACGGCACATCCGGTCCGCTGGCCACCGCCGCGCGCAGGAATTCGAGAAACTGGTAGCCGTCGCGCGTGGGAAACGCGTCAGTCGAGTGGCTCACGATATCCGTGTGTACATGCTCGGCGAGGTTAAATCGAATGGCAAGCCCGCGCGGATTGGCATCGGCCACGTTGTCCGGCAGTGCCGGCAGCCCAGTGGAGTTCGAAAACCGCGCCGTCACCGGCGTGGACTCGTTGACCGCGTGCGGAGCTTTGGTCAGTGATTGCGCGCCGGGCGCGGGCTGGAATGAGCCGGTCAGCATTAACCCCTTGGCATGTGCCGGCCGGAATCCTGGGTGTGGGCCGAAGATGGCTTCAAACTGTTTGAGCAGATCTTCGGCCAGCGTAACAATGCGTTGATCCTGTGGCAGCGGCATAGGGGGAAACCTCCGTGTTGGGAAGTCCATTGTAGAGCTTCATGGCCGCACATTCGGCCGGGGCGCCGTTAATTTCCTGCGCGGACCGCGTTCCTCCCCAGCGCCTGTCGCGTTGCCTGTCACCGCGACAGAATCGCTCTCGGTCTCGGTTCTGCTTTTCGTTGGCCCGGCACTGCGGGAAGATCAGTCCGCGCGCTCGCATCGGGAGTCCCGCTCCAGCCGGTTCCCGACCGGATGCGACAGCGATTCACGTCCCACTGCGAAAGAGCCCCGCAGTAAGCGGGGCTGCTTTCGATGCCACCAACTTCGGAGAAACCACCCTAGCCTTTGCGCGCCCGCACAGCCTCTTTGGCCTCGGCTGGTCCGGCCGCGGGCACTTCGGGTACTTCAGCCTTCGGCGCGCCAATGTTCAGCTTCTTGCGCAGTTCCACGTCCATCCGGCCAAAGACTTCGCGGTTCTCTTTGAGGAAGCCACGGGTATTTTCCCGCCCCTGGCCGATGCGTTCCCCGCCGTAGCTGTACCATGCCCCGGACTTCTCCACGATATTGTTGGTCACCGCCAGGTCCAGCACGTCGCCTTCCCGGCTGATGCCCTCGCCGTACAGGATGTCGAACTCCGCCTCGCGGAACGGTGCGGCCACCTTGTTCTTGACGATCTTGACCTTGGTCCGCGAGCCCACAACCGTGTCGCCTTCCTTGACCGCGGCAATGCGGCGGATATCGACGCGCACCGAAGAGTAAAACTTCAGCGCGCGTCCGCCGGTGGTGGTTTCAGGGTTGCCGAACATGACCCCGATCTTTTCGCGGATTTGATTGATAAAGATAAGCGCCGTGCGCGATTTGGACACCGTGCCGGTCAGCTTGCGCAGCGCCTGGGACATGAGCCGCGCCTGCAGGCCCACGTGGGAGTCGCCCATCTCGCCGTCCAGCTCGGCCTTGGGCACCAGCGCGGCCACTGAGTCCACAACCAGCACGTCGATCGCCCCGGAACGCACCAGCGCCTCGGTAATTTCGAGCGCCTGCTCGCCCGAGTCCGGCTGGGAGACCAGCAGGTTGTCCACATCCACGCCCAGCTTTTTGGCGTAGCCGGGGTCGAGCGCGTGTTCGGCGTCCACAAAGGCTGCCAGGCCGCCGTTTCGTTGAGCTTCGGCAATAATCTGGAGGGTAATCGTTGTTTTGCCCGAGGACTCGGGTCCGAAGACCTCGGTCACGCGGCCGCGGGGGATGCCGCCCACGCCCAGCGCAGCGTCAAAACTGATGGACCCGGTTGAGATCACCGAAATGGGCATCAGCGCCTCACGGGACCCGAGCCGGACGATAGACCCCTTTCCAAACTGTTTTTCGATCTGTGCAAGAGCTAGTTCTACGGCTTTGGTCCGTTCGTCGGCGATGGCCATTATGGCTCCTTTGAGAGGCTCGCGCCGCCCGTTTTCATGCGCGTTTCCAGCATAAAAACAGCGGCAGCTTGCATTGGATTCGTTGGGATTGTAGCAGGGCTGGACAGACAATGACAGTGGAAAATAGCGAAGAAATAGAGAAAATGTGACCGCCGATCAACAAGCAGCTGCGTCAAGGTCTTTCAGTGGCGCTGAAGCCGGCGCTCACACCACGTACGCGCCCACTCGCGTCTCGCGAGCCGTCAAGTCGTCGCAGGCCCGGTCCAGCGTCTCGTATTCCCGGTCATGCTCCTTGCGAAAGGCGCGGAAGTCGTCTTCGCTGGCCCAGCGGTCGACGGTGAGGTAGCGGCCCGGCACATAGGCATCCCGCAGCAGCTCCGTCCCCATATATTGCGGCGATTTGCCGAACAGCTGCGCCCAGCTCCCCGCCGGACCATAAGCCGCCTCAAAGCCGGCAATTTTATCTTCGGCAACCTCAAACTGCCATACCACCACAAACATGCGTCACTCCGGTTCTTGAGTCCATGGTAGCGCACCTCCCTTGCGCCGGCGAACCGGCCGCCAAAGGCCCGGCAGGGAAAAAGTTCATTTTCGAAAATGTATCGTTCTGCGATTCTATCGCATCAGGATATAATAAATAGGAACGCCTTTCCGCGGAGACCCCTCGCATGACCAGGCAGGAGAAAATTTCCCGGCAGATGTTTCAGGAACTGGCCTTCTTCCGCCACCGGCTGCGCAAGTTTCTGCGCTTCAGCGAGCGGGCGGCCCGCGAGTGCGGCATCACCCCGCAGCAGCACCAGTTGATGCTCGGCGTGGCCGGGTTTACCGGAACCGGAACGGCCACCATCTCCGAGATCGCTGACTTTTTGCAGGAAAAGCATAACTCCGTGGTGGGACTGGTGGACCGCGCCGTGCAGAGCGGCCTGGTAGAGCGCGCTGAAGACTCAGCCGACCGCCGCGTGGTCGTGGTTTCGCTCACCCAGCGCGGCGAAGAGATTCTGAGCCGGCTCGCGCTGCTGCATCGCGCTGAGGTGCGCCGGCTGCGCCAGGAGTTTCTCCATGTCGATGCCGGCAACGGCAAGCCGCGCCCATCCGGTCGTCGATGAAATGCAAATCGCGGAAATGAAAATCGCGCCCCAGTGCCCGCCAGGAATGAAACTGAGATGAAAACCCACCCAGACAATCAGACAACACGGACCGGCGGCATCTTCAGCCGCTACACATCGCTGGTGCGGGAAGACCTGACGGCCGTCTACGCCCGCGATCTGCGCAAGTGGCTCATGATCGCGCCGCTCATTGGAGTCATCACCGGGCTGGCGATTACGGCCATCGCCATCATCATTCTCCATGACATGTGGCCGCCGGTGCTGCACTACTACCTGGGTCATCACTGGGCCATCGTCCCCGGCCTGGTGCTGGGCTGCGCAATCGCCGGGCTGATCATGCAGTTCTTCACACCGGACCCGGACGAGCATTCAACCGAAGAGATCATCCGTTCGTATCATGAGCGCGAAGGCGCCGTGGATATGCGCGCCTTTCTGCCCAAGCTGCTTGCAGCCATTGCGACCGTCGGCTTCGGCGGCAGCACAGCTCTTGAAGGGCCGAGCATCTACGGCGGCGGAGCCATCGGATCGTGGCTCTGGCAGCGGCTGCGCCGCGTGCGCCGTTTCAGGCAGCGCGGCGGGGCCTTGTTCAGTCTGGACGCGCGCGACCGTCGCATCATGCTCATCTGCGGTGCTGCGGCGGGCATGTCCGCAATCTTCCGCGCGCCGCTTACCGGCATCGTCTTCTCGCTCGAGATGCCCTACAAAGACGATCTGGCCCACGAAGCGCTCCTGCCCTCCCTGATTGCGTCCGTGGTTTCGTTCATGACGCTGAGCTCGTTCCTCGGCAGCGCGCCCATCTTCGACTTTGCCACCGGCACTTCGTTTACCCGTCGCGATCTGCTGTGGTGCGCTCTGCTGGGCGTGTTGATCGGCCTCATTGCCATGGTCTTTGTCATCACCTTCCGGCGTGTGCGCGGCTTTTGCGTCCGTCTGCGCGCGCCACACTGGATCAAGCTCTCCGTCGGTGGTCTGCTCACCGCCTTCTGCGGGCTGATCTTTCTGCATTTTTATAATGGCTCGCTGGTTCCCATCGGACCCAACTACGAGGCCGTGGAGCTGATTCTCAAGCAGCCGCACACCAGCCTTGAACTGGTTCTCTTTGCCGTGCTCAAGCTGGCAGCCAGCATTTTTACGCTGGGCGCGGGCGGCGTGAGCGCCATGTTTGTGCCGCTTTTCCTCACCGGCGGAGCCCTGGGCGTGGCCTTTGCGCAATCGGTAGTCCACAGCGCATCGCTGGCGCTTTACGCAGCGGTGGGCATGGCCTGCTTCATCTCCGCGGGATACAAAACGCCGCTCGCCGCCGTGGTGTTCGTGGCCGAAGCTACCGGCGGGCACGCGTTCATTATCCCCAGCCTGATCGGCGCGGCGATTGCCTATGCCGTCTCCGGTGACGCTTCGGCCTCGGGCGATCAGCGCGTGCACGAGGCTGCGCAGGCAGACGCGTCAGCCTGCGAGCCTAGGACGGCGCTGCCGCATACCGCTGGCTGAACGGGAAGATCAGCTCCGCCTCGGTGGCCACCGGGCTGCCGTTGACCGTAGCCGGATGAAACCGCCAGGTCTTCACCGTGGAAAGCACGATCTGGTCGAGCGCGTTGCCAATGCCTTTGACCACGGTCGCCTCCAGCACGTCGCCGCTGGCGCTCACCTTCACGTCCACGATCACCTGCTTTTCCGAACTGGGCAGCAGCGAGCGGTCCGCAACCTCGGGCCGTGGTGAAAAGACCGGAAATGCCGGATCCGCGCTTTCGGTATCCGGTCCGTTGCCGGGCACAGGCTCGTGCTGCGCAGAGACGGGTCGCCCCGGCGGCGGCGCGGGTGCCGCGTTCACGGCCAGATCCGACGTCTTTTTCGGAGCATCAACGTGCCGCTTTCTTCCTGGCGGTTTGCGCGTAAACTCCGTGCGCGACCCGCCGGGGATGAACAGCTCAGCCGGATAATATTTGAGCTCGGAGCGCGACTGCGCAACCGTAACGACTTTTGGCTGCATCCGCGAAAAGAAGACAAGCACTGTGATCAACAGATGCACGGCAACAGAGAGCGCGAGAACCTTCAGGCTGGTGCTTCGGAGCCGCATCGCGCTTTACCCCCAGGGAATCGGAGCCGCCGTGCTTGCGTGCCATCAGTATAGCCTGAATCAGATCTCCCGGTCGGTCGCGGCAAGAAAGCTCAGTCCTGCCTGCCAGGCGCAAACCCGGCAGGCAAGGTGAGTGCTGGTTACTGGCTGAAGGCGACGCCGCTGAAGGACGCCGCGCCCATCGCCTTTGAAGTGCCTGCCGGCGTCAGGTCGCCGTGCCCGTCGATAGAGAAGACGGCCACGTAAGCGCTGCCTCCGGCCGTATAGATCGTGGCCAGCCACTTGCGATCCGGCGACACCGTGATGTCTGTGGGAACGCCCGGCACCGGAACGGATTTATAGAACACCCCGCCCTGGTCGTCGCTGAAGAAGATTGAGACAGCCTCGCCAGGCGAATTGCCTGCATACCAGATGTTGCCCGGTCCCTTTGCCAGCCAGCAGGGAGCGTTGGTGGGATAAGCCGGCTGCGGCCCTTCCACCGGGTAGACATTCTGGTCCTCGTCCACAAGCGCGAAGCTGTCAGTGCTGTGCGCCGGGGTCAGGCCCAGCACATTGCCCCAGAACGCCTCGCCCAGCGGAACGCTGTTGGCGTTGTCGGGCAGCGTGATGAGGTTGCTTGCGCCGCTCAGCATGCCGCCCTCATGCGCCAGCGGCAGCTGCATCACCGACCCTGAGGTCATGGTGACCGCAGCCCAGGTTTTGCCTGCGGCAATCTGCGCTGCAGATGTGTCGGTGAGCGTGACCACTGGTCCATCCAGATTGCCCGACGGCCAGCCGTGGCTTTCCGCGCAGGTTGAACCCACAATGAAGAGCTGGTTATCCGTCAACGCGACGGAATCCGGATTCACGCAGTCCGGCGCCAGATGAATCGTTCTGCCAATGGCCACAGAGTCGCCGTAGCGCACCAGCTGGTTCACCGTATTCGATCCATAATTGGCCACCGCGCCCAGCTCGCCGCTGAACTGCACAATGCCCGCGTTGGCGCTGGCGCCTCCCTTGCCGCCGGTCACCAGGTTTTCCGCAAGCTGCAGCGAGGGCGTCCCCGTCGTGTTCAGCCGGAAGACGACCACCGCGTTCTGATTTGCATCGTTGGTGCTCGTTACGATCAGCGTGCTGCGGTCGCGCTGGCCCCATGCCGCCAGCGTTCCGGTCAATAACACCGCCGCCAGCCCGAAGGACGCAGAAAGTCTGCCAGGATTCATTGCACTCTCCTTTGAATTTGTCGTGAACGTTTTATCCGGCAAGCCGGAGCGATTTCACAGTGGGATATTCGCCCGCCGCGCAGAGAAAGTTACGCCACCGGCACAAAAAATTGCCCGCAAAAAAATCTCGACAAAATTTTGGTTGTGGCGTAACTTTTCGGCCGTTTCGGGCGAATAAACACATTTGGCACAGATACGCGGTTGCGGGTGACAGCCGGCAGTGCGTGGTGGTGGATTGCGCGGAGGCGCTCATATCGATAAAGATTGCAGAAAGACGATCCATCCGATGCACCCGGAAAGCAATCTCGAGACGCTGATGGTTCTTTATCAGCAGGGCGACTTCACGGCGGCCGCGGCGCTCATCGATCGCATCAGCCCGCAACTGCACCGGTTCTTTGCCGCGCAGCAGGGCAGCCGCGCCCACGCCGATGACCTGCTGCAGGACACCTGGCTGCGCATCCACAAGGTGCGTCACACCTATCGCGCTGGCGAGCCGGCGCTGCCCTGGTTCTATGCCATCGCGCGCCATGTGCGGGTTGACCACTACCGCAAGTCCATGCGCGCCACGGCCGGCGAGCGCGAGCTGGAGACCATGTCCAGAACCATGTCGAGAAGCGTCCCGGCGAACCATCAGGCTCCAGGCAGCGCCGACGATCTTGAGGCCCTGCTGGCGCCGCTCTCCGACAGCCAGCGCGAAGTGATCGCGATGCTCAAGGTGGCGGGCATGTCGCTCGATGAGGTGGCGCGGGCCACATCGTCCAGCGTCGGAGCCGTAAAGCAGAAGGCGCACCGGGCCTATGAGAAGTTGAGAAAATCCATGAGCGCCCTCAGGCTCAGGAAAGGAGCGGACCGACTGCCGTGAAAGACGAAGAGATTGACGATGTGCTCAATAAGGCCGCGCGCGCTCCGCTCCAGGTGAAGCCAGAGTTGCTTGAGCGCATATCCGCGTCGATTCAGGCATCGCTGCGGCCGGTGCGTCCGTTGCCGCCGGCGTGGATCCTCACTGCTGGACTCATCCTGATCGGCGCGGTCATTTCCGTGGCCGGCGCTGCCCGGGTGGGGTTTGCCGGCTTTGAGAAGATGGATCTGGTCAAGCGGCTGCTCGTCTTTCCCGTGCTGATCGGGCTTGCGTCGTTCATGGCCAACCGCTTTGTCCGTGAGATGATTCCCGGCAGCCGGCGGCGCGTCTCCGCCGGCACGCTGCTGTGGCTGGGCTGCGCCGTGCTCCTGGCGCTGTTTACCCTGCTCTTCCACGACTATCAGGTCACTCACTTTGTTTCGATCGGCGTGGCGTGTCTCATTACCGGATTTCTCAACGCCATGCCCGCCGGACTGCTGTGCTGGCTGTTGCTGCGCCGCGGCTTCGCAGTCAATCCAGTCTCCGCCGGACTCATCGCCGGGGCGCTCGGCGGCCTGGCTGGCCTGGGCGTTCTTGAGCTCCAGTGCCCCAACTTCGAGGTCGCTCACCTGCTCGTGTGGCATACCGGCGTGGTGCCGCTCAGCAGTGGCGCGGGCGCGCTGGTGGGCTGGCTGGTGCGGCTGTTTACGCGCGCCGTTCGCGGCAGAAGCGCGAAGTAATCCGCAGACTCCGGCCCTTACACCCAGCCGCCATCCACAATGTAGCTCTGGTTGGTGATTGCGCTGGAATCGTCGGCAGCCAGAAAGAGCACCAGCCGCGCCACTTCATCCGGCTCGAGCTGCCGCTTGAGCGCCTGATTCCGCAGGATGTTTTCAATGCCTTCGGGCGTGTACCACAACTGCTTCTGCTTCTCAGTCGCAATGGCGCCGGGTAACACCGCATTCACCCGAATGCCCACCGGACCCAGCTCATGCGCCAGCGTCCGCGTAAGTCCCACAATGCCCGCCTTGGCCGCGATGTAGACCGGCAGTCCGGTGGTGGGAATCATCCACGAGATCGAGCTCATATTGATGATCGATCCCCGCCCCGCGGCCTTCATCGCCGGCAACACCGCCTGGATGGCGAAAAACTGCGGCCGCAGGTTGATCGCCATCAGGCCCTCCCACATCTCCGGCGTCACGCTTTCCGTGGAATGGCGCTGGTCGTTGGCGGCGTTGTTCACCAGCACGTCCGCGGTGCCTAACACGCTGATTGCCCGCGCGAATCCGGCCTTCAGCGCATCGAGATCGGTGAGGTCGCAGCGGGAGTAAAGCGGCTCCGGGCAGCCTTCCTCTGCCAGGCTCGCGGTCAGCGCGCGCGCCGGCTCGTCCTGCACGTCAAACAGCGCCACCCGGGCCCCCTGCCGCGCAAAATGCCGCACCAGCGATTCGCCGATGCCCGTGGCGCCGCCGGTAATCAGCACGGCCTTGCCCTCGAGGCTTGGATAGCGCGCGAAATGGGAAGAATCGGCAGGCATTACCGGCAGAAAAACTGACCCTCCGAGTGTATTCCCGCACACGCCGCCAGACGGTCCGCGATCTCACCCTTTGGGACACCGTCTCCCCTCAGCAGGTGCATACTTATATGTGGGCCGGATTAGCGAACAAAATCGATCCAGTGTGCCTTCGATTTCCTGATTACGGCCTTGAAAGCGTAGAAAAACGCTGATAAGCAACGCTTATCGGCCGGCAAAGCCAGCAAGATGCCGCCTGACGAACGGCTGAAGCGCCACCCGTCGCTCACGGCAAGCGAAATAGGTCCAGGTGAGCGTAGTCACGGCAGGCATTGCTGACGTATTGCACCTTAGAAAACAGGCTTGACTGAGAGGGATTGAATGAAAGCTGCTGCTCGTTATCCAGGTATCCGGGTCACCGCGAACGGTAACCAGCTTGTCTCCTACCACACCGAAACGCGGATTGCCGACGCTGGCGTCTTCTACCCGATCACGCCTTCCACCGAGGGCGGCGAGCTCTTTCAGCAGGCCTATGCTGAGGGTCACCTGAACGTATTTGGCGGCAACACCATCGCAATCGAGACCGAAGGCGAGCACGCGGCGCAGGGCGGCGCCATCGCCCACTCCGTCTGCGGCAAACGCGTGGTCAACTTTACCTCCGGCCAGGGTGTGGTCTACGGCGTGGAGCAGTACTATCACGCCCCCGGCAAGGGATCCACCATGGTGTTGGAGGTGGGTGCCCGCGCTCTCACCAAGCACGCGCTCAACGTGCACTGCGGCCACGACGATATTTATGGAGCGCTCGACACCGGCTGGATCATGGTCTTCGGCAAGGACGCGCAGCAGGCTGCGGATCAGGCGCTCATTCTGCGCCGCGTTACTGAGCTGTCGCTCACGCCGGGCATGAACATCATGGACGGCTTCCTCACCAGCCACCTGGAACGCACTTTCTACAAGCACGAGTCCGGGCTGATCCGCGAGTATCTTGGAGCGCCGGACGACATCATCGACTGTCCCACCGAGGCGCAGCGCGTTCTGTTCGGGCCCACCCGCCGCCGCGTGCCCAAGATGATGGACCTCACCAACCCCATCCTGCTGGGGCCGGTGCAAAATCAGGAACACTACATGCAGGGTGTGGTGGCGCGGCGCAACAACTTCGCTGAGCCCATCCTCGAGTTCCTAGAGGCCGCCTACAAGGACTTTGGCGATCTGACCGGCCGCTACTACGGCCTGCTCTCCGAGTACAAGACCCAGGACGCTGAAACGGTATTCGTCTCGCTCGGCTCTGCGGCTGAGAACATCGAAGCCGCGGTCGACTATCTGCGCGCAACCCGCGGCGCCAGCGTCGGCTCCATCCACGTCAACGTCATCCGTCCCTTTCCTGAGGCGGCCATCGTCAAGGCGCTGCGCGGCAAGAAGAATGTCATCATCCTTGAGCGGACTGACGAAGCGCTGGCCGGCGACAACCCGCTTGGCCGCGACATCCGCACCGCGCTCTCCAAGGCCATTCGCACCGAAGGCCGTCCCGCTGCGGAAGGCCTGCCGTCCATCGAACTGAGCGAGGTGCCCAAGATCTTCAACGGCAGCTACGGCCTTGGTTCGCGCGACTTCCGCCCCGAGCACATCATCGGCGCGTTCGAGTACGCAACCGCCGGCCGCAAGCGCACAGACGGTAAAGCCGCTGCCGACGGCGCAAACTTCATCGTCCTCGGTATCGATCATCCTTACTCCGTGGTCGCTGAAGAGACGCCTTCGCTGCTGCCTGAGGGCGCGGTTGCTGTCCGTTTCCACTCCATCGGCGGCTGGGGCGCCATCACCACCGGCAAGAATCTCGGCGCCATCCTCGGCGACCTGAACGATCTGCTCTACGAGCGCGACGGACTGAAGGACGAGCTCGGCAATCCCAAGGAAGTGATTCACGTCAGCGCCAACCCGAAGTACGGCTCTGAGAAGAAAGGCGCGCCCACCAGCTACTTCATGGTCGCGGCCAAGGAGCGCATCCGCGTCAACTGCGATCTGCGCCACGTAACCACAGTCCTCTGCTGCGATCCGAAGGCTTTCACACACA
>Ga0335072_10015574_pt1 | contig 10789 bp, 11 predicted proteins | sample Lox_Sample_21_FD_206725 | JGI IMG/M metagenome (GOLD analysis project Ga0335072, IMG submission 206725) | Soil microbial communities from Loxahatchee National Wildlife Refuge, Florida, United States - Lox_Sample_2.1 | ecosystem: Environmental > Terrestrial > Soil > Wetlands | place: USA... | reverse complement strand
ACAAGGTGACGTTTCAGGAAGGCAGCTACGTCTACATCAACAAGGGCGCGAACCAGGGCGTGAAAGTTGGCGACGTCTACAGCGTCATTCGCGAAGTGAAGGATCCGGTGGAGATCGAGTGGGCGAAGTGGACCTACGGCATTCTGCGCCGCCTGGGAACGAAATGGGAAGACGAGGGCCGCGTGCGCGTTGTGGTGGTGCACGGCGATAACGCCATCGGGCAGATCGAGCACTCCTGCAATTACATGCAACGCGGAGACATTCTGCTGCCGTTTGAGGTTCGCCCGGCGCCGCCGCGAAAGCCGGCGTCGAGTTTTGACCGGTTCGCACCGCCAAGCGGAAAAGCCATGGCGATGGTGGTGGCCGGGAAAGGCATCCAAATCCAGTTCGGTGCCAACGACATTTTGTACGTCAACCTGGGCAACGCGCAGGGCGTGAAGGTGGGCGACTATTTCCGGATTTTCCGGTATACGGGAACTCAGCACGAGACCGCATACCAGACGCCTCGCTTCGCCTTTGACGCGGACGGCTATCTCGGTTTAGCGGGCTTCGGAGCCGTTTCGAAGAAGTACGACTGGACAAACACTCCGCGTGAAGTGGTGGGCGAAGGAGTGGTGGTCCGCACAGGAACGAATTCTTCGACCGTGCTTGTGACGTTCAGCGTGGACGAGCTGTACGTCGGGAATTACGTCGAAATCGAGTGAGTGTCGCCGAGTCCGGGGCCGGTCCCGGGCTCGGCAGAATTTTCCGCAGGAAATTCGGCTTCGCTGAAGATCTCCGCTGTAAAAGCCTGCACGCGCGTGTCCGCTTCCTTCCATGCGTCGTGGCTCAGGCCCGCCTTTGCGCAGGTTTCCTCCAGGAATCGCCCGGGCGTCCAACGAAATTCCGTCGCCACCTGCGGCAGGAGCACTCCTCGCGACCAACGACGCGATACGTAGAGGCCGTGGCGGCCGACGATGATTTCAGCCGGCGCGATGTCGAATGGAGCGGAGAGTATTGAAAGCTCAATTTCGATTTGCGGCAGCTCATCGGATGTTACCGGCGAGAAGCGGGGGTCTTCGAGCGCGGCCGAACGCGCACATCCCGCGACCGCTTCGGCCAGAGAGACCGGAGCGACATCCGACGGGAGCCTCCCGATACACCCCCGCAAGCGCCGGCGCATTCGCAGCGTGACAAAAGCGCCGCCGGGGACGCGAAAAAATGCATCCGGCGGGAATTCCGCGAGCGGCGGCAGGCCTTGGACCGCGAGTTTCAGCGATTGACGGGCGAGTGCGAGAAGCCGGCGCTTCTCCGAATCAGCGAATGAGGACATCCTCGGTTTTTTCCTCCGCCTTGACCACCAAAGGCGGCTGGAGGGGGAACCGCTGCCGCGCTTGCACCCGGGTATTGATCTGGCTCCAGAACATCTGGAAGTAGTGAACCGCGGAGGCGACCGCGCTGATCACCACAAGCCACAAAAGCGCGATGCCCACGGAATGCAACGCCGGGTGCTTGGCCGTGAGGATCACCGCGCACCCCGCCATCACCTGAAGAATCATTTTCGTCTTGCCGAGCGGCGAGGCTGGAATCACCAAACCCTCGACCGAAGCGATTTCCCGCAGGCCCATGACAACGAATTCGCGGCCGACGATGATCACCACCATCCAGGCGGGCACGAGTCCCATTTCGACGAGAGAAATGAAGAGAGCCGCGATTAAAAGCTTGTCCGCGATCGGGTCGAGCAGGATGCCGAGCGTCGTCACTTCGCGGCGCTTCCGCGCGATATAGCCGTCCATTACGTCGGTCGCGGCGGCCATCAGCAGAATGAGCACGCCCCAGATTTCAAAATGGATGGGAAGGCCCCAAAAATCGAAATTCGGCTGGCGGGTCAGCAAAACGACGGAGAGGACCGGAACGAAGAATATCCGCAGCGTCGTAAGGCTGTTCGGCAGATTCATAGCATACCCGGCTGCCCTCGGAGAACCCAGCGAGGTATCAGCAAATCCAGGGAGGGCAGAGCCACTATAGCCCTGCGTGATGGACGAGTCAACGGTAGGGGGGGCGAAAAAGGTGCGAAGGAGACGAAACCGTCAAAGGGCGCCCGAAGGAGGTGAAGGTCTCTGGAAGTAACTGCGATATAACAAGTTGGGCACCCTCTGTGGATATCTGCCGCGAGCTTAAGGGACGTGGATTTTGTTATGACTCAATATCCAGGAAGGGCCAATGGTAAGGCAACCTCATTGAAATCAATTGCATACGTACCGTCCTAGGACTATGTCAAAAAAACTCTGGAATCGGAATGACGTTGGGAATCGAGGCGGAACATGTCGCTTTTTCCACAGAATTTTCCACCGCCAGGAAGCGGCGGGGAACGCTGGAAAACCCGGAAATTAAACGGTTTGCTGAGGCGCAGGCGTCGCAGTCCCGAGCGGCCCCAAAGAGAACTCTTCCAGACGGCGCGCCAGGGATTCCGGAAGTTCCGCCTCGAGATCCATCTGCCCATCCTGAATTTCCGAGCGCAGAACTCGCCCGCAGGCGTGAACGTAGGAAAGATGGCGCCCGTCGGAAACCGGGAGCCGCAGGTGAACGCGGACGAGCGGATCCACGGGCATCATTGCATCGAGATGCTTCAGCAAGTCTTCGAGCCCCGCTCCGGTCGCCGCCGAAACGAAAACTTTCTCTTCGCGATTACCGTTCGCGCGGCGCAGCGCTTCGAGTTCCTCGGGAGGCAGCAGGTCAATTTTATTCAACACCAGCAAGCGCGGGCGGTTCAGAACGCCGAGACTGTCGAGAACCTTCAAAACTTCCGCATCGTGCTCGGCGTGGTGCGGGTCAGAAATGTCGGTCACCTGAACGATCAGCGCCGCCTCTTGCGCCTCTTCCAGCGTGGCGCGGAACGCGGCGATCAAATCCGGGGGGAGGTCGCGGATGAATCCCACCGTGTCGGAGAGCAGAACGCGGCGGCGGGAAGGCAGGCGAATCGCTCGAATCGTGGGATCGAGCGTTGCGAACATTTTGGAGGAGGTCAGCACACCGGCGTGCGTGAGCGCATTGAAGAGCGTTGATTTCCCGGCGTTGGTATAGCCCAAGAGCGCGATCATTCCGAGCGGAACGGCTTGCCGGGCGCGGCGCCGCGTGGCGCGCTGGCGGCGGACGGTCTCGATCGATTGCTGAATTCTGCGGACGCGGTCGCGAATGCGCCGGCGGTCCGTTTCGAGTTTTTGTTCCCCGGGCCCGCGCGTTCCGATTCCGCCGCCGAGACGCGAGAGCTCTTCGCCGCGTCCGGTCAAGCGCGGCAACAAGTAATTCAGTTGCGCGAGTTCTACCTGGAGCTGCCCTTCGCGCGTGCGCGCGTGCGTCGCGAAAATGTCGAGGATCAGCTGGGTGCGGTCAATCACCCGGCAGCCGGTACCCTTTTCCATGTTGCGCAGCTGCACGGGCGTGAGGTCGTGGTCCACGATGATGAGCGGCACGCGCCGCGCGTGCGCCTGCGCCCGGATTTCATCGAGCTTGCCCTGCCCGACGAGCGTCGCCGGATCGAGCGCGTCGCGCACCTGCAACATCGCGCCCTCCACGCGCGCTCCGGCGCTGACCGCCAGCTCTTCGAGCTCCAACAGCGAATCGCGCGCGGAAGCGGAAGGGTCACCCGGACAAATGCGCGAGTTTTTGCGCAGGCTTACGCCCACCAGTAAAACAGGCTCGCGACGATCGAGAACTTGCGCCTTTTTCATGCTTTGGAGATAACTCCGGGCAGCGTGGTCGTCAGCGGCAGGATTCTCATTTCCCGGCGAACATTATACTCCGGCACAACCCCACGAATCCAACGGCTCTGTTGCACCATCCCTGTTTCGGCCTGCCGAGGCATTCCGGAGAACCCTTGATTATCATCGCAGAGTATGGTATAATGGGTAACGGAGATTCATGAAGAGTCTCCAAAATTCCCGTAAGCGAGGTCACGCGCGGACTTCGTCCCGGATAAGCTCCGGTGAATCCGCCGCGAAATCTCCGGAGGCGCAGACAAATGACGATCCAGTCGAGAGATATTCGGTATGAAGACCTGGGAACGAGGCTCACAGGCTCCTTCGTTTGGGACGACGCCGTCACGGAACCTCGTCCCGGCGTGCTCGTATTTCACGGGGGCGCCGGTTTGGACGACCACGCCCTAGGACGCGCGGGATGGCTCGCGCAACTCGGGTATGGCGCCTTTGCGTGCAATATGTATGGCGAGGGGGTAGCAGGCAGCCGCGAGCGCGTCATGCGACAAATCTCCGAACTCCGCGGGAATCCCGAAAACCTTCGTCGAAGAGCGCTCGCCGGCCTCCAGGCGCTGGCAGCTCTCCCGGAGGTGCGTCTCCCGGCAGCCGCCGTTGGGTATTGCTTTGGCGGGATGTGTGTCTTGGAATTGGCGCGCAGCGGCGTGGAATTGGTTGGAGCGGTTTGCGTTCACGGCACCCTGGAAACCCGTCTCCCGGCGGAACCGAACCGCGTGAAAACGAGAGTCCTGGTCTGCCACGGCGCTCTGGATCCGCACGTACCCATGACGCAAGTGAGCGCGTTCGCAGAGGAAATGAAGGAAGCCGGCGCCGACTGGCAACTCGTCATTTACGGCGGCGCAATGCACGGCTTCACTCACGAAGCCGGTCCGTTCCTGCCGGGAGTCGCTTACCATCGGCAGGCCGACGCCCGCTCGCGCGCTGCGATCCAGAGTTTTCTTTCTGAGGGAGCCTACTGAAACTTCGGCAAACCCGGCGAGCCCTGCGGCGGACCTTCAGCTCGGAATGGAATTCGACTTCGCAGAGGCGGCCAGAATCATGTGCGAGAGAAGCTCCGATAGAGGCGCACCGGAAATCTCAAATTCCGGATCGCGAGTGGCCCGGTCCACCCAACCGAGATAGGTCAACATAGTGAGTTCCGCCCATTGGCCGGCGGCGAAAGCGGAGAACCCCGTCTCGCGGAGAATCGCCTCCAGATAATCCACCCGGCGTTTCTCAACGGCCGCAACCCGGGAAGCCACAACCGCGTCTTTCCGCGCCCATGCGCGAACTCCGGCTTCCAGTCGGAGGCGTTCTGCGGCGGCGAAGCGATTGACGAATCGCGCCCAGCGGGAAGGCGCGCTATGAATTCCCGACACCGGAGCATCCAGCCAGTCAATCTCCTCGCCCTCCCAGCGCGACAGCAGTTGTCCGAGAAGGTCCTCCCGGTCGCGGAAGTGCCAGTAGAAACTTCCCTTGCTCACTCCCAGATCGCGCGCCAGGAGTTCGACGCGAATCAGATCCACTCCGCCAGACGCGAGGCGCGACGCCGCTGCCTGAAGCCAATTATCGGGTTGGAGAGGAGCCGAGCGGGCTGTCGCGGAGGAGGCCATACGGTCGCGTATGTTGGCCAAACGATAGGCGAGTACCCCCAAGTTGTCAATTGCTAAGCGTGAGGCATTGCAATAATTTCGGCCGCTGCGGCGATCACCTCGGGAGCATCGCCGAATCCGCCGAGCCAGTGCACGTTCTGCTCGCGGCGAAACCAGGTGAGCTGCCGCTTGGCGAAGTTCCGCGTGGCCTGGCGGATCCTGTCGATTGCCAATTCTCGCGATAGGTGCCCTTCCAAATGCTCTCGCCACTCGGCGTACCCGATGAATTGAAAAGGCTTCGCCTCGGCGGGGATGCTCGCCGCGCTGAGCGCGCGGACTTCTTCGATCCAGCCGGCAGCGACCATGGCGTCCGTGCGCGCGTGAATTCGCGCATCAAGAGCTTCGCGCGGCGGATTCAGCCCGATTTTGAGGATTTCGTATCCTTCGAGCGGTTCCCTTCCCGCGCTATGGACTTCGCTGAGCGTTTTCCGGGAGAGCAGGCAAATCTCCACGGCGCGAATGATCTTTTGGGTGTCCCGCGGCGCGATCCGCGCAGCCGCATCCGGATCGCGCCGCGCGAGCACCCTGTGCAAGTGGGCCCAGCCGTGGGCATCCACGCTCTGCCGCAACCGGTCGCGCAACTCCTCCGACCGCTGGGGCGCTTCCGCCAAACCTTCGAGCAGGGCGCGAAGGTAAAGCCCCGTCCCGGCCGTCAACACGGGAGCTTTGGCTCGCGCGCGGAGATCCGCGAGCGCTTCAAGAGCGTGCCGGCGAAAATCCCCGGCAGTGAAGACTTCTTCGGGCTCGACCAAATCCACCAGATGGTGCGGAATTCCCCGGCGCTCGCTGACGGGGACTTTTGCCGTGCCGATATCGAAGCGGCGGTAAACCTGCGTAGAATCGCAAACGAGCACTTCGCCGCTGAGCCGCCGCGCCAGCTCAATTCCCAGCGCTGATTTGCCCGAAGCCGTCGGCCCGAGCACGACGACGAGTCGCCGATGTTCGCTCATCCCGAGAACACCCAGATGCGCAGCAGGAGCAGCAGCAGGACAATCGCCGCCAACAGCAGAGCCCCGGCGACTTGGGGGCGGTTCAGCTTCACGGCTGGAGGCTGATCTGGTCCGGGGGAATGTTGTAGATGAAAATGATGCGCAGGCGGATGAACTGCCCCTTGAACTGCGAAGGCAGCGGCTCGAACGGGCTCGACGCGCGAATCGCGGACATCGCCGCGGAATCAAGAGGGTCGCGGCCGCTGGCGCGTTCGAGAACCGGGTCGGGATACGGCACGCTCCCGTCACGGTTGATCTGAAACGTCGTGAAGACCACGCCCTTGTCGCCCATCAGCGCCGACTCGGGCATGACCGCATACCAATTGCGCTTCAGCACGGCGAGCAGTCGCTGGATGTAGCTGTTGAAGTCAATGCCTTCGGTCGGGGTAAGGATTTGTACGCCGCTCGACATTCCCGGCCCGCCCGCATTTGCGCCCGCCCCGCGAGGAAAGCCGCCGCCGGACAAAATTCCTCCTCCACCGCTGTGATGCTCTCCTTGCGCGATCCCTTGCTGAATAGCGCTGCTTGGATCCGAGCTGGGCAGTCCAAGCTTCAGGGGCTGCTTGGAAGGCTTGAACACCGGCTGAACGGGCGAATCCTCCGGCGAAGGCTGTTGCGCAACCTGAGCGGGCGGCTGTTGCGGCGTGGTGCGCGCCGTGGGCGCCTCAGGTAGATCCGCGCGCGGCTGTGGCTGCGGCGCCGGGGGAGTCGGCTCGGGCGGAGCGTGTTCTTCAGGCCGCGGCGGGGCGACCTTGTTCAATGTCTTCGGCGTAATGTTGACCTTTGGTTCGGGAGGCGCCGCCGATTTTGGGATGTCGCCGGGCGGAATGTAAACCTTGCCCAGCAACTCGCTGGCGTCCCGAATTTCCTCTTGCGTAGGCGTATGAGCGGGGAAAATTTTCGGAATCGAAATCAGGAAGATGATCAGTGCGATGTGCACGCCGACGGACGCGATCCTGGTCACCAGGTCCCACTTCGGATCGCGCCTCTTTTCCGGTTCCACCAGCAAGTTGGCTTCGCCGGTCAGATAGATATCCGGATCTACCACCTCGCGCAGTTGCGGCGTAAGCTCCGGCGCCTTCTCGATCTCCCTCGCCTCTTCGGGCGTTACCGGCTCCACGTACGCCGGGACCACAACTCGCGAATTGAGAATCTCAAATGGCGCGTCGTACTCCGAAGGTGGCGCGAATTGCTCGAACGGCTTGGCCTCGAGACCGCGCGGGACGAGCGTGCGGCTCACGAGGACTTGGAGGGGAAAATGCGCCGGAATTGACGAGTGTCCGTTGAGCGGCGGCGCGTCGGAGGGCCCTGAAGGCACGACCGTGCGGTCGTCGAGCATCGTCGTCAGGCGGCGAGGCTTCGACGGCGCAGCCTCATCCTTATTGACAGGGTTCAGCTTGACCGGGACCAATGTCCGGGGAATCATCCGGCACCTTGTGGCGTGAAAGCACCGAGTTGGACGCGCTTGGCATGCTCCAGGATGCCCGTCATGACGCGGTCTGCCAATTCCAGAGCCGCGCGCCCCGCCGGCCCGTCAACCACCGGTGGCCGCCGTGTCCGCACCGACTCCAGGAACGCTCGCAGTTCGGCGTGCAGAGGCTCTTCCGGCTCCGTCGGCAATTTCTCAAAGCCAATCTCCGGCTGCGGACCTTCGCCGGGCTTCACGCGCACCCGCAGGACATCGCGCCGGCCAAAATCCAGCGAAACGTACTCGTGCTCCTGGAAAAAGCGCATTTTTCGGACACGCTCCGTGGAAACGCGGCTCGCCGTCAGGTTTGCCACCGTCCCATTCGCGAATTCCAATCGCGCGTGCGCGATATCCACTTTTTCGGTTATTACCGGAATCCCCACTGCGCGCAAATCAGCCACCGGGGCGCCCACCATCGTCAAGAGGATATCGAGATCGTGAATCATCACGTCGTACACCACGTCTATATCCAGGCTGCGGGGAGTGAAGACTCCCAGCCGGTGCACCTCGAAAAAGAGCGGCCGCGAAAGAATTTTCTGCGCCGCAATCACCGCGGGATTGAATCGCTCGACCTGCCCGACCTGAAGAATCCGCTTGCCGGCGCGCGCCGCCGCAATCAGCCGGTCGGCCTCCTCGACCGTCGTTGCGATCGGCTTTTCCACCAGCACGTCCACGCCAGTCTCCAGCAGGCGGATGCCCACGGTTCCGTGATCCTTCGTTGGAACGGCCAGGCTCGCGGCCGCCACTCCCTCCGCGAGCAAAGCCTCCAGCGAAGAAAACGCGCGCGTCGAATATTCCGCCGCCACCTTTTCCGCGCGCTCGCGATTCGTGTCGCACACGCCAACGAGCTCGGCGCCTTCCGTCTCGCGCCACACCCGCACATGATTGCGCCCGAATTCGCCCACGCCGACCACTGCCACTCGGATCGGACCCGCCGTCACAATTTTTCCCCCGCGCTCGCGGAATCCCCCGCCGGGAACTTCTCAAACGGGAACGCTTGGATTGCGATCCCGGCATCGTCCGCGGCGCGAATCAAGTCCTCGCGGTCGAACAGCAGCGTCCGGCCGGCATCGATCGCCAGCGCCGTCGCATTAGCCACTCGCATCACCTCGATCGTCTTCCGCCCCACCACCGGAACATCAAATCGCATGTCTTGATTCGGCTTGCTGACCTTCACAATCACCAGCCGCTGCCCGCCTGTAATCCTCGCCGCGCGCTCAATCGTTTCGTCCGTGCCTTCCATCGCCTCCACGGCCACGCAAGCGCGATCGCGCACCACCACGGTCTGCCCTAAATCGAGGCCTGCGATCCGCAGCGCCACGCTCCGCCCGTATTCGATGTCGGCCGCCTCCGTCGCATCCGGCGAACGCCGCGTGAGCACGCCCGCCAGGGGAAGCAGCGGCCCCAGAAACCTCGTTGAATCCACCAGCTCGATGCCTTCGTCCTCCAAAACCTTTGCGACCGCACCAATCAGCGAATCCGTATTTTTTGCCGGGAGCGCGAAAAGCAATTTTGCCAGCTTCCAATCTGGCCGGATCGAACTGAAAATCTTGTTGTGCTTCACTTGCCCGGCCATCACCGCGCGCGAAACATGCTCCTGATGCAGCAGTTCGATCGTCCGGCTCAATTCGCCCAGGCTCACCCAATGGACGCGCTTCGCCGCGCGATTCAGCGCCGGCGATGCCTCCTCGCGAATCGCGATCACCGCCATTTCGATGCCGCGGCTGCGCGCACCTTCGAGAACAAGGAACGGAAAATCCCCGTTGCCGGCGATTAGGCCCCAGCCGGTGTTCTCATTGGTGTTGGGAGCTGCGCCAGTCAAGATCGTCTCCTACTTGACCAGGCCGCGCTCGGCCGTCTCGATAAAGTGGATCAATGTTTGGACGTCCTCGGAGTCCGCGAGGGTTCCCCGCATTTTCTCGAGCGCCTGCGTGGTATTCAGCTTCGAGCGAAGCAAATAGCGGTACGCCTTCTCAATCGCCTCGATGCGCTCGGTCGAAAACCCGTTGCGCTCCAGTCCGATCGTGTTCACTCCGTAGCAACGCGTGTCGCGCGGCGAGACGATCTTCGAAAATGGGGGCACGTCCTGCGTAATAATCGTATGCGCGCCGATGTACGCGTAGCGTCCTACGCGGCAGAACTGCTGCACCGGCGAAAAATTGCCCAGCGTCGCGTAGTCCTCCACCGTCACGTGCCCCGCGAGGGTCGCCCCGTTGATGAAAATCGTGTGGTTTCCGATCTGGCAGTCGTGGCCGATGTGCGCGTACGCCATCACCAGGTTGTGGCTGCCCAGCCGCGTCGTTCCGCCGCCCTTCACCGTCCCCCGGCTCACTGTGCAGAATTCATGGAACGTATTGTTATCGCCCACTTCTAGATACACCCTCTCGCCCGAATACGTCAGGTCCTGCGGATCCGCGCCGACAACGGCAAAGGAATGAACGTAATTTTCGCGGCCCAGGCACGAAGGCCCGCGCACCACCCCGTGATGCTCCACCACCGAACCGTCGCCAAGCGTCACATCGTCGCCGATCACGGCGTACGCGCCCACCTTGACGCCCTGCCCCAGCTTCGCGCTGGGCGAAACGATGGCTCGTGAATCGATCTCGCTCATCGAGCCTTCTCGACCGGCGCCGCCGCGGGCTGCTCGTCCCGGTCCACATCCACCATCATGCACATCAGCGTCGCCTCGGCGGCGAGCTGGTCCTTCACAAAGGCTTTACCTTCGATCTTGCAAAACGTCCCGCGCCACGCCACAACGTTCACTTCCACGCGCAACTGGTCGCCCGGTACGACGGGCCGGCGGAAGCGAGCGTTGTCAATCGCGACGAAGTACATCAGCTTGTTGTCTCGGTCCGGCACTTCGTGCAGCAGCAGCAGCCCGCCCGTCTGCGCCATGGATTCGATAATCAGCACGCCGGGCATCACCGGCTTCGCGGGAAAATGTCCCTG
>Ga0335072_10015573_pt1 | contig 10790 bp, 8 predicted proteins | sample Lox_Sample_21_FD_206725 | JGI IMG/M metagenome (GOLD analysis project Ga0335072, IMG submission 206725) | Soil microbial communities from Loxahatchee National Wildlife Refuge, Florida, United States - Lox_Sample_2.1 | ecosystem: Environmental > Terrestrial > Soil > Wetlands | place: USA: Florida... | reverse complement strand
CTTCTTGTACAGCGCATACAGGATCTGAGAATCAGCCAGCGTCTTGTTAAGGAGCTGGCAGGAGTACATCCGGGTGTCGTGCGACAGCCCGATCGGGAACTGCCGTACGGTGCCGAACTCCTGAACTTCGACCCCTCGCTGATGCAGCCATGGCTGGCTGCTCATTGCCCGGGTAGTGCCGTCCGGGCTCGGGGCGGGACTTGGCACTCGCGCGGCAGACGCGGGCGGGCGCCGGGTACTGGCGGCAGGACGCCGGGACGTAGTCGCCGCACGCCGCGTAGTGCTCGTGGTGGAACGCTTGGCGGGCAAGACATCTCCTCAGTTACGGCGGCAACGCGCCGCGAGTGCGCTGCCGGCTAGTCGGATCGCGCCGAGGATCACCCAGTCCGTTGCCGGCAATCCGCTTCGTCTCGGCAACTCGTACTGTCGTCCGCAGTCACCGCGTAGCGGTTCTGACACGTTGCGTGAGTGCCCGGCCTCACCAGGCATGCCCCCGCCGGTTGCGGTGAAACCACAAGTTCCGCGCCGGACCGGCCGGACGAGCCCACGATGAAATGGCTGTTACGAGCCTGCACGGGCAAGGCACCGCTGCTAGCCTCAGATCGCTTGCCGGCACCTGGGGGAGGTGCCGCTTTGCGTCGGGGGGAAAAAATGGCTATCGCCGCCGAACTGGACTGCTTAACACCCGGCCCGTTGAGGCCTCCGTGCCATGCATCACACCGGATGCGCGTGCTAGCGGGGGCCCGAAGCCTGATGTCGGCGGCTCGCGGGCTACCACGGTGACCACGGCCACCGCCGAGGTGACATACCTCGTGCTCGCCGACCACGCCGCCCCCTATCTCCTGGCGAGAGTGCGCTGGCCAGACATCGCCCAGGCGATCACGATCGGATGCCCCGACTGGCTCGATGACCCCGGCCTGTTCGATCTGCCCTACGACCGCAATGCGATGACAGTCAGCTTTCCGCAGGCGGCCGCGATGGCTGGGGCCTGGGGCAGGCAACTGCGCCCGGAGGCGGCGGATGACGTGCCGTCATTCATCCGGCGGATGCCGGCGAACTGGTCCGACCTCTCGCCGGCCGAGCGGCGCGCCCTGGGGATCGAGTTCACCGGAAAGCGCGTCTCGGCTCGTTCGCGCCGGCGCAACCGACGGCTGCTGCCGGCCACGGCTGGCATCGCCGCCCCCGGATCGCCCGACGGCCAGCCGAATGGCTACCCGGGCTCGCCAGCCGGAGCAGATACCCGCACCGAAGCCGGCGGAGTGTATCCGGGCCGGAACCAGGCGGGAGATGGCACGACCGGGCTTCGGGGCTTGTTAACCGAGCGCCGATCTGGGGCGCGGGTGCGCGTCGGCGGCCGCGCCCACATCCGGTGCGGGCACGCCACAGTCTCCGCCGGGCTGGTAGATGTCGGCGAGGACGGGATGGAGTGCGTGCTCCCGGAGGCTGTCACGCTGCTCGCACCCGGCACGACAATGGACGGCCCGGTCCTGCTCGAAGCCGAGGCGACGACTTCGCAGATCTGCCTCGATGTGCCGGCCCGCATTAGCTGGCATCGCAGCACCGGCGCTGTCACGCACTTCGGCGTGACCTTCGGAAAGCTGTCCGACCAGCAGACGCAGGGAGTGCGACACTTCCTCGCCGCGGCGTCCAGCAGGAGGGCACGATGAGCCAGCCGTCGGTGGACAACCGCGATCCCGGTGCCGCCATTGCCGACCGGCCTCCTGGCCACCCGGCGGACCATTCCAGTGCGGCAAGCAGGGCTGGCCGGCACGCTGTGGGTGCGCATACTCACCGGGCCACCCCGGTGCGGTCGCCGCACCGGCTCGACTACCGCCTGCGGAGTCTCAACACTCAGCCAGCGACCTACGTTCCCACGTTGTCGACACGTGCGGACGGTCAGCGACGGCCGCCGCGCGGCCACATTCCGCGCCTGGCCAAGGCGGCTGTCCTGGTCGCCGTTGCTGCGCTCGCAGCGGTGCTCCTGCAGCGCTTCGTCGTCCAGCCGTTCTCGGTGCCAGGGAACGCGATGACACCAACCTTCCAGGCGGGAGACCGCATCCTTGTCGTGAAGTCGGCTGTCCTGACCAGCCCCGTCAGGAGCGGCGAGATTGTTGTTTTCCGCCCCCGGGCGCATCTGGCTTGCATGACCGGAAGCCCCGGCGGTGATCTCGTTTTGCGGGTCGTCGCGCTTCCCGGCGAGACAATCTGGTCCGTCGACGACACCGTCTTCGTCGACGGGCGGCCGCTCTCCGAGCGCGGCTGGTACGACCCGCGCTTCGGGCAGCTTGGCTCGACGCCGATCGCCAGCACCACGCTCGGACAGGATCAGTACTTCGTGATGGCTGACAACCGCTCCGATGCCTGTGACTCCCGGGCTTTCGGACCTATCTCACAGTCGTCCATCGTCGGCGAAGGGGTCGCCATCGTCGGGCGTTACGGCCATGTCTTCTTCCGGACGTTGTGAGGCACGGCCAGGCTAGGTTGCCGGCTGCGGCGGCAGCAGCGGTACTCGCCGTGGCGCTAGCGGCCGCGGCATGCGGGCCCGCCGACTCCGGTGACAGCGGCATCGCGTTGCTGCCTGCTCGGAGCGCGAGCGGTCAGGCGTGGGACTGGACAGTCCGCTGTACCGTCGGCCCGGCCGGCGGCGCAGGCTGCGGCAGGGCAGGCCCGATCGTCGGTTTCGGCCAGGTGAACGGTGACGAATGGAACCTCGGCGGCAAGCAGAACGCGGGCTCTCTCCATGTCTCGGTAACTTCACGGGGCGCCTTAGCGATCGACGGACACTTCGCCAGCACCCCGCCGTGCACGGAGCGGACGTGCATCGCGCCGAGCGCCCTCACCTGGGTGCGCGGCTATCCGGATATCTCCTATGGCATCAGCCAGTGCCATGCCGGTACCTCGCCGCGAGAGTCACCGCGACTCACGCTGCCGGCGCGAGTTGACTCGATTCCGGGGCCGCTGATCGGCGTCACGGCCTATTCCGCTCATGCGGAAAGCGTCACTTACGACATTGCCTACGACTTGTGGCTGCACCAGACAGGCACCAGACGGCCCTGCATGTCGGACGGCTCACTGGAGATTATGGTCTGGACAGACTATGACGAGCGAGCTCTCCTGCCGTCCAGCTTGCGGGTAGGGACTGCGAGCATCCCGTTCGCGGTCGGCCAGGTCAGCCGTCACGACACGGATGCGTGGTCCGTCTACGCCAGCAACGTGTACCGGGGCGGGCGGACGGCCCCCTGGGGCGGTACCCTCTGGTTCGTCCCCGACGGAGCCAGCGTCGTCGGCCACGGCAAGGTAAGCGTCGATCTGAGCGCCGTGCTCTCGGCGGCCGGGCGCCTGCTGCGTGACAACTACGGCTGGCCTGACCTTCCAACGCACTACTGGCTCGACACGGTGCCCTTTGGCGTCGAGTTCGGCCCGGCCGGCGGCAATCCGATGGATTCGGGTCCGTCGCGCTTTGCCGTGCGGATCTCTGCCTACTGCCTTGACGTACGCACCACGCTGCCGGACGCTGCCTGCGAATAGCAGCTGCGCCGCTGAGCATCAGTTAGCTGGTCCGGCCGGCAGCTCCTGGCTGGCTTATGACCAGTTTGATCGTGCCTGAGACCGAGCCCGAGAGGGTCTCCCGGAAGGAGACGACGCTCAGTCTGGAGAAAGTGGCCTTGAGCGCGGTGGCCGACGGGCGGCCGGGCGCCCGGTCGAGGACAGAGAGCGTCAGGACTGGGACGCTGGAGCCGGCGCCTTCGTCGCGGAAGATCGAGTCAAGCAACGGCAGCGACGACGTGCTGAACGTGAGGTCGACCGGGCCTAGCGGCTGCGCCCTGGAGAACTCGACGCCCAGCACCGACTCGCCGCGCCCGCCCGCCCCGCGAGATGCACCGATGGCCACGGACGCGGTTGCGCCGGATGGCCGCGAGAGACCGGTGAACGGGCCGATGTGCTGCAGCGTGGCCGGGGCGCTGATCACATGGCTCAGCGCAGGCAGCGTAACTGAGACCGCACCAGTGGGCGTTCCCGACAGATGTTCGGTGAAGGAGGTGACGGTGGCGGCGCTGAACGTGTCTACCAGCTCGGTCGCTGGCCGGCCGCTCCGGCCGGGCGTGCGCAGAGCGAGACTGAGGTCCGCGATTCGCCCGTCCCCTGCTGCCGCCCGAAGGACCGCGCCGAGCAGTGCGAATGACGAGGTCTGGAATCTGAGCTCGACATGCGCCGGCACGGTCCGTGACGACGGCACCAGCTTGGACAGGTGGACAGAGGTGATCGCGTAGTAGGGCCGCGTGCCTCCGCCGGCCGCCGGGCCCAGCTTGAGATAGGCCTCGGTCGTTGCCAAGCCGGCCAGCAGCGACTGAGGCGAGACGGCGCCTCGCTCGGTCACTGCCAGCCGTGCTCCGGGCGCCAGGAATGCGCTTGTGGCTGCTCCGACGCACAGAGCGGCGACAATGGCCGTCGCGGGCCGGGACAGTCCGGTCCAGACCCGCCGGCTGCGTTCCGCGCGCAGGCGCCGCTGCTCGAAGCGGCGCTGCCGCACGCCGGCCGGCACGCCCTGGGCCCAGAGGTTCCATACCGAGGCGATCGGGGCGCACAGATACACGGTGGCCTGGGTGAAGATGATGAGGATGAGGATCCACGGCCCGTGCCGCAAGCCGACGAGTAGCCCGACACAGGTGTAGAGAGCGACAGCCAGCGCAGTCTCCACGCGAGTGAGCCGGAGTGCGCTGACGATGCGGCGACGGCCGGCTGCCTTTGAGGTTCTGAGGAAAACTCCGTCTCGCCGCGCTATCCCCTCAATGCACGCCAGGGCGATCACCCAGGTGACCGCCAGGCTGATGACAAGCGACAGCACGGCGCGGCGGGGCGACAACGTCGTCCAGTGGCGCAGTGTCCACATCATGCAGATCGTCGCGATGATGATCAGCGACAACGGCAGGAGCGACCGCGCGCCTTCCATCGGGGCGACGGCGAACTCGGAATGCGCCACCAGCAGACCGCTGGTCGCCAGCAGCAGCAGGCTGAAAGCGAGCATGAGCAGGTCCCGGAACCAGCCGACCGACGCCATCAGGTAGTCGCGGCGTTGCGCGCCAGTGAGGTGGTTGTCTTCAGAGCGGTCCCACGGCATGAGACTCCGCCAGTGCAGGCGGAGGATCTGCATGGCACCGAAGCACCAGCGATGACGTTGCGTGAGCATCCCGGCGAAGCTGGGCGGGACGATGCCCCGGCCGAAGCAGCGGGGCACGTAGAGGCCGGACCATCCGTCCCTGAGCACGCGAAGCGAGGCCTCGGTGTCCTCGCTGATGCACCACTCGTTCCATCCGCCTACTGCGGTGAGCGCACTGCGGCGGAACAGGCCCATCGTTCCCACGAAAGGGACCGAGTCGCGCTCGTTGCGCGAGGACATGACAGACAGGTAGAAGGCCTGGTACGAATCCACGCAGGCGGTGTAGTACGGACTGCCCTCGAATTCGCGGTTGCCCTCGAAGGTCTGTACGAAGCCGAGGCTCTGGTCGGAGAAGTACGGCACGGTCTCGCGGAGGTAATGGGACTGGACGATGTCGTCGGCGTCGACCAGGCCGATGATCTCCGCGCGCGGGTCGGTGTAGCAGCGCAGGGCCAGGTTGCACGCGCCGGCCTTGTAACCGGGCCACGGTGCGACGTGGACGAAGCGGACCCGGTCACGGCCTCGGCAGTACTCCTCCACCGGGCCGTACACGGCCGGATCCTTCGTGTTGTTGTCGATGACGACCACCTCGAAGTCCGGGTAGTCGATGCGCTCTACTGCCTTGATCGTCTCGATGAGCAAGTCGGGAGGCTCGTTATAGGCCGGAATGTGCAGTGACACCATCGGCTGATAGCCGGGGTCGGCCGTTGGCAGCGGCCGCGACCTGCGCGCGCGGCACATCACGTCGCTTACGTAGTTGATGTTTGAGATCCACACGATGAATGCCGCCACATCCAGCAGGATCACAAACGAGGCTGTCAGCGCCTCGAGAATCGAGTGCGGCGCGACGACGGCGATGAAGGCCGCGTAGACGATGAAGGTGAAGGCCGCGGAGGCATACGAGGCGTAGAACACCTGGCCGATCACATTGACGTCTGGCTGGAGGGCCATCACGACAACCGAGGTGACCACAAGCAGGCAAGCAGCTGTCTCCAGGCCTTCGGCCGGCAGACCCCACAGCAGGTGGGTGAGGACACAGGCAACGGCAGAGATCGCGATGGCCCACAGGCTGCCAACCAGGACCTCGGTGATCTTCGAGCCCGTCCAGCGAAGGCGGGTGCCGATGTCCCGCGCCGGGCTCAGCACGAGCACGGTCGACAAGATTAGCTGGATAAAAGAAAGTACGAATAGATCATAAATATTGAATTTAAGCAGCACCCGGCTCCCCCTCGAGTCCCCCTCAGCAGGTTGCCCGGCCAACGTTAGCCTGATCCATTGCACTGGCGCGGAATAATGCCGTCAGAGATTCGGAGCCGAGTCGATTAATGATTCTTGGCCGTAATAGCACGAAATTTGGCCGAGCGTGGCTGACCGCCGCAACATGGGCGCCGCCAGCCAGCACCAAAGCCCACGGCCGGCAATCTTGTCCGCCGTTGTAACCCGGCGACTGTCGTGTGCGTCATCAGGCTATGACAGCTGAAGCTGCAGTGACCGTTGGCTGGCCGGACCCGGTCGGCGGAGCGCCGGAGCCGTTCCCGGCTATGGCCGAGCAAGGACAGCGCTCCGTGCCGTCGCGGACCGAGGCCGACAGCTTCGACGCTTTCTACGGGGCTGCCGCGGCTGGCGCGCCGCTCCGGCAGCTCACAAAGTCACGGAGGAAGCCATGTTCGCTCGACACGTTCTCCCGGCCGCGGCGGCTCTCATGTCGGTCCCGGTATTCATGCTAGCCAGCAGCGGTTCTGGTGGCGCCGCTGCGACTGCGACAGCCGGCCATCCGGTCAGGCTGGCGGCGGCCAGCAGAGCCGATTCCAGCCCTGCGGCCTGGTCGCGGTTGTGCGCGGCACGCCCCACCCCGGCGATTACCCGTGCGCTGAAGCGGCACATCCCGCGCTCGCTGGGCGATGTCCATGTCACCGCGATCTCGCCAGACGGACGACTGCTCTACGCCACCGTCGGCAACGGCGACATAGTCACCGTGGACGGCTTCCGCGGCCTCGAGGTCATCAACGACCGCACCTGGAAGGTGCTCGCGCGGTTGCGGCTACCCGCCAAGCCGGACTGGGCTGGGCCGGCGCAGACGGCCGGGCGGTGGTATGTGTGGATTGAGTACTACTCGGACACCAACCTCGATAAGTTCACCGTCCACGCCTGGAATACGGTTACCGGCCAGGTCCGCAACATAGGCAGTTCCGTCCCGGGCTGGTCGAGCCCGTCCCAGTCTCCCGCCGCCAGCGGCAACTACGCCGCCTGGGTGGAAGGGGACGGGCCAGGGCCGGTCGACAAGGTCGTCCTCGCCGACCTGAGCACCGGCCGGGACCGGGTGGTCTACCAGGGCCACGGGCACGGGCACGCGCTTGAGCCGTTCTTCGACGGCGGCCTGCTCGTCTGGCCCCAGTCCGACATGGCGCAGGGCACGACCACGCTGACAGGCATTAACATCCGCACCGGCAAGCCCGCAGTTTTGCCGGCCGCGCTGCGCGGCGTGCACGCGTGGAACACCATCGTCACGGCCGGCCAGCAGACCGCCTACATCCTGAGTCCGGACTACGACAAGCTCTACTACTCGCCCTCGCCCGGCCAGCCCGCCAAGGTCGTGCTCCGGGCAGCCCTAGGAACACTCGAAGACGTCAAGCTGGGCTCCGGCTGGCTCGCCTGGACCGGAAACGCCACCTATCTCGCGAGTACCCGGACCGGCGTCTACGTGAAGGTCACCCCGGAGTTTGGTGATGCCTCCGGGAACGGTTCCGACATGGTCGCCATCGGCGACTACGGCGGCAAAAAGGCTCCCGCGCCGCCTCAGCACCTGCTGGACGTCTCCAAGCTGGCCTGGCCGCACTGCTCACGGTGAGAGAAACGGCGCGGCTGCGGCTATGAATTCGCTCGGTGCTTCGCGGTGAATGTGATGGCCGACCGGGATCTCCTTGACGCTGGCGTTGGGCAGCAGCGCCAGGACTTCGCTGAAGAGGTTCTGCGGCACGTGGCTATCACGCCCCCCTGCCAGCATCAGTACCGGTGCGGTGACCTCAGGGATCTGATCCCACCAGGCCGGATCTGGATCCTGCACCTGTGCCGCGATGGCGAGCAGCGCCTGCCAGTCGAACGGCACCTCCCCAGGTGGCTCGGCGGGTGGCGTGCGTGGCAGCCTCGCCCCTTGACGTGGCGGCGGGGAATCCTCGACCACCAGGCGCGCGATCCGCTTGGGCTGTGCTTCTGCGACAAGCCAGGCGACGGTGCCGCCCATCGAGTGGCCGATCATGTCGGCATGTTCCGCGCCGATGGCGTCGAGCAAGCCGAGCACGTCGTCGCGCATCTCCTGGAACGAGTACGAGCCGGGCCGGTCGCTCTCGCCGAACCCGCGCATGTCAGGCGCGTAGACATGGTGCGTGTCAGCGAATGCGGGCGCGACCTCCTGCCAGGTGGACTTATCCGCGCCGAGGGCGTGTATCAGCAACAGCGGCAGGGCCGCCGGGTTACCAGTCACCTCGACGCAAAGGTGGATTCCGCGAACTGGCAGGTGCTGTTTGGTCATCCGGCTCCCGAGTACCGTGACACGATGCAAGGCTGGTCAAACTTAACAACGTGCGGACCGCCGATGAAACGGTTTTGCTCGCTAATCCCCTGCCGGGCGCGACGCATCGCCGGAGCGCTCCACCAGCCGGTCACGTCATGTCAACGACTCTCACCGCGAAACTTCCGGCCGGCGTCAGGCGTGCAGTCACCCGCTGGCCGGGGCGGTCCCGGCCGCGAGGGCGCCGCCGGAGCAGTGCCCGCGAACTGGCAATGGCTGCCAAGGACGGCATCTCCGCGACGCCTCGGTATGCCGGTGACCCGGATCAGCCAACGGGAGTTGCCCACCAGGCCGGGCAGGCGGGAAGCGCCGGAAGGCCGGGTCGCCTGCGATAGGCGCTCGCCCGCCGGGGGGCTGCCCGCCGGAACGCTTGTCTTGCCGATTTTCGACCGCGTCCCCTACGACTATCAACAAAACGAACAAGTAGATGAAACTCCCCAAACCGATTAGTGCGCCTCCCACACCGTGGGCGAACGGCGCCAACGCCAACTCGCCGGCATACAGCACTGTGGCCACTGTCACGACCGGACCGTGCCGCAGAACTGGCTGCCCGCGCCGGGCCCGGGTGGGCATGTGCGGCTGCGCCGCAGCCAGCCCGGCGGGCAGGTCAGCGGTGATGGCGGCCAGCTCGGCGTAGGTCCACGATGCCAGCGTCTGGCCCACCCGCAGGTCGAACTCATCCTTGGCCAGCATGCCCGCCACGAACGCGGCCTTGAGGGTGCTGATCACCTGCTCGCGGTCGGCGTGCGAGGCGCGCAAATGACCATGGCCTCCCGACCGCGCCGCCACTTCCTCTCCCGGCTCTGCCATCGCGGCACCTCCCCAGCACGATTCAGGAAAGCGTAACGCCGTTACCCGCGAGTCGGCCATCCACCGACCTTCCGGCAGATCCAGGGGCCAGGGCAAAGCTGTGCAGAACCAGCCGTCCGGTAATGGTTGCCGCCGGGCCGGTGGTGTATGGCCATGAAACCGTCTCCAACGGCTACCGGATCGGATCCCCGGTGAACCTCACCAACCGCCTCACGATTACCCGCTCGAGGTTGCGGCTGCCGCGGCGCACGGTGCGGCTGCGCTTGACCCTCCTCTACAGCCTCCTCTTCCTGGCGGCCGGTGTCCCTGCTCCCATCGCCCGCCGCGCCAGGCAGCAAGTCCCAGCCCCATCCCAACCCGCTCGGAGTGAGCTGTGCAGTCGCCTGCAAAGAACAATTCGCAAGAGCGCAAGCCCTCGCGATCCTCGGGACCCACGCGATCGACATGCTTGAGCTGCTCACCAGTTCAGGGATCGCCCTCGCCGTCATGGCCGTAGTGACTGTCGCGCTCGGCTGGCCCGTCGCCGGCCGCATACTGCGCCCGCTCCGCACCATGACGACAGCGACTCAGCGGATCAGCGGGCTCAACCTGCACGAACGGCTCGTCCTGCCAGGCCCGAGCGACGAGGTCAAAGACCTTGCGGTGCCTGGGCCTTCGGCGTTATTCCAGGTAAGGAATTCGAGTGGCGCGTGGAACCAGTGGCCGGATGGGCAACGGATCTTCACGCATTCGATAGGCCCGCTGGTTGAACGAATGGTGAACCAGTCCCTCACCTCGGCCGGAAGGCCGCACCGTTGAGCGCCGTGCTCGTCGAGGTAGGAAGGGCAGTCAAGGAACATCATCTGGCTCTCCATTGTCAGAGCGGCCGCTGGGCGAGCGCGCCGCTAAAGGTTTGGCTGGCGGTCGGGCTCGATGTTCTGGTTGATGTGGAAGGCGTTGTCGGGGTCGTAGCGGTGCTTGACCAGCGCGAGCCGGTCGTAGTTGCCGCGGTAGGCGGCCTTGACCCGGCCCTGGCCTTCGCTCATGAGGAAGTTGACGTACGCTCCTCCGGCCGACGTGGGGTGCAGCTCCTGCCAGTAATCGCGCGCCCATTGCGAGATGCGGCCGGCGTTGGCGGGGTCGGGGTCCACGCCGACGATGACGCCGGCCCAGCCGCCCTCTCGGTAAGCGAACGCGGTGGCATCGTCGGGCACCCGGCTCGCGGCGCCGTCGATGGGGTACATGTGCATGGTGGAGTGGCCGGTCGGCAGCTGC
>Ga0335072_10015572_pt1 | contig 10790 bp, 7 predicted proteins | sample Lox_Sample_21_FD_206725 | JGI IMG/M metagenome (GOLD analysis project Ga0335072, IMG submission 206725) | Soil microbial communities from Loxahatchee National Wildlife Refuge, Florida, United States - Lox_Sample_2.1 | ecosystem: Environmental > Terrestrial > Soil > Wetlands | place: USA: Florida... | reverse complement strand
CGGCGAACCGCGCCACCAGCGCCACGGTCAGCCAGGAAGTACGGGCCAGCCGCAGCGTGAGCGCGCCGTGTCGACGCGGGCCGAGTAGCGGACGCGGGTAGGCGGTGCGGCGATAGGCCCGCCCGGCCAGCAGCCGGACGGCTGCCCAGAATGCGGCCAGCACGACGGCCGCTGAGATCACGCCCCCGATGGCGTGAAGCACGATCGGGACACTAGCGGCCCCGGTGGCCGACCCGCCAGGGCCGCGCCCGGCCCGCACTCGCCCCGCACGACGGCCGTACCAGAACCCCGACCCCTGTCTGTTTGCCGTGCGGCCTGGCTCCGCTGGCCCGCCCGTGACCAGCGGGGACGCGGCTGTCCCAGGGGGTGGGACAGCCGGAAGTCAGGACCAGGACAAGGGAGCCGGCTCAACACCGGACCGTGAAGTGAGAGGTTAGCGGGGCGCGGGGGACGTATGTCGCACACTAACGGTTTCCTTACGACCGGCAGGCGGCGGCCGTCGCGCCGCGCCAGGCGGGCACAATCGGCACGAGCGCGCCGGGGGGCGGGCACGCCTGGCATTCCCATCCGATAGGCGGACAGGAAAGCGGGCAGCGATGACACTCACCCCTACCCGGCGGGCCGGGACGGTCCAGCTCCAGCAGCGCGACATCGACGGCCTTGTCCTGTGCGGCGAGCACGGCGGCGCGCCCTATGACCTGCTGGCCGCCGCCCTCGGCGTGGCCCCGGCCCGGCTGCGCGGCATCACCGCCCGCTGGCGGAAGACGGGGTACGCCGACACCGGGCAGCTGGGCCCCGGCCCGGCCTGGTGCTGGCTGACCGCAGCGGGCATGACGGCCACCGGTCTTGGCTACCCGCCCGGCCCGCCCAGCCTCGCCCGCCTGGAGCACGCCCGCGCCGTGCTGGCCGTCCGGCTATCGCTGCAGTCCCGGCCGGAGTTGCAGCAGGGCCGACCGTGGTGGCAATCGGAGCGGCGCATCCGCCGCAAAGGCCCGCTGGCCGGGCCGCACCGCCCCGACGCCGAAATCTGGTGGCCCGCCGACGGCGCCGGGCACCCCGGGCAGGTCTGGGCCATCGAGACCGAACTCACCCCCAAGCACGCCGACCGCACCGCCACCATCATGCGCATGCTGGCCGCCGCCGGCTATGACCACATCCTGTACTTCACCACCCCGGCCGCCCGCCCCGCCATCACCCGGTACGCCGCGACCATCCTCGCGGCGCCCATCTCCGTGCACGCCCTTCCCCCAGCCGCCTACACCCCGCCAGCCGGCAATCAGCGACGCCGCGCGGAATACCTGCAAACGTACGGGAAAGGCACGGGCTAAGAACAAACGGGGTCAGCGGAAATAGATTGACAAGAGAAATGAAAGATGACCTGACCAGGTAAGACGAGGCGTTAATGGAGGCGTGATAATGGACGGTGCGCGCATTATCAGTTACAATTTGAATGAGGATGAAAGGCCGGGCGGGATGAAGGTGAGAATCAAAATCCGGGTGGAATCCGGCAGGAAAGGCCGCGCGCGGGACGCACGCCAGGCCCAGGCGCTGAAGGAGTACCTGACATGGGTAGTGCAGCAGGAACAGCAGGACCAGGCGGGCCGGCAGTAAGGCCCGTCGCGCCAGCCGAGCCGGTAGGGGTCGCCGCGCTCATCCGGACCTCCACCCTTGACCTGCAAGACCCCGTCGCCTCCTACCGCCGACAGCTGCGGTCGATCCAGGGCTGGCTGCCGCACGGCTGGTACATCGCGGCCGTGTTCGCGGACGTGGAATCGGGCGGGATCGACATCGAGGACCGCAGCCGGACCGGGTCCTGGCAGGTGCTGACCGCGGCCGGGCTGCAGCGCGACGGGGGCATCGCCGACATGCTCACCGAGGCAGCCAGCCCCGAACCCCGGTTCGCCGTGGTGGCCTGCGAAGACATCGAACGGTCAGCGCGTGACACGTTCAACGCGCTGAAGATCGAAAAGGAACTAGCCCGTAACGGGATCATCCTCGCGGCCACCGACGAGCCGCCCCAGGTCGAGGGCGCCAACGCGACGATGATCCTGGTCCGCCGGGTCAAACAAGGCGTCGCCGAGTGGTACCGGCTGCAGCTGCGCGAGAAGATCTGGAAGGGACTGCAGGAACACCACCTGGCCGGGTGGAACACCGGCCCCATCCCGTATGGATACGCGCCGGACCGGCACCCGCACCCCAACCCGATGAAAGCCGGCCAGGGGCTGACCCGGCACAAGCTCGCGCCAGACCCCGACACCGCCGGGTGGGTGCCGCTGATCTTCGAGTGGCGCATCCTGGACCATCTCGCGCTGACGGCGATCGCTCGCCGGCTGGACGAGGCGGGTGCGCCCTGCCCGGGCGGGCGGCGGTGGAGCGGCAGCACCGTGGACGCGATCTTGAAGAACCCGAAGTACACCGGGTACATGGTGTGGGGCCGGTCGAAGAGGAACGGGCCGGGCCGCAGCGCCGCCGCGCTGAAGGTGCCCGCCGACCAGTGGCTATGGAGCCCCGAACCGGCCCACCCCGCGCTGATAGACCTGGCCACCTGGAAAGAAGCCCAGGACGCCGGCAAACAGCGCGGCCGGGTGCGGGACCGGGAAACCCCCGCCCGCCGCGACGCCCGCGCCCCGCTGCGCGGACGGATCCGGCATAACCAGTGCCACCGGGTGCTGACGCCCCGGGCGCGCCCGTACAAGGACCACGTCAACTTGTACTATGCGTGCTCACCGGACATGACCGACCCGCGCATCGCCGCCAAGTACCCCGGCCACGTGCACGCCCGCCTGTCAGACAAGGTACTCACGAAGGTAATCGCCGGGGTGCTGGATCAGCGGGTGTTCGGCGCCGACCGGGCTGCGATGCTGACGGCCCAATTGCCCGCCACTGCCGCTGAGAAGACCGCCGACCGCGACCGGCGGGCCGCCGCGCTACGCCGGCAGCTGAAGAAGATCGAGACCAGCCAGGCCGCGCTCATGATCGAGCTGGAGGAAACCGGCGCCGACCCCGCCGGCACCGAGTACCGGCAGCGGATCCGCAGCCGGTATCGTGAGCGCGCCGCCGAGCGCGCTGCCGCCGACCAGCAGCTCGCCGAGCTGAACACCCAGACCGCCGCCGCTGATGATCCCGCCCTGCTGGCCGCCATCCCGCGCGCCGCCGGCAAGTTCACCGCCGCCCCGCCCGACATCCGCGAAGCCCTCTACACCGCCCTGGACGTCCAGATCCTGTACCGCCCCGACCAGAACCAGATGACCATCTGGGTCACCATCACCGACGCCACCCCGCAAGCCATCCAGGACCTGCTAGACGACCCCCACACCGACACCAGCCTCCCAGCCGAAACCGGTCACGCCAGCAGCACCCCGGATTTTGGCACCCCCGCACAACACACTCTTACGTAGTCGATGAGCCATCGACCACGTTCCCCTGACCCCAGTCCCGCACGCTCCGGAGACTCCCGCGACCTGTGTTGTTTCTGATGACGTTGTGCTAACTGCAAATGGTTGCGATTTTCCGGGCAACATGAATCACATGAGGCGTCCATTTCACCTGCGGGTGTGAGCCTTCAAGCCGGCTCTTACGTTCAGTAATCGATATTCAACGATTCGTGATTTTTTTGGTCCCTAGCTATAGGGATTTCGGGCTTCCCTCGTTACCATCGAGTTGCGGGCCAGGAAAACCGAAATTCCGGGCAAACAGGTCACGCCCGGGATAGCTACAGAGAGTAACGGCACGAGGACTCGGAGTCATTCTATGACCGGCGACACTCCCCAGGAGAGCGGCCACACGTCGGGTGCCGAGTCGGCGGAGATACAAAACCCTGACCCTGATGACTTGTCCGGATATAGCACTGCGGGGGAAGAAAAGACCGTAGTGGCGGATTCCGGCACAGCCAGCGTCTGGCCTTCGTGGCTTGGCGCTGCACGTCCGGCGGGCTGGTTCCTGTCGGCCTCCGGGGAAGCGGCCCCCCCGGAGAGCCCCGGCACGGAACCAGCCCGCACGGATGCCGCCCAGTCGGCCGGCCCCAGCCCAGACGACCCCAGCCCAGCGGACCAGTCCGGACGGGCAGGGACATCCGAGCGGGCAGAGGCCAACGCGCCGACTGGGCGGTCCACGCTGACGGGCGTCCCCGGACAGGGCGACCCTGACCAGGACGAGTGGACCGGGCAGCCGTCCGCGGACGGCCGGGCGGAGTATTCACCGGCCCAGGACGAGCCGGCCGGACGGGCCGGCCGGGACGACGCGGCCGTGCCGTACGCGGTGGCCGACTCCGGGCCCGACGACGGCTGGTACGAGGACCCGCAGCCAACGTCGGTCCACCAGATCCCGCGACGCTGGTCATGGCAGCCCGAGCCGCTGCCAGAATCCTGGCAGGACGCGCCCAGGGCCACCCCGCCCCAGGCCGGCCCGCCCCAGGCCGGCCCGCCCCAGGCCGGCCCGCCCCAGGCCGGCGACTGGTACGAGCCGGGCTGCGAAGCCCGGCAGGACGCCCAGGGACACGAGCCGGCCGGCGATTCGCGGGACCCGGCGTTCGGGCAGCGGCTGGTGGACGGGACGCCGCCGCGGGAACCGCGGTTCGTCCCTGTGATCGGCCCGACGGCGGCGCTGCACGGCCGGGCCGGGGGACCAGGGTTTGTCGTGCCGCCGGGGGCGGTGCCTGGGCTCTACGACCCGGCGCGGCGGTCCGGGTGGCAGCTCGCGGCGGGCGTGTGGGACGAGTCGGGAGTCAGCTGGGAGCCGCCCGTGGCGGCGCCGCTGCCGGGACCCGGCTGGAGCGAGGACGGGCGCGGCGGGGAACCGTACAGTCACTCCCTGGCGGTCGATGACTACGGCCAGGACGACGAGCCGGCGCACGGCGGCCCCGCCTTCGCGGGAGCACCGGCCTTCTCCGCCGCGCCGGTCTTCGCGGGCGCGGCCAACTTCGCCGGAGCGCCCACGTTCGCCGACGCGCCCGCGGCGGCGCGGACCGGCGCTCCGCTGCCCGGTCAGTGGCGGGACGACGAGTCCGGCGGCGGCCCCGGTGAGCCGGACGAGCTGTACCGGGCCTGGCAGGGCTCGGTCCGCCAGGCGGCCCGGGCGCCGGGGGTGCCCGGGCCCCGGATGACGGCGGCGGGGCGCCACCGGGTGTGGCAGGTGGTCCGGGTGGGCGTGCCGGTCGCGGTCCTGGTGACCGTCGGCGCGGGCGCGATCATGATGCTGACCGGCAAGACAAACGAGATGCTCGCCAGCCGCGGCAGCCAGTCGAGTCCGGATGCCAGCGGCAGCCCCGCGGCGTTCGCCGGGTACCCCGGCCAGCACGGGACGGTGACGGTCAGCTCGATCGCGGCAGCGGGCGGCATCCGGCTCGCGGTCGGCGCCGCCGACGGCCATCCCGCCATCTGGCGGCGCGCCGCCGACGGCTCCTGGACGCTGATCTCGGCGTCGTCGCCCGCCGTCTCGCAGCGGCCAGGCACGGAGAGTCTGCTGAGCGTGGCCCACGGCCCGGCGGGCTGGATCGCGGTCGGCGCCGCGGACTCCCAGGGCAGCCAGCAGCCGGTCGTCCTCGCCTCCGCCGACGGCACCACCTGGCAGGCGGTCAACAGTGCCGCCTTCACCGCGCCGGGCATCTCCGTCATGGGGGTAACGGCCAGCCAGAACGGCTACGTCGTCGTCGGCAAGCAGATGAGCAACGGCCGGACGTTCGCGGCCATGTGGTGGTCCGGCGACCTGCGGAACTGGACGGGCGGCAGCAACGGCGGCCTCGACGGGCGGCTGGAGTCCAGCGCTGTCTACGCCGTCGGCGCCACCGCCACGGGTTTCGTCGCGGCGGGCACGCACGGCGGCTGCCACACGATCTGGACCTCCGCGGACGGCAAGAACTGGAGCGTCTACGACGTGCCCAAGCCGCCGGGCGCGACCGACGCCCTGCTCCAGCAGGTCGCGGTCAACGGCACCCGTGTCGTCACGGCCGGCTACGTAGTCGACAAGGCCGGCGACGCCCCCGTCGTGGTCGTGTCGGCGGACGGCGGCAAGACCTGGCGGCAGATCCTGCTGTCCGCCCCCGGCGGCGTCGGCGCGGTCAGCACGCTGACCGCGGCAGGGAACGGTTTCGTCGCGGCGGGCATGGCCGGCCCCGCGGGCGCACAGCACGCCGTCACCTGGAGCTCGCCTGACGGGATCACGTGGTCGGCGGCCACCCCGGTAAGCGCGGGCCAGATCACCGCACTGTCCGCGCTGGGCAGCACAGTCTCCGGCGCCGCGCAGCGCGGCGCCGAGCCGTCGGTCGTCACCTTCGCCGCGCCCTGACGGCAAAACGGCAAAGACGGCAAAACGGCAACGACGCCAGAGACGGCGAAGAGTCAGGGGCGAAGCCGGACGCCGCGGATCGAGGCGTCGAGCACCTCGGCGACGTGCGCGGTCGCGATCGTCTGGCCGCGGCTGGCGAGCTCGGCCGAGATCTGCAGCGTGCACCCGGGATTCGCGGAGATCACCAGCGCCGCGCCCGAGTCGAGCACCGCGTCCGCCTTCTGCACGCCGAGGGCGCGCGCCGCGTCCGGCTGGAGCAGGTTGTACACGCCGGCCGAACCGCAGCAGGTGCCCGCGTCCCGCAGCTCCACCAGTTCCAGGTCCGGGATGTCGCGGAGCAGCGCGCGCGGCTCGCGGGTGATCCGCTGCGCGTGCCCGAGGTGGCAGGCGTCGTGGTAGGCCGCCCGCACCGGCACCGGGTGCCGCGGCGCGACCGGGCCGAGCTCGGCGAGGAACTCCGTCAGGTCGCGGACCCGCGCCGACAGCGCCGCCGCCCTGGCCGTCATCGACGGATCGGCCAGGTGCCCGAACAGCCGCTCGTACTCCTTCATCGCCGACCCGCACCCGGCGGAGTTGACGACGATCGCGTCCACCTCCGCCCTCTCGAACGCCTCGATCGTCCGCGCGGCGAATCGCGCCGCCTCCGCCATCCGCCCCGAATGCAGCGACAGCGCCCCGCAGCAGCCCTGGTCGCGGGGGATCACGACATCGCACCCCTCGGCCGCAAGCACCCGCGCGGTCGCGGCGTTGACCTGCGGGAAGAACACCGACTGTACGCAGCCGGTGAGCATCCCGACCACCGCGCGGCGCTGCCCGCGCGCCGCTACCCGCGCGGGGAACCGGCCAGGCGGCAGCGGCCGGGAGGGCGGCGGCGCGAGCCGCAGCGCTGACGCGGCGGCGGGCGACAGCCGGCCCAGCGCCCCGAGCACCCCGCCGCGGGTCAGCAGCCGGTCCGCGCCGGTCCGCTGCGCCGCGCGCAGCGGCGCGATGGCCGCCCGCAGCCGCCGCGGGTACGGGAACAGGGCGAAGATCGCCTCCCGCGTGGCGCGGTCCCGGCGTGACCGCGGAGCCGACGGCACGGCGGGCCCGGTCCCCGCGGGATCGGGCCCGCCGCCCTCTTCCGTCCAGTCCCTGGCCGCCTCGATGATCTGGTCGTATTGCACCCCCGACGGGCACGCGGTCATGCACGCCATGCAGCCGAGGCACCGGTCGAAGTGCCCGGCCGCGGCCTCCGTCAGCGGCGCGCCGTCCAGCAGCTGGCTCACCAGGTGGATCCGGCCGCGCGGGGAGTCCATTTCCTCGCCCCACAGCTGGTACGTGGGGCAGGCCGGCAAGCAGAACCCGCAGTGCACGCAGTCGTTCACCGCGGAACGGACGCCGTCCTCCGCCCCGTTCGCCTGGTGGCTCACTAGCGGCTCCACCGCGTCGCTGCTCATCAGATCACCTCAGGGAACCGGCCGGGCGACACCCGGTGGCCGGGGTCGAACTGGTCCTTGACCGCCCGCATCAGGCTCAGCGCCGGGACGCTCCCGGCCATCCCGCCGCGGCCGGCGAGGGCCGCGCGCACCTCGCCGGGCGCCGCCAGCACGGCGACGCCGCCGCGCGGGTGGTCGAGCGCGCCGCGCAGCGCACCGGTGAACCTGGCGCGGGCCCCGGGCTCACCGGGCGGGCAGCTGACATAGAGGACACCCGCGCCGGCGGAGCCGGCGACCGACGGCGCGATCCCCGCCTCGGCCGCCGCCGCGTCGATCGCGCCGAGCACCTGGCCGAGCGCCGACACCCAGAACGACACCCGCACGAGGGTGTCGCCGGCCTCAGCGGCCGGCGGCCCAGGCCACCACGGCGGCGCGGTCTCCGACACCTTGGCCCGGGAGGCTCCCGAACGCCCGAGCAGGTCAGCCATTGCCGCCGCCCGCGCCGCTACGCCGTCCGCCGACCCCTCGAGCAGGACGCTCACCAGCAGCGGCCCGCTGGCGGACGGCCGGCTCAGCTCCACGGCCGACGCGGTCAGCGACGAGTTCGCGGCCGCGGCGACCGCGTCGCACGCCGCGGGCACCGCGCCGGCGGTGAACTCCGCCGCCACGAACGCCCGCGCCGCGGGCAGCGGGTGCAGCCGGAACGTCACCTCGGTGATCAGCCCGAGCGTCCCCGCCGATCCGGCGAAGAGCTTGCCGAGGTCGTAGCCGGCGACGTTCTTGACGACCTTCCCGCCGGATCGCGCGACGGTGCCGTTCGCCAGCACGATCGTGATCCCGATCAGCAGGTCGCGCGGCGACCCGTAGCGCAGCCGCCGCGGGCCGGCGAGCCCGGACGCCACCACGCCGCCCGCCGTCGCGCCGGCCGGCACGTCGAGCGCGATCTCCTGCCCGGCGGCGGCGAGCGCCGCCGCGACGTCACCCATCCGGGCGCCCGCCTGCAGGCGCGCCACCAGGTCTCCGGCCGCGTGCTCGAGCACCGCGTCCATCCGGGACATGTCGACGAGCACGTCGCACCGCGACGGCGGCGCGCCCCAGCCCAGCCGGCTTCCGCCGCCGCGCGGCACGACGGCCAGCTCATGCTCGGCCGCCACGCGCAGCACGGCCGCCGCCTCGCCGGTACTTGCGGGCAGCGCCACGAACGCGGGCACCACCCCGGCGCCCCCGTCAATCGTGTCGGCCGCGGCGCCGTCGCGCACGTCCGCGCACGCCTCGGCCAGCGCCTTGGCTACGGAGTCGGCTGCGTACGTTCCGGATGGATGCATTAAAAGATCTCCACACCCGCGACAGCGGCAGGGTGGGCACCGCGGCGCGGACCCGGGACCTCCCCGCACAGCCGCGGGGTCGGGAAAATCTTGCCAGGGTTGCACAGGTTCGCCGGGTCGAAGGCGCACCGGACCAGCTGCATCGTGTCCAGGTCGTCAGGGCTGAACATCTTCGGCATGTACTTCGACTTGTCGACCCCCACGCCGTGCTCGCCGGTGATCGACCCGCCGTACTCGATGCACGTGTCCAGGATCGCGCCGGACAGCACCTCGGCGGCCTCCGTCTCGGCCGCGGAAGCGTCGTTGTACAGCACCAGCGGGTGCAGGTTGCCATCCCCGGCGTGGAACACGTTCGCCACCCGGATCCCGGCCTCCTGCGACAGCGACCAGATGCGGGCCAGCACGTCGCCCAGCGCGGTCCGCGGCACCACGCCGTCCTGCACGATGTAGGCGGGAGACAGCCGCCCGACGGCCGCGAACGCGGACTTGCGGCCGGCCCAGATGCCGGCCCGCTGCACAGGGTCGTCGGCCGACCTGATCTCGCGGGCGCCCGCCTTCTCGCACAGCGAAAGGACGGTGGCCAGCTCGGCCTCTACTTCCGCGGCGGGCCCGTCGAGCTCGACGAGGAGCACCGCGGCGGCCCCCTCCGGGTACCCGCAGTGCACCGCGGCCTCCGCCGCCTCGATGGACAGCGCGTCCATCATCTCGATCGCGGCGGGCACGATCCCGGCGCCGATGATGTCCGTGACCGCGCGGCCGCCCGCCTCCAGCGAGTCGTAGGCGGCGAGCACCAGGTGCACCGCCTCGGGCGCCGGCGTCAGCTTGACGATGATCTTGGTGACGATGCCGAGCGTGCCCTCCGAGCCGGTGAACGCGCCGAGCAGGTCGTAGCCGCTGGCGACGCCGGTGCCGTCGCCGAGCCAGGTCAGCTCGCCTGACGGCGTGACGATCTCGAGCCCGAGCACGTGGTTGACGGTGAACCCGTGCTTGAGGCAGTGGGCGCCGCCGGAGTTCTCCGCGACGTTCCCGCCGACCGAGCAGACGACCTGCGACGACGGGTCGGGCGCGTAGAACAGGCCGAGCTCCCGCACCGCCTCGGTGACCTTCAGGTTGGTCACGCCCGGCTCGACGACCGCCCGGCGGGCGACCGGATCGACCTCCAGGACGCGGCGCATCCGGGACATGACGATCAGCACGCCCTCGGAATGCGGCACCGCGCCGCCGGACAGGCCGGTGCCGCTGCCGCGCGCCACGAACGGGATCCCGTGCTCCGCGCACGCGCGGACCACGCCGGCCACCTCCCCGGCGGTGCCCGGCAGCACCACCAGGGCGGGCGTGGTGCGGTGCGAGGTCAGCCCGTCGCACTCGTAGGTGCGCAGCTCCAGGGGGTCGGTGATCACGTTCGGGGCGCCGCAGATGTCCGTCATCCGCGGGATCAGCGCGCTGGCATCGGCCACCGGAGCACCCCTTCCCTACGGCATCCGTTCGTACGCGGGGAGCGTGAGGAAATCGCTGAACGAGTCGGCGAGCGCGACCTCGGTGAACAGTGCGACCGCCTGCCCGTACCTGGCCGCGTCGAAGCTGTCGCCCGCCAGCTCCTGGATCTTCACGAGCTCCTCATCGATCATGCGCTCGACCACCTCCTTTGTCACGAGGGGGCCGTCGTCGAGGATGACGTCGTTGTGGATCCACTGCCAGACCTGGGAGCGGGAGATCTCCGCGGTGGCGGCGTCCTCCATCAGGTTGAAGATGGCGACCGCGCCGTTGC
>Ga0335072_10015570_pt1 | contig 10791 bp, 9 predicted proteins | sample Lox_Sample_21_FD_206725 | JGI IMG/M metagenome (GOLD analysis project Ga0335072, IMG submission 206725) | Soil microbial communities from Loxahatchee National Wildlife Refuge, Florida, United States - Lox_Sample_2.1 | ecosystem: Environmental > Terrestrial > Soil > Wetlands | place: USA: Florida... | reverse complement strand
GGGGTCGAAGTAGACAGGTCCGTTGCCGAACTTGCCGACTTCGATGGTCTCTGCGCGGCTATCAGCTTGAGCCGTGGCGTGCCCGCCGAGGCCGCGGGCCCGGCATCGGCACTGCGTGCTGCCGGAACGCCGAGCGCGAGCAGGCCGGCTACCAGAGCCGCCAGGGCCAGCGCTAATACGAGTACCCGCGGTCGCTTGAGATCGGCCAGCTGCTGCGATCTGCTCACGTGTGCCTCCCGTAACGAGACGAGGTTCGCCTGTAAGCGTCCTTCTCTTAGACACCCTTCAGCTGGCATTCAGTTTCCTTTCAGGCGGTTAGCTACCGATTCGTAACGACCAGCTCACCGCTAGCCGCCTGCTGGCTCTGCGTTGTCCCGGGTGAGACAATTTGCCAGTGAGCGATCGCAAAGAGAGCGAGCTCGCCGACAGGCTGGCGGAGGTCGGCCGGAGGGTTGGCCTAGCGATGAGTGACGCGCTGGACCGGATCCGTCCGGCCATAGATGCCGTTGCTGAGGTGGCAGGACGCCCCGAGGTCAGGTCTGTGGTAGAGCGCGCGGAGAAGCTGCTTCGGCATCGGCCGTGCTTGTGTTTTTGCGCGCGGGCCCATCCAGATGACGCCGGTATCTGCGAGCCGTTCGACGCCGTGATTACGCGGCCCCACAGTTCCGATCTGTTTGGCGAGGTCGACGTGCCGTTGTGTGCGCCGTGCGCCGCGGCGCGGGCAGCGCGCGACTTCACCGGGTGAAGCGCCCGGCGTGCTTAGCCGGCCGGAACCCGGTGCGATGCCACCAGAGCCGCCCGGTGGTCGCGACAAGTGGCCAGCCGTCCGGCAACGCGGCGGACCGCAAAGCCGGTGATCTTGGTCGTGTCTCGCGACAGATGGCTGAGCCTATGACCGCCGGCGCCCGCTCACCGGTGATGTCCGGGATCACCGCCCGGTAGTAGCCGTCGGCCAGAGGCGCGGTGAAAGTCGCCGGATAATACGAACCGCCCCAGTTGTTACAGCCGTGGCGGAAGCCTGCATGGCTTAGCTGAAATTGCCCGCCGCATTGGTCAGCCTCAAACCGACCGGCTGGCGGGCGGCTGGATCACGCGGCCTTTCCACTCCCCGCCGCGGCCCCGGAGGTGGCGCAGAGCCGAGTCCGCGGTCATGGCGCCGTACAGTGCCGCGATCAGCGGGAGGCCCGGCGCTCGCAGCGGCGACAGCCGGTACAGGCGCAACATCGGCAGGTAGGTCACCGTCATCACCAGCCAGCCGGCCAGGCCCGCGCCCGCCAGCCAGCCTGCGGTGTAGCCGGCAGCGGAGGATGCGCCAGTGCCGAGCATGACCAGCCCGGCGATCGCGGCAGCCGGCGGGAGCAGGTACAGCCAGGCGAGCCCCAGCACGACAGCGGCGGTGGCAGCGAGTGAGTAATGCAGCTGCGTATAGGCGCTGCGAGCGACCATGTTCCAGATGTCGGCTAGCCGGCCATACGGCCGCGCGCTAGTGACGTCCGTGGCTAGCCCGAGCCAGCAGCGGCCGCCGGCCCGCTTCAGAAGCTTGCCGAGGGCGACGTCGTCTATCCGTGCGCTGCTGATCCGGCTCAGCCCGCCGGCCGCAGCCAGCGCATCCGCGCGTACCAGCATGCAGCCCCCGGCCGCGGCGGCGGTCCTGGCCCGCGGCCGGCTGATCCGGGCGAAGGGGTAGAGCTGGGCGAAGAAGTAGACGAAGGCAGGGATCAGCACCTTCTCCCAGCGGCTCGCGGTTCGCAGCAGCGCCATCTGCGACACCATCGCGAAATCGCCGGCCGCGGCACAATGCGCAAGGCGGGAGACCGTGCCCGGGGCGTATGCAATGTCCGCGTCCGTGAACAAGATGTACTCGGCGCCAGGGCCTGCCGCCGAGACGCCCTCCGACATCGCCCATACCTTCCCGGCCCAGCCCGGCGGCGTCGGGCGGGTGGCGACGACAGTGAGTTCGGTAGCGGGCGGCGCCGGTGCTGCGGCGGGCCGGTCCAGCGCGGCGGCATTCCCGAGACCGGCGGCGATTAGCGCCGTGCCGTCGCTGCTGTCGTCGTCTACAACGATCACTCTCAGCTGGCCCGGGTAGTCCTGACTGAGCAGGCTGGGCAGGCAAGCGGGCAGCATGTCGGCCTCGTTCCTGGCCGGTATGACGACGGTGACCGAGGGCAGCTGGCCGTGCGCCTCAGGCGGCAAGCGATGGCCGGTACGCCAGTAACCGCCGTGCAGCACCAGCAGGTACAGCCAGGCAGCGGCAGCCGCGGTGGTCAGCACGCAGATGGTGAGGACGGCCGCCTCCGGTAGCTCGATGCCGGGTGCTGCCGGCTCAGGTCGCCGCGACGACTGGTGGCAGTGCACTCTATCTTGGGGGATGTGACGCGGATCGCGCTGTTTGCCACGTGCCTGGCCGACACGCTGTTCCCGGATGTCCCGCGGGCGACTGTGACCGTGCTGGAGCGGCTCGGACACCGGGTGGAGTTCCCGGCGGGGCAGACGTGTTGCGGGCAGATGCACGTCAACACCGGGTATCAGCGTGAGGCGCTGCCGCTGATCCGGCGGTACGTGGATACTTTCGAGCCGTACGAGCTGATCGTCGCGCCGTCGGGCTCGTGCGTGGGCTCGATCGCTCACCAGCACGCGATGGTCGCGCGCAGGCACAATGACGAGCGGCTCGCACTGCGTGCCGAGGCAGTGGCAGCACGCACATATGAGCTGTCCCGGCTGCTTGTCGATGTGCTCGGCGTTGAGGACGTGGGCGCGCACTATCCGCACCGGGTCACCTATCACCCGACCTGTCATTCGCTGCGGCTGCTGGCTGTCGGTGACCGGCCGCTGCGGTTGCTGCGGCGGGTGTCGGGGATTGACCTGGTGCAGTTGCCTGATGCGGAGGTGTGCTGCGGGTTTGGCGGCACATTCGCGGTCAAGAACGCTGACACCTCGACCGCGATGCTTGCGGACAAGATGCGGAACGTGCTGTCCACCGGGGCTGAGGTGTGCACGGCGGGTGATTCATCGTGCCTGATGCACATCGGCGGCGGGCTCGCGCGGCTGCGCACCGGGGTTAAGACGGTGCACCTGGCCGAGATCCTCGCGGCCACAGCCGACTCGCCCGCGCAGCAGACGGCCCGGGCGGTGCGCCGTTGACGACGTTCCTGGGCCTGCCGGGCCGGCGGGGGGGCCGAGAGTCCCTGCCCGGGTCGCCGCACGCGCCGCGCGGTGTGGGACACCTGCGGGCGGGCGACGAATTCCCGGTCGCCGCCCGCCGCGCGCTCGCGGACACTCAGCTACGGCGCAACCTGGGCAAGGCGACCGGAACGATCCGGGCTAAGCGGGCGCGGGTGGTGGCTGAGCTGCCGGACTGGGAGGAGCTCCGGGCGGCCGGCCAGGCGATCAAGGCCGAAACCATGGCGCACCTGGACTCTTACCTGCAGCAGCTGGAGACGAGCGTCACGGCGCGCGGCGGCACTGTGCACTGGGCCAGGGATGCCATCGAGGCGAACAACATCGTGGCCAGCCTGGTGCAGGCTGCTGGCGCTACCGAGGTGGTCAAGGTGAAGTCGCTGGCCACCGATGAGATCGGGCTGAACGACGCGCTAGCTGCCGCGGGCATCGCGGCGTACGAGACGGATCTGGCGGAGCTGATCGTGCAGCTCGGCCGTGACCGGCCGTCGCACATTCTGGTCCCGGCGATCCACCGCAACCGGGCGGAGATCCGCGACATCTTCCTGCGCGAGATGGGTGACGTCGACCCCGGGCTGACCGACGACCCGGCCGCTCTGGCGGAGGCGGCGCGGCGGCACCTGCGCCGCAAGTTCCTGTCAGCGACCGTCGGTATCAGCGGTGCGAACTTCGCCGTCGCCGAGACCGGCACGTTGTGCGTGGTCGAGTCGGAGGGGAACGGGCGGATGTGCGTGACTCTGCCGCGCACCCTGATCACTGTCATGGGCATCGAGAAGGTGATCCCGCGGTGGGCTGACCTGGGCGTGTTCCTGCAGTTGCTGCCGCGGTCGTCCACCGGGGAGCGGATGAACCCGTATACCTCGATGTGGACTGGGATAACACCAGGCGACGGCCCGCAGTCGGTGCACCTGGTGCTGCTGGACAACGGGCGGACGGCAGCGCTCGCTGACCCGGCCGGGCGCGCGGCGCTGCATTGCATCCGCTGCTCGGCGTGCCTGAACGTGTGCCCGGTATATGAGCGGACCGGCGGGCACGCCTACGGCTCGGTGTACCCGGGCCCGATCGGCGCGGTGCTGTCACCGCAGCTAACCGGGGTCGAGGACAACGCGTCGCTGCCGTACGCCTCGTCGCTGTGCGGCGCCTGCTATGAGGTGTGCCCGGTGAAGATCGACATTCCCTCAATCCTGGTGCACCTGCGCGGACGGCACGTGGAAGCGGCGCGCGAGCATCGCAAGGTGCCATCGGCCGAGGCGATCACGATGGCGGCGGCTGCCTGGGTGATGGCTGATCCGGGCCGGTACGCCGCAGCGCAAGCTGCCAGCAGGTCCGGACGGCTGCTCGGCCGGCGCGGGAAGATCAGCACGCTGCCACCGCCGCTGGCCGGCTGGACCAGGGCACGGGACGCGCCCGTGCCGCCTGCGCAGACATTCCGGCAGTGGTGGCGCAGCCAGCACGGAGACGATGACCAGGCAGTTGTTCCGGATCAGGTAGGCCCGGTCGATCAGGGTGACCAGAACGATCAGGCTGACCAGAACGGTCCGGCAGAGCGGGACGCGCGATGAGCGCGCGCGACGAAATGCTGGCCAGGATCGCCGGTGCCAGTCAGGCCGGCGGGGTCGGTGTTGCCGTGCCCCCGCCAAGCGTCCGTTACCGGACCCGAGGCGAGCTGTCCGGGTCCGAACTGCTTGACCTGCTGGCCGGCCGGCTGACCGACTACCGGGCGCTGGTTGTCCGGGCGACGTCGGTCACGCTCGCCGACGAGATCAGCGCGGCTCTGCGTCGGCGACAGGCGCGCCGCGTTATCGTTCCGCCGGCCCTGAGGCTGCCGTTGCCTGACTTCGTGGCGGCGACTGCAGATGCGCCGCCGTTCCTCGCCGCAGCCGAGCTGGACGCCTTCGACGGGGTCATCACCCGCGCGGCGGTGGCGATCGCCGAGACCGGCACGATCGTTCTGGACGGCTCGCCGGGCCAAGGGCGGCGGGCCATCTCGCTGGTGCCGGACTATCACCTGTGCGTGGTCGAGGCCGGGCAGGTCGTGCACCTGGTGCCGGAGGCGGTCGACCGGCTGTCGGCCGGCCGGCCGCTGACCTGGATCAGCGGCCCGTCCGCCACCAGCGACATCGAGCTGGAACGGGTCGAGGGAGTACACGGCCCGCGGACGCTCGAGATCGTCCTGGTGTCCGCGTGACCAGCTCACGGACGGTCCGCCCGGCGGTCAGTGCCGATCTGGCGGGCGCGGTCGGGGCAATGGCGCGGGCCTTTCACGACGACCCGGTCATGACGTGGATTTTCCCCGATGAGGCAATGCGGCGTCGCCGGCTTCCGCCATTCTTCGCTTCCGCGATCAGGGGCAACATGCGCCAGGGCAATACCGAAGTGATGGTGGACGGTGAGCAGGTGCTTGGCTGCGCGATCTGGCTGGCACCGGGGACCTGGCGGCCGCCATTGCGGCGCCAGCTTGCGACGCTGCCGTCCGCCATACTCAGGCTCCGCTCGAGGCTCGCCGTCGCGAGCATCACGTACGGTGCGCTAATCGCTGCTCATCCGGAGCGGCCGCACTGGTACTTGTCCGGGATCGGCACCGATCCGCCAGTCCAGGGAACCGGTATCGGCGGCGCGCTGATGCAGTCGCGGCTGGCTCGCTGCGACGCTGCTCGCGAGCCGGCCTACCTGGAGTCGAGCAAGGAGAGCAACGTGCCGTTCTACGAGCGGCACGGCTTCCGCGTCACCCGGGAGCTGGTCGTGCCTGGCGGCGGCCCGACACTGTGGCTGATGTGGCGCGAACCGGCGGGGGTGCATGACTGATGTGGCGCGAATGGGCGAGGTGCAGGTCGATGGAGTTGCGGGCTGACGGAGGCGCGAGCCTGATGAAAGTGACGGCTGGTGGGGCTGCAGTGCTGAAGGGAGTGCGAGCCGGATGCAAGTGATCACTGGGGCGGGGGAAACCCACGAAAGCGGCGTGAGCTGGGTCGAGCATCTCCGGGTAACCGATCTCAGCGTGGGCACGTATTCGATCCCAGCCGGCGGCACCGACAACCAGGAGCCTCATACCGAGGACGAGATTTACCTGGTTACGGCAGGACGGGCAGTGCTGGAGTCCGGCGGTGACCGGATCGCCGTGCAGCCCGGCTCGGTTATCTATGTCCCTGCCGGGGAAGTACACAGGTTTGCCGAGATAGTCGAGGATCTCGCGGCGATCGTGGTTTTCGGCCCGGCGGAGTACTCACGCGCCCAGGTCTGAGCAGGGCCTGATCGGCCCATGCGGCTGGCGTACGAGGACGGCACGTTATATCGCTATTACCCCTATTAGGAAGTTAGCGCTACAGTGGGTGATGGGACGGAAGCAAATCCGGGGCTAGGCTTGGCCGGTCTAGGGGCAGGAGGCGGTCAGGGTGAGCGGTAGGACAGTCCCGGATGCCGAAAGGCTCCTGACGCCGGCCGAGGTGGCCGCGATGTTCCGCGTCGATCCTAAGACCGTGACGCGGTGGGCCCGGGATGGAAGGCTGACGTCGGTCAGGACGCTCGGCGGGCACCGGCGCTACCGGGAGAGTGAAGTACTGGCGCTATTGCGAGCAGCGCGTGGCGACGAGTCCGGGGCGGGAAGCGCCTAGCTGGCACTGCCAGCATGGGAACTTAACACCCTGCTGGTTCGCCGGGCACATAACCGGCAAATACCTCTGGCATGCCCGGCAAACCAGCAGGGTGCCAGAGCGGCATTACGCCAGCGCGCTCGCGGCATCCAGAATGGCGCCCGACGCATAGAGTGACCCTGTGGCAGATCCGGCGAGCTACCGGCCGGCGCCCGGCTCGATCCCGGAGTCGCCTGGCGTCTATCGCTTCCGCGACGGCCGCGGCCGGGTCATCTACGTAGGCAAGGCCAAGAACCTGCGCTCGCGGCTCAATTCGTATTTTGCTGACTTCGCCGGGCTGCATCCGCGTACGCAGTCGATGTTGCAGGCCGCTGCTGGAGTCGACTGGACGGTGGTCGGCACCGAGGTCGAGGCACTGCAACTTGAGTACTCCTGGATCAAAGAATTCGACCCGCGGTTCAACGTCCGCTACCGAGACGACAAGAGCTACCCGTACCTTGCCGTCACGATGGACGAGGACTTCCCGCGAGTGCAGGTCATGCGCGGGGCTAAGCGCCGGGGCGTCAGATATTTCGGCCCGTACTCGCATGCCTGGGCGATCAGGGACACGGTGGACACGTTGCTGCGGGTGTTCCCCGTCCGCACCTGTTCGGCCGGGGTGTTCAAGCGGGCCGGGCAGATCGGCCGTCCGTGCCTGCTCGGCTATATCGGCAAGTGCTCAGCCCCGTGTGTCGGAAGGATCAGCGAGACCGAGCACCGCGGCTTGGCCGAGGAGTTCTGCGATTTCATGGCCGGCCAGACCGGCAAGTTCATCAAGCGCCTGGAAGCGCAGATGCGCGATGCGTCAGCCGCCGAAGAATACGAGCGGGCAGCCCGGCTGCGGGACGACATCCAGGCACTGCAGCGCGCACTGGAGAAGCAGGCCGTCGTGCTGCCAGACGGCACTGACGCGGACGTGATTGCGCTGGCCGAGGATCAGCTTGAAGCCGCCGTGCAAGTGTTCTACGTGCGCGACGGCCGGGTGCGAGGCCAGCGTGGCTGGGTGCTCGACAAGGTCGAGGACGTCAGCACTGCCGAGCTTGTCGAGCACTTCCTCGGCCAGGTTTATGACACCGATCCGGTGGCTGCGGACCGCCCGACGCCGAGCGCGCGCAGGACCGCTCGCAGTAATCCCAGCCATGACCGAGTCAGTCGGGAGCGGGCCAGTCGTGACCAGGCCCCGAGCCAGCCGTCGGCCATTCCGCGCGAGGTGCTCGTGCCCGCGCTTCCGCCAGACCCGGCCACCGTCGAGGAATGGCTAGCCGTCCGCCGGGGCGGCCGGGTGAGCCTGCGAGTGCCGCAGCGCGGTGACAAGAAGGCGCTGCTCGACACGGTGGCGAGGAACGCGGGCGAGTCGCTGGCCCTGCACAAGACGCGCCGGGCCAGCGACCTCACCACGCGCAGCGTCGCGCTGAGCGAGATCTCTGAGGCGCTCGGGCTCGACGAGGCGCCGTTGCGGATCGAGAGTTATGACGTCTCGAACCTCCAGGGAACGCACGTTGTGGCGTCGATGGTGGTGTTCGAGGACGGGCTTGCAAGGAAATCGGAGTACCGCAGATTCGCGATCAAGGGGCTTGACGGGACCGACGACGTCGCTGCCATCCACGAGGTGATCGCGCGGCGCTTCCGCCGCTACCTCGACGACCGGGCAGCCGAAGCGGCGAGCCTGGCGGCAGCAGCCGCCGGTGAGCCGCCGGCCGAGCCGGAGGCCCGGCGGAAGTTCGCTTACCCGCCGAACCTGCTGGTGATCGACGGCGGGCCGGCGCAGGTAGCGGCTGCGGTGCGGGCACTGGACGAACTAGGCATCGTGGAGGTCGCGGTGTGCGGCCTGGCGAAGCGGCTGGAAGAGGTCTGGCTGCCGGGCGAGGACGGGCCAGTAATCCTGCCGCGGAGCAGTGAGGGCCTCTACCTACTGCAACGGGTAAGGGATGAAGCGCACCGGTTCGCGATTACGTACCACCGAGCCAGGCGCGGCGCTGCCCTGACCACCAGCAAGCTCGATGACATCCCCGGCCTGGGCCCGGCCCGGCGGGCTACGCTGCTACGGCGGTTCGGCTCCGTGCGCAAACTCAGTGCCGCGACGGTGCAAGAGATCGCCGCGGTGCCCGGCTTCGGCCTGCGCACGGCTGAGGCAGTGCACGAGGCACTCCACCCCAACGGCCACAGTGCTGGCAGTCAGGACAGTTCTGGCAACGGCGACAGTGCTGGCAGTGAGGACAGTTCTGGCAACGGCGACAGTGCTGGCAGTCAGGACAGTTCTGGCAACGGCGACAGTGCTGGCGGTGAGGACAGTGCTGGCGGTGAGGACAGTGCTGGCGCTCCGCCGCAGGCTGTCGGCCATCCGGACCGGGCGGGCCATCAGGACGAGACCGGCAATCACGCGGACAGCTTGAGCGCGGACAGCATGGGCGAGGACAGCATGAACGGGTATAGGGCATGAGCGGCTGCAGTGCGTGACCGGGTGCGGAGCATGACCGGAGAGGGCGCAGAGCAGGAGATCGTGATTATCACCGGGCTGTCCGGCGCGGGGCGCAGCACGGCGGCCAAGGCGCTGGAGGACCTGGACTGGTTCGTCGCCGACAACCTGCCTGCCGACCTGCTCCCGACCATGGCCGACCTGGCCCGGCGGGCCAGCGGCGCGGTGCCCAGGCTTGCCGCGGTCGTGGACATCCGTAGCCGCGCGTTCTCTACTGACCTCAAGTCGGTGATCGACGACCTCAATGTGCGCGGAGTCCGGCCCTACGTCGTGTTCCTGGAGGCGTCCGACGCGACGCTGGTCCGCAGGTTCGACAGCGTCTCCCGGCCGCATCCGCTGCAGGAAGGCGGCCGGGTGGTGGACGGCATCGCCGCGGAGCGCGAACTACTCCAGAGCATGCGCGCGGAAGCCGACCTCGTGCTTGATACCAGCGAGCTGAACGTGCACGAGTTGCGGTCCAGGATGCGCGATGCGTTCGCCACCGAGGCGGACAGGGCGCTGCGCGTCAGCGTGGTCTCGTTCGGGTTCAAATACGGCCTGCCAGTCGACGCCGACATGGTTGCGGACTGCCGGTTTCTGCCGAACCCGCACTGGATACCGGAACTCGCGCCGCAGACTGGCCAGGATGAGCCGGTCATCAAGTACGTGCTCAGCCAGCCGGGTGCGACCGACTTCCTGGACGCGTTCGTGCGAGCAGTGGAGGTCGCGCTAGCAGGCTATGACCGGACCGGACGTCATTTCGTCCTGCTCGCCGTGGGCTGCACCGGAGGCAAGCACCGCAGCGTGGTCATGGCAGAGCAAATGGCCGCCCGGCTGTCGCAGACCTGGCCCGGCATCGAGGTCACGCACCGCGACCTGGGCCGCGAGTAAGCATGACTGTTGCGGGCCGACCGCAGAACCGCAAGGTCGTCGCCCTTGGCGGCGGCCACGGGCTGCACGCCTCGTTGTCCGGGCTGCGACGGGTCACCAGGGACCTCACCGCGATCGTCACCGTGGCTGACGACGGCGGGTCAAGTGGCCGGCTGCGTCGCGAGTTCGGCGTCTTGCCGCCCGGCGATCTGCGGATGGCACTTGCCGCGCTGTGCGGCGACGACACGTGGGGCACTACCTGGAGCCGGGTGATCCAGCACCGGTTCGCCGGTAGCGGCGACGTAGCGCCAGATACCGGACTGACCGGCCATGCGGTAGGCAACGTGCTGATCGTGGCACTGTGGGAATTGCTCGGGGACACCGTGCAAGGGCTGGAGTGGGTGGCACGGCTACTGGGTGCCCACGGCCGGGTGCTGCCGATGTCGGCGGTTCCGCTGGATCTCGTGGCCGAAGTCGAGGGTGCAGATCCAGACAGGCCGGACGAGGTGCGCACAGTTAAGGGTCAGGTGGCCTGCGCGACGACGACAGGACGAGTACGGTCAGTATCACTGGTACCTGCCGACCCGCCCGCGTGCCCGGAAGCCGTGCAAGCGATCGGGGCGGCGGACTGGGTAGTGCTCGGCCCGGGCTCTTGGT
>Ga0335072_10015569_pt1 | contig 10792 bp, 4 predicted proteins | sample Lox_Sample_21_FD_206725 | JGI IMG/M metagenome (GOLD analysis project Ga0335072, IMG submission 206725) | Soil microbial communities from Loxahatchee National Wildlife Refuge, Florida, United States - Lox_Sample_2.1 | ecosystem: Environmental > Terrestrial > Soil > Wetlands | place: USA: Florida... | reverse complement strand
AGCCATCCCGGCAGTTTTCGTTCGAACAGCTTTCCCACCGTGGGCCAGAAATTCGCCCTCAGGTTTCTCTGCAGCCACCCCGCCGATCCCTGCCATCCTATCGGCAGCAGCGACGTGCTCGCCATCTGATTGAACGCTTCTACCGTCTGATTCATCTGCCCAACTTCACCCTCAATCTCCTCTCGAGATCCGTGGCCCGCCCCTTTCTGACTGGTTCCGGGTGCGTTCTGCTGGACCGCGCTCGGTGGCCCCGTCGGATGCGCGTTCACATAGGTCCCAGCGGCCTGCACCATCGCCTGCCGCACATCGCGGTCCACCCACAGCGTCCGCGCCACCCGCAGCGAATCCACGTTGAAGCCAATCGCCAGAATGATCCCGATGTAGAGCAGCACACGCTGCGTGTAGCGCTTGTACCAGCCCGACACCCGGTCCATCGAGTCGTTGTACCAGTCCTCCAGTTTTTTCTGGAACGTATCCAGATTTCCCCGGGCATCGTTGGCCAGCGTCAGCAGCGCCTCGCCCGCTTTGTTGTTGCGATAAATCCAGTGGTGCTCCGCCAGCGACTGCGCGATGCCTTGCATCGCCTCGTCCCCCACGGCTTTCCTTCGGTTGAGGAAATCGATCATCGCCAGGGCGAAGGTGCGCGAAGGGATGTATGCAGGCAGCAAAATTGTCGCTGCCGGGGAAAGGTTTCCCTGCGTCGGAGGAACCCCCACAAACGCCCGGCACCCCATCCGCAGCTTGTGGATCGCCTTCTCGACGAGATTCCTTTTCTCCTGCGCCGGAGGATCGCGGTAGAGCCCACGCACCAACCCGTGGTCGTAAATCATATTCACAAGGTCCTCGCCCCACAGCGAGTCGCCGGAAAACAGGCTCTCCAGCCCGCGCTGCAGATTCGCCGCACGCAACTGCATAAACGTCGACAACAGTTCCTGCACCACGGACGCAATCAGGCTCATCAGCAGGTAGACAAACACCATCCCGATTGCGGTATCCACAATGGCTGAATCGAACATGGCAGTCCTCCTTCGGTCATTGGCAACAAACGCCTTCACGGCAGGCGGGGACAGGACGACAGGCAGGCAAGGGGCGCGCAGCGCTCCGTCGGATCCGTGGTGACCGCGAACTGCAGGATGCGCCGGGGGAGAAGAATGCCCGCCAGCATAGCAGATCGCATCCGCTTGTCAATCGCCCCAGGCAGCCGCGGGCCATCCGGGAATTCCGGTCGCGGATTCGGGTGCTATAGTTCTGAATTGCGCCCTGCAGTGGTTAGACCACTAGTCCCGCGCTACAAAAACCATGCGCCTGCGTTTCGACAAGACTCCGCGATCGGTTGTAATTCTGCTCGTCCTCGTCGCCGCCTTCGCCCTGCGCGCCGCTGAGGTTCCTCCGCCCACTCCGCAGGGACAACTGGATCGCTACTGGAACAACCTGGCCCGCGCCGATCTTGCGCGCCGTAGTGAGACGGTTGCTCCTATTCAGACCCGCGCGCAGGCGGAGCAGCGCAGGGCCTGGGTGCGCGCCACCGCCCTGCGCCTGATCGGCGGGCTGCCTGCCACACGGACGCCGCTCCACGCCACAACCGTCGGAACCGTTCCCGAGCAGGGCTTTCACGTCGAGCGTGTCATCTATGACAGTCTTCCCGGTTTTCACGTCACCGCGGACCTGTATCTGCCCGATCGGTCCGGTTCGCGCGTTCCCGCGGTAATCTACACGCCCGGCCACTATCCTGCCGGCAAGCTCGAAGCCTGGTACTTCGCCTCCAACATGGCGCGGCTCGGCATCGCCGTGCTGGTCTACGACCCTATTGGCGAAGGCGAACGGCTGCAATACTTCGATGCCGCCACCGGCAAGTCGCTTGCCGGGCCGCCCACCGGCGAACACAGCGAAGCCGCTTCGCAAATGATGCTTGGAGGCCGGCACATTGCGCGCTACTTCATCTGGGACGCCATGCGCGGCATCGACTATCTCGACAGCCGGCCGGACATTGACCCGAATCGCATCGGCGCCCAGGGATGCTCCGGCGGAGGCACCGTGACGGCTTACCTCGCCGCGCTCGACCCTCGCGTGAAAGCCGCGGGGGTCGCCTGTTACATCACCAGCTTCAATGAACTGCTGCCGACACTGGGACCGCAGGAAGCCGAACAGACGATCCCCGGATTCCTTCACGACGGGCTCGGTTTTCCTGACTGGGTCGAAGCCGCCGCACCCAGGCCTTACGCCATCATCTCTACCAGCGAAGACATGTTTCCTTTCGCGGGCGCGCGCCACACGCGTGATGAAGGCCGCCGCATCTATGGGCTCTACGGCAACGAAGGTCATCTCTCGTGGATCAACGGTCCCGGACATCACGGCAATCTGCGCCCCATTATGGCGCAGATCATCGGCTTCTATATGCATTGGCTTCTGAACAGCGACCAGACGCCGGCGCTCGAAAATCTGCCGCCTCCTCCGCCGCAAACGCTGCTCTGCACGAAGACCGGTCAGGTTTCCGACTCTCTGGGCGGCGAAACCGTCGATTCGCTCAGCCGCGAGGAAACTCCCCTGCCGCCGCGGCCGCGCCCCCTGACGAATGCTGCCGCGCTCGCCGCCCTCCGTCAGCACGTCGCGGTGCAGGTGCGTGCCGCCGCCGTCATCACGGCAAAACCCGGCTCGACACCGCCTGACGTCCGCATTATCACGACCGTGCAAAAATCCGGCTGGCGCCTGGAGACGATCTCCTGGCCCAGCGACACCGGCGTAGAGAATGGCGGGCTGCTCGCCGTTCCCGACTCCTCGGGAAAAAAGCCTGCCGTTCTTCTACTCACCCCCGACGCGCCCACCGAAGCCGATCTGGAACATCTTGCCGCCTCCGGCCACGTTGTTTTCGCGCCGCAGATGCTTCCCGGACCCAAAGACTACGATCCCCCAAAATCCCACCTCATGGGACCCTGGTATGAGGAGACGCTGCGCGCCTGTCTCGTCGGCAAAACCCTCGTGGGTATCCGCGCTGACGACGTGATCGCGGCCATGGACTGGCTTTCTGCGCAGCCCGACGTCGATCCCGGACAGATCGCCGCGACCGGCATCGGCCCCATGGGCATCGTTCTCCTGCATGCCGCGGTACTCGATCCTCGCATCCACAGCGTTACGCTCGATCACACCCTCACGATGTTCCTCACGGCGTTTGACGATCCGGCCCCCCGTGATCTCGCCCAGAGTGTCATCCCCGGCGTGCTTCAGCACTACGATCTCGATGATCTGATTGCTGCGATTGCACCGCGCACCATCACCGTTACCAACCCGGTGGATGGCGAGGAAAGACCCGTCACGGCGGATGCCTTCCGCCGCCAATTTGCCTGGGTCTTCGACTCCGCCCGCAATCTCCACCATCCGGATCAACTCCAGCTCGTGATTGCCCCGGACGAAAACCCGGCTCCCGGCAATCCATAGCCCTTACTCACGGAGACGCTCTCATGCCCAACTCCCTCGATCGCCGCAGGTTTCTTGGAACAACCGCGCGCACCGTACTGGCAGCGCCGCTGCTCGGATCAGCGGCGAAAGGCGCGCTTGTCGAAAGTGCGGCGGCACCCTTCGGGCCAACTCCGCCGGCCTATCATGCTCCTGGCGATCTCGTTCTCAATGTCCGCGACTACGGCGCCACCGGCGACGGCACCACAAAAGATACCGTCACAATTCAGGAGGCCATCGATCGCTGCGCTGTACTCGGCGGCGGCGAAATTCTGGTCCCGGCCGGCAACTACCTCATCGGTGCGATCGCTCTCCGCAGCAATACCACTCTCCGTCTCGACAAAGACGCAACGCTGCTCGGCTCACCCGATTTCGCCGACTACCCCGTCACTCAGGTCCGCTGGGAAGGCAAGTTCATCCAGGGTCACGCTGCTCTCCTTTACGCGGTTGACTGCGACAATATCGCCATTATGGGCGCCGGCAAAATCGTTGGAAATCCAGCTCTCGGCGGCCGCCCCAACAAGGAGAATCCGCTTCGCCATCCCGCACTCATCGAATTTCTCCGCTGCCGCAAGATCCATCTCACTGACTTCTCCACCAGCTACCACCTCATGTGGTCCATTCACCCGACTGACTGCGAGAATGTGGTCATCACCGGCCTCACCATCCGCAGCACCGGCGGCAACGGCGACGGCATCGACGCCGACTCCTGCCGCCGGGTCTGGATCGACAAGTGCGATATCTCGACCGGCGACGACTGCATCTCCCTCAAATCTGGCCGCGGCGAGGAAGGCTTCACGCTGAACCGTCCCACTGAAGACGTCCGCATCACCAACTGCACCTTTGCCGATTCCATCTTCGCCTGCATCGGAATCGGAAGCGAAACCTCCGCCGGCGTCCGCAACGTGCACGTTGAGCACTGCCGCTTCACGGGAGCCCGCAGTTACGCTGTCTACATCAAGACCCGCGTCGGCCGCGGGGCCTTCCTCGAGAATTTCTCCTTTAACGACCTCGATGTCTCCGGTACGAAGGGCGGCTTTCTTCGCATCAACCTGCTCAACAGCGGGATTCAGGATCCGGACTCTGTTCCCGGCCTTGCGGGCATTCCCACCGCCGGCAACTTCCGCTTCACGAATGTACACGTCACCGATTGCCCGCACCTTGTCAACGCCACGGCCGTCGACCCGCAAAGGCCTCTCAACGGATTCGCTCTCGCCAACGTCACGGGCACCTGCGAGAAAGGCATCGAGCTGGCGAACATGCGGAACGTTGATCTCCGCAACATTGCCGTCACCGGCTACAGCGGCCCGCTCATCAGCATTCACAACGTCACCGGAAAAGGTTTGCAGGGAGCAGTCACTATCGACGGCCCACCACCGGTCGAGCCGATACCGGCGTCCGCGGAGCCGTATAAACTGCACTAATACTTACTTGCCGCCACCCGGCGGGGATCAATTGGGACTCGCCGCCGGCGGCAGCACAACCACATTCGGCTGCAGCTCCGCGTCGCTCCGGATCAGGTTCTCTGCCACCATCCGGCCGAAGACTGTTTTGCCTTGCGCATTCAGATGGGTGCGATCCGGCTTGCCCGCTCCCGCGCCCTCGGCCTTCGCATCGGGGTGGTCGATCTTATCGAAGCGATCCGCTTCCGTCTGCGTCATGCCTGACAGATATTTTGTCGACAAAGAATACAAATCAACGAGAGTTACATGTTCTTCCGCCGCGACCCGTCGTACTGCGGCGGCATAAGTACCGAGCCCATCATCCATGATCAGGTGGCCGTCGCGATAATTGCGGCGGGAAAGGGGCGTCACCAGAATCGGGATCGCGCCCTGCGCCCGCACCTCGCGAATAAAGAAACGCAGATTCTCGCTGTAGGTCGTGTCCGCATCGGTGTGCCGCTTTGGATCGGGCTTCTGGTCGTTGTGTCCGAACTGAATGAAGTAATACTGCCCTTTCTCCGTCAGCGCCTTCTTCCACGCTCCTTCATCGATATAGCTTTTCGTGCTGCGACCATTGAGCGCGTCATCCACGCAGGTTACGTTGGGCTTCAGCACCGCACAGAAACCCGGTCCCCATCCTCCCCCGGTAGCAACCGTCGAATCTCCCACGAGCACAATTTTGAAGGGCGCACGCTGCATGACGCGGCTGGCCAACTGACCTTCGGCTGATAGCGATGCCGACTGTGCATCACGGCTGACTTCCGGATTCCACCCGTCCCTGCCGCCTAGAAAGTTTTCTGGCAGGAATTTCTTTGCTTCGTCCGGCGTCAATTCCTTTGCATATGGTTCGCGCTCGCCCGAATATGCTCCCGGCCCTGTCGATCCCTGCTCGGCATAGAACGCGGTCTCCAGCCTGTGCGTCTCGCCCGGATGCCACTCGCGCCATCCTGCCGGCTGAATCTGCTCACCCATCTCGGTGTCCAGATACACGACCGTTGCATACGGCCGCCATGGCCGCCCCAGGTAGACATTGCTCACCCCCGGATATGCTGTCAGCTTGCAGTTGTGGAAGACATATCCCGAATCCTCGCCGGGATAGCTCTTTCCCTGCGCCGTGATGAATCCCTCCGAATGTGGCGTGCTGCGAATCTCGCACCGGTCGAAGACCGTTTTGCCGTCACCGAAAATGAAATCGACGTTGCCTTCGATATAGCAGTCGGAGAAATACTGCCGCGCGGGCGTGCACGTTCGGTTGTCCCCTTCGCCTGCGCAACTCCTGCTGCCGGTGAACAGAGTGTCCTGGTTCCCCAGCAGCCGCACGTTGTGGAAGCGCGCGCGATCCCCCGTCACCAGCAGCGCCAGCGCCTGGGATCCCTGCGGCAGCTGCGGATGGGTTGCGTTCCAGTCGTTTTGAAGCGTGATGTTCTCCGCAACGAAATTGTCTCCGGTCACATTCACCGTCGCCGAATGCAGCGTTCCGCCGGACGTTCCGGCGCTCTTGTCCATCACGATGACAGTTTTGCTCGCATCGGAATTGGCGCTGCGCAAGGTGATGTTCGGCTTATCGATGGTCAGCACCTCACGGTACGTTCCGGGAGCGACCAGGATCAGAGCACCTCCGGTCTGCAGCGCCACATCAATCGCCTTCTGAACCGAATAAAAATCCCCCGTCCCGTCCGCAGCCACATATAGCGTCTTATCCTCCGGTTCCACTTTGCCCGCCAACTCCGGAGCATGCGCCAGCGATGGGAACGGCTCGAAACTATCTTTGCAGGACGCTGGCGTGCCGGGCTGCGCTTTTGGCGCAGTCAGCGTTACATTCTCGCCGGTAGGTTCGAGATTGCCTTTCTCCGGGCCGATGGCGATCTCCGCGTTGCTCGCTTGTATCGTCGACTGGTTAAGCCCATCTGCAAATACGTTGTTCAGCGTCACCTGCAGCACGTGCTCTGGGTCGAGACCCATGAACGTGTATGCCCCCGGCGTCAGAATGTGCACGTTGTCGAGCGTTATGTTCCGGTACACCGGCAGCTTGTCACCGGCAAACGTCGTATACATCGGCGTCAGCAAAATCGGATTCTTCGCACCGCGGATGCAGACGTTGCGGTACGTCACGCCCTCCACCAGACCTCCGCGGCTGCGATCGCTCTTGATCCGAATCCCATTGTCGGCCCCGTCGATCGTGAGGTTCTCTACCACAAGGTGATCCACGCCGCCGTCGGTCCGGCTCCCGATCGACATCCCGTGGCCGCTATAAAAATGGTTGTCGATCACGGAAATGTGAGACGCCGGGCCGGCCGAGCTCGACGACGTCACCGCCACGTTATCGTCCCCGGCGTTGATGGAGCAGTGCGTGATGGTCACGTTGCGCGATGAACTGGGATCGATGCCATCCGTATTGCGCGCCGTCTTTGGCGTCATGATCTTCACGCCCCACGCCGTAAAGCCATCCGTCCCCCTGACCGCGACGTGATAACCCGGCGAGTTGCGCAGGGTGATCCGATACAGCGTGAAATTCGTGGAATCGCGCACCAGCAGAATCCAGGGAACGCTCTGCGCCTTGTCCTCCACCTTGGCTTCGTGCGCCAGATCCCACCACGTCACATCCTGCCCCAGCAATCTGGCGCCGCCGCGCCCGTCGATCGCCCCGTCGCCCATGATGCCGCTGTCCGAAGTGTGGTCCGCGGTGATCATGCCTTTGCACCCGTGCCCGTGCTCGTTTACCACCCCGCAACTTCCTGGTGAGATGTCGAACACCCGCGGGTCGCGCGACGCCGCGAGGACGGTGTTGGCCCCGACCACCAGCGTCACGCCCGACTTCATCGTCAGCGGACCGGTGAGAAAAACCTGGAGATTGCCGCGCGCGCGCAACTCTACCGCTTTTCCATGCCCACAGCCGTCAATCGCATGCTGAATCCTGTCCGTGTCCAGGCGCTGCTCGTCCGCATCACTGAGCACCCCACCGGGCGCAGACAACCGCGCCTCGAGTGTCGCGCACGTCTTCGGAATCCTCGGTTCGGTCACCTGCCGGGAATCCTGCGCCGATGCTGTAACTCCACAGCAGACGATACCCGCTGTCACTACCCACATCCAGCGGATTGCATCACAGTCTCGAATCACAAGGTCTGACCTCTTTGATCCATTGCGAACTGTATTAGCCAGCGGCCTGCATGTCAAGAAAATGCCGATCGGCCTTGCCGCAGTCCCTCTCATCGAGCCAGCTGCCTGGTTTCATTCTGTGACCTGGCCAGCCCGTCGCGCTCCTTCCGGATCAGCTTTAGGTCAGACCACATTTATTTTTGCGGGTGGCGTGGGCTGGGCTCGAGTTGACTCAAGGGCGACATGAGCGCCCCGGCTACAGACTCAAAGAACTTTGATCGCACGATCAGGAAGGCCGTGGTTCCCCCTTAACCACCCCATGATGAAAACCTCTTCATCTGCGCACTGGGGGAGCGTGCAACTTGTTACTCTTAGAAGCAATGTTCGGGACAACCCGCGGAAGATACCACTTGGTCACCATGGGAGCCATCCTGGCGGGTATTTGCCTTGCCTTACCCTGCTGCCCCGCGCAGGTATTGCCGGCGGCGAATCCAGCGCCATCTTCTCCGCCACCGGCTCTCTCTCTGGACCAGGCGATTGCCGCCGCCTTGGCGAACGATCCACTTTACGCCTCCAGCGTCTCAGCCAACGGCGCGGCGCAGATGGATCATGCTCTTGCCCGCAGCGCCCTGCTGCCCAATGCCACAGCCCACGGGCAGTATCTGTACACCCAGCCCAACGGCGTGAAGAATCAGGCAGGACAGATTGGCTCGCAGGCCGCGCCGCGCTTTATCGCGAACAATGCCATCCGCGAGTACGCCGCTCAGGTCATGGTGAACGAAACCATCGGAGTTGCCGGTTTCGCCGATCTCCAGCGAACCCGGGCTCTGGCCGCTCAGTCAGCCGCCGATTTGGAAAGCGCCCGACGCGATCTGGTGCTGCGTGTTGTGCAGCTTTACTTCGGTCTTCTCTCGGCACAGGACAAGCTGCAGGTCGCCGCCCAGGCGCGCGACGAAGCGAGGGATTTTGCCGATCTGACCGGCAAGCTCGAAAATGGACGCGAAGTGGCTCACGCAGACGTCGTGAAAGCCGATCTCGAGATGCAACAGCGCGAGCGCGAGTGGAGTGATGCGTCGCTCGCGGAAGAACGAGCCCGCCTCGATCTGGGCACGCTGCTCTTCACCGATCCCCGCACTCCTTACGCCCTGTCCGTGCGGGCCGCCCCGCCTCTGCCTCTCGAATCGGACGTCGACGCCGCGGCTGCCAAAAACAATCCGGACCTGCGCAGTGCCCTGGAGGCTCGCAAAGCCGCCGATGCCGCTGTTCTGTCCGCTCGCGCCGGATATCTGCCCACCCTGACCTTCAACTACACCTACGGCATCGACGCGCCGGAGTTCGCCGTCAACGGGCCAGATCGCGTGCACAACCTCGGTTACTCCGCCTCAGGTTCCATCGACTTCCCCCTGTGGGACTGGTTCGCCACCCACGACAAGGTGAAACAAAGTCAGCTGCAGCAAAAAGCTGCCCGCGTTGCTCTGACCTCGATGCAGCGCACCCTGATTGCACAATTGCAGGAGTTTTATCATGAAGCGCAGGTCTCAGGCGATCAGGTCGCATCGCTCCGGACCAGCGTGCAGACCGCACAGGAAAGTCTGCGGCTGACTAAACTCCGCTACCGCGCGGGTGAAGCCACCGCGCTCGAAGTTGTCGATGCACAGAACTCGCTTGCGCTGGTTGAGAGCGCGCAGGCCGATGGCACCCTGCGGTACCGTGTCGCGTTGGCCAACCTGCAAACACTGACTGGAGTGCTTTGAATCTGCCATGATTGCTCGCTCGCTCCAAAGACTATCTCGGTTGAAGCTCAGAGGGACCGCGTTTCTGCTCGCGGTCTTGTCTACGGCGGTTCTCGCCGGCTGCGGCAAAAAGGAAGAGACGCCGGCGCCGGTCGTGAGCGTGCAGGCCGCCACCGTAGCCACGCAGCCCATTACGGCGCATATCGAGGCTGATGCGGTGCTCTCTCCAGTCGCCCAGGCCGCGATTGCACCGAAGATTACTTCGCCGGTGAAGAAGTTCTACGTACAGCGAGGCTCGAAGGTGAAAGCCGGAGAGTTACTGGCCACCCTCGAAAACGCCGACCTTGAAGCGTCCGTCGCCGACAATCAGGGTGCGCTGACGGCGCAGGACGCCACCTACCAAACCACAGTCAAAGCTCAGGTACCGGAGGATTACCAGAAAGCCGAGCTGGATTTACAACAGGCAAAGGCAAACCTCGATCTGAATCAGAGCATCGTGGACAGCCGCAGGAAGCTCTTCGCTGAAGGCGCTATTGCTGGTCGCGATCTCGACACGGCGCAAGCCGCTCTGGTCCAGGCGCAGGCTTCGTTCGACACTGCAAAGCAGCACCTCGACTCGATGAAGCACGTCAGCCGCCAGGCGCTTCTCACCCAGGCGAAAGGCGAACTCGAGTCCGCTCAGGGGAAATACGCCGCCGCGGAAGCCCAGCTGGGGTACTCGGAAATTCGCAGCCCCATCGCCGGGGTTGTCACCGATCGCCCCCTTTACGCGGGAGAAACGGCAGCTGCCGGAGCGCCCCTCATCACCGTTATGGATGTCTCCGCGCTCCTCGCCAAACTCCACCTGCCGCAACCCCAGGTGGAGAGGCTCAGGCTCGGCGACCCGGCCTCCGTCGCGGTGCCGGGTCTCGATCACCCTGTCACCGGAAAGATCACGATGATCAGCCCTGCCCTCGATCCCGGCAGCACGACCGTCGAGCTCTGGGTCCGCATCGAAAATCCCCACCGCGATCTTCGCCCCGGCACGGCTGTCAAAGTCACCCTCTCCTCCAGCGTCATCCCCAACGCGCT
>Ga0335072_10015568_pt1 | contig 10792 bp, 13 predicted proteins | sample Lox_Sample_21_FD_206725 | JGI IMG/M metagenome (GOLD analysis project Ga0335072, IMG submission 206725) | Soil microbial communities from Loxahatchee National Wildlife Refuge, Florida, United States - Lox_Sample_2.1 | ecosystem: Environmental > Terrestrial > Soil > Wetlands | place: USA... | reverse complement strand
GTTTTCAATTCGCCGCTCGCCGAAGCCGCGATCGTCGGCCGCGCCATCGGCATGGCCGCCCGCGGCTTGAAGCCCGTCCCCGAAATTCAATTCTTCGACTACATCTGGCCCGCCATGATGCAGATTCGCGACGAGCTTTCCGTCATGCGCTGGCGCTCCGCCGGACACTTCAAATCTCCGGTTGTGATTCGCGTGGCCATCGGCGGCTACCTCACTGGCGGCGCCATTTATCACAGCCAGTGCGGCGAGGTCACCTTCACGCACATTCCCGGCCTGCGCGTCGTCATGCCTTCTACCGCTCTCGACGTCTGCGGACTTCTGCGCACCGCGATTCGCTCCGACGATCCCGTACTCTTCCTCGAGCACAAGCATCTCTATCGTCAGCCCTACAATCGCGCCGTCTATCCCGGCGCCGATTTCACGATTCCCTTCGGCAAGGCCCGCACCGTCAAGGAAGGCAACGACGTCAGCATCATCACCTACGGCGCCGTCGTCCGCCGCGCCGAAGTCGCCGCCGCCGAACTCGGCCGCGACGGCGTCTCCGTCGAAGTCATTGACCTGCGCACCCTCAGCCCCTACGACTGGGAAGCCATCGCCGCCACCGTCGGCAAGACCAATCGCGTCCTCGTCGCTTACGAGGACACTCGCTCCTGGGGCTACGGCGCCGAAATCGCCGCGCGTATTTCCGACGAGCTCTTCGACCAGCTCGCCGCACCCGTTCGCCGCGTCGCCGCTACCGACACGTTCTGCGCCTATCAGCCGAAGCTCGAAGACGTAATTCTCCCCCAGACCGAGGACATTGTCCGGGCGGTCCGCGGCCTTTTGGAGTATTAGCGCCGCGCCTCGGCCGAAACATTTTTCGCGGCGTTTGCGTAATTAAAGTTAAGTGGGGCGTTGCTGCAACGACGAAGTGAATGGAAGGTAGTTGGAAATGGGGGCATCCGGAAAACATCCCGGAAGCCCCGGACGGAGGTCGCCCAATGACTTGCCCGAATTGCCGTCGCGACATCGCCGATTATTCAAACTTTTGCTACTTCTGCGGAACCCGCCAGGCCCGCGCCGCGCAGAATATGCCGCCCGCTCGCCGCTTGCTCCGCTCTTCCACCGATTCTAAAATCGCCGGCGTCTGCGGCGGCCTTGCCGAATATCTCGATCTCGATTCCACGCTCGTCCGCCTGATCTGGATTTTGCTCGTGATTTTCCCGGTGCCGCTGGTTCCCGCGGTCATCGCCTACATTGTCGCCTGGATCGTGATTCCGCTTGCGCCGCTGCCCGAGCATAACGCGACGCCGGCGGTTTCGCAGAATCCGCCGTCGGCGCAGGCCGTGTAGCCGCGCGCCGGCGCGGAGCCGTTCGCGTGGCCCCCGCGCGGCTGGACTGCAAATCTTGATTTGGCGCTGAATTTTGCGCGCGAAGACGGATCGCGCTCTAGTCGCGGTCCTTGGCTCTCGGTCGCCGCGCGCCCTGGCCGCCTTCGCGGAAAATCAGCGCGTCCACCGAAGCGATCCCCGCGCCGAAACACGCCAGCATGAACGAGCCCGCGAGAAGCGCCAGCGGAAATTCGTAATTGTGCACCTGCGTGATCGGCCCCTGTGGCAGGTGCACGCGCCAGATCGCCACGCTCATCTCGATCACCAGCAAAAGCGCCGCAATCCGCGTGAAGAGCCCCAGGATCAGCATCAGCCCGCCGAAAAATTCAAACACGCCCGCGATGTAAACGAAGTAAGACGGAAATCCCATGTGCACGAACCCGGCCATCGCTCCTTGCGTATTCGTAAAGAGCTTCGGATAGCCATGAGTCGCGAATATGATTCCCACCGCAAACCGCAGCACCAGCTGCGCAAGCGGCTGGAGCCTGTCGAGTGCCTGCATTCGTTCTTCCTCCCAAGGTCGTTGGATGAATCGCCGAGGCTTTGGATTGTAGCAGAGACTCCCGGCACGGTCCGCCGCGCAGCCCTTTCGACCGTTTGAGCACACCCGCCCAACGAAGTCTCGCCGGCGCCTCTTATGCGCCGCGCCCGATGGTGTAAAATTCCAGCGGCTACACAATCGCTCCGCCATGACCCAGCTCGACGCGCCCGAAGAAAATCCGAACGCCGCACAGCCGGAGGCTCTCCCGGAGCCGCAGCCCATTCGCGCCGCTGCCGCCGCGCGGAAAATCCTGATCGGCTTCGCGCTGGTCGTCGTCTTTGGCGGCGGCTATTTTTTGTGGCGCCACCACTCGAAGACTCCGCTCGAAATCGGCTACGCCGGCAACCGCCGCGTGACCGTCTGGAGCACGACGGCGCAGGTGCGCCAGCCGGTGGCCTACGTCAACTACGGCGCGCCGCTCGACGTGATGCAACGCGCCGACGACGATCTGGAAGTTCGCACCACGGGCGGCGTAATCGGCTGGGTGAACCAGCGCGACGTCCTCTCCGCCGACCTGTGGCTCAAGGCCAGGGATCTTCTCGAGGACGTCGCGAAAATGCCGGTCGAGGCCACGGGCCAGACGCGCGTGATTGCAAACCTCCACATTCTTCCCGGCCGCGACGCCGCGCGCGTGCGCCAGCTCGACAAAGACATTCCCGTGGATTTGTACCTCCGCAAAGCCGTAGACGTTCCTGCGGCGGCATCGAGCTCCGGCGAGAACGACGATTCCGCGGGCGAGCCTGCCGAGGCGAAAAAGGAAGACTGGTGGCTCGTGCGCGCGCATACGGCAGCCGACGACGCGGTCGCCGGATGGGTCCTCGGGCGTTTTCTCGATTTGAAAGTCCCCGAGCCGCTTCCCGATTATGCGAGCTCCGCCGGCGTGCACATCATCAGCTGGGCCGTGCTCAACTCTGTTCGCGATCCGGCTGGCGCGACGCATCCGCAGTACCTCGTACTGGCGACGAAAGGCCCGGAAGGCCAGGCGTGCGACTTCACCATGCTTCGCGCCTACACGTGGGGCATGAAAAGCCAGCGCTATGAGACGGCGTTCGTTGAAGACAATCTGTGCGGCTCGCTTCCGCTTCACATTACGCCCGGAACGCAGCCGGGTGGAGATGCGACTTTCTCGTTTCTGGATACGAGCGGCGGCAACGCGGATGCCCGCACGTACCACATGCACCAGACCATCATTCGCCGGGAGCGCAAAGAAGGGGAAGCCACTCCGCGCGGCAAGCGGGCCCGATGAGCGGGGAGTCACGCTCGACCCCTCGTCCACCTGGCAACAGCATCCCGAAAACTCGTCTGCACGCGGCAAACTCGCAAACGAAATTCAGCTTTGCCTTTCAGTCGCTGCTCCTGACAGTCCTTGCATTCGCGGGTTGTTCGGGTAAAGAGACGCCCGCGCAGGTGCAGGCCGCGCCTGCTCCCGCGCTCTCCTACATCGGTGCGTGGGGGGTGAAGGGCAGCGATCCAGGGCAGCTGGACAAGCCGGCCAGTGTCGCCTCCGACGGCGTCGGGAACGTTTTCATTGCGGATCGGGGCAGCGAATTCATAGACAAATTCGATTGGAGCGGGACGCCGCTGCTTTCCTTCCAGCAGATTGGGCTGAATCACCCACTTTGGATAACGGTGGATAGCGGCGCGGCGATTTACGTGAGCGACCCGGCGCGCGCGAGCGTCTTCGTGTTTCTGCCGGACGGCGACCGCTATCGCGAGCTGCGCGTGCGTGCCCGGCCCAGCGCGGATAACCTGCTGAGCGTGGCGGTGAGCGACGACGGCACGGTTTACGTACTCGATGGAAGTACGGCGAAAGTGACGCAATTCGATTCGCGCTTGCGATTCGCGCGCACTTGGACCGTCCCGGGGGTACCCGAAGGCACGGAGGTGAACGCAGGTCCGATCGTCGCGGCCAGCGACGGCTCGCTCTACGTCGGCGACGCGGCGACCGGCTTGATCCGGCATCTGACGCACGAAGGCGAAGCACAAGGCGAGATTGGTCCTCCGCCGAACGGAGGAAGGTTGGGCGACCGCTTCGCCGTCTCCACCAACGCGATTTTCGCGATGGATGCCGACGGCCGAACCGTGCACATGTTCGGGCTGGACGGGTCGCTGAAACTCAGCGCGGACCTGGCGCCGCAACTCGGCCAGGGCGCTCGGAAACCGCCGGCGCTGGCGGCAAGCCCGCGGCAGGAATTGCTGGTGCTGGACGATTCGGCGGCGCGCGTGCTTCGCTATCGCATTCAATACTGAAGAAAACTATTTCGGCGGCACCTTAAATTCGGCCCGAATGAAATCCTTGATTCCTTCTTCGCCGGTCAACCTCAGGCACACCAGATTGCCCTCCCGCTCCAGGTCAATGTGAAAATCGAAAAATGGACAGCACTTGCTTTCGTCTTCCACCCAAGCGGCGAGTTCGTTGACCGTGACTGACGCAGGGTCAAACCGGAATTCGTACCCGCTTGCGGTTTCCACGATGCCTGTTGTTTTGAAAATGAGCTTGGTTGTCTCGATCCGGTGGGCGGAGCGGTCCTTCGGATCGAGAGTGTTCACATTACAGTAGAACCCGGTGTGGTTCGCGGCGGAGACGCTTTCTTTGGCTCTGTTTTGGGATTTTTGTCGCACGTGCATCCAGCCCATGGCGGCCACGGCGATCGCTGCGAGTAAGACAACCAGGCCCATTCCCCTGAGAAAATCGTTCGATAAAATTCTGTCCATAGAGCTCCTTTCGCAGGCTTGTCGACTTCCGAAGGCGATGGTAAAACTTAAAGCTGGCTTTAAGTCAAGGGCCGCCCGAGGAGAATCGATGAAGATCGGCGAAGCCGCAAGAAGCGCCGGGGTGAATGCATCGGCGCTGCGATATTACGAACAGGAGGGCCTGATCGCAGCCAGGCAACGAGTCGGGGGGCAGCGCCGGTATTCGGACGATGCCGTCCATCGAGTGCGGCTCATCCGGTTTTCCGGCAGTATGGGCTTTTCGCTTCCCGAGATTAGGATGTTTCTTTCCGGCTTGGATAACAAAACGCCCGTAGGCCCGCGGTGGAGAAAGCTCGCAAAAGGAAAGATTGAAGAGATGGCGGCGGCGATCGAGCGCTGCCGGCAGCTGAAGAAGCTTCTCGAGCATTTGCTTCATTGTCGGTGCGCGTCTTTGCCGGATTGCGTCGAACGCTTGCAGCTGAACCCTGTGATCCGTGCGCAAGCAACACCCTTCACAAAAGGGCTGAGAGGCGCGAGCGCCGGGCGTAAACGCAAGCAGGTACGCATCGCAGGAAGACGCGCGGATTGAATGTGGTATTTTTCGTATTGAATCGAAGAATGCGCAGTGCCGGGAGCCGCTCATGCCGCTTGTTTTGAACGAAGCCGAGGTAAAAAGCATTCTGACGATGCCGATGGCGCTCGACGCGCTCGATGCTTCCTTCCAGAGGCTTGCGGACGGAACCGCGATTTTGCATCCACGACGCCGGCTGCACGTCCCGAAGCGAAGCTACCTGCACTACATGGCGGCGGCGGATGGCGCAAGCGGCTATCTGGGGATGAAGGTGTACACGAGCTCGAAGGGCGGGCTGAGGTTTGTGGTGCTGCTCTTCCAGGCGGATTCGGGCGACTTGCTGGCGTTGATCGAGGCGGACTATCTGGGCCAGGTTCGGACGGGCGCCGCAAGCGGGATTGCCACGCGGCTGCTGGCTCGCGCGGATGCAAAGACGGTGGGAATGGCGGGCACGGGATTGCAGGCGCGGACGCAGCTCGAAGCGATCGCATACGTGCGCAAGATCGAAAGCGTGCGGGCGTACAGCCGGAAGGAGGAACATCGGGAAGATTTCGCGCGCACGATGAGCGCGCAATTGGGAATACGCGTGACGCCCGTCGCAACGGCGGAAGAAGCGATTCGCGGCACGGACATCGTTGTGGCGGCGACCACGGCAAGCCAGCCGGTCATCGAGGGAAAGTGGCTCGCGCCGGGAGTTCACATCAATGCCATCGGCGCAAATTTTGCAGAGAAGACGGAACTCGACGCCGCGGCCGTACTGCGCGCGGACCGGATTGTGGCGGACTCCATCGAACAATCGCGCGAGGAAGCCGGCGATTTAATTCAGGCGTTTGGCGGCGATGAATCGAGGTGGGACGAAGTCGAAGAGCTGGCGAACATCGTGGCCGGGAAAGCGCCGGGACGCACGAGCGGCACGCAGGTGACGCTCTTCAAATCGAACGGAATTGCGACGGAAGACATTTCTGTGGCCGGAAGAATTTTCGAGATCGCGAAAGAGAAGGGAATCGGGCGCTGGGTGGGGATGTGGGGAGACTCCGGCCGGGAAGCCGAGGCGAGAGGATTGTAGCCGCGGCGGCCGGCTAGTCGCCGAAGGTTTCGTGACGCAGCTTTTTCAAGAGCGCGTCGTGGAGCCTGCGTCGCGTGTCATCGGGAAGGGGAGCCGGCTCGGAATTGCAGAAGATCTGCACGGTTTTCCGAGTGGTGTCCACGATCAACCGGCACTTCTTGCACTTGCCGAGGTGTTGCTCGATTTCGGCGCGAAGCGACGGTTCCAACTCCTCATCAAAATAGTGTTCCAATTCAGCGACGATTCCCTTGCAGTTCACGGATGGTCACTCCGCAGAAAAAATCGGTTCAGTTTCTGGCGCAACTTCAGGCGCGCCCTGAGCAGCCGCGATTTCACGGCCGGAATCGACAGCCCCAAGACTTCCGCGGTTTCCTCCGTCGATAATTCTTCGATGTCACGGAGCTGGAAAACGATTCGGAAAGATGGGTCCAAATCCTGGATCGCGTTGTTCAGGATCGTGCCCATTTCGTTTTGTTTGTACTGCTCTTCGGGGGAGGGGCCCCAGTCCTCAATTTCGCGGGGGAGCAACTCTTCGCCCGTGTCGATCTCTTCGTCGAGCGAAACCTGATTGGGGCGGCGCTTGCGGAGCTTCATGAGCGACTGGTTCACCGCGATGCGGACCAGCCACGTGTAGAAGCGGGAATTGCCCTCGAATTCGGCCAGGTGCTCGAAGGCCTTCAGGAAGGCCTCCTGCATGGCATCCTCAGCGTCTTCTTTGTTCTGGGTGATGTTCTGCGCCAGCCGGAAGATTTTGCGCTCGTAACGCGTCACGAGCGTGTCAAAAGCGTTCAAATCGCCGGCCTTGGCGGCGGCGACGAGCGCGGGCTCGTCTTCCTTCACAACCTGGGAAGGAAGCGAGTGCAATTTCATGGGTTCAATGTTCTGTGAGCTCATAAAGGGTATGAGTAAGTTTTAAGTGTAGCAGATTTGAAGCGCGGGAAGGCCGTGATTGGAAAACCGAGCGGGCGGCAGGAATTTTGCGATTTTAATACCTTATGGGTCAATAGTTTGCGGCAGCGAAACGCTCGTTCTGCGCAAAGCGCGGTTTCCAGAGCCGCAAGAGGGCCTGGCAAATCCGCCTTGCCGCAGGGGCCGAAGCGGCCCGATAATTTTTTTGGAGGCGGGGGCCTCCCTTCATCACGGCTGGGGGCACGGGATGGCGGCGACGCCTGCTTTGGACGGGAAGGAATTGGTTCACTACCGCACCGATGGCGGGCTGGCCATTCTGGAGCTGGACGACCCTCCTGCGAATACTTACAGCTATGAAATGATGCAGCAGCTGGACGCAGGGATTCTGCGTGCGCGCATGGACGACACGGTGAATGTGATCGTCGTCACAGGTGCGGGAGAGAAGTTCTTCTCGGCGGGGGCGAGCATTCCAGCCCTGACGAAGGCGACGCCGGCTTACAAGTACTACTTCTGCCTGCACGCGAATGAAACCCTCTGCCGGCTGGAGCAGACGCCGAAGCTGGTCATCGCGGCCTTGAATGGTCACACGGTCGGCGGCGGCTTGGAGGTTGCGCTGGCGTGCGACATCCGCATCGCGAAGCGCGAAGGCGGGAAGATTGGGCTGCCGGAAGTAAACCTCGGCGTGCTGCCGGGGACGGGCGGGACGCAGCGCCTTGCGAGAGTGGTGGGCAAGGCGCGGGCCATCGAGCTGATGGTGACCGGGCGGACGTTTGGATTTGAGGAGGCGGAGCGGCTTGGGTTGGTGCAGGGGATTTTCGAGAAAGAGAATTTTTGGGAAGACGTGGTGAAGTATGCGAAGCAGTTTTGCGCGCCGAACAAAGCCGCGGCGGCGGTAGGGCGCATCAAGCGCGCGGTAGTGAGCGGCAGCGAGATGGGATTTGGCGAGGCGCTGGGGCTCGAGAGGGAATTGCAACAGTTACTGTTCGAAGGCGAAGACGCGCGGGAAGGCCTGCAGGCGTACGTCGAAAAGCGCGCGCCGCAATTCAAAGGGAAATAGAGATGCGAACTCTGCCCGATTATCTGCGGAAAGGAATGAAGCTGATTCTGGTGGGTGCGAATCCGGGGGAGAGGTCTGCGCGCGTAGGGCATTACTATGCGGGGCGGGGAAACCAGTTCTGGCCGGTGATGTACGAATCGGGCGTAATCCCCGAGCCGCTGGGCTATGAGGACGACCGGCGGCTGATGGAATTTGGGGTCGGCGTGACGGACCTGGTGAAGCGGCCGACGCGGGGAATCGAGGAGATCGAACGGCAGGAGTTCGCCGAAGGGCGAGTGCTGCTGGCGCAGAAGCTGGAAGATTTGCGGCCGCGCGTCGTGGCGTTCAACGGCAAGATGGTCTACGAGAAATTCGCGGGGCGGCCTTGCAAGCTCGGCCTGCAAAAGGAGAAACTGTACGGCGCGCACGTGTTCGTGCTGCCGTCCACGAGCGGGCAGAATGCGGGCACGGAACGCGCGGTGAAGACGAGATATTTCAAGAAACTCGCCGCGCTTCTGAAGAGTCTGAAGGAGTGAGGAGGGCCTCAATGGCAGGAGCCACGCAGACCACCACTTCCACCACGCCGCTGATTCAAGAAGAAAGATCCAACGCCGTCGCAATCATCCGATTGAATCGCCCCGACAAGTTAAACGCTCTGAACCAAGAAATGGCACGGGGGCTTGTGCACGCGTTTTTGCGCGCGGCGGAGGACAAATCGGTCCGCGCGATCGTGATCACCGGCGCGGGCCGCGCGTTTTGCGCGGGCGGAGACCTGGGGCAGATTCGCGATGCGCGGGCTCGGAACGCCGGGAAGGAGCTCGAGGGGCTGCTGAATGCGGGCAAGGAAATCTGCCTGGCGATCGCTTCGACGCCGAAGCTGGTGCTGGCGGCGGTGAACGGTCCCGCGGCGGGGGCGGGAATGAGCCTGGCGCTGGCTTGCGATTTGCGAATTGCGGCGGAGAGCGCCACATTTGCGCAATCGTTCACGCAGGTGGGGCTGTATCCGGATTTCGGCTCGACGTATTTTCTGCCGCGGCTCCTGGGACTGGCGCGCGCTTCGGAGCTCTTTTACACTGCGGACACGCTTTCGGCGGCGGAGGCGAAGAGAATCGGCATCGTGTGCTGCGTGACGCCGGACGACAGGTTTCAAGAAGAAGCGCGGAAACGGGCGGAACAACTGGCGGCGGGCCCTCCGCTGGCCTATCGCGATATCAAGCACGCCATGATCGGCGAGAAGCGCAGCGAGCTGCAAGCGGCGCTCGACGAAGAGATTCGACTACAGATTCATTGCTTCCTTTCCGAAGATTGTTCGGAAGGCCTGACCGCGTTTTTCGAGAAGCGCAAACCGAATTTTCGCGGATTCTAGGCGAGTCTGCGGTCCCGGCGGTCGAGAAGGCATTCCCCCGGCATAACGTGGAAAAATCCCGGAGAGGAGCGGCGAGCGGGCTTGGCTACGCGCGAAAAAGACGAAGCGGTGGACCGCGGGTACACGCTCAGCGAGCTGATGGTGGCCGCGGCGGCGCGGGAAATTCGCGACGGCGAATGCGTGTTCGTAGGGATGAGACTGCCGATGCTGGCGTGGAGCGTCGCGCGGATGGTGCACGCACCCGGCTCGATCGCGCTCTTCGAAAACGGCGTCATTCGAGACACGCCCGCTGCCGAGCTGCTCTACACGATGGGCGATCCCCCGAATTTGACGCGCGCGCTGGAATGCGGCGGGATGGTCGACGTGATGGGACTCTTGCAGCAGGGGCGCGTGCACGTGGGATTTCTGGGCGCTGCGGAAGTGGACCGCTTTGGTAATTTGAACACCACGTGGGGACATCGCAACCGTGAAATGCAGCGGCTGCCGGGATCGGGCGGCGGCTGCGACATTGCATGCCTGGCACGCAGAACGGTGGTGATGCTCGCGCACGAACGGGGAAGACTCGTGGAGCGCGTGAGCCACGTGACCTCTCCCGGATACGGGAAGGGAACGGGATGGCGCCGGCAGATGGGATTGCCGCCGGCGACGGGGCCTTCGGCGATCATTACGACGCTCGGCGTGCTGCGATTCGGCAATGATTGCGAGGCGTATCTTTACTCCGTGCACCCGGGAGTGAGCGTCGAGGAAGTGATGGCCAATTCAGGATGGCCGCTGCGCGTGGCCGTGGACCTGGTGGAAACACTTCCGCCGTCGGATGAGGAGCTAGGCGCGATGCGCAAGCTCGATCCGAACCGCTTCTGGACACGCTGAAATGAAATTTCAGGCGATCCGGTGCGAAACGGACGGCCGGGCGGCGAAAATCGTGCTGGACCGGCAGCCGCTGAATATTCTCGACGTGCCGATGATGGAGGAGATTTCAGCGGCACTTGACGCGCTGCCCGCGGAAGTGGAATTTCTGACGTTTTCCGGCGCGGGCGAGCGAGGATTTTCCGCCGGTGCGGATGTCCGGGATCACGCGCCGGATCGCGCCGCGGCGATGTTGAAAGCGTTTCACGGGGTGATTCGCAGGATTGTCGCAGGGCGCTGGATTGCGGTCGCGGCTGTGCACGGAATCTGCCTGGGAGGCGGATGCGAACTCGCGACAATCTGCGATTTCGTGGTTGCAGAGGAAAGCGCGAC
>Ga0335072_10015566_pt1 | contig 10793 bp, 11 predicted proteins | sample Lox_Sample_21_FD_206725 | JGI IMG/M metagenome (GOLD analysis project Ga0335072, IMG submission 206725) | Soil microbial communities from Loxahatchee National Wildlife Refuge, Florida, United States - Lox_Sample_2.1 | ecosystem: Environmental > Terrestrial > Soil > Wetlands | place: USA... | reverse complement strand
CGTTCGGCACCTCCACCAACAACTCGCTGGGATCGATCTGGTCGCCGAGCGCGGCCCTCAACATGACGCGCCTCGACATCGCGGTGGGAACGGCGCCGGCCGGATGCAGCACCTGGCCGGTGATCGGAATTTACGACAGCACGGCGGCGGCGTGGCTGAAAACCGTAACCCTGGCTTCCGGAACCTACAGTTACCGCAACGCGGTGACGGGGGTATCCATCGCAGCGGGTCATAACCTGTCGATGGGCGTCCAGACCGCGGGGGTGGGATGCACAACCAGTCCGGGCTCGGCCCAGCTGACCATGGAATACACCATGAATCAGTGAACGCGGCCCATCATGAATTTCGTGTTCGGGGAAGGCACGCGGGAGGACCTTGTCCGTTTGGGGGAGGAGCTGGACAAGGGTGGTACGACAGCTCTGCAGCTGACGGAGAAGATCCTCAACATCAGAAACCGGCTGGGCCAGCGCGTTGGCCTGGCCGCCAACACGGCGCAGCGTCAGTATGAGGAGAACGCGCGCCAGAGAAATATCGTGCTGAAGGCACGGCAGATGGGGATCACGACATGGATTGCAGGAAGGTTCTTTCTGCGCACCATCCTGCATCCGGGAACGATCACCCTACAGGCCGCGCACAACCAGGAAGCAGCGGAACAGATTTTCCGCATCGTGCACCGCTTCTTCGATCATCTGCCGGAGCCGCTGCGCGGGGGGGCTCTGAAGAGCGCGAGGAGGAGCGCGCGACGGATCGCATTTCCGGATCTGGACAGCGAGTATCTGGTGGAGACGGCGGGCGACCGCAACGCGGGGCGGGGGATGACGATCACGAACCTGCACTGCACGGAGCTGGCGCGCTGGCCAGGGGACGCGGCGGAGATCCTGTACGGGCTGATGGCGACGCTGTCGCCGGCCGGCGAGCTGGCGATGGAGTCGACGCCGAACGGCGCCTGCGGTTGTTTCTGGAAGGAGTGGCAGGAGGCGGACAAAACCGGGACGGTCCGTCATTTTTTTCCATGGTGGCTGGAAGACGCCTATGTGGGGGCCCCGGTGGAGGAGGAATCGATGACGGACGAGGAGCGGCAGCTGAAGGCGAAGTACGGTTTGTCCGCGGAACGGATCGGGTACCGGCGGCAGATGCAACGCAACTTTCGCGGTCTTGCGAAGCAGGAATATGCCGAGGATGCAAACGAGTGCTTCCTGGCCAGCGGGGAGTGCGTCTTCGATCTGGAGTCGATCGGAAGGCGCCTGGCCGAGGTGAACCCTCCGGCCGAGACGCGGCGGAACGGCGATCTGCGGGTGTGGATGCGGCCGGAAAAGGGCCGGCAATATATCGTTGCGGTGGACCCGGCGGGAGGGGGATCGGAGGGAGACTACACGGCCATGGAGGTGATCGACCTGGAGACGGGGCTGCAGTGCGCCGAGCTGGAGGAGCATCTGACGGTTCTGGAAACCGCGGGCGCCGCCGCCGAACTGGCGCGGGAATACAACTCGGCCTTGCTGGTGGTGGAGAGCAATAACCACGGGTCCGGCGTGCTGGCGCATCTGCAGGGGTTCCACCGCTACGCTCCGCTGTACCGGAGCGGCGGTAAGGATGGATTCCTCACGTCGGTGCTGACGCGGCCAGAGATGATCGCGCGTCTCGATGCGGTTCTGGTGGAGACCCCCGGGGCGGTGAAGAGCGAACGGCTGCTGTTGCAGTGCCGAAGCTTTGTGCGCCATGCAAACGGGCACAGCGGCGCCAGCTCCGGCGAACACGACGACTGCGTGATGGCGATGGCCATCGCGCTGGCGGTTCGCGAAGAACGGCTGGCGGGACGGAAAGTGCATTAGCATGGGGAATCCGGAGGAGCGGTGACCGTCCTGGCGATTCAGCAGATTCGTAAGATGCGGGGCGGCGCGCAGAGCCACCTGATGCTGGGCGCGGACGGGAATGCCTGGGTGGTGAAATTCCAGAACAACCCGCAGCATTTGCGCGTGCTGCCGAACGAGATGCTGGCGACGCGGCTGGGTGCGCTGATGGGGCTGACGGTGCCGCGCTGCGAGGTGGTGGAGGTGACGCCCTGGCTGATCGAGCAGACCGGCGAGCTGGAGATGGATCTGGGCCAGCGCCGGGAGCGCTGCCGGGCCGGCCTGCAGTTCGGGTCGCAGATGGTGGGAGGGCTGATGCCCGGGCATACGGCGGATTATCTGCCGGAGGAGCAGCTGCTGGAGGTGAAGAACCTGCGCGAGTTTGCGGGGATCCTGGTGCTGGATAAGTGGACGTGCAATGCCAACGGGCGGCAGGCGCTGTTTTATCGCAGGGGGCGGGAGAAGCGGTACAGCGCCACGTTCATCGATCAGGGCTTCTGCTTCAACGCGGCGGAATGGCGATTCGAAGATGCGCCGTTGCGGGGAACGTACGTGCGCAACGCGGTGTACCGGGAGGTCACCGGATGGGAGAGCTTCGAGCCCTGGCTGTCGGCCATGGAGCAGATGGAGGCGCAGCGCATCTGGGAGCTGGTGGAGGGCCTGCCGCCGGAGTGGTACGCGGGGAAGGTGGCCGACGTGGAGGCACTGGTGGAGAAACTGATCGCGCGGCGGTCGCGGGTGCGGGAGCTGATCACGGAGTTTCGGGAATCGTCGCGCGCGCCGTTTCCAAACTGGAATCGCAGCGCGGGGAAGACGGAGACGAGGCAGTTTGCGGCGCCGGAATGGGGCGATAACGTTGGAGGGGGAGTGGCTCCGGGAAGGGTGATGTGAACGAGCGGGTGCCGTGCGAGTTCTCGCTGGTCCGGTATGTGCCGGATCCGGTGAAGAACGAATTCGTGAACATCGGCGTGATGCTGCGGGACGCGGCACGGCCGGAGGTGGCGGCGGTTCGCTTCACGCGGGACTGGGCGCGGGTGCGGTGCGTCGATCCGGATGCGGACATCGCGATGCTGGAGGCGATGGAAGACGAGATGCGGCGCCGGCTGCTGGAGGCGAACACGGACGCGGTGCCGCTGCTGAAGACGATCGACGATTCGTTCTCGCATCAGATTCAGATGACCGCGTCGAAAGCCTGCCTGGCGGAGAACCTGACGGCGGAGATGGAGGAGCTGATGCGGCTGTATGTGGAGCCGCGCCGGCAAAAGGCCCGCCAGGCGGTGAGCGGGCGTCAGGCCATCGCCCGCAGCATGCGCATGCACTTTGAGCATGCGCGGGTGTGGGAGCTGATGCGCAAGCGGATTGCGGCGTCGGCGTACACGCAGCCGGGCGATCCGCTGAAGATCGACTGCGGCTACCGGCCGAACGGCACGGTGCGGATGTTTCATGCCGTATCGCTGACCGGCGACGTGGAACTGGCCAAGGTGCTGGCCTTCAGCGCGCCGGCGCTGCGGGCGGGCGTGGCGCGTGTCGAGGGAGCGGAGCTGGAACTGACCGCCATTATCGAACCGCTGCGCAATGGCCACGGCGAGGTGACCGGCAGCGAGGACGATGTGGAGCAGTACCGCTTCGGCGTCGGGACGATGGAGGCGGCGCAGATCCGGGTGCTGACGGTGAACGACCTGGAGCGCGTGGCGGAAACGGCGCAGCGGGAGTTGCGGGTGTAGGGGGAGTTGTTAGTTGTTAGTTATTAGTTGTCAGTTGTTAGTTGTCAGACGGCGCGGGACAACAGGGTTTTCGAGAGGTACGAGCAAGGCATGGCCAGACGCCATGCCTTTTCGTTTTGGAGCAAAGCAGTCGGCAAACGCCGGGGAGGAGCAAGGACGACGTGAAAATCAGAGAGCAATGGAAGCACGCGCTGGCGCTGCTGGGAGCCGGCCGCAGGGAGGCCGGACAAAAAGAGGAAATGGCGCAGCGGAAGACGGTGGCATTGCCGTCGGTGCTCGCGCCGTATTCGTTCCCGGCGAAGGCGCTGCCCAAGCCGACGCCGGCCAATCTGCGGAAATTCGCGGAGACGCCGGTGGTGCGGCGCGCCATCAACCTCATCAAGGACCGGGTGGCGGCGATGGACTGGCAGGTGCGCCTGAAGCGCGATGGGGACGCGAGCGGGATGGGCGATGCGGGAGAGCGGGCTCGCATCCTGCGGCGGTCGCTGGAGTTTCCCAATCCTTCGGACTCATTTCGCACCCTGATCGAGCAGGCGATTGAAGACGCGCTGGTGGGCGGCTTCGGGGCGATCGAGATGGAGCTGACGGGCAACGCGGAGCAGCCCTTCGAGCTCTGGCCAGTGGACGGCGCGACGATCCGCATCGATCCGAAGTGGGATGGCCGTCCGGAATCGATTCGGTTCGCGCAGGCGACAGGGCTGACGGGAACGGATTCCGTGATACCGCTCGCGGACAACCAGCTGATCTACGTGCGCATGAATCCGCGCAGCTACACGCCGTTCGGCCTGGGGCCGCTGGAGGTGGCGTTCGAGACGGTGAACTCGTTCCTGAGCGCGCATCGCTTCGCCGGCAAACTGGCCAGCAACGCGGTGGTGCAGTACGCGCTGTGGCTGAACGAGACGACGCCGGCGCAGCACGAGCGGCTGATCCGCTGGTGGCAGGACGAGATCGAGGGGACGGGGCGCGTGCCGCTGCTGAGCACCGAGCAGAAACCCGAGGTGCTGCGTTTTGCCGCGGGCACCGACGCCGATCTGCGGCTCTCCTGGCAGGAGTTTCTGATCCGGATGATCGCGAATGCGTTCTCGCTGCCGCCGGTACTGCTCGGCCTCGAGCAGGACGTGAACCGGTCGACAGCGGCAGAGCTGCTGGACGAGGCCTTTCACAGCGCGATCGTACCCCTGGCGCGGCTGGTGGCGGAGCACCTGACGCGCGACCTGTTCGCAAAGCGGCTGGGGTGGACGGAGTTCGAATTCGTCTTCAACGATCTGGACGCGACGGACGAGATGCAGGAAGTGCAGATGCAGACGGCGCTGCTGGCGGCCGGCGTTCTGACCATCAACGAGGTTCGCGCCATGCGCGGGCTCGGGCCGCTTCCGGGCGCGGAGGCTGCCGCGGCGCAGGAAAAGGAGGAACACGTCACAACAACGGTTACACATCAGGAAATCGGGAGATGACGGGAGAAACCATGAGACTGGAAGCCATGGCAGTGAACCTGCCGGAGGTGGCGGCGCATCCCAACCGCGCCCCTTTTACGGGAGTGCTGACGCTGGTGGATGAGCCGAGCACCAGGCCGCCGTCGGGGGCGCGCGGGCATCGCGTGATCTTCACGCGGAAGGCGGCGCTGGCCGCGCTGCCCTCGCTGCTGGGGATGGCCGTCGACTACGCGCCGTCCTGGGATGGGCACGATGCACGGCGCAAGTGCGGCATCATCACCGCGGCCGACGTGGGGGGATCGCGTCTTCACGTGGCCGGCTACCTTTTCGCGAAGGACTTTCCCGAGGTGGAGCGGCAGATGCGGCAGTGTCCGCCGGGGGCCATGGGCATGTCCTGGGAGCTGGCGGACGCCCACGTGGAGGACATGCGGGCGGAGATCTGGACGCTGACCCGCGCGACCTTTACGGGTGCGGCGATTCTGCTGCGCGAGAAGGCGGCGTATCGCAACACCTCGTTCGAGCTGGCGGCCTCGCGCTGCCGCTCGATTCTCCCCCGCACCGCGGCGCAGGACGGCGCCGATGCGGGGGCAACACGACGTTTTCGGGAGGCAGGATCGACGGCCTTGCGGGGACGAACCACCAGAAAGGAAGAAACATGGAATCACAGACAGGCGAAAGCATGGCCGCGCTGAGCGAAGGCATGGAGCGGATGGAAGCGCGACTGGAGGCCGCGGCGGCGCTGTTCGAGCGTGCGGCCGCGCTGATCGAGCAGCAGGAAAGCGAGCGGACCGGCGAGGTGCGGAAGATCGTCGCCGCGATCGACAGCGGCCGGGAGGCGGAACTGGAGAAGAAGCTGGAAGCCGCCGAGCGGCAGATCGCCGAGCTGCGCGCGCAGATCGAGGCGAAGTCCGAGACGCCTGCGCAATCGGCGCGCCGGACGGTTCCGGCCGCGACGGCGCAGTTCCTGGCCAAGCAGGGCATCAGCACGCTGGAGGCGGTGGAGGCGGGCGCGCTGGATGCGGCGCTGAACGGGCTGAGTCTCGAACAGCGGATCGCGGTGAAGGCGCAGCTGCTGCGCGCCGGGGTGGTGAGCTAACCAGCTGCACGCTCCGCACGAACGTGAGGCCGGCGCGAGCGCCGGCTTTTTTCTTGCCAACGGAAATTCTCAACGAAAGGTAGCTATGACAGCCAATTTTCTCGACATTCACGCCGCAGCGGACTACATCGGGCCCGGCGCGATCGAAGTTCCTCTTTACCAGACCGAGATTCTGGACATCGTGCGCCGGCGCAACCTCTTCGGCCAGCGGATCAAGCAGGTCCCGGCCACCGGTCACCCGTCGCGGTACTTCGAGCAGACGGCGATCCCGAATCCATCGACTGCCGGTTTTGTCGACCCCCGGAACATCGTCGCGCCCGTGGTGACGCCCACGCGTGTGGAACGCAGCGTGCCGCTGAAGGCCATCGTCGCGCAGCTGAACTACAACCTGTTCGACATGGAACTGGGCGCGCAGCAGAAGCAGTTCGCCTACCTGCAGGCCAAGGACCTGGTGGACACGATCGAAGGCGTGATGCTCACGCATGACGTCGCGTTGTGGAACGGCAACGACACGTCGCTGAGCACGCCGACCACCATGCAGTACTTCGGCGCGGCGGGGCAGATCGCCGCGGGCGGCAACACGACCACCATCGCGACGACGGCCAGCATCACCGACGGGCTGAAGTCGACGGTGGCCCAGATGTGCGCCAACACCAGCTATGCGGTGCGGCCGACGGCCATCTATGCCAACCCGGTTCTCCTCGATCTGATCGATCGCGAGATGAAGACCGAGTTCAACGTCGTGCTCAACACGAAGGAGATCGCCGCCGGATTCACGGTGAAGATGCTGACCACCCAGGCGGGCGAACTGCCGCTGATTCCGGAGTGGTCGCTGGCCTACACGGGGACGCCAGGCACGGGCAATGCGGTGCTGCCGGCGTACATCGTCACCGAGGATCTCATCGAGTACCACTGGCTGAGCGATCCCAATCCGCGCGTCTTCCAGCTGGGAACGCCGGGCTCGCTGGCTTCGCAGCATGTGGTCGTGAAGTTCGGCGCTCCGGTCGTGAAGGGCGCGAACTACGCGCACTACCAGGTGCTGGTCGACCGGTAATCCGATCTACCCGCTCCGCAGAACAGCGGCGGAGCTTTGGACGAGAAGGGCCGACGTTTCCTCTGCGAGCGAAACCCAGCGCTCGCCGGGGGCCGGCCTTTCCCGCCTGTGCCCGGAGCCCTGTGCTCTGAGCCCTGTTTTCAACAAGGAGACTTCATGGCGTCCTATCTTCAGCCAACCGAATACCAGACGTACGGGCTGGCCTCCGATGTCACCGATGACTGGATCACCGCGGCATCGTCGCTGATCGACAGCCACTGCCGGCGCACCAGCCTCAATCCCACGCAGTACAACGAGCGGCTGCGCATCGTCGAAGGTTCGCAGACGGCGCGGCTGACCCATCTGCCTCTCGTCGCCGTGGCGCCGGCCACGCTGCCCTTCGTATCCATCCAGGCGCGTTATGCCAAACCGCGGCGCGGCCAGATCGGGTATCCGCTTCAGGAAGAAGTGCTGTGGGCGTTTTCTCTGCCAGGCGCGTGGACCACGGTCGATCCCACCACCGTCGACTTCGTTGCCGATACCGGCGAGCTGATTTTTCCGCTCAACATCCTCGGCCTGCCCTACAACGAGGTGCAGGTGACGTACACGGCGGGGCTCGCCACGCTGCCCAGCGCCGTGAAGTGCGCCTGCGCGCAGATCGTGAAAAACGCTCAGGCCACACCGGGCCTGAATGTCCGCTCCTCGAAAGTCGACACGCTGCAGCTGCAGTACTTCTCCGGGTCGCTGATCGATGCGACGGTCCAGTCGCTGCTCAAGCCCTGGGTCTCGGTAAGGATGGGCTGAGCCATGGCCGACCTGAGCATTCAAAATCCATCGGGCCTGGCCCAGCGGGTCGCAACCGCTTTGTTACGCGCCGGCGGCGGCGCCACGGCGTGTCTGCAGATGCCGCCCGTCCAGGGAGATTCGTCGAACGGCGGCCAGATCGGGCTGAACGCGCCGGGCTTTCTGTCGCTGGCGCTGGCGCCGGTCGTCTTTCGCAAGGCGCGCGTCGCGATGCAGGACAGCCAGCTGCCGAAGTACGAACTGCTGATCTCCGCCGATGCGGTTGCCGCGCAGGTGAGTCAGCTGCAGCTGGCCTCCGCCGAGGCGTTGTTCACCATGGCCAGCGGCGTCGTCGTCGCGGGCAAGCTGTTTCTCATCGAGGCCGTCTCGGCGTCGGAGAGCCAGGGACAGGCGTATTTGTATCGCCTGCTGCTCCAGGAAGCGAGCGGCGAATGGCCGGTGTAGCGACAGAGCTCAGAGCGCAGGGCTCAGAGCTGCGCATGCAGAGAGGATGTGAACCGGTTCCTCGTATGGAAGGCCGGTCTTCGGGGATTCCGTCCCTCCATCACAACATCGGGCCGCGTCCTGTTTCCGAGCTCCGAGCCCTGGGTCTCTGAGCTCTCCCTGAGGTGACTTATGCAAAACGCAAAAGATACGTTCTACATCACGCTGCGCAGCCGGCTGGCGACTCTCAATCCGAGCCGCACCATGAGCCTGCGAGCGGTGACGCGCCCCGGCATCCTGGTGAGCGAAGCCGAAGCGCCCATGGCGCAGCCGCTGCTCGATGCCTTCGCCCTGAGCTGGACGGGCCTGCAGGCCGACGTGCAGCTGCCCGCCATCCTGGCGCAAATGACCTGCGAGATCCACTACGCGACCGCGGGAACCGAGACCAACGCCGGGCTCGATCGCGGCCGCGCGCTGGAAGAGATGGACTACGAGGTGTTGCAGCTTCTGTATCCGTACTCGGCACAAAAGATGAACTACACACAGAACCCTGCGGTTGCGATGGAGACGATGGTGTTCTGGTCGGAGCCTGAGTTTGGCCCTCTCGTCACGCTGCGCGATCGCCTCAGCCGCGCTGTGAAGGTCACAGTCTTCGCCTTTCAGGAACAGGGGGAACAATGAGCACGCCTGCGACACTTTTGCCCGCCTTGCCGCCGACCGGAAGGTCGGTGCGCGCCTACTTCGCGCCGGTGGACCGCATTCATCGCGTGCCGACGCTCTTCGATCCCTCGGTCAATGGCCGGTTCGCCACCAGTGCGCCGCCGGCGCCCTGGATCGACCTGGGATGGATCGAAGATTTCACCCGCAAATCGACGAGCAAATTCGGGGAGCTGGTGACGGGCAGCCCGGGTACGACGCAGTTCCAGGTGCGCGAGACGGTCGATGCCACGGTTTCGCTGCGCTTCAAAGCGTGGAGCAAACTCTCCATGGCCCTGGCAGCCGGGTCGCAGCACATGAACCTGATCGTGCCGGCTGCCGGCGGGGCGCCCAACGGATCCGGGTGCAAGGGCGTTCCGGCAGTGAACCTGACGGCGGGCTCAACCGCGACTTTCCTGGCCATGGCGCCCTCCGACGCCGCCGGATTTGCCGCAGGTTCGCTGGTCAGCGTCGATGTGGACTATGTGGGACAGACGGGCTTCGTCGGCAGTGCAGTGTATGCCGCCTGTGTGAGCAGCGCCGGCGCGGTGAATAACGACCCGGACTACATCCGGCGCGTGTCCTTCAATGTCGCCCGCGTGGCATCGAGTTCATCGACCGGGCTGCAGCTTGCACAACCGCTGATCGCCGGTGTTCCCTCGGCGACCATGCGCGTGCAGCCCATCTCCGGTTTTGTGGATCGCGAGGGCGGCAGCTTCTTTCAGGAGTGGTCGGCGCTGTTTGTCGTGGACGGCCAGCAGGGCGAGCGCGTTCTGTATCACTATCCGCGGCTGCAGTCGATGGCCGGCCCTGCGGAGGCCTCAACGGCGCTGGCTCCGCCGCTGGAACGCATCGCGCTCAGCGCAATGTTTCGCGCCCTGCCCGTCACCGACGTGAACGATGGCGAGCAGGTCGTCTGCTTCCGAACGTTCCTGCCCAGCCCGGCGACGCTGATCTGACGAGGAGGCCCACGTGAAACTCACCATCGATAATTACGACGGCAACGGCCCGGTCGATTACACAAGCTCGATCGTGAAGGGTGAGCCGTTCCGCATCCTGCGCAGGCTCAACCAGCCTGTCACCTGCGAAGTCACACTGTTTCCGGCTGCGGGGCTGGCGAGCCCGGCGCGCAACGGCCGCATCGTCGTCCTGGACGACAGCGGCACAATGCTCTTTACCGGATACGTCGCCACCGAACCGGCCGCGGAACTGGCCGGCCAGGGAATCGAGGGCGCTGTCTACCGTCTGGCGGTGTCGGCCATCAGCGACGAGTTTCTGCTCGATCGCCAAAGCCTTCCGCAGCTGGCTCCCATCTGTGGAGCGTCCAGCGGACAGGCGTTGCAGGCCATGCTCGCGGTTCTGGATCTGCAAAGCATTACGGCTGCGCTGGCCCAGGCAAACCTCAGCGTGTCGGAATTCCAGACGAGCAACGGCAGCTCCTGGTCGGAAAATGCCGGAGAGCTGGCGGCGATGGTGCGCAGCGCTTACCTGCTGATGAATGGCACGCTGACGCTGACACCCGTGGGCAACGTGACGCATTCCCTCAGCGAGTCCCAGGGCACGCTGAACCTCAGCGGGCTTACGCTGTCGCGAGTTAAAGCTCTGGCCAACGATGTAACCATTTGCGGAGAGACCGAACCCAGCGCCTACGTCACCGAGTACTTTCAGGGAGACGGCACGACCGTCCTGTTCGACCTGACCGAGAAGCCATGGATGCCGGCGCCGTCCAAAGCGAAA
>Ga0335072_10015565_pt1 | contig 10793 bp, 5 predicted proteins | sample Lox_Sample_21_FD_206725 | JGI IMG/M metagenome (GOLD analysis project Ga0335072, IMG submission 206725) | Soil microbial communities from Loxahatchee National Wildlife Refuge, Florida, United States - Lox_Sample_2.1 | ecosystem: Environmental > Terrestrial > Soil > Wetlands | place: USA: Florida... | reverse complement strand
GCGCGTCTCATTCGGCATGAGTTCTACAAAATTATCGGACCAAGTCATCGGCACAATGTCTTCTCCAGAAGCATTATGCGCGGCAACCGCGACCTGAAATGCCAGCGCTCCCGAATCATTATGTAACCGTATCTGTAACGTTTTCCCGCTTTCCGTGGTCGTTAGATGGGCTTCGACCCGCGCCTCTGGCAGGGACATCAGCTCCTTCATATCTTCATGCTGTATCGCCGGCGTGTGCGTGTAATCTGTCTTGCTCCAATCGAAGGTCGTTAGAGTGGACGGGACCCAGTAAAAATTGCGGGTGACAATCGCATTGGACTCATTCTTCAGCGTCAAAACAACAAAATAGACCCGCGAAGACGCAAACACAGCATCGGGAATCGAGATCACACGCTGTGAGCTGTCAGCATCCACGGTAAGGTTCAGTTCCTTGCTGAACAATTCCTTCAGTTGGAGGTCATACAGCTTCGCCGTCACTTCCAGGCGAGGTGACGGCTGATATGTGCTGTTCACAACGACAACGCTGTGGTCATCATAGGAATACTGGACGTGCAGCGGCTCGCACGCCTTCTTTGCGCCATAGTAGCCTCCGCCCGCGTCAAGGTAATAGTCATACAAGTGCCAGATATTCGAAGGCCACGCATTGTTCAGCATCCACTGGATCACACCCGTCGATGTGTACTTGTTCCCCGTGTAGGCTTCATACATGGCGCGCTCACCGTTGTAGGTCATCGCCTGCGCTATGCGAACATACTGGTTCAAATTCTCGGGCGCGCCGTAGGTTGCGTTCATCGCATCATCAAACACAGTGAGCGTCTTGAATCCGCCGCCACCGTTGTGCAATGACCATGATGCGCTTGTCGTCGGCCACATCTGATCTTCCGGCACGAACTTGCGCAGGCTGCTGACGCTCGGAATCGCCGGTCCTGGGCTGGTCTCGGTATTGAAGCCATAACCGCCGCCATGCTTGTCTTTGTCTACATACCAATAAGACGGCGCTACATAGTCATAGGGACCGCTCATCTTCACGCCGCTCTTTCCAGTTACTGTGGTCGGCTTCGCTGATGCAGAAGACAGAATCGGATTCGGCCAGTGCGCCTGCGCCTCTACATCCAGATACATCCGCTCCACATCGGCCGGCGGCGGATTGTCGCTGCCATTCAGCCAGACAAGCAGACTCGCATGATGGCGCATGCGCAGCATCTGCGAGCGCAGCGATGCCTGCGCCACCTGGTAATTCTCCGGCGTCCAGTCCTTCCAGTGTTCCCATTGGTCGCAGCAGCACCAGCCCAGCATGACCAGGATCCCTTGCTCATCGGCAAGCTGAAAGAATTCGTCCGTTTCCAGCTTGCCTTCAAGGCGAATCGCGTTCAGATGCATATCGCGCACCAGCATAAACTGATCGCGCAGCCGTTCTGGGTCTTCGCGCAGCAGCATGTCCTGCGACCATCCCGCGCCGCGAATCAGGATTGGCTTACCATTCACGCGAAACAACCGATATCCCTCGTTGGTTAGCTCAGAAGTAATTTCGCGTATTCCGAACCGCACAGATTGCTCATCGGAAGCCTTGCCATTCTCGATAAATCGAAGAGTAAGCGTCTCCAGATGCGGCGTTCCCATCTGGTACGGCCACCAGACAACAGGGTTCTTCACCTGCAGTTGCTTGTAAATCTCCGGATCGAAGACGACCGTCTTGTCCTCGCGCGCGGCAAGGTCGACAGGCTGTTCGATGCGGATTCCTGCAACCGTGCCGGTTACAATTCCACGCACCGCCTTATCCGTAGCGTTGTGCAACTCTGCATAAACGGTCAGGTTGGCCTGCTTGAGAGAAGCATCGGTGAAATGCGTGACTGCCATCGGGGATCGGAGCGCGACCGGCCCGCTCGTCACCATGTCGACCGCGCCCCACAACCCCATGTCTTTATCGGGTGGACATGGGTTCCAGTCCACCCAGTTAATGCCTAAATCTTTTTCGGTTGGAGCGAACGTCTCTACTGCGACGACATTCGGCTTCCCTGCAACAAGATTGTCCGTAACATCGAATTCATAGGTGCGATATGCCCCCGCAACCTGCGATGAATCAGCGATCCGCTTCCCGTTTATCCAGAGATCGGCGCGGTAGTTGATGCCCTTGAAACGCAGCCAGAGCGTACGCCCCTTATCCGACGCAGGCACGACAAACTCCTTGCGATACCACCAGCCGCAGCGATACGGGCTGTCATCCGGCATCGGCAAATTCGCAAAATTTTTCCCGATTGGATATGTTGTTCCCGGAATATCGCGCAGGTTCGTGCCAAAGTACGGGTCTTTATATGTTCCTGCTGCCACTTGCACGGTCAGCACCGTCGCCGGCACAGTCGTCGCATACCAGCCCTCGGGACGATACGACGCCGTCGAGATTGTCTCATCTGCATCCTGCAGCTTGCAGGCCGACTGCACGAGCCAGCCTTCATGAAGCGCCACCGGGGATGAAACATCCGCATGTGCGGCGAGTGGCACCAGACAACCAAATACGAGGGCGGCAAAACAACGAGCCAAGGCGATTCATCCTTAAAAATAAAAGTGCGTGTGAATCACAAAGCATAGCACCCGCGCCTGATTCATTTAAGAACATCCTCAAGAATGCCGCCAGGCACCGAGCAGCTACACAATTTCCGCAGATACTGGCCGCACCGAGATCTCCACCGTCTGCGTTTCCAGCCTGGGATGCTTCGCCGTCAACCGCACCGTGCCCGCTTCTTCCCTGGCGCGAACCCACACGGCACCCGTGCCGCCAATCAATCCAAACGGATTGTCGCCGATCAACTCGCCCGGACCGTCGAGCGTGAGTATGATCGGATCATTGGCATAAGGGCGGATCGCATCGAACTCATCGGTTACACGCAGTACAACGCGCGTCGTATCGGCGCCGTCGCCATCCAATTCATGATCGTCCGCAAGAATGGAAAATTTCTGATCGACTCCCAGACCCGAGAGCGTCTTCGAAGCCACCTGCTTGCCATTCAGATAGCCGTCGATGCGCAGGCTTCCCCACTCGAACCAGCCATCGCTGTCAAGCTTCGTCAGATCGAGACTGAATGGCGCATATTTCAGATGCTTGAACTGCTCGCGGTCCGGATCGAGCTCGGCAACCTGTTTCCAGTCGTCCCCATACTTGATGAAGAATTTCAGGTGGTCGCAGTTCGAGCACACCATCGCCACGGTAAAGCGCCGGGACTCGTCGCCCATGGCCCAGTGAAACGCCGGCTCCAGCACAATCTCTTCTTCCGGATCGCACTGCGACTTGTAGAACCCGGCCGCGCACTTCGGCTCGCGGAAAATATCAAAGACGCCGTGATAGCAGATGCGGTCGCCTGACCCGAAATCGTAGTGCGTGTTGTAATCGAACGCGCACCACGCAATCCCGCCCGCATACTGCGCGTTTGAAGCCAGTTGATTGTGCACGCGCGCATGGCGAATCGTATGCTCGCGCTGCCGCGCATCTTCGTCAATCGTCTTGGTCGGAAACGTATGCCCCACAAACTCCGTGTTCAGGTAGCGCGGGTGGTTCGGCAGCTTCAGGGGCCAGCCGAAATCGTTCATCGTAAACACATCTTCCAGAAACTCCGACCCCTGGAAATTGCGGATGCCGCCCGTCTGCCGCGTCGGATCGAGCTTGTGCGCCATTGCGTTCGTGCGCACATAAAAATCGTGGTTGTCGCGTGACTCGTTGATGCGCACGCCCCACAGCACGATCGACGGATGGTTCCAGTCGCGACGGATCATGCGGCTCACATTGTCGACGGAAATATCCTGCCACGCCAGGTCGCCGATATGCTGCCAGCCCGGAATCTCCTCCAGCACCAGCAGCCCATACTCATCGCACCCGTCAAGAAAGTGCCGCGACTGCGGATAGTGCGACGTGCGCACAATATTGCAGTGATACTGCTTGCGCAGGATATAAGCATCGCGCCGCTGCACGCGCCCCGGCATCGCCTGGCCCACAAACGGAAACGTCTGGTGCCGGTCCAGCCCGCGCAGCTTGATGACCTTCCCGTTCAGCTCAAACCCATGATCGGTAAACCACGCCTCGCGAAATCCGATGCGCCGCGTGTCCTCGTCAATTGCCTGCGAACCGCGCAGCAGACGCACTTTCACCGTATACAGCTTCGGACTCTGCAAATCCCACAGCGCAATCCCGCTCAGTTTTCCAAACGCAACCGTATGACTCACCGGCTCAGCCGCAGCCTCTGCTGGCGGAACTCTCTCGGTAGCCTTCGCCACCGTCCGGTCGCCATCAAGCAGCGTGGCCTCCAGCGTCAGCGCATCGCGCGACGGCTCCAGATGCTGCACGTAGCACAGTACCTCCAGCGAAGGACTCCCGCTCATCACATCCTTCGGCTGCGCAAAAATACTTTCGATAAATGTCGCCGGCACGACGCGCAGCGACACCTCGCGATAGATCCCGCCAAAGGTCAGGTAGTCGATCTGGTATCCAAACGGAGGAATATCCGGCCGTTCTGTCGAATCCACATCGACGGCAAGCACATTGTCGCCGTCGAAGTTCAGATGCGGCGTCAGTTCGAACGAAAACGGCGTATACCCGCCTTTGTACTCGCCCAGGCGCTGCCCGTTGATCCACACCGTCGAAGCCGTCATCACGCCTTCAAAATCAACAAAGACGCGCTTCCCCTTCGCCTCGGCAGGCAAACGAAACTTCCTGCGATACAGCGAGACAAACTCGTAGTCCTTGTCATCGAACCCATGCCGCGGCAGCGGAATATTCGTATGCGGCACCACCACGCGGTCGAACTTCGAGTCATCGAATCCCGGCTCATGACCGCCGTCCACCACCTTCGGGCTGTATCGCCATCCGCGATTCATCGCCAGCACCATCCGTCCGCCCGCGCTCTGCTCCTCAGCAAACACTTTGCTACGCACCGCCGCTCCTGCAAGAAGCGTGCCGCTTGTCTTCATAAAATCGCGTCTGTCCATATTTCGCTCTGAATGCGTTCTCCTGATGAAACCGCTTTCAATCTTTGTCCTCAAAACAATAAACGATCAGAAACATGATCTGCAAAAAGAGAGAGAATCGAGCCGGCGCGGTCAAAGTAACCCAGACAGCCTATTCGGCACGCAGCGCCGCCATCGGATCTACCTGCGCCGCCCGCCAGGCCGGAGCCAGTGCCGCAACTGCCGCGGTCAGCAGCAACAAGAATGTAGCAACCAGCAAGCTCAAAGGATCAATCGCCTGCACGCCAACCAGCATGCTCGTAATCAACCGCGTCAAAATGAAACTCAGTACAAGACCCAGCGCGATTCCCCAGCAAGCCAGCTTCGCCGCATGCACCAGGATCATCCGTAGAATCGTCTTCTTCTCGGCGCCAAAAGCCATGCGCACGCCAATCTCGAAGGTCCGCTGCGCCACCGAATACGCCATCGCCCCATAGACACCCAGCATCGCCAGCAACAACCCAACCCCGGCAAATGACGAGATCAACACAGATCGAAAGCGCTCTGTCGAAATCGACTCGCCCACCATCGCGTCCATAGTGGTGAACTTTGTAGCGATTTGCGGGTTTGTCTGCAAAATCTCGGACTGCACAGCGTTCATCAGCGTCAGGGGAGCTACTTTAGTCCGCAGCACGATATGTATCTCCGTTCCGTAAAACGGATGTTGCGCCATCGGCATGTAGAGTGTCGGTCCTGGCTTGGCTGCAGGCGAATCCTGACGCACATCGCCAACAACCCCGACGATCGTCATCCATTTGTCCGAATCCAGCCCGCACTGAACCTGCTTGCCAATTGGATTGGCATCGCCGAAGCTCTGCCTCGCCAGCGACTCGCTGATAACGGCGACAAACTGGCTGTCGTAACTGTCCTGCGCGCTGAAGTCGCGCCCCAGCTTCAGCGGAATCCCCATCGTCCGGAAATACCCCGGGCTTGCAACGCTGAAATCCGCAGATGGAGAATGGTTTACATCCACGGGTCCCGCCCCGGTCACGGTATAGTAGCCATTCGATCCGTGACTGCCCGTCGGCAAGCCCATAATGCCCGCGACACGTTCCACCCCAGGCAGCACCTTCAGCCGCGCAAATAATCCGTCATACTGCTGCAATACTCGCTGTGCGTCTCCCACGGTGTGCGCAGGAGCATCCGCATCCACCACCAGCATGCGCGCTGTCTGGTAGCCCATATCGCGCGTCGTGAGTGTCATCAGCGTGCGCAGCACAAGCCCAGCGCCGACCGCGAGCACAAACGTAGCCGCCACCTCGGCCACAACCAGCCCATTCCACAGGGCCGACACGCCCTGTCCCGCCATCCCGCGCGAGCTGTCCTGCTTTAGCGCCTCCGCCGGATCAACCTTCGCCGCCTTACGTGCCGGAACCAGCGACGATGCAACCGTCGTCAGCAGGGAAACCACCAGCGTAAACGCCAGCACCCATCCGTTCAGATGGATCTCCGCCACTCGCGGCAGACCCTCTGGAGCCATCGCCACCAGCATCTGCACCGCCGGCTCAGCCAGCATTACACCCAGCAGCCCGCCAGCCAGCGACAGCAGCAGGCTCTCGGCAATCATCAGCCGCCTCAGCTGCCAGCGCGACGACCCCAGCGCCGTGCGCACCGCCAGCTCTCGCTGCCGCTCAATCGCGCGCGCCAGTTCGAGATGGGTGACGTTGACGCAGGCAATCAGCAGAATCATACCCACCGCGGCAAACAGAAGCAGCAGCATCGGACGCGCCTTGCCCGTCAGCTCTTCCTGCAGCGGAACAACTACCATCTGCTTGTTCCTGTTCGCATCCGGATATGCGGCCTGCAGCCTCTGTGAGATCGCCCTCAGCTCCGCCTGCGCCGCATCGACCGAAACCCCGGTTCGCAGCTTACCCACAGCCTTGTAATTAAAAGCAGTCCGTTCCATCGACTCCGGCTGCAGTGGAAACGCCGACCACACCTGCGTCTTCGCTGGAAAATCGAAGCTTCCAGGAAGCACGCCAGTGACCTGCAGCGTCTCATTCTCAATGCGCAGTGGCTGTCCCAGTGCTGCCTGCGCGCTGCCGAAGTTATCGCGCGCAAACCGTTCGCTCACCAGTACCGCATGATGTGCTTCTCCATCATTGAACAGCCGTCCAGCTACCGGGATCAGGCTGAAGACGTGTGCAAAATTCGAATCGACTGCGGCAACGCCGGTAAACACAGCATGATCATGCAATGTCACGCCCATGTTGCCGCCGTAATACAAGCTCACCGCTTCCAGGCTCCGCGCCTGTGTGCGCACATCGACGGCATCCGGCCCGGTCACCCGGCTGTGAATGCGTCCGCTGTCCAACCAGCGCGTGTCGAGCGCCACAATCCGGTTCGCATCCGCATAGGGCAAAGGCGCCAGCAGAATCGACTGCACAACGGTAAAAATAGCCGTATTCGCCCCGATGCCCAGAGCGAGCGTCAGAACCGCTGTCACCGTAAACGCCGGATGCTTCCGCAACTGCCTCGCCGCATGGCGCAGGTCTTGCAAGAGAGTCTTCATCGATCCAGCCTCCGCGATATCTGTAGGCAATTTTCTACCCAGGGCTGTAACCAAACATTCAGCTTGAGAAATGTTTGTTTGCCGCGGTTTACGAGAGCGTTCCTGTCTTGCGCCTGTTCGTTCCTGTCCGTAAATGAACGCGATGTCCACTGCCGGACAATGCCATGTGCCGCTGCTTCCATCTGCGATACTACTAAAGCATGGAACTACGTTTTGCCGACTCAGCCGATCTCCCAGCCATCACGCAGCTCATCAATCAGGCATTTTCCGTCGAGCTTTTCTTCAAAGCCGGCGATCGCATCACCCTCGACGAAGTCAAGCGCCTCTTTGAAAAAGGCCGGTTCATGGTGCTCGAAGAGGATAGCGCGATTGAGGGCAGCGTCTATATCGAGCTGCGCGGAGATCGCGCCTATCTCGGACTGCTCTCCACCAACCCCGACCGGCAGCGCTCCGGTATCGGCAGCCGTCTGACCACAGCAGCAGAGGAGTTCGCACGCGAATCAGGCTGCCGCTTCATGGACCTCCGCGTCGTCAACCTGCGCGAAGAACTGCCCGTCATCTACCGGAAGTTCGGCTATCAGGTCACCGGCACAGAAGAAGTTGCCGTCGAAGCCGGACAGCACTTCACCCAGCCGGCGCACTTTATCACCATGTCCAAAGAACTAGGCCACCGGTAAGGGGCGTCCAGCATCAGCAAAAAAAGGTTGGGAACCACGAAACCTGAACCAGAAAACTCACATAGAAGGAAGAGTAATCACCCCACAAGCAATGCGCGCTCCTGCATTCCCGGACGGATCGGTCATCATGTCGTCAGCCTTCGCATGCACCACGATCGAAGTCCCGCCGTTGGCAAAGACAGAGTTCGCCGCGCTCGGATTAAGCGTGATATCCGGCGCGAGAAAGCTCTTCTTCACCTTGCCGTCTGCTCCCACCATAAGATTCAGCGGCAGGTCGCCGTTGTGATGCCCCTCAGGGTTCTTGATGCCGTGCTTCTTGCCCGCAGGATTGAAATGCCCGCCGGCCGACTTGAAATCCGGCGGATCGCACTTCGCATACTGATGAATGTGGATCGCGTGCTCACCCGGAGGCAGGTTCTCCAGCGCAACCTTGAACTCCACGCCTGATTTTTTCTGCGAAAGGACCGCCGTGCCCGCGTCTTTTCCATCCGCCGTCTTCAGGTCAACCTTGACCTGCTTAGGAGCCTTCTGCGCCAGCACCGGTACTACGCTCCACGTTGCAGCAGCCGCAAACAAAATTACCTTCGCCAGATGTTTCATGCTCGCTCCTCGTCAACGGGCTAAAACAGAGCCCTCTGCCCGCACGCCAGCAAGGATACTCCATTTGCGGCGAGCAAATGTGAACAGGATAAACACGATAACTTTGCCGGGATGCCTGCATCAGCAGGAATTACGAGATGAGCGAAGCTATAGTACGCTTTTTCCAACTTTCGGAGTTTCTTCTGAGATCACAGTCCCTCGGGTCATCTGCATGTCCGACTGATCTTCAAATCGGCGAGCAGGCGGCGGTCCGCTTCATTCAGAGAGTGGTCAAACCACGCTTCCTTCTTACGAGCCTCAAGTACTGTCTTTCCGTTCTTATCGGTTATTCGAACACCGGATAGCTCAACCAGCAGGCGTTTGGCATTCGGCAAGATAAAAACCGTGTTACTGAATTCGAATCCCATGAAGAAAGTATAAGGCTGATGCGACCCAACAATCCCGATGCGCAAAACAAACAATCTGCCGGCGCTGAAGCAATATCGTTCGTGCTTTAGCCGTGTTCGTTGATCCACCCCGTTGCCCGCGACTCAATGGACATTACCGGGAATTTCTCGGACTGGAAATCCCAAAGAATCATAATTTTAGACAGAGAATCAACGTGTGGCCGGACTTCTTCGAATGCAGGTTTGGTGGAGCTAGTCGGGCTCGAACCGACGACCTCCTCGTTGCGAACGAGGCGCTCTCCCAGCTGAGCTATAGCCCCTTTTCAGGCGGGAACCACTACTCTAAGTTTAACAGCGCAAGCCTGATTCGCAAAGCTATACCCGGGATTGTTCAGCAGCGCATCGCATAAATGCTCATCGCAACATATAAACTCGCGCCTCCCAACCAGAAAGGTGCAGCGTATTCGTATCCCGCTCCGTCGTTGGCAGATTCGACAAAACCACATCGCCGGCATCCATACCTTCCGGAAGCTTATAGGCATTCGCTGCTTCCGAGAAATTGAGCACCACGAGATAGCGCTCCGTGCCAAGGCTGCGCGTATAGGCAAAGATGGATGGGTTCGCCGGATCGATGTCCTTGTAATCACCGTAGACAAAAGCCCGGTGCGCATGCCGCAGTGCAATCGCCCGCTTCGTGTAGCTGTAGACCGAGTCAGGGTCCGAGATTTGCGCAGCCGCGTTGATCTCCACATAATTCGGGTTTTCAGCCAGCCACGCCTTCGGCGCGGTAGTAAAGCCGCCATTCGGTGACGCGTCCCACTGCATGGGCGTACGGGCATTATCGCGGCTTGTCTTCCGCAAGTCGGCAATAAATGTCGATTCAGGAATCTGCCCCGTGAGCACCTTTGCCTTATAGGCATTCTTGACTTCGATATCGTTGAAGTCGTCAATCGACCGGAAAGGGTAGTTCGTCATGCCCAGCTCATCGCCCTGATACAGGAAGGTCGTGCCTCGCAGCGTGAGCAGCATCGTCTGCAGCAGCTTCGCCGATCGCGCACGATACTGCGGAGAATCATCGCCAAACGTAGATACAAGCCGCGGGTTATCGTGGTTGGCAAGAAAAACAGTATCCCAGCTATGGACATCCAGTCGCTCTGCATGCCGCGTGTAGATCGCCTTCAGAGCAGGCAGATCAAAAGGTTTCAGAGCAATCCCATCGCGGTTGAATCGCACAGCGTCGAAATTGAAAATCATGTTCAGCTCATGACGCCGGTCATCCACAATCAGCGGCGTCTGTTCGATTGAAATCCCCAACGCTTCGCCCACAGTCATCACGTCATACTTAGCCATTACATTGCGGTTCATCTCCTGCAGGTAATCATGCATGTGCGGCCCGTTCGCATAGGCTTTGCCAATGTCCTTCAACTGCTCCGGCGTAAGGTCCGGGAACGAAGGATTCTTCGAAATTAGTGGAATCACGTCCATGCGAAACCCATCGACACCCTTGTCGAGCCAGAACCGCATAAGGCTGTAGACTTCCTGCCGCACCTTGGGATTGTCCCAGTTCAGATCGGGCTGTTTGACAGCGAAGTAATGCAGGTAAAACTGGTTCGTCTTGGGATCGAA
>Ga0335072_10015564_pt1 | contig 10794 bp, 11 predicted proteins | sample Lox_Sample_21_FD_206725 | JGI IMG/M metagenome (GOLD analysis project Ga0335072, IMG submission 206725) | Soil microbial communities from Loxahatchee National Wildlife Refuge, Florida, United States - Lox_Sample_2.1 | ecosystem: Environmental > Terrestrial > Soil > Wetlands | place: USA... | reverse complement strand
CGCTTTCGCGGGGGGGGGGGGGGGCCATCCGGATCCTCTTCCACGCGCTGGGAACCGCGCCGTCCGAGGACACCCTCGTCCTCGAATGGCCCGGAGAGCCCGAGTGGATCCCGCACGCGGCCGTCTCCGAGGACGGCCGCTACCTGCTGGTCTCCACGTCGAAGGGGACTGCTCCCGAGAATCGGATCGACGTGCTGGACCTCGCCGCGCCGGATGCCTCGTTCGTCCCGCTGGTGGACGGCTTCTTCTGCCAGGCCGAGGTCGTCTCCCGGGTGGGCGGGCGGTTTTTGGTGCTGACGGACCATGGCGCGGAGCGTCACCGTCTGGTCTCCGTCGACCCCGGCGACACCGATGCGGGGTCGTGGCGCGAAGTCATCGGGGAACGTGACGCGCTCCTTCTGGGGGTTCGCCACTGTGGCACGCGGCTCGTCTGCCACTACCTCGAGGATGCGTGCTCCGCCCTGACCGTCATGGAGCTCGATGGGACGTTGGTGAGCGAGCTTCCTCTCCCGGCTGCGTCCACCGTGGCCGGCGACGACGTCGGCGGGGGTGTGGTCGGTCGGATGGACAGTGATCTGGCCCATTTTTCGCTGACGTCGTTCGTCGACCCGGGGTCGCTGTGGTCCCTGGACAGTTCTTCGTGCGCCATCACCAACATCAGGGCGTCCTCGGCCCGGATCGACCTGCGCGCCGTGACGAGTGAGCGGGTCTTCGTCACCGCCACCGACGGTGCGCGCATCCCCCTCTTCCTGACGCACCGCCAAAATGTCGCCGCCCACGGCGACGCCCCGGTCCTGCTCTACGGCTACGGAGGATTCGGCATCCCCATGACGCCGACCTTCTCCATGTCCCAGGCGCTCTTCGTCGAACGCGGTGGCGTGCTGGCCGTGGCGGCCCTGCGGGGTGGGGGAGAGTACGGGCGGGAGTGGCGCGATGCAGGACGGCTCGAGCACAAGCAGAGAGTCTTCGACGACTTCTGCGACTGCGCCCGGTGGCTGGTCACCTCGGGGTGGTCGCGCCCCGGACGCATCGCAATCAACGGCGGCTCCAACGGGGGTCTGCTGGTGGGGGCGTGCATGACGCAACATCCCGAGCTGTTCGGCGCGGCAGTGCCCGAGGTCGGGGTGTTCGACATGCTCCGGTTCCACCTGTTCACCATCGGCTGGGCGTGGAAGAGCGACTTCGGGGACCCCGACGATCCCGAGCAATTCCGGTGGGTGCGCGCGTACTCGCCGCTGCACAACGTGAGGAGCGACGTGCGCTATCCGCCCACCCTGATCACCACGGGAGACCACGACGACCGGGTCGTGCCCGGGCACTCGTTCAAGTTCGCCGCCACCCTGCAAGCGGCTCTCGGATCCGGGAGTGGGCCCGTGTTCATCCGCGTCGAGACCTCGGCTGGCCACGGCGCCGGGAAGCCGACCGCGAAGGTCATCGACGAGCGGGCCGACGTCCTCGCGTTCGTCGACTGGGCCGTCGGCGACGGGGGCGGAGTCGTGCCCCGCACCGATTGCGACTGACCGTGCGGGCCCCAAGTACGTCCGGATCCGGGATCCTTGCGCTGGGGGCGCAAGAAATGGGTGGGGTCGACGTTCAACCTATGCCCGATCGCCAACGGGTGCACCCAGGACATTCCCGAATCGGAGGCGGGGATGAGGACGCCGTCACAGGCAGCCTGACCTGGGCCGTGGCGCCGGGGCCCTACAATTGCTGGTCGATTTGGAGGACAGGCTCATCGGGCTCGCCCGTATGGGTCCGCTGTCCTCGACGGAGGGGATTGGGAACACCATGGACCCATACGACAGAGGGTATGACCCGGGCCGGGAGGGCTCCTCGCCGGGGCAGTCGCGGTCCCACCTGCCGCTGCACGACGAGTTCGTCTTCGACCCACCGCCCGACGCCGGTTGGCGGATCAGGATCCTGATCGGTGCCGCGGCCGTGCTGGTCGCGGTCGTGGCCGTGATCGTGCTCGTCGTCCATTCGCCGGGCAGTGCCAACCTGCCCTCAGCCAATGCCGGGGGCGTGGGCCCCACGTCCACCACGGCCACGTCGGCCCCTTCGACCACAACGACGTCTGCGCCACCGAACAGTTCGACGACGGCGCCCTCGTCGACCACGACCACCGAGCCGGCGACCACCACCACGGCGCCCACCACCACCACCACCGAGCCGCCGACGACCACCACCACCGAGCCGCCGACGACCACCACGACGACCAGCTGCATCATCGGGATCATCTGCCGCGGCTGAGCCCGCGGCCCAGCCCTCGAGGCTGAGGCGGTGACGGGCCCTATGTGGGCAGGATCCTCCGGTGCGACGAGCACCGCTTGGGCGCGGCGGTGGTCAGGCACTCCTCGAACGGCGCGTGACAGGGGCAGCTGAGCACCTGGCCCAGGCAGGCCGGGCATTGCTCCACACAGCAGCCCGGGTGGTGGACGCCACCGACCGGGGTGCCGCAATCGGTGCAGGGGCCGGACACGTCCCATGATCCGGGCGGCTTTTCGGCTCCCCATCGCACGGGCTGGTAGGGCACGCCTGCGACGACGTACCCGTCGGGGCTGCAACTCACCTGACGCAACATCTCCTCGCCGCAGTGCGAGCACACGGACACGTCACCCTCCTTCGCACGAGCCTCGGAACGACCCACGCGGAGAACGGTTGCGCCACCGTCAGAATGGTCAGGGATTTGCCGCGGCCCTTTCGGAGCGGACGAGCTCGTCAATGCGTCCGGTCTCGACGTCGAAGACCATGCCGGCGAAGAGGGCCACGCTCTGCAGCGAGGGCTCGGAGGCCAGGCGCTCGATGTCCGCCGTCAGCGACGTCCTGTGGTCCGCAATGGGCAGGAAGTCGAGGGGCACACCCGTCGCCTGGCGGAGTTCGGCATCGGTGGCCCCGAGCAGGGCACACTTGGAGTGCTGGAGCACAACGACGGTGTCGACACCGAGCATGTGCGTCGACAGCGTCAGGCTCCGGATCGTGTCGTCGGTGACCCGAGCCCCGGCATTGCGCAGGACCTGGGCGTCACCGAGGTCGAGGCCGAGCACGCCGAGCACGTCGATCCGCGCATCCATGCAGGTGACCACGGTCAGTCGGCGGGCCGGGCGGGCAGTGGGAATTTCGCAATGGGTCCGTGCGTATGCGACGTTCGCACGTTCGAGCTCCTCGACCAACCCCCGCTGACTCACCGGACGACCTCCTTGGACGTGTGTGTCCCGTACTGCGCCCAGTATGGCAACGGGCCACTGGACTTCTCCATGAGGAGGAAGACCTTCCCCACGGGTCCGCGAACCATGTTGGCTGACCTCGGCCACCGTGCCCATCAGGTGTCTCGTCCCGCGGGCCTCCAACCTGGAGCGGGTGGCTGCCACATCGTCGCAGACCAGCCCGACGTGGGTACCACTCACCGCGCCGCCCACGTGTTACGGGAGCCGCGGTGGACGGCCGCATACATCCGGTCTCTGAGCTGGTTGGCCTCGTGGTCGCTCAGGGTGTGGTCCAAAGGCCTGATCACCACGCGCAGGAGGGCGTTCCTCTGTCCCGCCCCCAGGCCCAGGCGCTCCGAAGCGGCGGGAGGAAGGGAGGACCACGGGGTCTCAGAAATCACGCTGATCTCCTCAATGACATCGGCCTGTGCCCCGAGGACGTCCCTGACGCGGTCACCGATGAGCTCGACCGTGGATGCGTCAGATGAAACGGACGAGCTCGACGGCCACCACTATCCACGCCCCGCCGCAGAGCACCAGCCACGGCAGCAGGGTTCCCTTACGGACGAGGAGCACCGTCCATCCCATCAGGTAGACCAGGTCCAGACTTCTGAAGCCGACGTCGCCGAGCCAGATCCCGACTGCGGTGCATGCGGCCAGCGCCAGGGCGACGACCCAGGCGGGACGGAGCTCGACGGGGCAGGCGCGCACGGACGCGGCCGCGCTCACGCTGAGCACCACCAGGAGCGCGAGCTCGCCGAACCACAGGGCCGAGGACACCGACGGGAACAAGGACAGGTAGTGCGAGATCCCGTGGGCCAGGCCGACGAATGGGAGCGCGAGGTTCTCGCCGCCGCTCTTGTAGATGGGCAGGTGATGTGTGGCGAGGACCAGCACGACCTGCCAGCCGACGAAGGCACCGAGGGGGAGGACGAAGGCGATGTTGGCCGGTCCGACCAGCGCGCGCGACAGGGTGAGGGCTGCCGGTGCAGGGCTGGTCGCAACGTTCCCCGCCGTCGAGAGCAGCGGCCTGTCCCAGCGACAGCGCTGCCGGGCCATCCGCATGGCCAGGGTGGTCAGCGCCAGCACGCCCACCATCAGGACGGCCGTCTCCTTGCTGAGGACGGCTCCGACGAATGCGAGCCCGGCCCACGTTGGGCGCCTTCGCAAGAGGGCGGCGAACCCGAGGATCAAGAACGCGGCCGCGGTCAGCTCTACCAGGTCGCGGCCGATGGTCCACAGGTAGCCCCAGTACCCGGCCAAGGCCAGGCCGTAGAGCGCGTGCCGCTCGACCGATTTCGCCATGAGCCCGCCCGCCAGCGCCAGGACGCTGCAGGCGAGCACGTTGACGATGACCATGGCCAGCGGGACGGCTCCGTGGTGACCGAGCGACACCAGCCATGACAGGAACGGATAGCCGATGCGCTCGGTCCGCGAAATGGAGTCGAGCCTGATCCCGTAGGCGGTGCGCCTGAGGTCGAACGGGTCGAGGGCCAAGCGGTAATAGAACTGGCCGTCGTAGCCGCTCCCTTTGGTCACCGGCGGCAGGCTGGCGCGGCGATGCGCGTCGGAGTACCGGGACCCCACGACGATGAATCGACCCAGGTTCCGATGGGCGGCGACGAGCCATCGCGCCAGGACGAAGGCCGTGGCGCTCGCGCCGGCGACGAGCATGGGCGCCGCCGGAGTGTCCAGCCTCTCGACCAGCGCCTGACGGCGCGCGGAGGCGATCGCACCGGCCGGGCGCTCTCCCAGCGAGGGCCGGATCACCGGGGGGCGCTTTCGGTGTCCGGGGTGCGCCGGGGACCGAAGCCGTCCGTGCCGTGCTGTCCCAGCGTGGGAACCTCGGCCCGCTGCGGGTCGGCCGGCGCGCCGTGCGGCGCGTCCGGGGCGGCCGCGGTGATGCGCATCGGAAACGGCGGGAGGAGATCGGCCCCGAGCAGGGCGGCCCGGCTCAGGACCGGGGCGGCGGGGACGTTGGCCGCCTGCAGCGCCTGCGTCAGCTCGTCCGCGTCACGCGACACGACGGCCTCGCCGATGCGCGCATTGAGCTCGACCCCACGCGCATGGCGCTCGGCGAAGCTCAGGGTGGCGCTGTCACCGAGGCCGAGCACGTCACAGAGGGCGGACCAGAAGTGGGGCTCGTTCACGACACCCAGGGCGATCTGCGCCCCGTCCGCGGCTTCGAAGAGCCCGTAGCCGGGGACGGCCATGGCCGATGTGTCACGGCCGGCGGACGAGTCGGTCGCGCTCGCCCACCCCGTCCACGTGGCCATGACGTCGGTCATGGCCACGTCGAGGAAGGCACCGCGGCCGGTGCGCGTGCGGCCGAGGAGGGCGGCGCACACGCCGAAGGCGGCGGCCATGCCCGAGGCCAGGTCGGCCACCGGCAGGGGCGGCATCTGCGCCCGCTGGCCCTCGGGTGAGAGCGATCCGGCCCAGGCCTGATAGTTGAGGTCGTGTCCGGGGAGCTGGGCTCGGTCACCATGGTGTCCGTACCCTGAAATGGAGCAGTACACGGCCGACGGATTGATGGCGTGCACGCTCTGGACGCCCAGTCCGAGCCGGTCCATCACGCCGGGGCGGAAACCCTCCACGAGCACGTCGGCCTCGGCCGCCAGCTCCCGCGCCCGATCGCGGTCGGTGTCCCTCTTGAGATCGAGGACGATGCTCCGCTTGCCGGCGTTGACCGACGCGAACAGCTCGGGGTACAGACGCATGGGATCGCCGCCCGGTGGCTCGACCTTGAGCACCTCGGCCCCCAGGGCGACGAGGAGAGAGGTGGCATAGGGGCCGGGGCGCCAGATGCTGGCGTCGAGCACGCGAACGCCGCCCAGGAAGTCCGGTCCCATCACGGTGTCCATCGCCACGGAACACAGTGCCACACGCCACCGGCGTGCCGTTGGAGCGCGTGCTCCTCCCCGAAGCGTCGTCGTGGCATGGCCGCCCGCCCGGCCACAGTCCGCTCCCAGACGCCTCAAAGGCTCCGGTGGTGGGACACGAGGAGCCGGACCGTCAGGCGATACCGTTCCGCCATGCTTGGGTTCTTCTCGTTCACCGAGATCACCGCGCCCGACGGCCATGGCGCCTACAACGAGTGGCACCAGCTGGACCATCTCCCGCAACAGTTCAGTCTCGACGGGATCTGGTTCGGACAGCGATGGGTGTGCAGCCCGCCGTGTCGAGAGGCTCGCGTCGCGGTGAGCGAGCGGTTGGCGCCCTCGCACTACGTGACGCTCTATCTGATGCGCGACGCATCGGTGCTCGATCCGTTTGCCCGGCTGGGTCGGGACATGTGGGCCGCGGGCCGGTTCTTCGAGGATCGGCGGGCGTTGGTGTCGGGAGCGTTCGAGGTCGGCGGCCGCTGGTCCTCGCCTGGCGCCGTCGTCAGTGCCGACGTCATCCCGCATCGCCCGTCCAACGGCATCTATCTCGTCGTCGGACCCCCGATCGACGGTGCTGCGCTGGCCGAGCAGGAGGGTCTGGCGGGAGCCTGGAGCTTCGAGCCGTTCGGGGCGGCGGCGGATCTGCCGGCGCACGTGACGGTGGGTTTCGTCGCTCCCGACTCCGATCCGCTCGCGGTCGCGCGCGACGTGGGCCAGTGGGTGGACGACTCGTGTCACACACCCCACATCGCCGGCGGGAGCGAGCTCGAATGGGCCGGTCCGCTCGAGCGCATCGACCCCTACCGCTGGGACTGGTTCGCTAGATTGACGCCGCAATGACCAGCGGGAGCAAGTCCAAAGCACAGCGGCGGGCCGACACGCAGCGCCGCGCCGCCGAACGCCGGGCGGCGGAGAAGCGGGCACAGCGGGTGAAGGTCGGATCCCGCGCCGGGATCCTCGTCCTGGTGGTGGCGGTCGTCGTCCTGATCGTGGTCGTCGTGAGCGGCGGGAGCACCGGGGTGCCGCCCTCGCAGAAGGACCCCCATGTCGCACTGTCGGCGATCCCGACGTCCTTCCACATGGTGAACCCACCGGCGGAGCCGGCCGGTCCCGAGGTGATCCCCATTCCCAAGGGTCCCAAGCTGGCCGACCTGACCAATGCCGCGACCGGTCAGGCCGTCGACGGGATCGAGTGCAACGCGGGCGAGCAGACCGTCACCCACGTGCACACGCATCTGACGATCTTCGTGAACGGCAAGGCGCAGGTGATCCCCTACGGAGTCGGCATCCCGGGCTTCCAGGCGGAGCAGACGGCCGAAGGTCCCTTCGTCGTGACGGGAAGCTGCTTCTACTGGCTGCACACGCACGCCGACGACGGGATCATCCACATCGAGTCGCCCAGCACGACGCAGACATTCGATCTGGGTGAATTCTTCGACGAGTGGGGGATCCCGCTCAGCTCGACCCAGGTCGGCCCGGCCAAGGGGAAGGTCACCGTCTTCTTCACCTCCCCCGGGAACAAGGCCGGCCTCTACACCGGCAATCCGCGGAACCTCCCCCTGGGCGACCATTACCAGATCCAGCTCGACGTGGGAACGCCGATCGTGGCCCCCGTGCACGTCACGAAGTGGGGTGACCTCTAAGGTCGTGTGATGGCCGGGCCCATGGAATGCGACGCCGTCGTCGTCGGTCTCGGCCCCGGGGGTGAGGACGTCGCGGGACGTCTGGCCGAGGCGGGCCTCCACACCGTGGGGATCGAGGCCGAGCTCCTCGGAGGCGAGTGCCCGTACTGGGGCTGCATCCCCTCCAAAATGATGGTGCGGGCCGCCGACCTGCTGGCGGAAGGGCGCCGCATCCCCGGCATGGCGGGTGCCTCGGAGGTGTCGCCCGACTGGGCGCCCGTGGCCCGGCGGATTCGGGAGGAAGCGACCGATACCTGGGACGACACGGTGGCTGTGGAGCGCTTCGAGGCCAAGGGCGGGCACTTCGTCCGGGGCCGGGCCCGGGTCACGAGCCCGAGCTCGGTGGAGGTCCGCCTCCACGGCGATCCCGACGGAGTCCCGCTGCGGATCACCGCGTCCAAGGCGCTCGTCCTGGCCACGGGAGCGGGGCCGATCATCCCGCCCATCTTCGACGGCGTGCCCTACTGGACCAACCGGGGGGCCGTGGCGGCCGAGACCCTGCCGGCGTCACTGGCCATCGTCGGCGGCGGGGCGATCGGGCTCGAAATCGGGCAGGCCATGTCGCGCTTCGGCGTCGAGGTCACCGTGGTCGAGGCGGCTGATCGCCTGGTGGCCGCCGAGGAACCAGAAGCGTCCGCCCTCATCACCGGCATCCTCGAGCGCGAGGGCATGACGATCCTCACCGGTGTGCGCATCGAAGCGGCGGAGACGCACGGCGCCACGGGCGTCACGCTGCACCTGGGCGACGGTCGGAGCGTGTCGGCCGAGCAGCTCCTGGTCGCCACCGGGCGCCGTCCCGACCTGGCCGGGCTGGGAGCGGGCGCCCTCGGCCTGCCGGGCTTCGAGCCGTCGACGGCGCGGGGGATCCCGGTCGATCCGCAGATGGCGGTGATGCCCGGGGTGTGGGCCGTGGGCGACGTGACCGGCCAGGGCGCATTCACGCACGTGGCCATGTACCAGGCCAGGATCTGTGCCGCCGCGATCCTCGGTGACCCGGTGGCCGACGCGGACTACACGGCGCTGCCCCGGGTGACCTTCACCGACCCTGAGATCGGATCGGTCGGGCTCACCGAAGCTGCTGCTCGGGCCGGTGGGGGCGAGGTCAGCGTGCTGCACGGCTCGGTGACCCAGTCGGCCCGGGGCTGGATCCACCGTGGCGAGGGTTTCGTCAAGCTGGTGGCGCGCGACGGCGTCGTCGTCGGAGCCACCTCGGCCGGGCCCAGCGGGGGAGAGGTCCTGAGCATGCTGGCGCTGGCCGTCCATGCCCGGCTGCCGCTCAACACGCTGCGGACGATGATCTTCGCCTACCCCACGTTCCACCGGGCGGTGGACTCGGCGCTCTGGCCGTCGTGAGCGCTCGGCTCAGGTGCGCGCCTCGGGGTCGAGGAGCGCGGCGAGGATGGCCGGAGCCTGGTGCCCGAGCAGTGACACGTGGCCCTCGCCCGGGACACGGGTGAGCCGCGCGTCGGGAAGGCGTTCGAGGAGGAGCTGGTTGTAGCCCGGAGGCCCGGTGTGATCCTCGGTTCCCTCCCACATGTGCACCGGCACCGCCACGTCTTCGAGCGCGAAGCCCCATGGTGCCCCGAAGATCCGGTAGTCCTGCAGGCATCCCCTGGTGCCCTGGCGCATGGATTCCTTGACGAAGGCGACCGCAGTGTGGGGTGAACCGCGTTCTTCGAGCGCGGCCCGATCGGGTGCGGGGAACGTGCGGCGGATCTCCTCGTAGAGCCGGCGGTCGGAGGCTCGCTCGATAGCCAGCCACATGACCAGTGACGCCACGGGCGCCAGGTGTCTGACCAGCCAGAGCAGCAGCCGGTCGTCGCGCGCCAGGCCACGGGTGGTCCCGAACACGTCGAGGGGAACCGCGGACGACAGGAGCGCAATGGCCGTGACGCGTTCGGGCATGGTCGCCCCGCACGCGGCGGCGTAGGCGCCGCCGCACGACCACCCCATCACGGCGAAGCGGTCGATGCCCAACGTGTCCACCAGACGGGTCACGTCCCGCGGCCAGTCGAGGAGGGTGCGGCCCGGTTGATAGGTCGAGAGCCCCATTCCGGGACGGTCGGGCGAAATCACACGCACGCCGAGCCCGAGCGCGGCGTTGTGGGCGGGCTCGGCGTCGAGGCGGGAGCTCAGTCCCCCGTGGAAGCTGAGCACGGGCGTGCCCTCGGGATCACCGTATTCCTCGTAGGCCAGTGTCCTGCCGTCGGGCATGGTGACGGCGGCGGTCACTGCGGGGGAACCTGCCAGTGCACGAGATCGGAGCTGCGCGCGATCCCGATCCGGGCGTGGCCCCACCCTCCGAAGGCGCTCAGCTCGGTGCTGGCGGCAAAGGTGAGGTAGTCGACGCCGCCCGGACCCACGCACAGGAAGGCCGAATTGGCATGCTCGAAGTTCACGCTGGTGATGCCCGCGGCGGTGTCGAAGGGCTGGTCGGGTATCTCGAGCTGCTCCGCCTGCACCCATCGCAGCCACGTCGAGGGCGTGGCCGGGTCACCGGGTCCGATGGTGAAGATGTAGGGCTCGTCGAGGGTGTTGGACGTGGCGACCAGGTGCCACGAGCCGTCGACGGTCAGGAACTCGTAGTTCTCGACCGTGTCGTTGTAGAGGGTGATGTCGGGAAGGCCGACGACATGGAACGGCGAGGTGAGCGACGGGGCCCACGCAATCTCGAAGTGCTGGGACGTCGTGCCCGCCTTGAAGCCGAGGATCACGCCATGGCCCGTGAACGCCAGCGCACCGTCGATCATCCGCGGGGCCAGGTGTGCGCCGAGGGGACGGGGAGCCGACCAGGACGCCAGGTTCGGGCCCGAGGCCACCCGGTACTCGAGCTGGCTCGAGCCCAGCCCACCGTCCGGCGAGGTCTGGTAGGTGATCACGAACCGTCCGTCGGGGTCACGGACGATGTCAGGAGAGGCGGCGTCCTTGGCGATGATCCGGGGTGGGTCCCAGTGCACCAGGTCGCGGCTGTCGGCCATGGCGACGTCGAACTCCACGTGGGGTGGCGCGCCGGTGCGGGACAGG
>Ga0335072_10015561_pt1 | contig 10794 bp, 7 predicted proteins | sample Lox_Sample_21_FD_206725 | JGI IMG/M metagenome (GOLD analysis project Ga0335072, IMG submission 206725) | Soil microbial communities from Loxahatchee National Wildlife Refuge, Florida, United States - Lox_Sample_2.1 | ecosystem: Environmental > Terrestrial > Soil > Wetlands | place: USA: Florida... | reverse complement strand
TGGAGTTCCGCTCCCCCGCCGTGTTCGCGCCGCAGAAGGGCAAGGCGCTGACAACCTTGTACCTGTCCGGCGCGCTCAGGGTCCTCGGCCCGTCGCTGCGCTATGTCGGCGAGTGGTTCGACGAGAGCAGCGCGGTCCTGGAGTTCGAGGCAGATCTCGACGGCGTCTACGTTCAGGGCGTCGACATGCTGCGCTGGAATGCCCAGGACAAGCTGGTCAGCTTCACCGTCATGGTGCGGCCGATGCGCGGCCTGGAGAAGCTCATCGAGCTGATGCGCCGCCAGCTGGAGACCGCTCCGGAGCCGTAACGCGGCAGGGTGCCCCGGCGCCGCGGCGGGGTATAGCGGGGGGATGACGACGATACCTGAGACGCACCGTGACCTGCTCGGTTCCCAGTGCGCAACGCTGGCAACGATCAGCCCGGATGGCCACCCCCAGCTCACCGAGGTGTGGTTCCTCCAGGACGGGAACTCCGTGGCTATCTCCCTGTCGAGCTCGCGGCAGAAGACCAAGAACCTGATGCGCAATCCGCGCTGCTCGGTCTTCGTCCTCGACCTCGCCAATCCGTACCGGTACGTGGAGATTCGCGGAGATGCCGAACTCGAGCCCGACCCCGATTACGCGTTCGCCGCGAAGGTAGGCGCCAAGTACAGCGCCGACCTGCGGGAGTACGACCAGCCCGGCGAGAAGCGAGTCGTGGCCAGGATCCGGCCGGTGCGCGTGAACGCCGTGGACATGAGCGGCTGACATTGGCCGGGCCCGGCGTCCCGGGGCATCCGTAAGCTGCAGTGATGCGGATAGTGATCCTCGGGGCTGGCTTTGGTGGCCTGGAACTCGCAAGCTTGCTGTCGGAGAAGCTGGGCGACGACGCTCAGGTTGTGCTGATCGACAAGTCGGACGGGTTCGTCTTCGGCTTCTCGAAGCTGGACGTGATGTTCGGCCGCACAACCGCGGACCACGTGCTCCACCGCTATGCCGACATGATCCTGCCGGGTGTCAGCTTCGTCCGGTCGGCAATCCGGTCCCTGGACCCGGCAGCCCGCCGAGTGGTCACCGACGGCGAGACGTTCGAGGCCGACATTCTGGTCGTTGCCCTGGGTGCCGATCTTGACCCTGCTGCCACACCGGGACTAGCCGAGGGCGGCCATGAGTTCTATACCGTCGCCGGGGCATTCGCGCTGCGCGAGGTGCTCGAGCAGTTCGCGGGCGGGCGGGTCGTGGTCGGCGTGACGTCGACGCCCTTCAAGTGCCCGCCTGCACCCAGCGAGGCAGCGGTCCTGATGCACGACTTCCTGCAGGCACGGGGTCTCGCAGATGCCTCGCATGTGTCACTGGTGATGCCCCTGGGCGTCCCGATCCCGCCATCTCCGAAGGCATCGCAGGCCGTTCTCGCCGCCTTTGCTGAAAGGGGCATCAGCTGGCATCCCGAGAGGCTTGTCCGGGCGCTGCAGCCTGATCTCGGGGCAGTCGTGCTCAGCGACGGCACCGAGATGCCCTATGACCTCTTCCTCGGTATACCAGTGCACCGAGCTCCTGCCGTCGTGACCGAATCGGGGATGACCGTCGACGGCTGGATTCCGGTGGACCCTGAGACGCTGGAGACGCGGTATCCGGGTGTGTACGCCGTCGGGGACGTCACCAGCGCCGGAACGCCGAAGGCAGGCGTATTCGCAGAAGGACAGGCCGCCGTCGTCGCACAGCAGATCATCAGCCGCGTCCGGGGTGCCGCCACGCCAGCCGCCTACGATGGCCGCGGGATCTGTTACCTGGAGCTCGGGCACGGCATGGTCGCCAAGGTCGATGTCACATTCCTCAGCGGCCAGAGCCCCGTCGGCGGCCTTGAAGGGCCGTCGGCTGACCTTGCCGCGGACAAGACCGCCTTCGGCTCCGAGCGCATCCGCCGCTGGTTCGGCAAGACCTGGCACGCAACACTGCCGGACCCACCATCGGCTTGACCAGCCACAGGCAGATCTGCTACACCGGCCAGGCCTCCCGGCGGTAGCCCATGTCCCAGAACATCCACTCGTACCGGCTGGTCGCGCGGAAATGCCGGTGGATTCGCTCGCGCTCTGCCACCCCCACCTCGTTACCCAGGCGATCACTGACGGCGATGACCTCGCGCGCCTCGTCGCCGAACTCCTCGGCCGCGTAAGTGTCGATCCAGCGCTGGAAGCGAGGGTCTGGCGAGCCTCGCTCGAGCAGGTGCTTGCCAACCTCCCAGTAGATCCAGTAGCACGGCAGCACTGCGCCGACTCCCTCTGCGTATGAACCGCCGCAGGCGGCCAGGAGGTAGCTGGTGTAGGCCAGGGTGGTGGGCGCCTCCTCCGCCGCCGCCGCGAGTGCGGGATCGATGTCCAGGTCCGCCAGCAGCGACTCATGCAGGCCCATCTCAACGGCGACGATCCCCGCTGCGTGCCGGGCGAACATCTCGGTCTCGGCGGGATTGGGGGCGCCGCTCGCCACGGCCGCCAGGGACTGCGCGTACTTCCGCAGGTACAGGGCGTCCTGAATCACGTAGAACTCAAAGGACTCGCGGGGCAGGCTGCCATCGGCCAGGCCGGTCACGAACGGATGCTGCAGGATCGCGTCGTAGATGCCGGCGATGCCGTGCCACAGCTCACTGCTGAAGCTCGAGCTCATCGCGCGCGCCCGCCTATCGCTGCCACTTGATCGCGGCGAGCCGCTCGGCTGACACATAGCCGTTGTCGGTGAACCAGCGCGCCGAGTCCTCGATGGCAAGCCGGGCCGGCCGCGACTTGTGGCCGATCTCGGCGCGAGCCCGGTCGTCGTTGAAGATCATGCGCGTCGTCGCCATCCGGGCACCCTCGAGCGGCACGCGCGGCTCACGGCGCAGCAGCTGGCCCTCGGCGAACTCAGAGACGACTCCGGCCGCCACTACGATCTGCCTCGGCACCTGGAAGCGCGGCATCGGCAGCCCTGAGCAGTCTGCGAGCGCCTGCAGGATCTCGCGCATGCTCATGTTCTCGCCGCCGAGGATGTAGCTGCGGCCGGCTTGCCCGTGCTCCAGGGCAGCCACATGACCGCGGGCGAGATCGTCGACGTGGCAGACGTTCAGCGCCGTGTCCACGTAACCCGGCATCTTGCCGTTGAGGAAGTCCAGCACCACCTTGCCGGTCGGCGTCGGCGCGCGGTCCCCGGGACCGAGCGGGAACGTCGGCAGCGCGAGCGTCACGTTCAGTCCCTCGCCAGCCGCGCGCAGCACCTCGTGCTCAGCCGCGAACTTCGTCCGCTTATAGCTTCCGAACAGGTGCGCAACGTCGGCGTAGGCGGTTTCGTCGGCGGGCTTGCCGGCCCGCGTCCCGTCGAGCCCGAGTACGCCCACCGTCGAGGTGTAGACCAGGCGCTCCACTCCGGCGGCGCGGACCGCGTCGATCACGTTCAGCGTGCCGCCGACGTTGACCTCGTGGAAGATCTGCGGATTGCGGGCCCACAGCCGGTAGATGGCGGCCAGGTGGAAGACGTACCTAGCGCCGGCGACCGCGGCCCGCACGGCGCCGGCGTCCCGGACGTCCAGGGTGATCCGCTCGACGTCAAGGCCCTGCAGGTTGGCGTCCTTGCCGCCCGGCTCGGTCACCGCGACAACGCGGGCGCCCTTGGCGAGCACCGCGCGCGTAACCGCGGAGCCGATGAACCCGGCAGCACCGGTGATGACGACGCGGTCGCCGGGCTCGATCGGTGCCACGGCGGGCATGTAACTCGCATCCGTCGCGCCCTCGGGACGACCGCCTGGCCGGGCAGCCGCGCGCGCCGGGACACTGCCGTTCCGGCTCGCGATACTCCGCTGCGACTTACGGCGCAGCGCCCCGCGGGCCATGGTCCGCCCGAACTCGTAGGTCAGCCCGGAGCCGCGGTGCGCATCGGCCATCACGTCATCGAGCGCCTGGACGAAGTAGTCGACTTCCTCGGGCCCCGAGATCAGCGGCGGAAGCAGCTTGATGATGTTGACGTTGTCAGCAGCCACCTGGGTAATGATCCGGTGCCGGTGGAACAGCGGCACCACGACCAGCTGCGAGAACATTCCGGTCCGCAGCCGCTCCAGGGTACGGAACCGGCGGCCCGCCGATCTCGACTCCGGCTCCCCGAACTCGATGCCGACCATCAGGCCGAGGCCGCGGATGTCCTTGATGAGCTCGTACTTCTCGGCCAGGCCGCGGAGCTTGGCCTGCAGGTCGGCTCCGGTGCGCTCGGCCCGGCCGACGATGTCCTCGTCGTCGAAGGCTGTCAGCGTCGCGAGGCCAGCCACCATGGCCAGCTGGTTGCGGCCAAAGGTCGTCGAGTGCTTGAGCGCGTCCTCCATCGACCCGTACACGCTGGCGAAGATCTTCTCCGTGGTGAGCATGGCGCCGATGGGCACGAAGCCGCCGGACAGGGCCTTGGAGATCGTGATGATGTCTGGCTCCAGGCCCCAGTGCTCGTGGCAGAAGAACTTCCCGGTCCGGCCAAGCCCGGTCTGAACCTCGTCAGTGACCAGAAGTGTGCCGTGCAGGCGGCAGAGCTGCTGAGCCGCGCGCCAGTACTCACCGGGAGCGCAGTAGACGCCCTTGCCCTGAATCGGCTCGACGATGAAGGCCGCCACGTCACCGCCACGCAGCTGCTTCTCGAGCGCATCGATGTCGCCGAATGGCACCGACTCGCTCTCCAGCAGCTGGCCAAAGCCCTTGCGGAACTCCTTGCCGCCGTTGAGGGCCAGGGCACCGGTCGTCAGGCCGTGAAACGCGTGCTCGGCATAGAGAATCTTTGACCGCTGCGTCGAGTGCCGGGCGAACTTGATCGCGGCCTCGACCGACTCGGCGCCGGAATTGCAGAAGAAGACACGGCGGATACCCGGATGGGTGCGGGCGACCAGCTGCTCGGCCAGCAGCCCGGGCAGCAGTGCGCAGTCCATCTGGATCATGTTGGGCAGGTCGAGATCGAGCGCCTGATGGAGGGACGCCTTGACTGCGGGATGACTGCGGCCAAGGGCATAGACCCCGAAACCGGACAGGAAGTCGAGGTAGCGCTGGCCAGTGTCGTCGTAGAGGTAGCAGCCGTCGCCCCGGACGTAGTTGCGGTCGAACCCGAGAGTCCTGAGCGTCCTGGCGAGCTGGGGGTTCATGTACCGCTCGTGAAGGGCGAAACTCTCTCCGGAACGCTCCGCGAACGTTCGGGCCACATCGAAGGGCATGCTGCTCCTTGCGCTTATGTCACTCGTCTGCCGGCTGTCCTCAGGCGTGCTCACCAGGGATTAACCGCCCCCGTAGTCGACCATCTTCTCGCACGTACACACAAATTGACTCGCCTCTACCGGAAGTCACGGCTGCGCGCGGCCGCGACGACGCGGAGCCGTTCCAGCCGGGTGGCCAGCAGGCTGACCGCACCGTCCAGCCGCTCGACCCGGCCGTGGATCAGCAGCGCGTTCGCGTCGACTCCGATCCTGCGGTAACGCTGCCACACGTTCGGCGGGCAGATGATGTTGGCCATCCCCGTCTCGTCCTCCAGGCTGAGGAAGACCACGCCGCGCGCTGTTCCCGGTTGCTGGCGGTGCGTGACCAGGCCGCCTACGAGCACCATCCGGCCGTTCTCGGCGGCCGTCAGCCGGTCGGCCGGCAGCACGCCCCGCTCGTCGAGCAGCGCCCTGATGTGCTCGATCGGATGCGTTCCGTAGGTCCCGGTCGCCCACAGGTCGGCGAAAGTCTCCTCCGCTGACGTCATCGCCGGCAGTGGCGGCGCCGTCATGCCCAGCGTCGTGCCAGGCAGCTGATCCGCCCGGACAGTGGCCGCGGCACCGGCCGCCCACAGCGCCTCGCGCCGGCTCACGCCGAAGCAGCCGAATGCGCCGCCCATGGCCAGCGCCTCTAGTGCGGCGGCCGGCACCGTCGTGCGCCGGGCGAAGTCCTCCAGGTCCGCATACGGCTGGCCAGCCACGATCTCCTCGGCCGCGCTAGTACCGAGATTGCGGACCTCGGACAGCCCGATCCGGATCACCGGCTGGCCGGGGACCGGCCGTCCGCCGGCGGGCTCATCAGGGCTGACGACCCCGTCTCCGGCCTCTTCGCTCTTTTCCAGCGTCGCCAGCACACCGCTGGCGTTCACGTCCACGCCGCGGACCGTAACACCATGCCGGCGCACGTCGCTGATCAGGCTGGCGGGCGCGTAGAAGCCCATCGGCTGCGCGCGCAGCAGCGCGGCGGTGAAAGCCGCCGGGTAATAGCACTTCAGCCACGCACTGGCATAGACCAGGTAGGCGAAGCTGATCGCGTGCGACTCGGGGAAGCCGTAGCTGGAGAACGCCAGGATCTTGATGTAAATGTCCTCCGCGACCTCGGCCGGAATGCCGCGCTCGGCCATCCCGGCCAGCAGCCGCTCGCGCAACTCCTCGATCCGCTCCGGCGCGCGCTTGGAGCTCATCGCCTGGCGCAGCCGGTCCGCCTCGGACGGGCTGAACCCGGCGCAGTCGATCGCGATCTGCATCATCTGCTCCTGGAACAGCGGCACCCCGAGGGTCTTGCCGAGCGCATGCTGCATCAGCGGATGCGGCAGGTCGGGCTCCTCATCGCCATGCCGACGGCGCATGTACGGGTGCACCGACCCGCCCTGAATCGGGCCCGGCCGGATCAGCGCCACCTCGACTACCAGGTCGTAGAACTTCTCCGGCCGCAGCCGCGGCAGCGTCGCCATCTGCGCACGCGACTCGACCTGGAACACCCCGACGGTGTCGGCCTTCTGCAGCATCGCGTAGACGCCGGGGTCCTCCTGCGGGATCGAGGCCAGCGTCCAGCGGGCTCCGTGCGCCTGCTCCACCAGTTCGAAGCAGTCCCGCAGCGCGGTCAGCATGCCGAGGCCGAGCAGGTCGAACTTGACCAGGCCCGCGTATGCGCAGTCGTCCTTGTCCCACTGCAGCACGCTGCGATTCGGCATCCGCGCCCACTCCACCGGGCATACCTCCCCCACCGGCCGGTCACAGATCACCATCCCGCCGGAATGGATGCCCAGGTGCCTCGGCAGGCGCTGCATCCGGCCTGCCAGTTCCACCACCGCATCGGGAACGCCCGCGTCCGGGGGAACTGGCTGACCCGGCCCGTACTGCCGCGGGCCGACCTGCCGGGACCACTCGTTCTGCTGCTCGGGTTCGTAACCGAGCGCACGGCCGGCATCGCGGATCGCCATCCGCGGCCGGTAGCTGATCACATTCGCTACCTGGGCGGCGTTCTCCCGGCCGTACTTGAGGTAGACGTGCTGGATGGCCTCTTCCCTGCGGCGGTGCTCGATGTCCAGGTCGATGTCGGGCGGTCCGTCCCGGCCCTCGGACAGGAACCGCTCGAACAGCAGCCCGTGCTGCACCGGGTCCACGCTCGTGATGCCGAGCGCGTAGCAGACCGCTGAGTTGGCGGCCGAGCCACGGCCCTGGCACAGGATGCCCTCGCGCTCGCAGAACTCCACGATCTCGTGCACGATCAGGAAGTAGCCGGGAAAGCCCAGCTGCTCGATGACGCTCAGCTCGCGGGCGATCTGCGCATAGGCGCCCTCAACGCGCTCCGCCTCCGGGGGTCCGTACCGGGCGGGTGCCTTGCGGGCGACCAGCTCGCGGAGCCAGCTGGCCTCGCTGTAGCCGTCGGGAACGCCGAAGTCCGGCAGCTTCGGCGCGATGACATGGAAGTCGAACGCGCAGTCTGCGGCTAGCTCGACCGTCCGTTCCACCACGCCCGGATAGCGGCTCAGCCGGGCAGCCATCTCCGCACCGGAGTGCAGGTAACCGCTGCCGGAAGCGGCCAGCCAGCCATCCATCTCATCCAGGCTGAACCGGGCCCTGATGGCCGCCAGTGCCTGTGCCAGCCTCGCGTCCGGCGGAGCGGCATAGTGCACGTTCCCGGTGGCAATGGTGTCCAGCCCGGCCATCTCCGCCAGCGCAGTCAGCGCATCGTTGCGCTCGTCATCCGCGGGCTGATTACCAACCATGAGCTCGACCTTGACGTTGTCACGGCCGAACGCATCGGTCAGCCTGGTCAGCTCGCGGGCCGCGGCTGCCGGCCCGCCCGTGGCAAGGGCCGCCGGCACTGCTCCCTTGCGGCAGCCGGTGAGGACCACCCAGTGCCCGTCGTGCGCATCGGCGAGCGCGGGCTCATCGTAGATCGGCAGGCCCTTCTCGCCGCCAGCCAGCTGCGCGGTGCTGACGACCCGGCAGAGCCGCCGGTACCCCTCCGGATCACGGGCAAGGACGAGCAGGTGCCGGCCGGCCGGATCGGGGAAGCCAGCCCTCAGGGTGCCAGCCGGGCGAGCTCCGGCTTGCAGGCCGGCCGCCCTGACGCGGGCCGCGAGCGCGGGCTTGCGTGCCAGGTCCAGGCTGAGCTCAGCGCCGAAGATCGTGCCCAGCCTGATGCCGCTATCTCGCAGCCGCGCCGCCGCCTGAGCGAACTGCGGTACTCCGTACATCCCGTCGTGATCGGTGATGGCCAGCGCAGCCAGGCCCCGCACCGCCGCCTCGCGGACCAAGTCGGCCGGGCTCGACGCCCCGTCCAGGAAGCTGTAAGAGGAATGACAGTGCAGCTCCGCCCAGGCCGCCTGGCCAACCGGCAAGCGCGTCACCGGCACTATCCGGCCGGCCTCTCCCCCGCCCGTGCCACCTCCCCGGCCAGGCCGAGCCGCTGGCTCTTGGCCGGCCTCCTCCTTACCCCCGGCAGTCCCCTTCCCCCAGGACAGACGACGCTCGAACTCCCGCCAGGGCACGGGCGGATTGTCCCAGCCCATGATCGTCGCCTCCCCTCTACTCCGGGGCTCCTCCGCCTACTCGATCAGCCTAACGATGCCTACCGACAATCTAGCATCGGATTCGAACTTAACTTCGAACCTCTAGTGCGACTTCGCCCATCCACGACCCGCATGCTGTCCGGGAGCCGCCGCGACCCTTCCTGGCGACGCGACCCCCAGCCCTACCGTGACCCTTCCAGCCCTACCGTGACCGTTCTGGCTCTACCGTGACGTTTAAGCGGGCGCAAAAGGAATAAACAGGGCGCGATTTTACCACCAAGCGTCACAATGTGCTCGCAGCCAGCGTTAAGGGTCACGGTTTGCTGGCCGGGCCCTCTGGGCCGTCACGAGAGCGCGCACGCGCGGGAGCGGACAACTGCGGCAGCCGTCCGGAGCTCCGTTTTCACCCGCCGCGGGTGACGCGGCCCCCGGTTGGCAGGGAATCTTCATCTGGACTCGGCAAGCAGCCGCCGCGAACTAACCCGGCCGCGTTACGCGAGGGTGAGAAGAAGGAGAAGGAATGGTACTGGCGGCCTCGGCGTCGTCCTATCCGCTCTTGGATGTCTTCTGGACGATCTTCCTGTTCTTTCTGTGGGTCATGTGGTTCTGGATCTTGATCTCGGTGTTCATCGATATCTTCCGCAGCCGCGACCTGTCCGGCGGAGGCAAGGCACTGTGGTTCCTGTTCGTCCTGCTCATTCCGCTGATCGGCGTGCTGGTCTACCTCATCGTGCGCGGCGGGTCCATGCACGAGCGGGCCGCCCGGCAGGCTCAGCAGCAAGACCAGGCGTTCCGTGACTACGTGCAGTCCGCGGCGCAGACGCCAGGTACCTCAGCAGATCAGCTGGAGAAGCTGGCGAGCCTGCGCGATCGCGGAGTCATCACTCCCCAGGAGTTCGACCGCGAGAAGGCTAAGGTCCTGACCTCGGTATAAGGCCCGTTCGGGGGCGGGCGGTCCGCGGACCGCCCCCTGCGGTCACGCCGCGAGGTTGAAGATCGCGTTCGCTTCCTCGTTCGTCAGCTGCAGCGATGCGGCCACGATGTTGTCCGTCACATGCTCCGGCGAACCAGAGCCAGGAATCGGCAGTATCTGCGGCGACCGGCTCAGCAGCCACGCCAGCGCAATCTGCCGCGGGGTCACGTCGTGCCGCTCGGCGGCCGTCAGCACGGGCACCAGATGTTCGGCCTCCTGGATCGGCGCCCAGGGCAGGAACACGATGTCCTCCTGCTCGCACAGGTCGACCATCGACTCCGAGGACCTGTCCTTGAGGTTGTAGCGGTTCTGCACCGACACGACCGGCGTGAGCTTCTGCGCCTCGAGCACCTGATCCTCGGACACGTTGGAAACGCCGATGTGCCGGATCTTCCCCTCGTCGCGCAGTGCGATCAGCGCGCCGATGGACTCGGCGAACGGGACCTTCGGGTCCGGCCGGTGGAGCTGGTACAGCGGGATCTGATCCAGCTTCAGGCGGCGCAGACTGCCCTCGCATGCCTCGCGCAAGTGCTCAGGCCGCCCGTCCGGCTCCCACCGGCCGGGTCCGGGCCGGATAAGGCCGCCCTTGGTGGCGATCACCAGGTCGCTGGGATACGGGTTCAGTGCCTCGGCGATCAGCTCCTCGCTCACGTTCGGGCCGTAGGAGTCCGCGGTGTCGATGAAGTTGACGCCTAGCTCAAGGACCGTGCGCAGGGCCTCCTTCGCCCGTTCCCGGTCTGGCGGCTGTCCCCAGATGCCCTCACCCGTGACGCGCATCGCACCGAAGCCCACCCGGTTGACCGTAAGGTCGCCGCCGATGCTGATCGTCCCTGCTGCCGCTGCGGTTGGTTTGTCGCTCATGGGATCCTCTTCTGCCGCGCCTGGCGTCGCGCTCTCGACGACAAGGACTGAAGGCCAGGACGGCCGCTTGCTCGCGTGCCACTAATCCCCACCCTAGATCAGCCGACCAGGAGGCCCGCCGGGAAGCGCGCCTGCCAGTGTCACACCGGCGTTCTACGCTCCTGGAGTGACCAGCGAACTGTGGGTGGGTGCTATCACGGGCCTCGGCGGAGCTG
>Ga0335072_10015560_pt1 | contig 10795 bp, 9 predicted proteins | sample Lox_Sample_21_FD_206725 | JGI IMG/M metagenome (GOLD analysis project Ga0335072, IMG submission 206725) | Soil microbial communities from Loxahatchee National Wildlife Refuge, Florida, United States - Lox_Sample_2.1 | ecosystem: Environmental > Terrestrial > Soil > Wetlands | place: USA: Florida... | reverse complement strand
CACCGAGAGCGAGGAGTCGTAGAACTTGCCCCCCTGGTAGAGGACCGAGTGGGCACCCGACCCGAAGTCGATGTTCGTCAACAGAGTGCTGTACGGGCCGCCGGTGCCGAGCTGCAGCGCGCTGCGCACGTACGACGCGTTGGTGAACGCCTGGTGTTGCGCGGCCGACTCGCGTCCTTCGAGCAGGAAGTGGCGCACCGTGAAGTAGGACAGCCCGCCCATGAGGATGGACAGCAACAATGCCCCGAGGCCGAAGACGGCCGTGATCCGGGCAGTGATGCCCAGTTTCACGTCACGGCACCAGCTTGTAGCCCATGCCCCTCACGGTGAGTATGTGCTGGGGTACCGCGGGGTCTTCTTCGACCTTGGTGCGCAGGCGCCGGATGTGCACGTCGACGAGGCGGCCGTCACCGAAGTAGTCGTACCCCCAGACGCGGTCGAGCAGCTGCTCGCGGCTGAGCACCTTGTTCGGGCTGGCCGCCAACTCGCACAGCAGGCGGAACTCGGTGCGCGTGCAGTGCACCTCTTCGCCGTTGAGCCGCCGCAGCACGCCTTGCTCGGGGAGCAGTTGGAGGTCCCCGAAGGTCAGCGCGCCCGGCTCCTCCTCGGCCGGTCGCGCGCGCCGCAACAGGGCGCGGATGCGCGCCGCCAGCTCCTTGGCCACGAAGGGCTTGGTGACGTAGTCGTCCGCCCCCGCCTCCAGCCCGGCGACCACGTCGTGGGTGTCGGCACGGGCCGTGACGATGATGATGGGCACGGCGCTGCTGCGGCGCAGCGCGCGGCAGCATTCGAAGCCGTCCATGCCCGGCAGCATGAGGTCGATGAGCGCGACGTCGGGGGCCGCCTCGGCGAACATGTCGAGGCCTTCCTCGCCGCTGGCGGCGTCTCTTACCTCGTACCCCTCGCCCTCCAGGGCGAGCCGCATCGACGACCTGATCCGCTCATCGTCCTCGACGACCAGGATGCGTCCGCTCATCAGCCTCCATTTCAGCTGATCCAGATCTGGGTAGGCCAGACGGAGCCTCCGATCATGCCGAATGCGGGCGTGCCCTGGGGCGTTGTGGGGTTGTTGAAGTTCTGCACGCTGGGGTCGCCGATGACCGCCCAGACGGCCCGGTCGAGCCACAGATAGGGCGTGTCCAGCCCGAGGCGCTTGTTCACCGTCTTGTAGGCGGCCTCGCGGACGTCCTTGTCGGTGCTCTCACGGCCGCTGAGCAGCGCCTTTTCGATCGCGGGGTCGCTGTTGCGGGCCATGTTGATCGAGAGGGAGCCCGAGCTCACCGTGGTGGTGCTCCAGAAGATGTAGTTGAGGTCCGGGTCGACGGCCCCGAACTGGCGCCACCCGAGGGCCTGGTACTTGCCCGCGAGCGCGTTGTTGATCGTCTGGTCCTGCTCCACGATGTTCGTGCTCACCTTGAAGCCCACGGCCTGCCACGCCTGCTGGAGGTACTGGGCGGCGCGGATGGCCGCCGGCGAGTTCGTCGAGCCGTAGGAGAAGGAGATCGGCCCACCGTTCTTCTGCTGCGCCGCCGTCACGAGGTTCTTCGCGTGCGACGGGTTGTAGGCGGGGTACTGGGTCGTCGAGTAATAGGGCGAGCCGGGGATGAACAGCCCGTTGCTCACCGGCAGGACGTTGGCGTCGATCACCTTGGCGTACTGCTTGCGGTTGATGGCCATCGCCGCGGCGAGACGAACGTTGGGGTCGTCGAACGGCTTTGCGAGGCAGTTGAGCTGGGTGCAGTTCATGTCCGGCTCGCCGGCCACGTGCGTGCTGTCGTCGATGTAGGCGTACGCGTGGTTGCCCCGGAACTGCGTGATGATCTGCGGCGTGTCGGTGATCATCAAGTCGATCGTGCCCGAGCGCAGCGCTTCGGCGCGCGCCGACTCGTCGGGGATCGGCTTGTACGTGATCTGCGAGAGGTAGGGCATGCCCTTGCGCCAGTAGTTGGGGTTGGCCGTCGCGGTGAAGTGGTCGTTGGGGATCCACTCCTTGAACACGAAGGGCCCGGTGCCGACGGGGTTCGACGTGCCCTTGGGGTTGGCGAGCATCGACGGGGCGACGACGTAGGCGATCTGGCCGCCGATGCCGCCGGCCAGGTAGTAGGGGAACGGCACCCACGGCGACTTGAACGTGATCGTCGCCGCCAGCGGGCCCGACTGGGCGATCGACACCAGCGTCGGGCTGACGACGATGCCGGTCAGCACCGACTTCGCTTGCGCCTGGAGGTTCGTCACCAGCGCGGCCCCGTTGCACGGCGTGCCGTCGTGGAACGTGACGTTCGGGCGTAGCGTGATCGTCCACGCCGTGTAGTCCGAATTGGGCGTCACCGATTCGGCGAGGTACGGCGCCCAGTCTCCGTTGAGGGTGATGATGGTCAGCGGGTCGAACACCGTGCGCGCGTACATGACGCCCACCTCGTCGAAACGCGCCTGGGTGGGGTCGAAGCCTTGCTCCTCGGCGTCGACCCCGAACACGAGTGAGCCGCCCTTCTTCGGCTTCTTGGTCGACACGCCGTTCAGCCCCGGCCCGTTGGTGGTCGCACCAGCGATGTCGTCCCACCCCATGCCGAGGGCGCCGGCGCCCGCGAACCCCGCTGCAGCAGCCGCGCTGCCGGCAAGCAGCGTGCGGCGATCGAATCTCGAGGCCATCAGCCCTCCCTTTTCCAGAACTGTTCCCCGAACCCCGCGGACCCCCCGGAAGGTTCTTGGGCGACGATAGTTCCCAGGACCTGCTGAATGGGGGCGGTACCGTTGGGTGCCATGCCCGACGACTGGGACATACCCGGGTTTTCGGCCTGGCTCGGCGGTCGCGCCGCCGCCACCCGCACGGCGTACGTGCGCGACGTCACCGCGTTCGCCGAGTGGATGTCCCGCAGCGACGTGGACGGGCCCGAGCAGGTCGACCGCATGCACCTGCGCCGGTACCTGGCCTCGCTCGGCACACGCCGCCTGGCCCGCGCGACGATCGCTCGTAAGGCGGCCGCGCTGCGCTGCTACTTCGCCTGGCTGTCCCGGCAGGGACGCATCGGCTCCGACCCGGCACGGTCTCTGCGGGCCCCCTCCGGTGGCGGGCGGCTCCCGCGGGTCTTGTCCAAGGGGGAGGTCAGCGCGTTGCTCGACGCCAGCCCTCCCGGCGACACCCACGCCGGCGGCACGGCCGCCCTGGCCGGCGCCCTCGACCGTCGGGACCTCGCCGTGCTCGAGCTCCTCTACGCCGCCGGCCTGCGGGTGTCGGAGCTCTGCGGCCTCGACCGCGGCGACATCGACTTGCGCGGCCGCACAGTGACGGTGCTCGGCAAGGGCGCCAAGCAGCGGCGCGTGCCCATTCACGACGCGGCCGTGGCCGCGCTCGAGGCGTGGCTGGGCGGCGGGCGCGACGACATGGAGGGTCCGCCCGAGGCAGCCTTCGTCAACCAGCGTGGCGCCCGCCTCGGGCCGCGCGACGTGCGCCGCATCCTCGACCGGCGCGCCGCATCGCCCACCCATCCGCACGCCCTGCGCCATACCTACGCCACGCACCTGCTCGACGGTGGGGCAGACCTCCGCGTCGTCCAAGAGCTCTTGGGGCACGCCAGCCTGGCGACGACCCAGGTGTACACGCATGTGAGCAAGGAGCGGATGCGCACGGTCTACGGGGAGACGCACCCCAGGGCCTGAGCCGGCCCCGGCCGCGTCCCGGCCGCGCCCCGGGGCGCGCCGGCACGAAGTGCCCAGGCCAGGCCATCCGCCGAGCGGCTAACATGGTCCGGCCCACCAGAGTGGTGGGCAGCAGCACCCGACGACATCGCCTGTGCGCGATCCACGGTCGCGGCCTCCGGGCCGCGCTGCGCCAGGTGAACACAACCGACTGGAGGAATATCTGTATGGCCGTCGTTTCCATGCGACAGCTCCTGGAGGCCGGGGTCCACTTCGGCCACCAGACGCGCCGATGGAACCCGAAGATGAAGCGCTTCATTCTTGGTGAGCGCAACGGGATCTATCTGATCGACCTGCGCAAGACGCTGAGCGGCATCGAGTCCGCCTACTCCTTCGTGCGCGACCTCGTCGCCGACGGGGGCACGATCCTCTTCGTGGGCACCAAGAAGCAGACGCAGGGCCCGGTGGCCGAGTACGCCGAGGCGTGCGGCATGCCGTACGTCAACCAGCGCTGGCTCGGCGGCATGCTCACCAACTTCGCCACCGTGTCCGGCCGGGTGAAGCGGATGCAGGAGCTGCGGGCCATGCAGGCGGCCGGCGACTTCGACGGCATGCCCAAGCGCGAGGCGCTCCAGCACACGCGCGAGCTCGAGAAGCTGACGCGCAACCTGGGCGGCATCGCGGACCTCGACCGGCTGCCCAACGCCGTGTTCGTGATCGACACCAAGAAGGAGCACATCGCGGTGACCGAGGCGCGCAAGCTCGGTCTCCCGGTGGTCGCCGTGGTGGACACCAACTGCGACCCCGACATCATCGACTACGTCATCCCCGGCAACGACGACGCCATCCGCTCGGGCTCGCTGATGTGCCGCGTCATCGCGGACGCGGTGGTCGAGGGCCGCTTCATCGCCGAGCACCGCCGCCAGACGGCGCCGCCGGCCCAGGCCGAGGACGGCGCCGCGTCGCCCTCCCCGCGCGGCCGACGCCCCAGCCACACACCGGCCCAAGAGCCGGTCGAGGTGGCGTGACCATGGCCAACTACTCGGCACAAGACGTCGCGAAACTGCGCCAGATGACGGGCGCCGGGATGCTCGACTGCCGCAACGCGCTGGAAGAGGCGAACGGGGACGTGGACAAGGCGGCGCAGATCCTGCGTGAGAAGGGCCTCGCCGGCGCCGCCAAGCGGAGCGACCGCGAGGCGGCCGAGGGCGCCGTCGCCGTCGCACGCAGCGGTGACGCCGCCGCGGTGGTCGAGCTGCGCTGCGAGACCGACTTCGTCGCCAAGTCCGACGAGTTCGTGGCCCTGGCCGACGAGCTGGCCTCGCTGGTGGCGTCCAAGGGTGAGGACGCGACGGCTGAGCTGAACGACGAGATCGACCGCTTGCGCGCGACCTTGAAGGAGAACATCTCGGTGGGGCGCGTGCTCCGGCTCGTGGCCGAGTCCGGCCAGGTGCTCGACACCTATCTGCACCGCCAGGCGGGCCGCGGCGTCAACGGCGTCGCTGTGGTGCTCGACGGTGGCAGCGAAGAGGTCGCGCACGACATCGCCGTGCACATCGCGTTCGCCAAGCCGGCCTACCTGAGCCGGGACGAGGTGCCCGCCGACGAGGTGGCGGCCGAGCGCGCCACGCTCGAGACGATCTCGCGCAACGAGGGAAAGCCCGAGGCGGCGCTCGAGAAGATCGTGGAAGGCCGTTTGACGGGCTGGTTCAAAGAGCGCGTGCTCCTCGACCAGGCCTACGTGCGTGACGAGAAGCAGACGATCGCCGGGTTGCTCGGATCGGCTCACATCGTGGCGTTCGCGCAGATCGTCGTCGGCACCTGACAGGGATCGTGGGAGAGCCGCGCCGCATCGTCCTCAAGATGTCGGGAGAGGCCTTGGCCTCTGCCGCCTCAGACGAGACCATCGACGCCGCGACAGTGGAGCGCATGGCCAAGGAGATGGCGCGCGCCATGGACGGCGGCGGGCTCGAGCTTGCTGTCGTCGTGGGTGGCGGCAACATCTGGCGCGGCTCCACGGGCGCGAGCGGCGGGATGGACCGCGCCACGTCGGACACGATGGGGATGCTCGGGACGGTCATCAACGCGTTGGCCCTCCAGGACGCGCTCGAGCAGCAGAACCAGCCGACGCGCGTCCTCAGCGCGCTCACGATGGCGGAGGTGGCAGAGCCCTACATTCGGCGGCGGGCCATCCGGCATCTCGAAAAAGGGCGGATCGTCATCTTCGCGGCAGGCATGGGCAACCCCTTCTTCACCACCGACACGCCGGCCGCGCTGCGGGCGGCCGAGATCGGGGCCGAGCTCCTCTGCAAGGGGACGCACTCGGGGGTCGACGGCGTCTACAGCGCAGACCCCAAGCTCGACCCGACGGCGACCCGCTACGACGAGATCTCCTTCATGGAGGTGATCAGCAAGGACCTGCGGGTCATGGACCTCACTGCGATCACCTTCTGCAAGGACAACGACCTGCCGATCCGGGTCTTCGACCTGATGATCCCGGGCAACATCCCCCGTGCGCTCAGCGGCGAGCAGATCGGTACGCTGGTTCGCTGATGGACGAGGACCTGGCCACCCTGGTCAAGGACGACACCAGGGAGAAGATGACCAAGGCCATCGACCACGTCCGCCACGAAATGGGCAACGTGCGGACCGGGCGGGCGTCCTCGGCGCTGGTCGAGACGCTGATGGTGGACTACTACGGGACGCCCACCCAGCTGCGCCAGCTGGCCGGCTTCAGCGTCCCCGATGCGATGCTCCTGGTGATCTCCCCCTACGACAAGGGGTCTTTGGGCGGGATCGAGAAGGCGATCATGGCGTCTGACCTGGGTATAAACCCGACGAACGACGGGACCGTGATCCGGCTTGCCTTTCCGCCGTTGACAGAAGAGCGCCGCAAGGAGCTGGTCAAGGTCGTGCGGCACAAGGCAGAGGAGGGGAGGGTCGCTGTGCGCAACCTGCGCCGGGCCGGGCGTCACGAGCTCGAGGCCCTGCAAAAGGAGGGGGATCTCACAACTGACGAGCTCGAGCGAGTAGAGAAGGACCTGGAGAAGATCACCCACGAGCAGGTCGCACAGATCGATCAGCTGCTCTCGCACAAAGAGCAAGAGCTGATGCAGGTCTGAGGGGGCGACGACATGAGTGACGACACCAGGGACGACTACGACGAGTTCGAGACCGGCTTCACCGGCTTCGGCGACGCTGAATCCGAGGACGCCGAGGAAGAGCCGACCACCTACCACTCGGGGCGGGTGCGCATCATCGGCGCCGAACCGGCGGGGGACACCATCCGCGAGGTGACGGGCCCCGTCGACGACGAGCACCCCGAGCTGCCGCACTGGAACGACGCGCCGACCGGCCAGGTCCCCGCGATCTTGGACCGCAGCAACGGCGAGGAGCAGCTCGTCGCGCCGCCGACGTGGCGCGAGGAGGAGACGGACTGGGAGGCGCAAGAAGAGGTCTTCGAGCCCGCCATGCTCTCCGACGACTTGCCCGCGGTCGGCGCCTTGTTGGGAGAGCGCCCCGACGACGAGCGCCAGCCGTGGCACTTCGAGTCCGACGACACTCTCGTCATCCCGCCCGAGCCGGGCCTCGAGCGGGAACCGGCGCACGCAGCGAGCGAGCCCGAGGAGGTCTCGCTGCACGAGTCGTTCGAACGGTACGACCGCTACGAGACCTACGAGCCGGAGACGTCCTTCTTCGAGCCCGAACCCGCACCTGAGCCGGAGGCCGAGCCCGAGCTCGAGCCGGCCGAGGTGTCGCCACGCATCGCGTCGTCGGCGACCGCCGCCGCGTCCGCTGCGGCTGCCTCGCGGTTGAGCCCACCGCGGCCACCCGACCAGCAGGTGCAAAAGGTCCGGGTCCCGCGCACGACGCGCTCGGGCACCAACGTGCGGACCGGCAACGTCAGTACCGCCGGCACCAGCGGGCGCGACATGCGGGTGGCGATCGGTTCGGGCGTCCTGCTCGGCATCGCCGCGCTGGCCTGCTTCGCCGCCGGGAACGTGGCCACCATGGTCATCGTCACCGTCGTGCTGCTCTTGGCCTCGGCGGAGGCGTACGCCGCGTTCCGGCGGGCCCAGTACCACCCCGCCACCCTGCTCGGCCTGGTGGCCGTGCTGTCGCTGTTGATCGAGACCTATAACAAGGGCGTCGCAGCCCTGCCCCTGGTGCTGGTCCTCCTCGTCGCCGGCTCCTTCATCTGGTACCTGGCGCGGGTCGAACCCGCGGCGGAGCCGGTCTCGGGCATCACCTCGACCGTCTTCGTCTTCGTCTGGGTCGGCGCGTTCGGCTCGTTCGCCGCGCTCTTGTTGGACCCGACCCTGTTCCCCGACCGCCACGGGATCGCCTTCATCCTGGCCGCCGTCATCGTCACCGTCGCTGACGACGTCGCGTCGTTGCTGATCGGCTCGGCGATGGGTCGGCACCCGCTCGCGCCGTCAATCAGTCCGAACAAGAGCTGGGAGGGCTTGATCGGCGGCGCCATCGTCGCCATCTTGGTGTCGGTCATCGTCGTGCACTTCATCCACCCGTGGACGATCGGCAAGGCCGCCGTCTACGGCGTGGTCGTGGCCATCGTGGCGCCACTCGGAGACCTCAGCCAGTCGATGATCAAGCGGCACCTCGGCATCAAGGACATGGGCCGGATCCTGCCCGGCCACGGGGGGATCCTCGACCGGGTCGACGGACTGCTGTTCGTGATCCCCGCCACGTACTTCGTGGTCAAGGCGATTCACCTCGGGTGAGCTGATGCGCACCGTCAGCCTGATGGGTTCCACAGGCTCGGTCGGCACCCAGGCCCTCGACGTCGTCCGCCGAGAGCCCGAGCGATTCCGCGTGCATGCGCTGGCGGCGCAGTCGTCGGCCGATCTCCTCGTGGCGCAGGCCAACGAGTTCGCGCCGGACCTCGTGGTGATCGGTGACGCGTCGCTGGCCGGCGCAGTCCGCGCCGGGGTCCCGGCCAGAACCGCGGTGATGACGGGCGAGGACGGCATGGTCGCCGCGGCGGGCGGCGCCGACGTGGTGCTGAACGCCGTGGTGGGCTTCGCCGGCCTGCCGGTCACGATGGCGTCGCTCGAAGCAGGCAAGCGCCTGGCGCTCGCCAACAAGGAGTCGCTCATCGCCGGCGCGCCCGTGGTCCAGAAGGCGCGCCGCACGCCGGGTGCAGAGATCGTCCCGGTGGACTCCGAACACTGCGCGCTGCATCAGTGCCTCGCCTCGGTCCACGCCGCCACGGACGTGGCGCGTCTCCTCTTGACGGCCTCGGGCGGGCCGTTCCGGGGCTGGCCCGCGGACCGCCTCGGCAGCGTGACCGTCGCCGACGCGCTGGCCCATCCGACGTGGTCGATGGGTCCCAAGATCACGATCGACTCGTCGACCCTCATGAACAAGGGGCTCGAGGTGATCGAGGCGCACGAGCTCTTCGGCATCGACTACGACCGGATCGACATCGTGGTGCACCCGCAGTCGATCGTGCACTCCATGGTGGAACTGCGCGACGGCTCGACGCTCGCACAGCTGGCCGACACCGACATGCGTCTCCCGATCGGGTACGCGCTGGGATGGCCCGACCGGGCGGCCACGCCCTTTGCCGCCCTCGACTGGTCCGAGCCCCGCACCTTGACCTTCGAGCCGCCTGACCGCTCGGTCTTCCGCTGTGTCGACCTGGCGTACGAGGCCGGCCGGGCGGGCGGGTCCGCGCCGGCGTGGCTCAGCGCGGCCAACGAGGTCGCGGTCCAGGCCTTCCTCGACGGCGCCTTGCCCTGGGCGGCGATCGCCGATGTCGTCGCCGAGACGCTCGAAGGCTGGGTGGACGATCCGATCGACCAGGTGGAAGCCGTGTTGGCGGCGGACGCGGCGGCCCGGACGCGCGCCGGCGCCATCGTGGCGCGACGCACCGGCTGACGGCACGGCCGGTAGCGTTGGCGGGGTCATGACCATCACCGAGCAGGAGGAACGGGCGGACCTCCCGCCTCTCGGGGACGACGCCGACCCGGCGCGGCCGGCGGGCGGGAACTCGGCGCGCGTGATCCAGCTGCTCGTCGGCGTCGCGGCGATCTCGGCCCTCTTCGTCCTGCTGGGATGGGGACCACTGCTCCTCTTCATCGTGATCCTCATCGCGATCGTGATGCTGCACGAGCTCGGCCACTTCGTGACGGCCAAGTGGGCCGGCATGCAGGTGACCGAGTACTTCGTCGGCTTCGGGCCACGCCTGTGGTCGGTCCGGCGGGGCGAGACCGAGTACGGGGTGAAGGCGATCCCGGCCGGCGGCTACGTCCGCATCACCGGGTTCACCTCCTTGGAGGAAGTGCCCGAGGAGGACGAGCCGCGTGCCTACCGCCAGCAGCCGTTCCACCAGCGCATCATCGTGGCGTCGGCCGGCTCGGCGGTGCACTTCCTGATCGCGTTGATCCTCTGCCTCATCGTGGTGCTCGGCTACGGGCAGGCCACCAACAACTACACGGTGTCCTCGCTCGAGCACTGGCCCGGCAAGACGACCCCCGCCGCCATCGCGGGCCTGAAGGCGGGGGACACCATCGTCTCCATCAACGGCAAGACGTTCGCCAACCCCGAGGCGATGACCGACGCCGTGAAGGACTCCACCGGGAAGCCCATCACGATCGGCGTCGAGCGCGACGGGCGGCTCATCCACCTGACCGCCACGCCCGAGAGCGGCAAGGGCATCAAGGTGGACGGACAGAAGCTGGGCAACCGCGGCTATCTCGGGGTCGACATCGCCCCCGCGGTGAATTCGGTGTCGTTGGTGTCGGCGCCGGGCGTCGCGCTCTCGACGTTCTGGCAGGTGACCGACCAGACGATGACCGGGATCGGGCAGGTCTTCTCGCCGCACGGCATCTCGTCGCTGTGGCACCAGCTCACCAACTCGCACGCGGCGGCGTCGGCTGCCGACAACCCCGGCTCGGCACCCCGGCCCACGTCCATCGTGGGCATCGCCAACCTCGGCTCCCAGGCCGAGCAGCTGGGCGTCTACGTGGTGCTGATGCTCCTGATCTCCATCAACATCGTCTTCGGCATTTTGAACCTGTTGCCGATGATCCCGCTCGACGGCGGGCACGTGGCCGTCGCCGCCTACGAGTGGGTCCGCACGAAACGGGGACAGCCCTACTACCGCGCCGACATCACCAAGCTGTTCCCGGTGGCC
>Ga0335072_10015559_pt1 | contig 10796 bp, 8 predicted proteins | sample Lox_Sample_21_FD_206725 | JGI IMG/M metagenome (GOLD analysis project Ga0335072, IMG submission 206725) | Soil microbial communities from Loxahatchee National Wildlife Refuge, Florida, United States - Lox_Sample_2.1 | ecosystem: Environmental > Terrestrial > Soil > Wetlands | place: USA: Florida... | reverse complement strand
GGGCGGACGCTGGTATTCCTCTGCTACGCGCTGGATTGTCGCCGGTCAAGTCGCCCTCTCGCTGATTCTGCTCGTCGGCACCGGCCTTTTCATTCGCACGTTCACGAACCTCATGACTCTCGACGCGGGCTTCGACCGCAACAATGTCCTGATGGTCGAAACGAATATTCACAATGCGGGAATCGCCGAGCCCGCCCGCGCCCCGCTGTACGGCCAAATGCTGGCGAAATTGCGGGCGCTCCCCGGTGTTATGTCGGCGAGCCAGTGCTGGATGACGCCGCTCTCCGGCAATCAATGGGATAACGACGTAACGGTCGCGGGACATGCTCTTCCGCCCGGGGTCGAGCCCGACACTTTGCTGAACTGGGTGACACCAGGATACTTCGAGACTATGCGGACGCCGCTACTGGAGGGACGCACGTTTGACGCGCGCGACTCCGCAACTTCGACGCCTGTCGTCATCGTCAATCAAATGCTGGCGCGACGTTACTTCGGCAGCCAAAGCCCCATCGGCGAGCATCTGACGGGCGGTAGCGCGGGAATGCTCCGGCAGCCGATGGAAATCGTCGGCGTGGTGCAGGATGCGAAGTACACCTCGCTGCGCGAGGATTTCCAGCCCGAAGCGTATTTTCCGTTGTCACAGATCCAGAAAAGTGTGGACGAACACACCACGTTTGAGATCCGCACTGCAATAACGCCGGCCGCGCTGATTCCCGGCGTGCGCGACGCGATGGCCAGCGTCAATAGATCCGCGTCGCTGCAATTCACCACGCTCAAGCAAGAAGCCGATGATTCCGTCCTGCAGCAGCATTTAATGGCTGTCCTCTCCGGATTCTTCGGTGGTCTTGCACTCCTGCTGACGGCCATCGGCTTGTACGGAGTGATGGCTTACGTCGTCACGCTTCGCACCCACGAGATCGGACTTCGTATGGCCCTGGGCGCGCAGCGAAGCTCCATTCTGGGTCTCGTCATGCGCGACGCCGCAATTGTCCTCGCCGCTGGTGTCGCCGCGGGTCTCCTCGGCTCGATCTGGATTTCGAGGTTAGTTAAGGGCTTGCTCTTCGGCCTGACACCGAACGATCCTTCGACGCTCGCGTTGGCCATCGCCGGCCTCGTCGCCGTCGCTCTAATAGCAACTTACGTTCCCGCGTGGCGCGCTATGCGCGTCGATCCCATGGACGCGCTAAGATACGAATAGCCTTGCACGCAAGCCGCCGCCGACGCCCTCGTATGAACCAACGCACAGGAGGGCGCATGAGAACCGCCATCCAATATCGAACCTGCCGCGTGGCGGCGAGCAGTAGCTCCCGGCGGCAACCTTCCGTCTGATGACATTCGCTCGGCGAAATAGACCGCGACGACTGCATGTAGTCAGTGGTGACGCTATATCGTCAGTGATATTCGTCACTCCCGGTTTGTGACGCGCTTCCTCACTGCAGGAGCCCATCCTAAACCGTTCCTTATGTTGCACATCCGGACTGGCTGGCGATCTTTCCTGATCTGGTGCACCAATTGCCATGAGAGGGGTGGAACGCGAGGCATATCACGCTGAAGATCACGATCGACGAGGGGCCCAGGGCAGTGACGGTGAAGGTCGAAGGACGGATCGCCGGGCCGTGGGTGAAAGAATTCCGGCGAAGCTGGAGCTTGCTGGCTGGTTCGCTGGGGAGCAGGAAGTTGGTGATTGATTTGCGCGGCGTGACGCATATCGATCCGGCCGGAAGAGACACGCTGGCCGAAATTCACGCTGAAACCGGTGCGAAATTTCTGGCCGATACGCCCATGACGAAATACTTCGCCGAGGAGGCATCTCGGCGGACAACGGCGAAGCAAGAAAAGTAACGCCCAGGAGGACACGATGCGAGGACCGTACGGTTTCGAAATGATCGAGGACTGCGAAAGCTGCAAATCGAGTGAGGCGAGTTTCTTCTGCCGCCTGACCCCCAAGGCGATGAAGGATTTCGACGCAGTGAAATCGACCACCGTGTATCCGGGGGGCGCCGTTCTGTTCATGGAGAAGCAGAACGCCCGTGGAGTGTTCGTGGTCTGCCAGGGAGAAGTGAAGCTCAGCATCAGCTCGAGCGAAGGAAAGACGCTGATTCTGCGGATGGCGAAGGCGGGCGAGATCCTCGGGCTGATGGCTGTGCTCTCCGGACTACCGTACGAGATGACGGCGGAAACTCTTCATCCGTCGCAGATTGCGTTCGTTCGCCGCGAAGACTTCCTGCGATTCCTGGCGCAACACGCCGAAGCATACGCCGGCGTGGCCAAGCAGCTCAGCTCGAACTATCATCGAGTGTGCGAACAGTTGCGCACGGTGGGACTCTCGGCCTCCGCGCCGGAGCGGCTGGCCAAGCTGCTGCTCGACTGGTCCGCCGGATGCGAGGAAACGCAACTGGGGACGCGGTTGAAACTGCCTTTGACTCACGAAGAAATCGCGGAATGCATCGGCAGTTGCCGCGAGACCGTAACGCGCACGTTGAGCGACTTCAAGAGCAAGAAACTGGTGACGCTCAAGGGCTCGACTTTGTTCATCCCCAATCGCGCGGCGCTGCAGAACTTCGTTACCACCTAGAATTTGAATTGGCGAGCCGAAGCGAAGAGAGGTCCCGCCTGCGGCGGGGAGGCTTCGACTCCTTCCGGCGCGCACGCTTCGCGCGCGAAAGGCAACGACGTGCGGGGCCGCGCTGCCTTCGCTCAGCGCATGGCGAGCAGGATGACGAGCAGCGCACGCTACGCGGGGCAAGAGCAAGAGGCGGGCGCGCTACGCTCTCTTCGGGCGCTGCGGCTTAAACGCGAGCGGGAGTGCGGACGATTTCGACGGAGCAAGGCGCATTGCGCGCGACAAACTCGGCCACGCTCCCAAGCAGCAATCGCGGAATTCCCGTGCGGCCGTGAGAGCCAACCACGATCAGGTCCGCATTCCACTCCTTCGCCGAATCGATGATCTTCAACCGGATATCACCCTTCGCAACCGTCGCTTCCACCGCAAAACCTTCGGCTCGCAATTGCGCCGCGGCGCGTTCCACCAAATCGCGCCCTTCCTTTCCGAGAGCTTCCAGTTCCGGCGCGTACTGAGCGGCCATTTGCGGCGGGGCCGAGATCGCGATCGGCTGGAGCACGTGCAAGATGCGAACGCTGGTGTTCTGGGGGCGAAACTGAGCCGCAACGGCGCGCAAGGCCTCCTGGGAATAGCTCGAGTCGTCAATCGCGACCAGGATCTTCACCGGCATCCTCCGTCGCGTTCGCGAACTGTGAGCACCGGGCAGCTGGCATGGGCGACAACTTCATGAGCCGTGGCTCGTTCCACATGCGTTGCGGAGGGCAAGTGCCCATGTGCGGTGCGCACACCCAGAACGATCAAGTCGGCCGAACGTTCCGCGGCGGCTTCGATGATCTTCTGCGCCGGCCGGCCGTATTCGATGGCGACCTCCGGCGGTATCGAAAGCTGTGCTTGCGACGGGACGGTCTCGTAAAGACGCTGAATCATTTCGGCGACGGAAAGTTCGGAGTTTCGGTCGATTTTGCCGGGTTCGATGGGCGGGGCAACGTGCAGCAGGACGAGGCGCGCCTGGTTATTTTCAGCAAGCGAAACAGCATAAGGGGCTGCCGCGAGAGAAGCGGGGGTGTGATCTGTGGCGAAGAGGATGCGGTGGAAGCGGCCGCCGTGGTGAGCGCTGGTGCGGACCGCGGGCCCGACGGTCAAGACCGGGACGGGCGAATGACGAAAGATTTCCTCGGCGACCGAGCCGAGAAGGAACCGCTGCGCTCCCGTTCGGCCATGAGTGCCGAGCACGATCAAGTCCACGGTGCAATCACGAATGGCTTGCTCCACTCCGGCCCAAACGTCGACGGCACGCTCGAGAACCACTTTGTGCTGCACGCCGGCGAGTCGCGATTCAAGTTCGCGCATAGAAGCGAGGGCGGCCTCCGTTTCGGCTTCGAAGGCAACGCCAGCCAGAGCGAAGCTGCCGGACGCGAAGGAATTGGGCGTCAGGATGTGGAGAGCGTGAATTGTGGCGTCGTATCTGCGCGCGAGCGCAAGAGCGAACGGCAAAGCCGACTCCGAGGGTTCCGAAAAATCCGTGGCGTAGAGAAGGTTCTTCAGTTGCACCAGTTCAGGGGCTCTTACGGCGGTTGTCATAGCTCGCCTCCGAGGACTCCATCTAAACGCTGGCGGAGGTTTCTCGCGATGATAGAAGTCACGGGAATGAGTGACTGTTGTCACAGCGACCGAAACCGGATTTCGCTTGCCGGTTTTTCAGGCGGGAGCACAGCCCCACCGCGGGATAAGTTCGAGGAAACAGGATTTTACGTGTGATGGCGATCACGGATTGGCGTGACTCGTGTCGCCGCGCCACAGAAGGGGGAATGGTAAGAATGTGATTGGACGCGGGAACCAGCGAGATTCGCCGTAGCCCCGAAGGCGCGGGGAACGGCAAGTGTCGCGAATTCGCCAAAGGAGGTGAGCGCCATGGTCAGCCACTCCGTGATGGTTACACCAGCGGAGGAACCGAAAGCGTTTGCACGGCCTCAACGGCGCACTCGGGCGGCGCAAGAAGACACCTTCGTCTCGGCTCTCTTAGAGGTGCCCTGCGAATACAAGCATCGCAACCCGTTCGAATGGGCTTTATCGTTGGTGGCTCACATTTTGTTGATCGTCGGCCTGATTATCGCACCGCTGTATTTCACGCAATCCCTCGACCTGAAAGCTTTTCAGACTACATGGCTGGTGGCGCCGGCGCCTCCCCCACCGCCTCCCCCGCCGGCCGCGCCGATGGTTCAGCGAGTCGTCAAGTCCGTGGCGCGCTTGATGGAAGACGGCAGGATGACTGCGCCTACGGCGATTCCCAAGAAAGTGGTGATGATCAAGGAAGAAGCGCTTCCGCCGGAATCGGAAGGGGTGGGCGTGATAGGCGGCGTGCCGGGAGGAATCCCGGGTGGACAAGCAGGAGGAGTGCTGGGCGGGATTATCGGGACGAGAAATTCAATGAACGCGATTGCTCCGCCAGCGCCGCCGGTGAAGCGGATTGTGAGAATCGGCGGCAATTTGAAGCCGCCGCGGCAGGTGTTCGCTCCGCAGCCCGAGTATCCCGTGATCGCGAAGCAGGCCCATATTGAGGGCACGGTAGTGATTGACGCCGTGATCGACGAACATGGAAACGTGGTTCAGGCGCACGTCCTCAGCGGACCAGCGCTCTTGATTCCGGCGGCAATGCAGGCCGTGGTGCAGTGGAAGTACCAGCCGACTGTTTTGAACGGGGAGCCGATCTCCGTGGCGATGCACGTGGAAGTTCATTTTGTGCTGCAGAATTGAATGGCGACGACGGCGATGGTGATGGTGACGGCGATTCGTGACGATGGCGACGCCGCAAAGGAGATAGGGAATGGCAAAGTGGCAAGGGACTTCCGAACGAATCCTGATCCTAAGCGGCGAGGACGATCACCGGAAAATTCTGGCCAATGAGGTCCGGCGAAGCGGCTGGAAGGCGAGTCCGTGCGCTTCGCTCGAGGAAGCGAAACTGCTTCTCGCGGAAGAGCACTATGCAGCGGCGCTTTGCGACGATGATCTGGCCGGAGACAACTTCGTTTCGGCGATTGCCCCGATCAAGCGACTCGCGAACAGCACGCCCGTGATCGTGGTTTCGCGCCGAGACGATTGGGACAGCTACATGATCGCTCTCGCCGCGGGAGCGGCCGACTATCTCGCCTTTCCGCCGTATCCGGGCGAGGTTGAGCAGTCGCTCGGAAAAACCGCGAAGGTGTTCGGCAGTCTCGCACACGCGGCTTAGCGGGGCGGGGCGAATGCCTTACCACTTGGGACCATTCGCGCCGAGAGCCTCCTCCATGCGGCCAGGCTGAAAGGGGAAGATGAAATGGTCCACCGTGGAATTGCAAGTCTTGCGCTGGGTTTGGCGGTTTGCTTCCTGTTCCTGAGCCGCTTCGACGGTCAGTTTTTCCTGATCCACTTCTACGAATCTTTGATCTACCTGGCGATCGTTCTGATGCTGTTCTATTTCGAGGATCGCTGGGCATACATGATGGGCATGGTCGCCCCCGCCGCATGGTTGGTCCTTACCGCGGTTTGGGGCGGATTGCGCGGGCTGACGCTCCAGATCTCGCCGGCTTTTCATGTGGGCAGCTCGTTTTTTCCTGACGGTCTGCTGACCGCGCTGGTGGTCGTGCTGTCTGTGGCGTTGATCGTTTGCTGCGCCAACCGGTGGCGGCACGAGTTCGTGGGGCTCGGAAAAGGATGGAGCACGTTGCTTGTGTCACTGGCTGTGGTTGGAGCGTACTACGGCGTGCTCGTGCTTTGGATTCTGCGCTGGCCTCCTTCGGCCGCGTGAGCGGACCCTTTTGCGTACCGAGGATCTCTTAGAGTGGCGAAGAAGGGCCCATCTTCGCTGACTCGTCCAGTGCTTTTGGTCGTCTTCGAACGAATTGCTTGCCCGGCGAGTGAGCTTCCGCTTTTCGAAACCTGCTGGTCTTTGGCGAAACGTCACGACAGGCGGTGATGCGTGTCACAGTCAGGTACCCCATACTCTGCAACACTCTGTTCTCGGGGTATTGCGGAGCAGGGAGGCGAGCTACAAGACGCCGGCTCGTTGTAAGTATCACCTAAAGCGAGACTTGCTGGCGATGAAGGGCCTGAGGCAGCGAGAGCGAGCTTTTGGGAGCGCAGAAATGAACGACGCAATGGCTATCCTGGACGGAAACGAAGCGGCAGCAGACGTCGCCTTTCGCCTGAACGAAGTGATCGCCATCTATCCCATCACTCCTTCGTCTCCGATGGGGGAATGGGCGGACCAATGGGCGTCCGAAGGCCGAAAGAACATCTGGGGCGTCGTGCCTCGAGTGGTCGAAATGCAAAGCGAGGGAGGCGCTGCCGGCGCGCTGCACGGAGCAATCCAGGGCGGCGCACTTGGGACCACCTTCACCGCGTCGCAAGGCCTTCTGCTAATGATTCCCAACATGTATAAGATCGCGGGCGAGTTGACGCCGGCCGTGATCCACGTAGCGGCGCGCACGGTGGCGACCCACGCTCTTTCGATTTTTGGCGATCACAGCGACGTGATGGCCACCCGTGCAACGGGCTTCGCCCTCCTATCTTCCAGTTCCGTCCAGGAAGCCGCTGACTTCGCTTTAATTGCGCAGGCGGCGAGCCTGGAATCCCGCATTCCGTTTCTTCATTTCTTCGACGGCTTCCGCACTTCGCACGAAGTGAGCAAAATTGCGACGCTCCCGGACGACGTTCTTCGCGCCATGATTGATGAGAAGCGGGTGGTGGATCATCGGGAGCGCTCGCTGTCTCCCGACCGCCCAGTCTTGCGAGGCACCGCTCAGAATCCAGACGTCTTCTTTCAAGCGCGCGAAGCCATCAATCCTTTCTATATTGCGTGTCCGACGATCCTGCAGGACGTGATGGACCGGTTTAACGCGCAAACGAGCCGCAGTTATCACCTGTTCGACTACTATGGCGCGCCGGACGCCGAGCGCGTGATCGTCATGATGGGCTCGGGATGCGGTGCCGTGGAAGAGACGGTGGACTACCTGCGCCAGCGCGGAGAGAAAGTTGGCCTTCTGAAAGTGCGCTTGTTCCGGCCGTTTGCGGCGGAAGCGTTTCTCTCGGCTCTGCCGAAGACAGCTACGTCAGTCGCGGTTCTCGACCGCACGAAAGAGCCGGGCAGTCTCGGGGAGCCCCTTTACATCGACGTGATCGCGGCCCTCAGCGAATCGGCTGCGGCGCGCACGCCCCACCCGCGAGTGATCGGAGGCCGCTACGGGCTCTCGTCGAAAGAGTTCACTCCCGCGATGGCCAAAGGGATTTTCGACGAGCTGAGAACGGCCCAGCCGAAGAATCATTTCACGATTGGCATTCGCGATGACGTTACGCACACGAGCCTCGAATACGACAATCACTTTTCAACCGAGGATCCCGAGACAGTCAGGGCGCTCTTTTACGGTCTCGGCTCGGACGGGACGGTGGGCGCGAACAAGAATTCGATCAAGATCATCGGCAAGGGCACGGGCCAGTACGTGCAGGGGTACTTCGTGTACGACTCGAAGAAGGCCGGCGCAGTGACAGTCTCTCATCTTCGTTTCGGACCGCGGCCAATCCGGGGGTCGTATCTGATCACCGAGGCGAGCTTCATCGCCTGCCACCAGTTCCAATTTCTTGAGCGCATGGACGTCCTTTCGGACGCCCAGAGTGACGCGACATTTCTGCTGAATTCACCGTATGGCCCGGAGGATGTGTGGCAGCACCTGCCGAAGAGCGTTCAAAGGACAATCATCGACAGGCGTTTGAAGTTTTACGTAATCGACGCCTACGCGGTCGCTCGCGAGACGGGCATGGGCAGCCGCATCAACACCGTGATGCAGACCTGCTTTTTCGCCATCAGCGGCGTTCTTCCGCGCGAGCAGGCCATCGAGGCGATCAAACAGGCAATCCGCGAGACATACGGAAAACGCGGCGACGCTGTGGTCCAGAAAAATTTCGCTGCCGTCGATCACGCGCTGGGCCACCTGCACTCGGTGGTGGTTCCGCGCCAAGTGAGCAGCGGCTTCGAAATTCTTCCCTCTGTTCCGGAGAAGGCCCCCGCGTTCGTTCGCGACGTTCTCGGAACAATTATTGCGGGACGCGGCGACGAATTGCCCGTCAGCGCCATGCCGCTGGACGGGACGTTTCCAACCGGCACCGCAAAATGGGAAAAACGGAACATCGCGCAACAGGTTCCCGTCTGGGACGAGGACATCTGCATCCAGTGCGGCAAATGCGTCCTGGTGTGCCCGCACGCGGTGATTCGCGCGAAGGTTTACGACTCGTCCCTGCTCGCGGGAGCGCCCGTTTCATTCAAATCATCAAAGCCGCGCTGGCGCGGGCTCGACAATCTGAAATACACGCTGCAGGTTGCTCCCGAAGATTGCACCGGGTGCCAACTCTGTGTGGAGATTTGCCCAGTGAAAAGTAAGAGCGACGCCAAGCACAAGGCGGTGAATATGGAACCGCAGGCGCCGCTGCGCGAGGCGGAAAGCGCAAACTGGGAATTTTTCCTCAGTTTGCCCGAGTACAGCCGCGAGCGTTTGGCGCACAACCAGGTGAAAGACACTCAGTTGCTGGAGCCGCTCTTCGAATTCTCCGGCGCCTGCTCGGGATGCGGCGAAACGCCGTACATCAAGTTGCTCACCCAACTGTTCGGCGACCGCCTGCTGATCGCAAATGCGACAGGGTGCTCGTCAATCTACGGAGGCAATCTGCCCACAACTCCGTACACGGCGAATGCGCAGGGGCGCGGCCCGGCTTGGAGCAATTCTCTATTCGAAGATAACGCAGAGTTTGGCCTGGGTATGCGCCTGGCGATCGATAAGAAGGCGGACTATGCGCGCGAACTTGTCCGGCGGTTGGCTGCCGAGATTGGTGACGCTCTCGTCGGCGCCTTGTTGAACTCGCCACAGTCTACCGAAGGCGAGATCCAGGCGCAGCGTACGCGCGTAGCCGAACTCAAGAAGAAACTCGCAGGCCTCGGCGCGCCCGAGGCCAAGGAATTGTTGACCCTCGCGGACGCACTTGTGAAAAAGAGCGTCTGGCTGGTCGGGGGCGATGGCTGGGCGTATGACATCGGGTTCGGCGGCCTGGACCACGTCCTGGCCTCAGGCATGAACGTCAACGTTCTGGTGCTCGACACGGAAGTGTATTCGAACACGGGCGGTCAGATGTCGAAGGCCACGCCGCGCGGAGCGGTGGCCAAGTTTGCAGCGGGGGGCAAGCCGAACGCGAAGAAGGATCTCGCGATGGAGGCGATCAGCTATGGATCCGTTTACGTTGCTCGTGTCGCCATGGGCGGGAGCGACACGCACACGCTCAAAGCGTTCCTCGAGGCGGAAGCGTACGATGGACCTTCTCTGATTATTGCTTACAGCCATTGTATTGCGCATGGCTACGATATGATCCACGGGCTCGAACAGCAGAAAGCGGGCGTGAATTCCGGCTACTGGCCGCTGATTCGTTACAATCCGGCTCTGCGGCTCGAGGGAAAGAACCCCTTCCAGTTGGATTCCAAGGCTCCTACGATTCCGCTCGAGAAGTACGTCTATCAAGAAACGCGCTACACGATGCTGAAGCGCAGCAACCCACAAGCGGCGAAGGAACTGCTGGAGCTTGCTCAACAGGACGTCGACCAACAGTGGCGCGTATATTCGAACCGGGCTGCCATGCCCGGCTCGTCTGTGGCCAGTCCGGCAGTCACGCCGGTCGGGTCGGAACAGGAAGCCGAAACCGTGGCTTCCAAGAACGGAGGCGGGCAATGACCGATCTATCGACAGAGTATCTTGGGCTCAAGCTGAGATCGCCGCTCGTAGCCTCCGCCTCGCCGTTATGTGAATCGATCGGGGACATTCGCAAGATGGAAGATGCCGGAATTGCGGCCGTTGTCCTACCCTCTCTCTTCGAGGAGCAACTGACTCTCGAAAGCGAAGGCATCGACTGGGATCTATCGCGCGGTGCGGAGAGCTTCGGCGAGTCGCTCAGTTTTTTTCCGGACTTGCGGAATTACAATCTCGGGCCGGAAGGCTATCTCGAGCTGATCCGCTGGGCGAAGGAAGCCGTCTCGATTCCCGTTATCGCGAGCCTGAACGGGGTTTCGCTGGGAGGGTGGCTGCGTTATGCGTCCCTGATGCAGCAGGCGGGTGCGGACGCTCTCGAACTGAATTTGTACAGCGTCGCAACGGATCCGGACCAAAGCAGCTCCCAGATCGAAGAGAACTATTGCGAGGTTGTCAGCCAGGTGAAAGCTTGT
>Ga0335072_10015558_pt1 | contig 10796 bp, 9 predicted proteins | sample Lox_Sample_21_FD_206725 | JGI IMG/M metagenome (GOLD analysis project Ga0335072, IMG submission 206725) | Soil microbial communities from Loxahatchee National Wildlife Refuge, Florida, United States - Lox_Sample_2.1 | ecosystem: Environmental > Terrestrial > Soil > Wetlands | place: USA: Florida... | reverse complement strand
AGCGGGTCGGGCGCTTCCCTTGGAATCAGTGGGTCAGGTGCTTCCCTCGGGATCAGCGGGTCGGGCGCTTCACTGGGAATCAGTGGGTCAGGTGCTTCCCTCGGGATCAGCGGGTCAGGCGCTTCCCTCGGGATCAGCGGGTCAGGCGCTTCACTGGGAATCAGTGGGTCGGGCGCTTCCCTTGGAATCAGCGGATCCGGCGCTTCGCTCGGAATTAGTGGATCAGGCGCTTCCCTCGGGATCAGCGGGTCGGGCTAACTCGAACTCGCACTGCAACGCGCGCGTAAGCGAAGAAGAAAGGCCTCGGCATTACCGAGGCCTTCAAGTTATTCGCATATTCGACAAGTTGCACGGTGTACGGGCTGCATGACTTTTCCGTCGTGCTGCTTGGCGGGACTAAGCAGAGCCACCGGTGACACGTCGAGCTCCCGTAACTTGTCAATACTGTATATCTCGGCGAATGCACCAAATACGCCAGATTTACCCGCCGCACCGATAGGCTGATTATCCGCTCGCCGGCGACTGTGTTGAGCGAGCTCTGAAATCTCATCACCAAACCCGACCACCGAGACGACCTCGGGCCTCTGATATGGCTCGTCGTGCCCATGGACTTGGGCACGCGGAAAGGAGGCCGGAGCAGAAACATGAGGGGAGCGCCGACCTGCAGCAGCTTCTCTTTGAACTCGCGCTGGTACTTCTTCCCTGCGGTGTGACACCGACCCGCTTCTCTAGACTCGCTCGCGAAGCATTCATTCGAGCAGCGGCCGGTCAAGCGCGGCTCAGAAACGGGAAGCTCAATCACTCAAAGATCGCCGCCTTGACGGGGTTGCCTCGAAAAGAAATCAGGCGAATACTCAAACATCCTGCAAACCGTCTGGAGCCGGATTCGACGACCCGCAGACCTTCTGAGCGGGTCGTTCATGGGTGGCTCACCGATCGGCGATTTCTTACCCAACAGAACCGTCCAAAATCCCTGGTCGCCAGTAGGGGTACGTTTTCGTTCGAGCGGTTGGTAAAGGAATATGGTGGAGACGTTTCTCCGCGAGCCGTATTGGAAGAACTCGTGCGCTCAAAAACAGTACGTCGAGCCGGGGAGCGGCTAGAGCTGCAGGCGGCCAGGTTACAAAACCCGAGGAGTAGCCTTGGTCCGCTGACCCGAGTCATTCCGACTCTTGTGGATGGCCTAAGAAGCGCTTCCCGTCAATCAACGTCTACCGTCGGCTCGGTGCTCTATCGTCTTAGACTTCAGGCAGCTACCGAGCCTGAACTCGGATTGATTCGCCAACGCTGCTCGTCGGCCGTCCAATCTCTTTTACACGGCTTAAAGGAGTCTCTCGACCACGAATTCAGCAGGCCCCCTCGAAAGCGGCTCCCCACCCATTCCCTTACCATCACGGTGCTGCTGGCAGGTGCCCGCAAGAAGGAATCCTGAGGGGACATTGACCAAATCCGGCTGACTGCGCGCCATCAGACCGCATACTCAAAGGTTGGCATGCAAGGATCCATATGAACGCAATACCGCTCAAGAAGACCCGCCGCGACTACGAACGCGTACTTACAGCCGTCTTCGGGCTGCTCATTCAGTGCGGTGTTCGTGAAAGAGTCGTCTTTGCGATAGCAAATCGCGCGCTCAAGGTCGCGATACAGAAAGCGAATTCCCTCGGTCAATCCGGCGGAGGAGAACTGGCAACATTCAGCTTGGTGCTGGATGCCTGGCACCGTGATAGACGATATCTGACGTCCAGAGGAAAGCCCAGGGCGGTGCCTTTGCTGGGGCGGCCGCCGAGCGTCGAGGCATTGGTCAGATCCGAAGGCCCTATGTTTGATCCGATCGACTTGGCCTACCGAATTCAATCCCTCGGTCTCATTACCCCATGCCCGGGTAATCGTTACAGGCCGATCGGTGACACGGCGCTAGTTTCAATCTACGGTCCGACTGTCCTGCAGCATGTGGCTCGATGTTTGATGTCTTTGCTCGAGACTGTAGAAGACAATCTGACCGGAGCGCCCACATCAGCTCACCTACTGGAGCGTTTTGCGGAGGTTCCAGACCTTCCGGCCGAGTGCGTGGACGATTTTCAACAGTTCTCAAGAACCCAAGGCGCCATGTTCGCAAGAACCATCAACGACTGGCTGGAAACCAGACGTGCGAGAGACCAGGCCAACGTCAATCGTGCCAATGTGGGAGCGGTACGAGCGGGCGTGCACGTCCATGCGTATGTCGCTCCCACCAGGTTGCGAACGCGGAGTTCTGGTGGCGCTAAACGACAAACGATTTAGCGCTGCTCCCTCAGCTCCTTCCTCAATATCTTCCCGACATTGCTCTTCGGCAACTCCTTGCGGAAGTAGACGTGCTTGGGGACCTTGTAGCCCGCAAGGGATTTGCGGCAGTACTCGATGACGTCGTGTTCGGTGAGCTTGGGATCCTTGGGGACGACGTACAGGGCTACGACCTCGCCGGAGTGCTCGTCCGCCTGGGCGACGGCTGCGCATTCGAGAATGCCGGGGTGGCTGGCGGCGACTTCCTCTACCTCGTTCGGGTAGACGTTGAAGCCTGAAACCAGGATCAGGTCCTTCTTGCGATCCTGGAGGAAGACGTAGCCGCGCTCATCCATGTAGCCGACGTCGCCGGTGCGCAGCCAACCGCCGGGGAGCATGACTTTGGCGGTCTCGTCGGGGCGGTTCCAGTAGCCGCGCATGATGTTCGGGCCGCGTGCGCAGATCTCGCCGGTCTCGCCGAGGGGGAGGTCCTCCCCTTGCTCGTTTTTGATGGCGATCTCGATTGACGGGATGGGCAGGCCGATCGAGCCGTTGAATTCCTCGGTCGTGGGATTGATGGTCGCTGCGGGCGACGTTTCCGTGAGGCCCCAGGCCTGGGTGAGGATATTGCCGGTGACTTCCTTCCACCGCTTCGCTACGGATTCCTGCACGGCCATGCCGCCACCCAGCGTGACCTGGAGGTGGCTGAAGTCGACGGAGGCGAAACCGGGCGTATGCAGCAGGGCGTTGAAGAGCGTGTTGACGCCGCTGAAGAAGGCGAACGGCTGTTTCCTCATCTCCTTCACCAGTGTCGGGAAGTCGCGTGCGTTGATGATGAGCACGTTCTTCCATCCCAAGTACGTGAAGAGCAGGCAGTTCGCGGTGAGCGCGAACACGTGGTAGAGCGGAATCGCGGTGACCAGCACGCCGGCCCCATGCGAGAAGCGGTCGGCGATCCATGCCTCTGCCTGCAGAACGTTGGAGCTCACGTTGCCATGAGTCAGCATGGCGCCCTTCGCCACGCCAGTCGTGCCGCCGGTGTACTGCAGGAACGCAATGTCATCCGGTCCTACATCGACGGGGTTGAGTGGAAGGTTTCGCCCGGCCTCGAGCGCCTTACGAAAGTCCATTGCGTCCGGGATGTGCCACTGCGGCACCTGCTTGCGGCGATGTCGCACGACGTAATTGACGATCAGGGATTTCGGGAAGCCGAGCAAGTCTCCCGCCGCGGTGACCAGCACCTTCTTCAGGCGGGTGTGAGGGGCCACCTCCTGCACCACGTGGGCGAAGTTCTCCAACACCACGATGACCGTCGCGCCGGAGTCCTCGAGCTGATGCTGCAGCTCCCGGGAGGTATAGAGGGGGTTCGTGTTGACGACGGCCAGGCCGGCCCGCAGTGCGCCGAACAGCGCGATCGGGTACTGCAGGGTGTTGGGCAGCATGATCGCGATCCGGTCGCCCTTCACCAGGCCGGCGGCCTGCAGCCAGGCCGCGAAGTCGCGCGTCAGCTCGTCGAGCTGCGCGTACGTCATCGTACGGCCCATTTGCTCGTATGCCGGCCGCTCCCGGTATTTGGTGCATGCCTGGCGCAGCAGGTCCGCGAGGGACTTCAGCCGGGAGGGGTCGATCTCCGCCGGGACCCCGGGCGGATAGGACTTCAGCCAGAATCGGTTCATCGGCGCTGCCCCCTCATCGGCCTTTTTTCAACATCGCCTGCAGATACGGCCACAGGGTATCCAATACCAGCGGCTCCCCGCGCGCATTCGGATGCAGCCCATCCTGCTGCATCAGCTGCGGATCGAGCGCCACCCCCTTCAGGAGGAAGGGTACCAGCCCGGTGTGGAATTGTTGCGCCAGGGCCGGATACATGTCCGAGAACTGCTTGGTATACCGCGGCCCGTAATTCGGCGGGATCAGCAGGCCTACGAGCAGTACGCGCGCCCGGGCGTTTTCGGCCAGCCGGATCATCCCGGCGAGGCGCTCGCGCGCCAGGTTGAGCGGCAGGCCCTGCAGGGCATCGTTGGCACCCAGCTCGAGGATCACGATGCCTGGCCGGGTCAAGCTCAGCTGCCGCGGCAGGCGGGCCAGTCCGCCCGTGGTGGTCTCGCCGCTCACGCTGGCGTTGACCACCTGGTACCCGTACCCTTGGGCTCTCAGGCGCGCGACGAGCAGCGCCGCCCAACCCTGCTCCGGCCTGAGGCCGTGGGCGGCGCTCAAGCTGTCGCCGAACACGAGAATCGTATGGTCGGACGCCACCGCGTTCTGGAGCGCGATGAACATCAATCCGATGCCGAGCGCCCAGGCGCAGGCGGTCCGTAGCAGCGTTCTCAAGGCTGAGCACCTCACCAAGCAGGTCCAGAGTCCCGAAGGGCTGTTGACCATTGTGCACGACGTCTCGCTCGACATCGCATCGGGTGAGTCGGTCGCGGTCGTCGGGCCCTCGGGGGCGGGCAAATCGACCCTGCTCGCGCTCCTCGCCGGGCTCGACCTGCCGAGCGCGGGGCGAGTGTTCCTGGAAGGCCGGGATCTCACCGGCCTCGATGAGGACGGCCGGGCGCTGGTGCGCGCGCAGCGGGTTGGGTTCGTCTTCCAGTCGTTCCATCTCATTCCATCCCTTACGGCGCTCGAGAATGTGATGCTGCCCCTGGAGCTTGCCGGCCATACGCAAGCTCGCGACGCAGCGCTCGAGACACTACGCCAGGTGGGCCTCAAAGAGCGCGCGCGCCACTACCCGCGCCAGCTTTCGGGCGGCGAGCAGCAGCGGGTCGCGCTGGCGCGGGCGTTCGTCACGCAGCCTGCGGTCCTGTTCGCGGATGAGCCGACAGGCAATCTCGATGCCGCGACGGGCGCAAGGATCGGACAGCTGCTCTTCGAAATGAACGCGCACTCCCGCACCACGCTCGTGCTGGTCACTCACGACAACGATCTCGCTACGCGCTGCGAGCGGATCGTGCACATGGAAGCCGGTGGGCTGAGATAGCCATGCGCGTCGTCCGCCTCTCGATGCGTATGCTGTCCCGGGAATGGCGCTCCGGGGAACTCGGCGTCCTGCTTCTCGCGCTGACGGTCGCGGTGGCTGCGCTCACGGGCGTCGGCTTCCTGGTCAGCCGGATCAGCGCCGCGGTGGCGGAGCAGGCGAGCCAGGTGTTGGCCGCCGACGTTCGCTTGGAATCATCACAGCCCATCGCGGAAGCCGACATGGCAGCGGCCCGCCAGGACGGTCTCGCGGTTGCCGGTACCACCGGTCTGCTGAGCGTGGTGTTCCAGGGCGACGCGAGTCAGCTCACGGACATCAATGCTGTGACGAGCGGTTATCCGCTGCGCGGTACGGTGATGGTGGCGGACCAACCCTTCGCAAAAGGACAGGCGACCACCGCCATTCCGCCGCCGGGAGAGGTATGGCCGGACTCTCGGTTGCTGGCGGCTCTCAACGGGCACATCGGCTCCCGGCTGACCGTCGGCGCAGTGGATCTTCGCGTTGGGCGCGTGCTCATCTCCAGGCCCGACGAGGGCGGCACGTTCACCGGACTCGTGCCGAATCTCCTCATGAACGCCTCCGATCTCCCGCGGACGCAGCTCATCCAGCCGGGCAGCCGGGTCACTTATGCAGCCCTTTTCGCGGGCACGCCGCAGAGCGTAGCGGCGTTCAAACACTGGATCGGTCTCCACAGGCGCGTGGGCGAGCGACTGCGGGACATCTCGACCGTCAGTCCGCAGATCAAGAGCGCAGTCGATCGAGCCGGACGATTCCTCAGCCTCGCGAGCCTCGTCGCGGTGCTCCTCTGTGCCACAGCGGTGGCCATGTCCGCGCGGCGCTATGTCCGCCGGCACCTCGATTCGGTGGCGCTGCTCAAGACACTGGGCGCCACCAGAGGATTCATAGTGTGGCTGACTACGCTGCAGCTTCTCGCGGTCGCGCTGATCAGCGCCGCGATCGGGTCCGCGGTTGGATATGTGGTGCAGGCCTGGCTGGTGTACGCATTGCGAGGGCTTCTCGCCGGCGGCAGGGAGCCGCCTCCGGCCAGCCTCGTGCCGGTGGGAATGGGCCTTCTGACTGCCATTGCCCTGCTCGCGGGCTTCGCGTTGCCCCCGTTGCTGCAGCTTGCGCGCGTACCGGCGATCAGGGTGCTGCGACGCGACATCGGGCCGCCGCAACCCCTGTTGCTGCTCGCGTTTGGACCGGCGGTCGCGGCGGTCGCGCTCCTCATCTACTGGGTGGTGCTCGACTGGAAGCTCTTCCTGGGCTTCAGTGCGGGGCTCGCGGCGTTCATCGCGCTGCTTGCGCTCGCCGGTGCGCTGTTGGTCGTCGCCGCGGGCCGGCTGCGGGCCGGCGCCGGGGTGGCGTGGCGCTATGGCGTTGCCAGCCTCAGCCGGCGCAGAGCCGAGAGCATCGTGCAGATCGTCGCCTTCGGCACCGGCATCATGGCGCTGCTCCTTCTCGGAATCATACGCAACGATCTCGATGGCGATTGGCGCAGGAGCCTGCCGGCCGACCTGCCGAACTATTTCTTCATCAACATCCCGGCGGCGAGCCGCGACGCCTTCGTCTCGTACCTGCATGCACGCGGCGCCAGAACTTCGCGCGTGCTGCCGATGATCCGCGGCAGGCTGACGGCCATCGATGGGCGGCCCGTGGAGAACATGCACTTCGCCGGCCATCGGGGCGAGGAGTTCGCGAACCGCGAGCAGAACCTCACCTGGTCGGCCGGGCTCGGTGCCGATAACCGCGTGGTCGCAGGCCACTGGTGGACGCCGGCGGATTACGGTCAACCGCTCGTGTCCGTTTCCACGGAATTCGAGCAGTGGCTCGGTCTGCACATTGGCGATCGCCTCACATTCGATATCGCGGGCGAGTCCTTCACGGTGCGCGTCGCGAGCGTGCGCAAAGTCAAATGGGACAGCTTCAGGCCCAACTTCTTCATCGTGTTCGCCCCGGGTCTGCTCGACAAGGTCGCCGGCACCTACCTGACCAGCGCCTATATCACGCCGGGCGCTGCCCAATCCCTGGCGGGTCTGGCCCATCAGTTTCCGAGCGTTTCAATATTCGACATCGACGATCTGCTCGCGGATGTGCGGGCCGTGCTCGACAAGGCGGTGTTGGCCGTGCAGAGCGTGTTCGCGTTCACCCTGCTCGCGGGATTGACCGTGCTGCTCGCCGCCGTGCAGTCGAGCCGCGATGAGCGCCGCTACGAAAGTGCGATGCTGCGCACTCTCGGAGCCAGTCGCCGCACGGTGCTGAGAAGCGTGCTCGCAGAGTTTGCCGCGCTCGGCATTCTTTCCGGACTCATCGCGGCGGCCGGCGCCTCGGTCGCGGCCTACTTCCTCACGACGCGGGTTCTCGACCTGCACTACGTCTTCAGTCCCTGGGCCTGCGTGGTCGGCCTCTTGGGTGGTGCGCTCGTGGTAGTGGCGAGCGGCTGGCTGGCCACGCGCTCCGTCGTGAGACAGCCGCCGCTCGCGACTTTGCGGGCCCAGGTCTGAGCGGAACCATGTGCGACAACGCACAGCGCCGGCCGTAGATCCGCCGGTATCCTCCCTGCGCATTCCGGCCAGGGGTCCGGATGGATTAGGTTAAACGGAAGAGCCGGGGAGCAGACTTGGGAAAGGTACCGCAGCAAGGCGACGCCGCAGACGAGCTGGCGGCCGATGATCCGACGGTCGAGCTCGAAGTGCTGGAGCAGACGATCTCGATCGACGGGGCCCGTGAATTGCGCTTCGACCCGCACGACCTCACGCCCGCGCCCATCCCGCGGGCCTGGATCGTCGAGGGTAACCCCGCCGCTCGTGACAGGCGGCTCGTCGACAACGGCGGTCGGCTGCCCCGCACGACCATGTGGGACTGCACGGCAGGTCGATTCGACTGGGTTTACGAATTCGACGAAGTCGCTCATGTGTTGGAGGGCCTCGTCATCATCGAGGACACGGCAGGTGTGCGGCGGATGCTGCACTCGGGCGATACCTTCCTGTTTCCCGCGGGCTCCCGGTATCAGTGGACAGTGCCGAATTACGTTCGCAAAATCGCCTTCTCATACTCGCCGCTGTCGCGCGAGAGGCGGCTCATCAACGGGATCGTCGAGTGCCTGACCGCTCCGTTCCGGCGCAAACCTGCCTGAAGAACGCCGGGAACGGCTGACCCGCCATACGATGCCTCGGTAGCCGAGTAGTCTGCGGCGGCGACCCGCGACAGCCATCCGCATTACCCCGACACCCATCATCAGCACGGGCACGGCGAATAGGCGTCGAGCGGCACATCACGCCACGCGCACGTGGATGTTCCGGTACTTGTCGTCGTAGAAGGCAAGTCTGTCCTTCAACGCCGGGTGCTCGTCGAAGGGCTCTTCGTAAGTCCAGACGGCATCATCGAGCTTGCCGTGCCCATCGCCTTTGTCCGCTGAGAGGCTGAAATAGTTCGCGGTGCCCTTGAACGGGCAGTGGCTGGTTGTGGCGGTGCGCTGGAGCTTCTCCATCCTCACATCGCCGCGCGGAAAGTAATACCTCACAGGGCTGCCATCCTCATCGACGCGGATGACGTCAGTCGAGTCTGCAACGATCTGTCCGTGCAGCTCGACCGTGACGCGCCGGCCGACCGGCGTCTCGAGCACCTTGTGGTCGGGCCACTTCTGGTGTCCGGGTGACTTGCTCATGCGTGCGGGCCTCATGCGTAGATGCGGAAAGGAAACGCTGGCCCGCAGGAGTGTCCGTGCCTGCTCCTGCGGAACCGGACGTGTCTTTGCAGTTTACGCTGCGGACAGCAGTGTCCGCGACTGCTCGGCCCAGAAGAGGGCATCGACGTAGGCGGCCCGGACCAGGTGGGGCGGCAACTCTGCATACACCGCGTGGTCCCAGACGCCGCGCTCGTAGGCGCGAGTGCATTGCAGTGCCGCGCCGAGCGGTCCTTCGCCGGCGACCAGCGCGCTCACTATGGCCGTCGAGAGCGGTAAATCCTCGACCACTTTCTTGGTCGGGAGGCCGAGCAGCGCGTTGAGGAGGGAGAAGAGCCCGGTGATGAAGAACGGACCCGCATCCCGAGCGCCGCCGAGCTTGCCGAGCTGCTCGCACATGCGGCCGCGGGTCATGGCCTGGACGACGAGGCTCGGCGGCCGGTCGTCCATGCCCTGCAGACAGAGAAGCCCGGAGAGCTGGCGCAGTGTGTCGACACCCAGGATGACGATGGCCTGGCGGATGGAGTCGATCTTGCGCGGCAGGTTGTAGTAGCTCGAGTTGATGCAGCGCAGCACTCTGTAGGAGAGCGACACGTCCTGGCTGAGGAGGCGCTCGACCTCATCGAGCGAGTATTCATCGCTCTGCAGGGCCGCTGCCAGGCGCAGCGCGCCCAGACGGCTCACGGGCACTCGGCGCGCCCGGAATGTTTCCGGCTGCTGCAGGAAGTTGCCCTGAAAGCCGGTGAATCCCAGTGCAATGCAACGCTCGAAATCTTCGCGGCTCTCGACGTTCTCCGCGATGAGCTGGAAGCGCGCCGCCCGCAGATCCCGCGCCAGGCGGGCAAGCTCGTCCGGCGGCGGGTGCGTGACTTCCAGTTTCACGATATCCGCCACTTCAAGCAGGCGGGGATCGCTGCTTTGCGGCGAGTAGTCGTCCAGTGCGATCCGATGGCCGCGCGCTCGCAGGGTGTTGATGCCCTGGAGAACCTGAGGGTTGGCGCGCACATCCTCCAGGACCTCGACCACGACCCGCTGACCTTGGATCGGCAGGTCGGGCAGCCTGACCAACAGCTCCTCGGGGAAATTGATGTGCACCGGCAGGCCGCCTGCCAGGCGGTCGAGGCCGATCTCCAGCGCGGAGACCGCGACGACATCGAGGGTCGCGCTGCCGGCATCGCCGTATTGCGCGCTGCGCGCTACGGGAGATGCGCGATACAGCAGCTCATACGCTACGACTGCCATGGAGGCATCGTAGATCGGTTGCCGCGCTACGAAGACTTCGGGACGTGCGGAATTCAATGTGTGGCCTGGACGCCTATTGTTACCCAGGAATCCGGTAACGGTTGCCCCTGCCAGTTCAGCGCCTCGATGGTGAGCTGATAATCGCCGGGGCCGAGCGCGCTGCTGTTGAGCGCGATCCTGAGATTGCCGTCGGAATCCTTCGCGATATGGTCGATGACACCGACTCGCCCCTGATTGATGCGGTCGATGGTGATGCGGAAGAGCCGAAAAGGCGAGCGCGACTCATCGATCCGGAAGTCGGCAAGCTCCGCCTCGCTGCCGCCACCGATGAAGATGGCAGGCGAGTCGGAGGCGCCGTCGCGGCTCGGCAGCAGGTGGATGTCGCGCGTGCTCGTTGCCGGATCGAGCGCCCGCTCGGTCTCTTGCTGCTGCAGGGCCGCGATGCGGCGGGTCTTCTGCGAGCTGCCGCTGGCAACGATCGCGAGGCCGATCGCCAAAACCAGAGCGGCTGCGAGCAGGCCGAGGACGATCTCGAGCTTCTGCCAGAAGGGCTTGGGCGGCTCCGCCCAGGGCTCGGGCTTGCCGCCGGCTTCGAGAAGGCGCAGCGCGGCATTCACCCGCTCGGGGATGCCG
>Ga0335072_10015557_pt1 | contig 10797 bp, 8 predicted proteins | sample Lox_Sample_21_FD_206725 | JGI IMG/M metagenome (GOLD analysis project Ga0335072, IMG submission 206725) | Soil microbial communities from Loxahatchee National Wildlife Refuge, Florida, United States - Lox_Sample_2.1 | ecosystem: Environmental > Terrestrial > Soil > Wetlands | place: USA: Florida... | reverse complement strand
CCATCCAGAGCAGCGCGTTGTCCCTTGCGCTAACCGTGACGAACGGAAGCAGGACGACCTCTCCATTGCTTGTCACATGTATCGACTTTGCAAGGTCGAAGTCTATGTTTATCCACGAAGAGTTGGTCGAATTGCTTCCTATGACAAACCTTCCGACTATCGTGAGGGTGTTTGTCGGTATGAAGACCCCTGTGCTCTGGTTGTTCACCACAGCAGTGGCATTCGACACGTCAAGAACTATCTGGTCATATGTACCAGCCGACAGGTTTGCGCTGCCGAGGAACTGCGATATGTTGTCCAGCGCAACAAGGTCGAACGTTTCTGGAGCGCTTATTATGGTGTACCACTTTCCAGATGAACTCTCTATCATGGCGCTTGACACGGTAATGTTGAGCGCGCTTACGGCCGCGCTTCCAGGCGCGTCAGACACACTGAAGGTTGTCGGGACCTGAGGCCCGGAAAGGACCTGCCCGGTTATCGAGGAACCTCCCAAAGTAAGAAGAAGGCCCGCAACCACCGCCACAGCCGCTATTATCGGCGCAATTCTCCAGAGGTTGTTAGGCTGCACCCTTCTTACCGGCTCGCTCTGCGTTGCCAGCCCGCTGAACTGCGGGTCCACTTCGTAGTATTTTAGTTTTACATAGTATGGGTTGTCAATCTGCCTTATCGCGTTCGACCAAAGCAGCTCCTTCAGGTGCTGGTTGACCGTTGATGGCGCAAGATCGAGCTCCTTTGACAGATCTGTGAGCGTCATCTTCTTCTTGCTCAGCAGGTCGATGATTTTGTTCTTTGTATCCCATGTTTTCGTCATACCCTCACTACAGAAACTATGGACTTTGGTTTTTATATACCCATTTCTATAATTCGGTTTTTGTTAGGTTTTGTTAAGTAGCCGTGAAAAAGGTAGAGGATGAACTTAGCGTTCAACCAGCTTACAGGAGTTACTGTGGTTTGAGGTAGTTCGTATTTTCTTTAACGTACATCCTAAAGAACCACTGAACGAAAATTGTCTCGTCTTTATTAACATTTGCCCTTTCTAGAGCATTGTAATAACCTCGCCTGTTTATGTACTTAATATTAGACATGGGATAGCCTTTTTTATGTAGTATGAAATTCAAAATTAATCGCCCGGTCCTTCCATTTCCATCCCCAAAAGGATGTATTGTCTCAAATTTTAGATGCATTCTTGCAGCAAGCTCTACTGCATTCATTTTTTCCTCCTCTTTATGATACCATTTAAAAAGCTCTGTAAGTCTTTGTTTCACTTCCTTAGCTGGTGGTGGCAAATGTCTACTCCCGCCAATATACACACCAAAGTCTCTAATCCTACCTGCAAGATCTGGTTTTGTTTCGATGAATAGCTCTTTATGCCACTCAAGCAATACCTCAAGAGTTAGATCCCCTTTCTGCGCTATCATTTCATAAAATACCTTCCTATGCGCTTCAGTCTCTTTTATATCTCGTATAGGTTTGTTTTTTGGGCTCACGTGCCTTAAAAGCAACTCTGCGGTATCCTGAAATGATAAACTAGAGCCCTCTATCTTATTAGTATCGTAAGTGAACTTCACAACAAAATACTCTAGAAATTTTTCTCTTGCTTCTAACGGCATGCGTTTCCAATCATTTGCATAAGCCCTTTTTATTACCTCGAATTTTTTGAACCACTTTTCTTTATATATGTCGAGCAGAAGTTCTTTCCTTATTTTTAACATATCAGTAATGCTGGGAGGCGCATCTCCAACATATGTCTCTTTGTATTTAACCCTGCCATTTTCCCTGTAAGAGTGGCCAAGGTAATAGTAGGTTTTGCCTGATATGACCTTTTTCCTTAGATTTACCATAAAGATGTTTACCCTTACAAATATATAAATATATTGTTTTTTGACGTTAAGTAAGGGTAAGTAAACTGTAATTTGGGTGACTACAGGCTTGTAATGTGTAGCCACCCTATTTATTTTACAGAGCTAATTACCCTTACAAATAACTTAAATATTACTTTTGCAACAGAGTGTAAGGGTAAAAGAAAGCGTAATCTCTGCTGTCTATCTATCTTCGTAAAAATTTGTGGGCTTGGTGTCCAGCCCATGTCAAGCGATGTGAGCTTTGTGTGCATATGTGGGTATATGCCAATATTATCTTTGCAGGCTTTCGTCTGTGTCTAATATTCGTTCAACTATGGTTGATACATCTACATTCTGTGCCTCTGCCCTTCTCCTGAGTCCCTTTAAAACGTCAGCTCTAAGTGTTAAGCTGACGGACCTTCGCGTAGGAGTTGAATCTCCTGAACTTTTTTTGCAGAATTCTTCGAGATGTTCATGTATGTAAGTATTTAACTCGAGTCCTTCACCTCTTGCCGCAACGCTGAGCTCAACAAGTCTACTCTCAGGAAGCTTGACTGTAATTTCAATTATAGGCAGTTCGCGTTGTCCATTGGATGTTGGTAATTCTGTCCGCTTGACCTCTTTTGGGTTACCAGTAAGTGCCTCGCTTAAAACCTGCTCCAGTGGCACTTTTCTTGTATTTGAAATTGCTCCAAGAGCATTCCATGTTGGACCACTTATGACTAAAGCCCTTTCAACAAGTTTTACTTCTTGCATTGCCATAACTTCACTCTGTTAATGCTCAGTTTCATTACCTATTTATTACTTACTTTAGAAGAAAGCCTGGTAAATGGTGGGATTTAAACTTCGCCTAAAATGGGCCAAAAGGGGTTTAAAGTGGACTTGGCGGGATTTTCAAAACTTTTTAGGTTTATTTGAACCCGCAACCCCCTGCATGCCATGCAGGTGCGCTACCGTTACGCTACAAGCCCAATCAGCATCATGCGGGTGAAACGAATATTATGTTGCCCCCTCTCAACAGTATCGTGCCAAGCTTTGCCTTTGTGCCCTCGCTGTCGAGCTCCTCCGCGTCCTCAAGTACGATGTTCATATGGGCATCGAATGAGGTTATCCTTCCGCGTATGCTTACGTTGCTCTTCAGCCTCACCAGCACGGTCTTGCTAAGCACCTTGTTGAGCAGGTCGAACGGTCTTTCATTCTGCATAGTATCAATCCTTCTTCCTAATCTTCTTTAACTCTTCCTTCTTTATTGCGAGCCTCACCCTTCCGGTGCCCACGCAGATCTGCTTGCCTATGAGTATGTTCTCAGCTACGCCGGTCAGCCTGTCGGTCTCGCCGAAGACGCTCGCGTTGGTGAAGTGCTTGACCGTCTCTTCGTACGCGGCCCTTGCGAATACCGATTCCTTCTCTCCGGCGATGCCGTGCCTGCCTACGCTCTTTATTACTCCTGTGTGGGTCATCGTGTCAGCGACAAGGCTGAGGTGCCTGAAGCTCACCTTGATGCCTTCTTCTTCTATCGTCTTCATCAGCTCGTTGGCTATCAGGCTCCTTGCGGCCTCAACGCCGTACACTCTCATGACCTCGAAAATGTCATTGCTGTATATTCCGTCCTTGTCAACTCCGTCTACCTGAAGGACCCCCTCTATGTTGCTGCCCGATGTTGTTAGGTAGAATGATTGGTCGTCGTCCTGCTGCACGACCACCTTCGGGATTCCGTTGACCCCTCCAATAGTCGACGCCAGTACCTTGACGAACCTGGTCCTAACGGCCTTTATCTCCTTGTCCTTGACCTTTATCTTCAGCACGTCTCCGTCCTGGTCGACCGTCACCCCCTCAAGCTTTCCTATCCTGCTTGCCACGGTCCTCGATCCCATTCCGTAGTGGTCGAGCTTCTCCTTGTTCAGATGAAGTATCATGTTTCCCGACTTGAGGTTCTCCTCGAAGCTCTGCATCACGCTTGAGACCTTCACCTCCTCGATCTTCTTCCATATCTCCTTGACCTTCTCGTAATTCTTGCTTATATTCTTCTCAAGCCTTATCTCCATCATCGGGAACTTCGGCTTCTTCCTTGCGTCAACTATTTCTATAATTCTCGGCAATCCTGTCGTTGTTATCACAGACGCAATGCCCGCAGAGTGGAAGGATCTGAGCACCATCTGCGTTCCTGGCTCTCCGATCGACTGCGCTGCCACCACCCCCACCGCCTCGCCGCGCGCCACCTTTATTCCAGCGCCGCCCATCGAATCGATGCTCTTCTTTGAGATCCTCTCGTACATCGGGTCGAGGCCATCCCCTCCGTATGTCGTCTCTATGAGCGCGCCGCTCGCGTCCTTCACGCTAGCGTCATCCGATATGTAGAGATCCTGCAGCGCGTTAATGAGACGCCTCTGCATGTATCCGCTTACAGCTGTTATGAGCGACTTGGTCATCGCAGAGTCCCTCGCTCCCATCGAGTGCATGTAGAGCTCCGTTGGCGTAAGCCCTTCTAGGAAGGATGAGCGTATGAAACCCCTTGCCTCTGGCCTCTTGTCATTCTTCCTGAAGTACGGGAGTATCCTTCCGGTGTAGCCCCTTGTCGGCCTTCTTCCCCTTACCGCCTGCTGGCCGAGCAGCATGCTCGTCTGTACGAAGTTGAGTATGTTTCCCTTTGCCTTTACCATAGCCATGAGGTATGCGTTGTTGTCCGGCTTGAGCGTCTTCTGGAGGAACCTGGCAGCAACCTCTCTCGCTATGTCGAGCTGGACCCTCATCTCAAGCTCCAGAGTCTCCCTTCTTGTGTAACCCGGAAGCGCCTCCAGCTTGCCCTGCCTGTAGTTCTCCAACAGTGCAGCTGCCTTGTCATCAGCCTCCTTGATTATCCTGTCCTTCTCCTTTCTTATCGCCTCTGTCTCGTAATAGTCCCTTATGCTTATCGTCATTCCTGCAGAGTAGACAACCCTCTCGGATATCTCCGATACGTCCTTGAGGAACTTCTCAGCAACATCCGAGCCGCACTGCTCGAAGACCTCGAGTATCATCGATCCGCCAAAGCCGATTATGTCCTCTCCGATGACCCCCTCCTCAAGCTCCCCGTTCTTTATCGTCACCTTCTGGCCGAACGATGTTGTTGTGTAGTTGAAGTTTCTTGGAAGTATCATAGAGAAGATCGCCTTTCCGCTGTACATTCCGTTCTTGCCCTTCTTCGGCATCTCCGAAACGTTTGCGGATGAGAGCATTATCGACGTCTCGTCCTTCGTGAAGTACGCGTCGTCCTTCGTCAGCATGTAGAGGCCCTCTATCTGGTCCTCTTCAGTGAACATGATCGGCCTCCCGTCCTTCGGAGACAGTATGGAATCCTTTGGCTGCATGAGGTACCTCGCCTCCGCCTGCGCCTCTATCGACTGCGGGACGTGAAGGTTCATCTCGTCCCCGTCAAAGTCCGCGTTGTACGGAACCGCCACAGAGGTGTTGAGCCTCAGCGTTTTCCCAGGCAGGACCCTCACAGAGTGGGCCATCACCGACAGCCTGTGCAGCGTCGGCTGCCTGTTGAAGAGGGCGAGGTCCCCATCAACGAGCTGCCTCTCTAGTATGAATCCCGGCACGAGCCCCTTCAGGAGCTCCTCCCTGTTCGCATCGCTGACCCTCTTCCTTATCCCGTCCTTTGATATTACGTTAAGGACCATCGGGTATTCGGTGCGCTCAAGGTAGCTCTTGACAATGTCGATGTTCCATTGCGTAGCGTAGATCGGCACCGTAAGGTTTTCGGCTATCCTTGTCGGGACGCCGACCTCGTTTATCGTAAGCTTTGAGTCAGAGCATATTACCGTTCTGGCAGAGAAGTTTACCCTCTTTCCAGAGAGGTTGTATCTCAGTCGTCCCTCCTTGCCCTTCAGCCTCTGTGCAAGGGTTTTGAGCGGACGTGTGCTTCTGTGCCTTGCAACAGGTATTCCAGGGGTCTCGTTGTTGAAGTATGTTGTAACCTGGTATTGGAGAAGTTCCCAAAGGTCATCTATGATTATCTGCGGCGCTCCGGCGTCTATGTCCTGGCCGAGCCTCTGGTTTATCCTCATTATGTCCACAAGCTTGTGGGTAAGGTCGTCCTCGCTCCTCTCTCCAGATTCGAGCGTTATCGACGGCCTTACATTTACGGGAGGCACCAGCAGCGTGGTTATTACCAGCCACTCGGGCCTTGTTGCGATCGGGTCTATCCCCATCAGCGAGAGGTCGTCGTTGCTTATCTTGGAGAGCCAGTCCCTCATCTCGTCAGGGCGAATTCTGTTTCCTTCTACATAGAAGAGCGTCGGCCTCTCCAGCTTTATCTTCCTTTGAGGAGATCCGCAGTGCGGGCACTTCTTCACGCTCTTCAGCCTCTTCATCATAGGGCTCTTCTTGTCCACCTCCTTGACAATGGGGGCAATCAGCTCGTCTGTTCCCTCCGCCTTAACGAATTCCGCTATCGCTGGGCGGACCTCTGCGATCTGGTTTTCCGACAGCAAGATTCTGTAGCACTTCTCGCATGTTGACTGCAAAAGAAGGTAGATCGTCTTTGCGAACTCCGGGTGTATTACCGGCCTTACCAATTCGATATGGCCGAAGTGGCCCGGGCAGCTCTTCGCCCTGCCGCCGCATGTCTTGCACTTGAGACCTGGGTCTATGACTCCAAGACGCTGGTCTACCACACCTCCATCTATCGGGTATCCATCCTCATTGTAAGTGTCAGAGACGATGAGCTTTGCTACGCTCATTCTCTTAATGAGCTCTGGCGACAGAGTCGTAAACTTCACAAATTCTATGCTCTCGGCCTGCATTCTATTCACTCTTTAGCATCACTCTTGGCAGAATGTGCATCGACTTTATCTCGTCAAGCAGCAGCTTGAACGCGTAGCTGATCTCAACCCTCTCGAGGTTGTTGCCCTTGTCAAGCGGGCAGACCGGCACGTTCTTTATGTAATCATAATAGCCCACGTCGCCGTCGTTCTTGCATATCCATATCTCCGCCTTGTCGCTCTGGTCGAGCATCCTCTCCTTGAGCGATAGGCTCGCGCCGTGGCCAACAAGCGCATCCCTTTCCATTTCTCCGAACTTGAGGCCGCCCTTCCTCGGCTTTCCTTCTGTCGGCTGGTGTGTAAGTATCTGCACCGGTCCTCTGCTCCTGACCTGGAGCTTGAGGCTGACCATGTGGAGCAGCTTGTTGTAGTATACTACCCCGGTAAATATCTTCGCCCCGAACTTCCTTCCTGTCCTTCCATCATAGAGCTCCTCGTCGCCGAACTTGTCGAATCCGTATTTCTCAAGCTGCGCGCCGAACTCGTCTATCCTCTCCCTTCCTCTCTTCGAGAACGGGGTTCCGTCAACGTGCGTTCCCGCCAGCGAGCCGGCCTTTGCGCCAAGCATCTCGAGCATGTGCCCCAATGTCATTCTTCCTGGGAGGCTGTGCGGGTTTAGCAGAAGGTCTGGCACTATTCCCTCTTTTGTGAATGGCATGTCATTGTGATCTACGATTAGTGATACGACTCCCTTTTGCGCCTGCCTGCTCGCAAGCTTGTCTCCTGATTCTGGGATCTTATTCCCCCTCACCCTGACCTTAACTATCTTTGTAGCGCCGGTTGTCTCGCTGAGCATCACCTCGTCCACAATTCCCTCCTCGCCTGCCCTCAACGAAACTGAGTTGTCACGGCTCTTCTCCTCTCCCACTCCAAACGATGTCTGCTCTTCGAGGAATCTCGGAGGCGAGACCTTTCCTATCAGGACATCTCCCTCCTTGACCTCCATTCCCACCTCTATTATTCCATCTTCGCTCAGTTTCGAATATGCATGCTCTCCCAGATAGCCGTCTGTCGTGGCCGGAGGTACTCTCAGGTGGTCCTGCTGCCCTCCCGCGTACCTTCTTTCCTCGTCGCTGTACGTTCTGTAGAAGACGCTCCTTGCAAGCCCTCTATCTACCGCTGCTTTGTTCAGAACCAGAGCATCCTTCATGTTGTATCCATAGTAAGTTGAAAGTGCTACCACGAAGTTCTGCCCGCTAGGGTGCCTCTGCAGGCCTATTGTCCTGTAAGCAAGGCTGTCAACTATCGGAGTCTGCGGATAATAGAGAAGGAAGGCCCTAGGGTCGTATCTCTTGCTGAAGTTGGTTGCATAGAGGCCCTGGCTCTGCTTGTTGAAGTTGAGCGCTATCGAGTGCTTTCCTACTGTATTGAATTCCATAAACGAGCTTATGTTTACCGTAAGTCCGAAAATTGATGCCGGGTCAACCTCAAGGTGTGTTATCTTGTTGGTTATCTCGTCCTCTGTCATCGCGACGAGAGCGTTCTCCTCCTCCTCTGCGTCGAGGTATTCGAGTATCCCCCTTCTGAGAAGGTAGTTGAAATCGATCTCCTTGTTAGCGAGTTTCTGCCTGAGATCTTCTGTGAACTTGCTCTTGCCGCCTTCTACTATTATGTAAGGTTTCCTTGCGCGGCCCCTGTCTGCGTTTATGTGAACCTCATTAAGCTTCCTTATGTACGATACATTTATCTCTCCGGAAATGAGCCCAGCCCTTCTGTTCTTTCTTATCTCCTTTGTGAAGAGAGCTCCGTCCCTTACAGCGCCTATAACTCTTCCATCGAGATAAACATAACATTTTGTTTCTGGGATCTTTGCCATTACATCACTTTTCGTTTAGGAGCTTCAGCTCCTTAATCTTCTGCTCCAGCGAAGCCTGGTCTGCGCCGACCGTTACCTTTGACATTATAGCGAGATACTTTGTAAGTCCGACCTCCGTTCCTTCTGGGGTTTCGCTCGGGCAGATCTTTCCAAGATATGTTCCGTGGACGTCTCTCGCCTTGAAGTGCGGGTGCTTCTTTGTTAGCGGCGACTTCACCCTTCTCAGGTGTGCAAGCGCGCTTATGAAGTTCGTCCTGTCGAGCACCTGCGAGACCCCGGTTTGGCCGGCAGGCCACGATCCGGTTCCCATCGCGTAGAGGATCTTGTCCGTGAGCGCGTCTGGGTTTATGTTCGTCCTGACGTTGAGCTTCCTGCCCCTCGCCGTCGTCTTTTCAACGTGATACTTGATGTCCTTGACAAAGAACTTGAATGCATTGCTGAGCAGCTCCTCCATAAGATCACCTGCCAGCTTTATCCTCTTGTTCGCGTAGTGGTCCTTGTCCTCCGGCTTGGAATAGCCGTATGCGACCATGGAGGCGCGCCTTGCCATCCTAACAAGGTAGGCCGCCTTCTCCTTTCTCTGATCCTGCTTTGTGCCTATGTGAGGAAGTATGTAAGTGTCAAGCTGCAGCTCTGCTCTCTTCTGCTGGTATGGCTTTGCCTGGTTGGGCGCAGACATCCTTCCCAACTCCATCACGCACTCTTCCTGGCTTATCTCGTTTGCCTTGCTAAGGTCGATGTTGAGCAGCATGTCGTTGGCGATTTCCTTTATGTCCTCCACTTCAGCGAGCATCTCCTTAGGCTGCATCCCCAGTGCCTTTAGCACAAGCACCAAATCTATTCCCTTAGAGACCGTCGGGAAGAGCACCTTGTATATTCCGTAATCGTCACGCGTTATGCTGCACCTTGCCCTGAAGTTTAGTGTTGCTAACAACCCCCTTCTTCTCCTTTGTGCAGATTATCCTGTTAGGAGCCAGATCCTCTATTCCTACAAGGACCCTCTCGCTTCCCTTTATTATGAAGTAGCCGCCAGGGTCGTCGGGATCCTCCCCCTCGCTCATCAGCTGCTCCCTCGACATGTTCTTGGTATAGCAGATATCGCTCTTCACCATTATGGGAAGCTCGCCAATGAAAACCTCAGAAGTGTTTATCTTCTTCTCTATGCCGCTTATCACCGGCGTGTAAGTGAGATATATGGGTGCGCTGTACGTGAGGTTCCTCGCAAGCGCCTCGTTCGGCATTATCCTCTTTGAGGAGCTGTCCGACTCTATAACTACGGGAGTGCCGAGCCTGACGCTGTTGAGCTTTATCGCAAAGTCGGACACCTCCGGCTCAATGCTCGACTGGCTCTCCACGATCTTCTGCAGTCCTATGTTTATGAATCTGTTGTAGCTGTCTATCTGCTGCTGGACTACTGAGGTGTTGCTCAAATATGACTCTAGCAATTCGTGGTTGTCCAATATATCACACGGCCTTTACAAACCTGTAGTAGAGATAGCTACCCGTCGGGTCGTCCCTCTTTATCTCTACCAGCTGGCCCGGCTTTGCACCTATCTTCTTTGCCTGCGGATCGCTCTCTGCGATCTTCGGGAATTTATCGAGAGTTGTCTTGAACCTCTTTGCAATCTTGTTCGCCTCTGCTGAGCTGAGCACGGCGTGCTTAACAACTAGTCTTGGGGATGCTGGCAACGGCTCACCTGTTAACAAATATGAGATACTCTACTTTAGGGTGCAAGGCATATTATATACTATAAAAAGTAATAAATAACTTACTGCTCTTATTCCGACGTCGCCTTCCAGCAGGGGTTGCGCCCTGCGACGTCCCTCTCAACGGCTATACGTCGGGAGGCTAACCAACAGTTAGATTTAAAAAGCTTCCCCTTGAGTGCTAGTAGGTAATAACATGGCAAGAAGCAGAACAGGATCGGCACAAGGTGCCTTTGCCCTGGAGTTCTTAGGAGGACTATTCTTCCTAATAACCGCAGCAGTCCTCATAAACATGGGGGCCACCGGTTTCTCTGGAGCATTAGGTGCATGGAATGCAGGGATCGCAAGCTTCTGGCTGCCACTGATATTCCCAGCGGCGATACTAGGTTCAATAACAGTGTTCCTATTGAGTTTCGCTAATCTGACGAGCTGGGGAGGAAGGGCGGCCGGCATGACAGGGAAGTTAACATGGTTTGCAGCGGCGTCACTATTGCTGATGACGGTAGGAACAGCATGGATGTGGCTCGTGATTGTAGGCTTTGTCTTCTCGATCATAGGCTCAGCGGTCTCGATGAAGCAGAAGATGTGATTTTCGCATCTTCTTTTTTTCTTTTTTATTTCTTGATAA
>Ga0335072_10015556_pt1 | contig 10797 bp, 6 predicted proteins | sample Lox_Sample_21_FD_206725 | JGI IMG/M metagenome (GOLD analysis project Ga0335072, IMG submission 206725) | Soil microbial communities from Loxahatchee National Wildlife Refuge, Florida, United States - Lox_Sample_2.1 | ecosystem: Environmental > Terrestrial > Soil > Wetlands | place: USA: Florida... | reverse complement strand
ACATCCGCGCGCTGCGTGATCGTCATCTTCGTCTGGGCGATCGCGCGGTCATCGCGGACATCGATCGATGAGCCACCGAGGAAGTGAAGGATCTGAACACCGGCCGCGATCCCGGCCTGGCTCGCTTCGATGAACTCCTCAAAAGGTCCTTGCCACCAGGTGGCCTGCATCCGCCCATCGGCGTGCCAGACCGAGCGGAACCGCTCCCAGTCGCCGGCGTCGCGGGCGACGGCCCAATCCTCGATCAGCTCCCGAATGATGAGGCGATCTACCAGCTCGTTCTTGGTCATGCGGACATCCGCCTTTCCTCGGGTTGATGATGGTGTTGGGACCAGCCCTTGACAGCCACCCTAGGCAGCCGAGCTGACCCCACCGAGGATTTCGGTCACGGCGCCGCGTGAAAAACCAGACGGTGGCGGAGCGCCTTCGCGTATAAGAGCCGCATGACAGCAAACGTGATCAAACGGCCGTGGAGACCCTCGATCGAGCCGACGATCATCACGTGCGCGCTCACCGGAGGCATCCACGGCAAAGAGGCCAACCCAAACCTACCCGAACAGCCCGATGAGATCGTCGAGCAAGGGATTGCCGCGTGGGAAGCCGGCGCTGCGGTGTTGCATATCCACGCTCGTGACCGCGACGGACGCAACACGATGGATCCCGAGATCTACCGCGAGATCCACGGGCAACTCTGTGAGCGGACAGACGCAGTCGTTCAGCTGACCACGGGCGGAAGCCCGCGTCTTGCGGTTGGCGAGCGGATCAACACCGTCTACCTGTGCCCGGAGATGTGCTCGCTTAATCTCGGGATCCTGAATTTCTTCATCGCCGGAGAGCAAGTGTTCTTCCCCAATCATCGGGACGACATCGAGCGGTTCGCGACCGAGATGGCCGCCCGAGGGGTGGTGCCGGAATTCGAGATCTACAGTTCGGTGATGCTCGAGGAGGCGGCGCACCTGCTCACGCTCAACATCTTGACGGCGCCATATGCGGTGAACTTTGTCCTCAACACTCCCACGCAGGGCGGTCAGCGGGGGACACCCCAGAACCTGTTGGATATGGCGCAGCGGCTATCCGATCTGCCGGTGGATCCGTCGGATCTCCGCGTCACCGTGTCGTCGATGGGAGCTACCCAACTTCCGATCACGACGATGGCGCTCGCCATGGGATTCAACGCCCGGGTCGGGCTCGAAGACAACGTCTTCTTCCGGCGGGGCGAGTTGGCGAGTTCGAATGCACAGCTCGTCGAGAGGACTGTCCGCATCGCTCGCGACCTCGACCGGGACGTGGCGACGCCGGATCAAGCCCGTGCTCTGCTGGGTCTCCGCGGGCGCCGTGTCGGCCAGCCGCCAGATCAGACGCCCCAGCCGACTGCCGCTTCGTGACGGCATCCACTCAGCCGACCAAAGCTACGGGCATTTCACGTCCTTGTCCCTCACCAAGGACACGGCGTATGCGCTGACCGCCGCACACCTAACTCTGCTGCCCACACGCAGCACCGCGGGTAGGGACCGCGGCGATGCCGCAGACATCACGGATCACGATTGGTCGCTGGTCAGCCAGGCGGCCAAGCACCCCTCGGACCCTCTGTGCGGGCCTGCGGACCGCTAACTGCAACCGAGGCTCCACCACGACGACCGAGTTCTGGCGCGGCGCTGGCGTGCCGGTCCGCGAGAGGCCCGCATGACGTCCTCGGGATGAGCCGCCGGCGATAAGCAACGCTCCACTTGCGACGAGCACTTTTCGTGCGCTCGCGTTGACCGCAAACCGGGCCGGCCACGGCCAGAAGGACACAATGGCTTCGATCATACAGGCGCCGGAAGAGTCTGACCTAAAGGCGCGGTTGACGTAAGAGAAACAGGAGAGGAGAATAGTGGTGAGACGTTCGGTAGTGGCTAGCGCCGCGGCCCTAGCGCTTGCAATTGCCGTCGCGGCGTGCGGCAGCTCAGCGACCACGACGGACAGCGCCAGCAACGCGGCCAGCATCGGCACCAATGCGGCGGACCCTTCCGGCATCGCCCATGCGCGCGCCGTCGTCAAGAGTCTGAGTGTCCCGCAGGCACCGCTTGCAGTTGCGTCGCTACCACGGGCTCCGCAGAAAGGCTTGACCATAGACATTGACACGTGCGCGCTCACCGTATGTGAGGCGACAACGAATGCAGCGGCACAGGCGGCGAAGGATCTCGGCTGGAAGGTCAAGATGTTCACGATCCCGCCGACGCCTCAGGCGTATGTCCAAGCTTGGACGCAGATGCTTCAGCAGCCGCCACAAATGATCGCGGACACGTCGATCTTTCCGCACACCATCATCGCGAAGCAGCTAGCGGAGGCGCAGCGCCTGAAGATCAGAATCGTCGATATGGGCTCGGGAGGCCTGCCATTGCCATCGGGGTTGACGGCATCGATTGCCGGTTCGGCGCCGTTTGCAAGAGACGGGCAGCTGATGGGCGACATCGTCGCCGCAGACGCCGGCGGCAAAGCGACCGTGCTCGTGCCTGTAGATCCGACCTTCGAGGCCGAGTGGACGCCGATCACCGATGGCTTGAAGTCTGAGCTGAAGGCGACCTGTGGGTGCACGATCACGACCACACAAGTGAGCGTCAGCGCACCGTCATCGCAAATTCAGAGCACGATCATCAACTTCCTCAAGAGCAACCCGAATGTCAAGTACGTGGCGGCCTTCACCCCGGGTTATCTCATCGGCCTCCCGCAGGCGCTTAAGGCGGCTGGCCTGTCCGACGTCAAGCTCGTCAGCCGCGAGCCTCAGGCGGTCGACATGCAGTACCTGCAAGCAGGCGAAGAGATCGGGAACGTGTTGAGCGAGAACGCAGCCGCTGGCTGGAGGACGATTGGTGATCTTGCCAGCGCGAGCGAGGGAATCAAGCCAGCGTTCAATGTTGCTGGATACCACGCGATCCTAACTCCGCACAATGTGCATTCCACGGTGGTGCCGACGGTTCCGGGCGTGCCCGCGGACTATCTCACGGCGTGGCATGTCGAGCAGTAGGGACGCGGAAACCCTGGCTGCGGAGGCGCTGACACTCAAAGGCGTGAGCAAGCGCTTCCGTGGCCAGCGGGCGCTGGAGTCGGTTCAACTCCATGTGCGGGCGGGCGAGGTCCACGCGCTCCTCGGCGTCAATGGGTCGGGGAAGTCGACGCTCATCAAGATCCTGGCCGGATACCACGCGCCAGAGCACGGGGCTTCGGCGCAGCTGCACGGGAGGGGGTTCACCCTCGGTTCGGCGGCCGCGGCCGCGGAGGGGGGCCTGCGGTTTGTCCATCAGGATCTCGGTCTGATCGCGAGCCTCACGGTCGCCGAGAATCTGACTCTCGGCGTCGGTCATGGCTCCTTGATCTGGACGTCGAAAAGGCAGGACAGGCGGGTGGCCGGGAAGTTGCTGAAGGAGCTGTCGCTTGACATCGATCCGGGGCTGCACGTGAGGCAGCTCAGCACCGCCCATCAGACGATGGTGGCCATCGTCCGGGCGCTGCGGGGGACCGTCGACAAACGGACGATCTTGGTGCTCGACGAGCCCACAGCCGCGCTGCCCGCGCATGAGGTACAGCAGGTCTTCGATATCGTGAGGCGGATACGACGCGCCGGGGGTAGCGTCATCTACGTCACACATCGCCTAGCCGAGGTGCAGGCACTGTGTGATCGAGTCACCGTCCTGCGCGATGGGCAGCACATCGCCACCCGCGAGGTCGCTGCACTGACCCACGACGAGCTGGTCGAGCTGGTCATCGGCAGAGCGCTGGAAAACCTGGGGCAGACGCAGCATCAGTCCTCGGCAACGACACCGGTGCTGGGCGTCGAGACCCTGAGCGGCGACACGGTGCGAGATTTCTCGCTGACCGTGGGGGCCGGTGAGACCGTTGGGATCACTGGCTTGGTCGGCTCGGGCTACGAGGAAGTCTCGGGGCTGATCTTTGGCTCGCGGCGACGGACCGGCGGTGAGGTGAGGCTCGCGGGAGCGATGATTCGTGGCAACTCTCCGCGTGAGGCGATCCGTGCCGGGATCGCGTTTACCCCAGCGGATCGAAAGGGCGGCGGCGGGATGATGGGCTGGACCTTGCGTGAGAACCTGACGCTCCCCAGGCTCGTGGCAGCCGGACCCTTGAGGTGGATGAGCCCGAGAAACGAGCGTCTCGAGGCGCGCGGTTGGCTGGAACGACTGGAAGTGAGGCCGCTGGATCCAGAGGCGAGCTTCTCGTCACTAAGCGGCGGCAACCAGCAGAAGGTGGTGCTTGCGCGATGGCTTCGATGCAACGCTCGCGTGTTCATCTTCGATCAACCCACGGTGGGAGTCGATCTTGGAGCCCGCCGTGGCATCTACAGGTCTATGGCCGAGGTCGCACGCAGTGGAGCGGCAGTGCTGATGAGCTCATCTGAGGCTGAGGAGTTGTGCGAAGTGTGCGATCGAGTGGTTGTCATGCGACGAGGTGGCGTCGGCGCTGTCCTCGAAGGGTCCGAACTGACCGCCGAGCGAGTCGTGGCCGAGGGTCTGGTGGTCGCATGAGCGGATACCAAACCGACGCCGCGAGGATTCAAGAGCGCGGGCAGCGGAGGGCAAAGCAAGGCCTGTCCAGATGGGCAGGACGCCTTGGGCTGTCGCGGTTCAGCGGGCTTTACATCTGGGCGGGTTTCATTCTTCTGTTCGGGATTCTCACGCCCGACACATTCCTGACGAGCAAGACCCTCACGAGTGTGGGGAGCGAGCAGGCGATCACCGGCATCCTCGCAATAGGCGTCTTATTCCCGCTGTCGGCCGGCGTCTTCGATCTGTCGGCGGCTCAGAACCTCGGGCTGGCGGCAGTCGGTTCTGGCTGGCTGATGTCACAGGTCCACGTGAGTCCGCTGCTGGCGATCGCCTTGACCCTTGGGTTTGGTGCCCTCATCGGGACGGCCAACGGTTTTCTCGTCACCATCATTGGTGTCAACAGCTTCATCACCACGCTGGGGATGACGTCGGTCCTGTTGGCGATAGCCGAAGGCATCGCTAACGGGAACTACTTCGGGCCATTCCCCAACTCGTTTAGCAACCTCACGTCTGGCTCGCCGCTTGGCATACCGATCGTCGTGATCTATCTCTTCGTCGCGGCCGGCGTCGCCTGGTACGTGCTGGAGCACACCCCCGTTGGGCGACGGCTTCACGCCTGCGGCGCCAACAAGGAGGCCGCCAGGCTCACCGGCGTGCCCACTCGGCGATATATCTTCCTGAGCTTCGTTGCCTGTGGCGTCATCGCCAGCGCTTCTGGAGTGCTGCTGTCATCCCAGCTCGGTTCTGTCTCCCAGACGATCGGCCCTTCGTATCTTTTGCCGGCGTACGCGGCTTGCTTCCTTGGCACCACCCAGCTCAAGCCCGAGCGGTTCAACGTGTGGGGCACCATGATCGCTCTGTATCTGCTGGCGACCGGTGTCGAGGGCCTTCAGCTTGTGGGCGCTCAACTCTGGGTCACAGACCTCTTCAATGGCGCAGCGCTCATCGGTGCGGTGAGTATCGCGGTCGTCAGCGAGCGACGGCGGGCCCACGTCGAGACGGCGGCGCCTGAACCATCGGAGAGTGAAGTAGCGAAGCTGGAAAAGCCACGGACCGAATCCACACCTGTCTTGCCGAACCAATCCCGGCGCGAGGAGTCCAAGGATGCGGTTGAGCGCGAGACGAGCACGCGATGAGTAGTGTCTCTCGGCTTCTGACCACGCACGCAGGAAGCCTTCCGCGGCCGGACGCGCTACTTGAGCTTTACGCAGCTGGCGGGGGAGGCGAGGATGTCGGCCACGCTCTCAGTGAGGCGGTGGCAGACGTCGTCCGGCAGCAATGCACGGCTGGGATAGACATCGTCGGCGATGGCGAGTTCGGTAAGCCGACAGAAAGTAGCGGCGAAGGCTACGGCCACGGAACGTGGCTGAGGTATATCCGAGCGCGGCTTGGCGGTTGCGGCTGGGCCGAGGTCAAAGACGTTGCACCGATCAGCCGCGATCGACGAGACTTCCCGGAGTACTACCGGGCGAGTACGCCTGATGCAGACCCGGCTTCCGGCTCCGTCGGCCCGCAGAAGGTTTGGGCCTGCGTTGGACCCATCGAATACCTGGGGGCCGCGGCTGTAGCGCGAGACATTACGACGCTTCAGGCCGCTCTTGGGGGCGTGCCCGTGGAGGATGCCTTCCTGCCCGTCGCATCTGCCGCATCGATCGCGCTGCTGATCCCGAACGCGTTCTACCAGTCAGAAGAGGAGTATCTGGTAGCGCTCGGCGAGGCGATGCGACAGGAGGTCAAGGCAATCGTCGAGGCGGGCCTGTCGGTACAGATCGATGATCCGGTTGTCGTCGGCAACTGGGACTACTGGCCCGAGGAGGATCTCGACGGCTACAGGCGGTATGCCAGACGCCGTGTCGAGCTACTCAACGACGCACTTCGCGGCGTTCCGCCCGAACGCATTCGCTACCACGTCTGCTGGGGCAGTTGGCAGGGGCCCCACAGCACCGACCTGCCGTTGCGCGATGTCGTCGACATCCTTCTGGACGTACACGCAAGTGGGTTGTGCCTGGAATGCGCAAACGCACGCCACGAGCACGAGTGGCGCGTCTGGGAGGACACCGAGCTGCCAGCCGGCATGGTGCTCATACCCGGAGTTGTCAGCCACAAGACGTCCGTCTTGGAGCATCCGGAGCTCGTGGCTGACCGCCTCATCCGGTACGCACGCTGCGTCGGTCGGGAGAATGTCGTCGCTGGCACCGACTGCGGTCTCGGCGGGCGACTGTCAAGCGACCTGGTTTGGGCGAAGCTTGCCGTGCTCTCACAGGGCGCGCAGCTGGCGAGCCAGAGATTGTGGCCGCGGTGAGGACTGAGAGACGCGACGGCGGCGACTGCATGCGCGGGTCACACCAGCCACGCCGCTGGCCGGGGATGCCGCCTCGGACGTTTAAGAACGATTGGCGCGATCAGAAACCGCAGCTGGGCTGGCGCCACGATCTAGTTTGCAATTGAGACGAGTCTGGGACGCCGCTGGCGTGGCGGCTAGGGAAACGCGAGGAGCACGATGACGACGGCCGAGTACACCATCGGGGTGGATACAGGAGGAACGTTCACTGACACAGTTGTCGTCAACGCGGATGGCCGCCTGACGATCGGCAAGCAGTTATCAACGCCGCCTGAATTTGTCGGCGGGGTCGAAGCAAGCGTCGGTGATGCCGCCGAGACAATCGGAGTGTCGGTGGAGGACCTGCTCGGTGCTACGCGGCTCTTTCTTCATGGAACGACGATCGTCGTCAATGCCTTGGTCCTTGGCCGAGGTGCCCGAATCGGGCTTTTGACGACTCGAGGCTTCGGCGACACCGTCTTCGTGGCTCGTACTGCCAGCCGGACGGCCGGCCTGCGCAGCGCGGAACTCCATCGATACGCACACCTCGCCCGGCCAAAGCCGACGATTCCGGTGAGCAAGGGCCTTGTTCGGGAGATCGTGGAGCGCATCGACCGCGACGGACAGGTGCTTGTGCCACTCGATGAGGACGGCGCGCGAATAGCGATCCAAGAGCTCGTGAGCGCCGGCGCCGAGGCGCTCGCCATTTGCCTGCTTTGGTCGTTCGTGCGCCCCGATCACGAGTACCGCCTGGCGGAGATCTGCCGAGAGGTCGCGCCGGATGTTCCGGTCACGACTTCCGTCGATGTCGCGCGCCAGATGGGGGAGTACGAGCGAACAGCGACGGCAGGCTTTAACGCCGCGATGTCAGGAGTCGCCGCCGACTACGTCGATCGCCTGCAGGCCACGTTGACGGCAAAGGGACTCCAACGCTCGCCTTTGATCATGCAGGGCAACGGCGGAGTCGCATCGATCGCCAAGGTTCGCGAGGCGCCGGTCAACCTCGTGGGCTCTGGGCCCGCGGGCGGCGTGCTGGGGGCGCGCGCGCTCGCCGCGAAGCTCGGAATCGCGAACGTCATCTGCACAGATGTAGGCGGCACCACCTTTGATGTAGGGCTGATCGTCGCCGGCGAGCCGGAGATCACGCCGACGACAACGCTTCATCAACATCGGCTCTTCCTCCCGCTTGTCGATGTCGTATCCATCGGAGCGGGGGGCGGCAGCCTGGCACGGGCAGAGGTGATCAACGGTGTGCCGCGGCTGCGGGTCGGTCCGGAAAGCGCTGGTGCACGCCCCGGGCCTGTCTGCTACGGCCTCGGGGGTGAGCTGCCGACGGTCACAGACGCCGATCTCATTGTTGGAGCGCTCGATCCGGAGTTCTTCCTCGGTGGTCAGATCAGCCTCGATGTTGCCGCGGCGCGAGAGGCCATCCGTACGCATGTGGCCGAGCCGCTGGAAATGTCGATAGATGAGGCAGCCGCCGGCATCATCGAAATCGCGGACAATCACATGGCTGACCTGATGCGCCAAGTGACCATCCAGCGCGGACACGACCCCCGGATCTTCACGGCGTTTCTGTATGGCGGCGGGGGGCCGCTGCACGGCACCGCCTACGCAGCACGCCTGGGACTCCGAGAGATGGTCGTCCCAGGTGGCCCCCTGGCCTCGGTGTTCTCCGCCTGGGGGATCGCAGCAGCTGATATCCACCACACCTTTGCGCGGTCACTGACGATGGTGCTGCCAGGAGATGCCAGCGCGCTCGATGAGACCTTCAAGGCGCTCGAGGAAGAGGCGCGCCAGCGCCTTCTCGAGGACGGGATCCAGATTTCGGATCAGCTACTGCAGCGCCGCGTCGAGATGCACTACACGATGCAGACCAACGAACTGGCGATTCCGGTGCCGTCAGGCGTCGTGGATGACGCGGTCATGGAAGCGATGGTCGACAGCTTCGACGCCGAGTATGAGCGCCTCTACGGGCGCGGCACCGGCTTCCGCGATGCCGGAATCGAGGTGACCACTTGTCGTGTCCATGCGTTTGGGACGGTGTCGCGCCTCGAGATTGCGAGTGCCGCCGCAGATATCGAGTGGCGCACGGGGTCATCCGCGAGATCGGTGTACTGGCCGGAAATCCACCGCCGTGAGCAGACGCCGGTGTACCGGCAAGACAACGTGCCGCCCGGCGCCATCATCGAAGGTCCCGCGATCATCGAGCTCCCGACGACGACAGTCGCGGTGCGTCCGGGACAGTCGCTGGAGGCCGACGAAATGTTGAACTACTTCATTTCTCAGCGTTAGGGCGAGGAGCCACGCAATATGACGACAAGTGCAGAGAGGGCCTCCGAGGCGGCCGCCGGCGTCACTGCAGCCTCAGTGAACGGACACCTGGCGCTGTATGAAGATCGCGACCACCAGGTCGTCGACGCGATCACGTTCGAGATCATCTCGCATAAGTTCAGCCAGCTGACGGCGGAGCTGGCCGCGACCCTTCAGCGAACCTCCGGCTCAGTGGTCGTAACTGAGGCGATGGACTTCAACGTCTCCCTCGCCGACGAGTCCGGAGAGATCTTCGCGGTCGGCGACTACGGAATCACGCATGGCGCGGCACTGCAGCATGCAATTCGCTGGACGCTCGAGAACCGCGCCGATAACCCAGGCATCGAGCCTGGCGACATGTTCCTGCTGTCGGATCCGTGGGTCGGTGTCGTTCATCAGCCAGACGTCGCATTGCTTGCGCCGATATTTGTCGAGGATCGTCTGTTCGCGTGGGCCGCGTGCACGATGCACATGCTGGACACCGGCGGCCGGTTTCCGGGCGGTCTGAACACAGCGGCCGTCGATGTCTTCAGCGAGCCGGCGCCGATCCCCCCGATCCGGCTCGTGCGAGGCTTCACCCTGCAGCGCGACGTCGAAGAGATGTTCGTGAGACGCTCGCGGTTGAGAAAACTTCTGTCGCTCGATCTGCGGGCCATGATCGCGGCCAACCGAGTCGCGATCGCGCGGATTACCGAGCTCGCGGGCCAATACGGGGCGAGCGTGGTGCATCGGGCGCTCAAGCAGGAGCTCAACAATGCCGAGGCCGAGTTCCGGGCGCGTTTGCGTGAGCTGCCCGACGGCCGCTGGTCTGACGTGCAGCTCTGCGAAGTCTCCGGCGACGGTGACCGAAATGTGTATGCGGTCCGCGGCACGATGGCCAAGGAGGGCGAGGACCTGCTCTTCGACTTCAGTGCCAGCGACGGACAAGCCGGGTTCTTCAATAGCACCTGGCCGTCCGCCCAGGGTGGCATCGCTGCGGCGATCCTGCCGCTGCTGTGCCCGGATCTGACCTGGGCGCCAGGAGGAGTCTTGCGTGCGGTGAGATTTGCGTACACGCCCGGGACGATCGTGGCTGCGGAGTTTCCGGCCGCCGTATCAGCTGGCCCGATCTCCGGAGGGCTCTTTGGCGCCAACGTTGCGACCATGCTCATCTCGAAGATGCTGTCGAGCGCGTCGGCCGAGCAGAAGCGCAACCTGCTTGCCGTCACGACGGCATGTATCCCCATCAACATCTTCCGCGGGACCAGCGATGACGGGCACCCGATTCTCGCGCTCAACATCGAGATCGTTCCCGGCGGAACCGGCGCACGGAGCTGGCGAGACGGAGACCACTATTCAGCCGTCATGCTCAGCCCGGCAAGCCGCATCCCGAATGTTGAGCATCAAGAGCATCACTATCCGCTGCTGTGGCTCTATCGCAGAGAACTTCCCGACAGCGCGGGAGCCGGCGCGTTTCGCGGCGGAGTCGCGGGAGAGTCCGCTGTCATCCCCTACGGCGTCTCTCGGCCACTGGAGATGATGCTGGGAGCGCACGGGGTCGCCTTGCCCTCCAGCCGCGGGCTCAACGGCGGATTGCCCGCAAAGTCTCTCTCGTTCCGAGTGTTTCGCGATGTGGACGTGCTC
>Ga0335072_10015555_pt1 | contig 10797 bp, 10 predicted proteins | sample Lox_Sample_21_FD_206725 | JGI IMG/M metagenome (GOLD analysis project Ga0335072, IMG submission 206725) | Soil microbial communities from Loxahatchee National Wildlife Refuge, Florida, United States - Lox_Sample_2.1 | ecosystem: Environmental > Terrestrial > Soil > Wetlands | place: USA... | reverse complement strand
AGCGTATTGTTGAGCGCGTGGCCCATATGCAATGACCCGGTGACGTTCGGCGGCGGGATCACCACGCAAAAGGGCTCCGCCTTGGCGCGCTCGGGCCGCCCGGCGCGGAACGCGCCCCGGTCTTCCCATTCCTTATAGATGCGGGCCTCGACGGCGCCGGGCTGGTATCTGTTTTCGATCATTGCCGTTTCGCAAATTTGCGGGGTAGAAAGCCCGCCGTGCGCGCAGTGTCAATCTCGGCGCCGCTTTGGGTCTTAACTCCCATTCATCAGCGAAAAATTAAGTGCTGTATTCGCCAATCCCTGCACCACGTCCGGTTCCGACGCGCTCCATCATCCTGCTGGCGATGGCGGGCTTTGCCAGCCAGGCCCAGGTGCGGGTCATGGATTCGCTGTTGCCGCAGGTTGCCGCCGACCTGCACACCACCGTCGGCGCCGCCGCCATGGTGGTGACGGCCTATGCGATCACGCACGGCTCGATCCAGCTGGTCATCGGCCCGGTCGGCGACCGGTTCGGCAAATACAAGACGGTGGCCGCGGCCTGCATTGTCGGCGCCGTGCTGGTGGCCGTGTGCGGCATGGTCTCCACCCTGCCGCAGCTGGCGCTGGCGCGGCTCGCCACCGGCGCCGCCGCCGGCTGGGTGATCCCGATCTCGATGGCTTACGTGGGCGACGTCACCCCGCCCGACCGGCTGCAGCCGATCCTCGCGCGCTACCTGTCCGGCCAGATTCTCGGGCAATTGTTCGGCCAGGCGGCAGGCGGCGTGCTCGGCGATCTCTTGGGCTGGCGCAATGTCTATTTCGTGCTCGCCGCCATGTTCGCCATCGCCGCCGCGGGTCTTGTCTTCGAGCTCACCATCAATCCGCAGACCCGCGCCACGAGCCACGGCAAGGCCGGGCCCGGCATGATCGCCGATTATAAGGTGGTGCTGTCGAGCCAGTTCGCCCGCATCGTCATTCTCGCCGCCTTCTTCGAAGGCGCGCTGGCCTGGGGCGCCTTCGCCTATATCGGCGCCGACCTGCATCTGCGCTTCGGCCTGACCTATACGATGGTCGGCATCATTGTCGGCTGTTTCGGCATCGGCGGACTCCTTTATGCCGGCATGGTGAAACTTCTGGTGCGCCGGCTCGGCCAGATCGGGCTCGCCATCGGCGGCTCGCTGGTTCTCGCCGCCGCCTATGTCACGCTGGCCGGCAGTCCCGCCTGGTGGCTGGCGCCGATCGCGACCACCGCGATCGGTCTCGGCTTCTACATGCTGCACAACACGCTGCAGACTAACGCCACGCAGATGACGCCGCAAGCGCGCGGCACCGCGGTCGCTTTATTCTCCTCCGCGCTTTATGTCGGGCAAACCGCCGGCGTCGCGCTCGGTGCGCTCGTCATCGATCGCGTCGGCGCGATCCCGCTCTTCCTCGGCACCGCGGCCGCGCTGCCGGCGCTGGCGCTGTGGTTCGCCGGCGAGCTGAAACGGCGGCAGCGCGTTCAATAACGCCCGCAATACCGTCATCCGCGCCGGAACCGGGAACCGATATCCGACGCCGCGAGTTTATCACGCTGGCCGCGGCGCCGCCGCCGGCCGTGCGCGCGCAGTCGACGGCGAGAAGACCCGCGAGGTCGGATCGGTCCTGCGCAATCGAACTGAAAGCGATCCGACAGCGGACGGGTCGCCGTTGTCCCGAAACAATCATGAAAGGATGAAGCCATGAAGATCGTCGTCATCGGCGGAACCGGCTTGATTGGCTCGAAGGTTGTAGAGCAACTGAAGCAAAAGGGGCACGAGGCAATTGCCGCCACGCCGCAGACCGGCGTCAACACCGTCACCGGGGCCGGATTGAAGGAGGCTTTGGCCGGCGCTCAGGTGGTGGTTGATCTCGCCAATTCGCCGTCATTTGAAGACAAGGCCGTGCTGCAATTCTTTGAGACCTCCGGCCGCAACCTTCTCGCGGCGGAGACCGCGGCCGGCGTCCGGCACCATGTGGCGCTATCCATCGTTGGAATCGACCGAAGCGACAATGGCTATTTCCGCGCCAAGGTCGCTCAAGAGAACCTGATAAGGGCTTCCGGCATCCCCTACACCATCGTCCGCTCGACCCAGTTCATGGAATTCCTCGGGGCTATCGCCGCTTCGAGTGCGCACGGAAATACGATCAGCATTTCGCCGGGCCTGTTTCAGCCCATCGCGGCGGATGACGTTGCTGCCGCGGTTGCCGACGCGGCGCTTGCGGCGCCGTGCAACGGTATCGTCGAAATCGCCGGCCCGGAACGGGCACCCTTCAATGAGATTGTCGCGCGCTATCTGAAGGCAGTCGGCGACCCGCGCGTCGTCGTGCGCGACCCCGAGGCCCGATACTTTGGTGGCCGGGTCGAGGAACGCTCGCTGGTGCCGTTGGGCCAGGCGCGCCCCGGCCGCATCACTTTGGACGAATGGCTCCGCCGCTCACGCGCGGCAGCCTGATCCCGCCATCCGCAGATTGGCGGACGAGCTTGGTGAGACGCGGCCATCGTTTGCTGCTTTTGCTGCAGCTTATCTGCCGAAGAAGGGGCGACAGCGCCATGGCGAGGACCTACCGTGACATTGCAATAGAGCAAATGCTGGGCACCGTCGAAGAAGCGATGAGCCAGGTCATCGACTGGTGGGGCGATCTTCCGCCGCCGATGCATGACGCGATCGAGCAGTTTCGTGCGCAACTCGGGGCCGCAATTGATTCAGTTGAGTTTGTCAAAAGGGCACTCGACAGGCAGGTCCACGAAACCGACCGCGGAAAAGGCCCATCCTGAAGCCGGAAAACAAGCCGGCGTGTCACATGAGCCGCCGATCGAAAGCGGGCGGCCATCACTTCGTCACGGCCATTCGCAACGAGTCATTGCGTGGCCTCGTCGGTGAGTGCGCGCTGGCACTCCAGTTTGCCGGTGAGATGAAACGAGGCAACGAATGTAAAACATTCCTACCCGTTTTGACACCTGCGCAACGCAATGTAGCCATATCGGATTGCTACGGGACGCCTGGATAGACGGAGCATTGCGCCATGTCGAAACGCTCTATGTCGAAACGCTCTTCGAAAAAACCCAGGCGTCGCAGTAAAGCCTTGCCCGTATTGGGACTCGCCGGCGTGTCTTTTTCGCTGGCGAGCGGGGCGTGCGCCGCGACCGGCGAAGCCGCGGCAAATACGCCGCCGGCCTCGCAAAGCCGGACTCACGAAGCCTTTCTCGGTGAGGAGGAAGTTTTCGACGTCAGTTTGGCGACCTTCCATGTCTACGACAAGGAAAACACCGGATCGTCTGTGCTCGCCCAAAAGCTCAGACTGGCCCGTGGCGGCTGTGGCGGCGGCTGTCATGCCGGCTGCGGAGGTGGCGGCTGTCATGCCGGCTGCGGAGGCGGCGGCTGTCGTTGCGGAGGCGGCGTCCATATCGGCTGCGGCGGCGGCCACTTCGGGTGCCGTGGCTGCAGGTGCGGCGGCGTCTTCTTTGGCGGCTGCTTGGCTTGCGGAGGCTGCACGGCATCCTGCTGGGTGTGGACGCCAACCTTTGGCTGGGTCTACAGCTGCTGGTCCAGTTCCTCCCCTCGCGGCGAGGCTGCTGCCGTTGTCGCCTCGGCGCAATCCGCTCGGACAACGGAACCTGCCGCGCAAGGCGACAGGAGCGCCCGCAGACAGACCGAATAGCGTTCGGCGACGCCACCGCGCGTCACCGCACGGCCTGATCGCGCTGTCCAGCCGGCTGCAGACCGTTCGGGGAATGCGGCGTCAGGAGACGGATCGCCATTCGCTCGGCGAGCGGCCGGTGAGTTTCTTGAAGGCGCGGCTGAACGCCGCTTCAGACTCGTAGCCAACCGCTGCGGCGACAGCGGCAACCTTGGCATTGGTGTCTGCCAGCCGTTTTGCCGCCAATTGCATGCGCCATTGGGTCAGGTACTGGATCGGCGGATAGCCGGTGAGATGCGCGAAGCGTTCGGCCAGCACCGAACGCGAGGCGCCGGTTTCCGTGGCGAGTTCGTCGAGCGTCCAGCCATGGGCCGGGCGCGCATGCAACAGGGTCAGCGCGCGGCCGACCAGCGGATCACGCAATCCGGCCAGCCAGCCGATATTGTTGCTCGCGAGCTGGTCCATATGCGTGCGGATGACCTCGACGAACATAAGCTCCGAAAGCCGGTTGAGAATGCTCTGGCTGCCGGCGCGCTTGTTGTTTGTTTCCGCGGCGGCGAAGCGGATGAAATTTTCGAGCAGGCCCTCCGGCGTTTTTCCGCGCTCGCAACGGATGAAGCGCGGCAACGACTCGAGCAAAGGATTGAACGGGCGTATGTCGCAGCTGAAGAAGCCGCAGACCAGGTGGGCGTCGCTCGGGCCCGTGCCGCCGGTGGTCAACTTGAAGGGCAATGCATTGCCGTCTTCGGGTCTGCGGTGCACGTCCAGATCAGGCTCGGCGCGCATGCCGGGCTCGCTCGACAATGCGTGCGGATCGCCGTGCGGGATAACGGCAATGTCCCCGGCCTCGAGCCGCACCGGCTCGAAGGAATCAACGTCGACCAGCGAAATCCAGCACGAGCCATCCGTGACGACGTGATATTCGATCGCATGCTGCGCGCCGGGCGTGACATCATTCGCGATTTGCGCCGAGGGAGGCGCTTCCGCGACCCACGGCGAGATAGCCGTGACATCGAAAAACACCGAGCCGGTCAGGCGCACGGCTGACAACAGCTCCGACAACGCGTCCGTGCTCATCGACATGAACCTTGAAAGACAATGACAATCTCGACGGCGATGTCGGCGCCGCCGAAGTGACCCGCTCAAACCGGTCGGTCAAGGACGATAGCTCATCTGGACGCGCGAGCAAGAAGCCCGGCAGCGCGGTCATTCCAGGCCGTCCAAAAGCGGCATAGGGACAACGCGAAGGCCGCAGCAATGTGTGCCTCGACGCATCGCGCTCCGCGATGTGTGTATCAGCATCAACGCGCGAGGCGAAACACATGACCACTGTCATCCAATGCCGTCCGGCCCCCGCCACGCCTGCGCCGGACCTGAAAGCCGTCAAGGGCAAGCAACAGGCGGCCTGGTCGTCCGGCGACTACGCCGTCATCGGGACCACGCTGCAGATCGTCGGCGAGCAACTGGCTGAAGCGCTGGACTTGCGTGCAGGCGAAAAAGTGCTCGACATTGCCGCCGGCAACGGCAACGCCACACTTGCCGCCGCTCGACGCTGGTGCGACGTCACCTCGACCGACTACGTTGAATCGTTGCTGGCACGCGGCCGCGAGCGCGCCGTGGCTGACGGGCTCCGCGTCGATTTCCAGATCGCCGATGCCGAAGCTCTGCCGTTCGCGGACGGCTCGTTCGACGTCGTCGTCTCCACCTTCGGCGCGATGTTCAGCCCCGACCAGGATAACACCGCATCGGAAATGCTGCGGGTCTGCCGCTCCGGCGGCAGGATCGGCCTCGCCAATTGGACGCCCGACGGATTCATCGGTCAGATGTTCAAGACCATAGGCAAGTACTTGCCGCCGCCGGCCGGCGTCAAATCACCGGCGCTCTGGGGCACGCGCGATTGGATCGAGAAGACGTTCGGCGCCGGGGCTGCGTCGATCATCGCCGAGCCGCGCATGTTCAATTTCCGTTACCGCTCCGCGCAGCACTTCCTCGATCTGTTCCGAAAGTACTACGGGCCGATGCTCAAGGCGTTCGAGGCACTCGATGCGTCCGGCCAGGAAGGCCTCGCCCGCGACGTCATCGGCCTGATCGGGCGGATGAACGCGGCAAGCGACGGCACCATGGTCGTTCCGGGCGAATATCTTGAAGTCGTGATCACCAGGCGCTAGCGGCATCAGCGCTCAGGCAGACAAAACAAAACCGGCGGGACATGACCCCGCCGGTTCACTCGCTTTCGCTTGAGTCAGCCCTACGCCTTCACCAGCGGCACCTTCGGCACCGTGCCGCGGCGCGGGGTGTCGCCGCCGCCGGGGCCGCCAGGTCCGGATCCATTGCCCGATCCGCCCGGCGGCTTCTTGCGCTGCGGGGGCCGCCGCTTCGGCTTGGCCTGGCGCGGCACGGGCAGCTTTTCCGCGCGCGGCTTCACCGGACCCTCCGGGTAATCGAAGCTGAGCTTCGAGTTGCCGGCGTCGTCGGTGACGACGATGACGCGGACATGGCCGCCGCCTTTGAGCTTGCCGAACAGCACCTCGTCGGCCAGCGCCTTCTTGATGTGCTCCTGGATGACGCGCGCCATCGGCCGCGCGCCCATGAGCTCATCGTAGCCGTTCGCGATCAGCCATTGCGTCGCTTCGTCGGTGAGCTCGATCGTCACGTTGCGGTCGGCAAGCTGCGCTTCGAGCTGAAGCACGAACTTCTCGACCACCATGGCGATGATCTCGGGCGACAGATGCGCGAAGGTGATGATCGCATCGAGCCGGTTGCGGAATTCCGGCGCGAACAGCCGGTTGATCGCCTCCATGTCCTCGCCTTCCCGCTTGCTGCGGGTGAAGCCGAAGGCGGCCTTGGCCATATCCGCGGCGCCGGCATTCGTCGTCATGATCAGGATGACGTTACGGAAGTCGACCTGCTTGCCGTTGTGATCGGTGAGCTTGCCGTGATCCATGATCTGCAGGAGCACGTTGAACAGATCCGGATGCGCCTTCTCGATTTCGTCGAGCAGCAGCACGCAATGCGGATGCTGATCGACGCTGTCGGTGAGCAAGCCGCCCTGGTCGAAGCCGACATAACCGGGCGGCGCGCCGATCAGGCGCGAGATGGTGTGCCGCTCCATGTATTCGGACATGTCGAAGCGGATCAGCTCGACGCCGAGCGTCGCCGCGAGCTGCTTCGCCACTTCGGTCTTGCCGACGCCGGTCGGGCCCGAGAACAGGTAACAGCCGATCGGCTTTTCCGGCTCGCGCAGGCCCGCGCGGGCGAGCTTGATCGAGGCCGACAAAGCCTCGATCGCCTTGTCCTGGCCGTAGACCACGCGCTTGAGCGTCTCCTGCAGGTTCTGCAGCACCTCGGCGTCATCCTTCGACACCGATTTCGGCGGAATGCGCGCCATGGTCGCGATCGTGGTCTCGATCTCCTTGATCCCGATCGTGCGCTTCCTGCGCCCCTCGGGCAGGAGCATCTGCGCCGCGCCCGATTCGTCGATCACGTCGATCGCCTTGTCGGGCAGCTTGCGGTCGTGGATGTAGCGCGCCGACAGTTCCACCGCCGCCTTGACCGCTTCGTTGGTGTATTTGAGCTTGTGGTATTCCTCGAAATAAGGCTTCAGGCCTTTGAGGATTTCGATGGCGTCGGCGACCGTCGGCTCGTTGACGTCGATCTTCTGGAAGCGGCGCACCAGCGCGCGGTCCTTCTCGAAATACTGCCGGTATTCCTTGTAGGTCGTCGAGCCCATGCAGCGCACCGTGCCCGAAGCCAGCGCCGGCTTGAGCAGGTTCGATGCATCCATCGCGCCGCCGGAGGTGGCGCCGGCGCCGATCACGGTATGGATCTCGTCAATGAACAGGATCGCGCCCGGATAGGCTTCGAGCTCCTTGATCACCTGCTTGAGCCGCTCCTCGAAATCGCCGCGATAGCGCGTGCCGGCGAGCAAGGTGCCCATGTCGAGCGCGAACACCGTCGAGTTGCGCAGCACGTCCGGCACTTCACCGTGCACGATGCGGCGCGCCAGGCCTTCGGCGATCGCGGTCTTGCCGACGCCGGCCTCGCCGACGAACAGCGGATTGTTCTTCTGGCGGCGGCACAGCACCTGAATCGTGCGATTGATCTCGGCCTCGCGCCCGATCAAGGGATCGATCTTGCCTTCGCGCGCCTTCTTGTTGAGGTTGACGCAATAGGCGTCGAGCGCGTCGCCCTTCTTCTTCTGCTCGTCGCCGGACTTGCTGTCGCCGCCCTCTTCGTCGGCGCCGCGCACCGGACGCGATTCCGAAAGCCCCGGCCGCTTGGCGATGCCGTGGCTGATGTAGTTGACCGCGTCGTAACGGGTCATGTCCTGCTCTTGCAGGAAGTACGCGGCATGGCTCTCGCGCTCGGCGAAGATCGCGACCAGCACATTGGCGCCGGTGACTTCCTCGCGGCCGGAAGACTGCACGTGAATCACCGCGCGCTGGATGACGCGCTGGAAGCCGGCGGTCGGCTTCGAGTCCTCGGCGCCGTCGGTGACCAGATTGTCGAGTTCGGATTCCAGGTAGGCGATCAGGCTGCGGCGCAGCTTTTCCAGATCGACATTGCACGCCCGCATGACCGCGGCCGCGTCCTGATCCTCGATCAGCGCCAGCAGGAGATGTTCGAGCGTCGCATATTCATGGTGTCGCTCATTGGCGAGCGCCAATGCCCGATGGAGCGATTGTTCAAGGCTGCGCGAGAACGTGGGCATTCTTCAATTTCCCATCATTTGTATTGGCCGATCCCCCCACCCCGGAATCACTTCTTCTCCATGATGCACTGCAAAGGATGCTGATGTTTGCGGGCAAAGTCCATAACCTGCGTCACTTTAGTTTCAGCGACCTCGTACGTGAAAACGCCGCATTCGCCGATTCCGTGCTGATGCACGTGCATCATGATGCGATGCGCAGCCTCCTGGTCCTTGTTGAAGAAACGCTCCAGCACGTGCACGACGAATTCCATCGGCGTGTAGTCGTCGTTGAGCAGCAGCACGCGATAGAGGTTGGGCCGCTTGGTCTGCGGCCGCGTCCTGGTGATGACCGCCGTGCCGGGCGCGTTGCCGTCGCTCTTGCGCGTGCGGTCGTCATCGGCGAGCCGCGCCGGCATCGCGGTGGCGATGGACCAGGCCTGCTTGTCGTCAATCGTCGGCATGGATCGGTCTGGCTTCCAACACGTCAAATCTGTCCCAGTATGTTGCCCGGCCCGGTATGTTGCCCGGTATCTTAACGCTCACGGCCGCAGCGGAGTTCGCCGCTGCCGATTGCGCACCCAAGACCCTCTCTTGGGTTCCCGCTTACCCTACTAAAGCTAGTGCGATTTGCGTGCCAAAGCGAGAGCGAAGCGCGAGCGGCGGCGCGTTGGCTGTTGGCAGGCGCCGCGTCTGTCCCGTTCCGTGTTGTTGGAACGCCATCGGCCGGGCGACGGCAGCGGCAAATCACAGCGCCAACCCGCAGCGCCGACAGGAATGTCAAATAGTGCGCGGGTTCATCGACGCAAGATGGCGCCGCCGCACAGCGGCGCGCGCGCCTCTGCATTGCGTCCATGCATCGCGCATGGCCGACATTGAAAAGTCGCGGCCTGTCGCTGTCAAATGATAACCAATCAAGCGGTAACCGATTGGTGGTTGTAGTCGACTCGGCTTATACCGCTGCGATTAATGGGTACGACAGGAGGTTTCGATGGTGGTCGACCCACGGCGAGCAAGACTCCTGCGCGAGATGGAGCAGGAATTCGTGCCGGACTACGATGCGGCGAACATGCCGTCCGCCGACAAGCGCGCGGCTTACGCGCTCGAGCACATCGCCTTTCGCGTCGGGCGGATCGAAAATCTTCTCGCCCGGCTGGTCACCGCGGTCGAAGCCGCGATTTCGAAGACCTAGACCTCGAAAGAGCTAGACTTCGAACCCGATGCGCAATCCGCGGACGGACACCGCAATCACGGACGCCGCGATCATTGCAGCCCACAATCATGGACGCGGCAGATGCCGCGTCCGCCGGTCCCGCATTTCCGCTTATTTCGTGACCTTCGAGAACGCGCCCTCGAACGGCTTGTAGGCCTCTTTGGCGAGGTCGACATAGAGCTCGCCGATCTTGGTCGCCTCGGCGACGAAATCCTCGTACGAGGATTTCAGATACGCGCGGTGCACTTCCATTGCCTTTTCAGGCGACTTCGCGCCGAGGAGTTTCTCCCAGGCGGCGGCGGAATCTTCGACCGACTTTTTCGAGTAGTCGACGATCTCGGCCGCGATGGCCTGCGCGCTCTTCGACCAAGCGCCGAATGACGACATGGCCATATCCATGCCTTCCTTACCGAACCCGAACTTCTGGAAATCTTCCGGTGCCATGACTTAAACCCCTTAGCGCTGCGGCGGGGATTTGGGGCCGCGCTTGCCCTGAAATGGGCTCAATCAGCCCCCGGCCTTCGACATGATTTGCCATGAAAAGGCCTTTTGCAGCGGTAGAATAAATATAGTGCAGTGCACAAAAAACTGCAACGGGTAATAGCACGGTGCACAATGAAAAGGCCATAGTCGGCAAGGAACATGGCCGGCAAGGGAGATGGCCGGCAAGGGACAAGGAACATGGCCGGCAAGGGAGATGGCCGGCAAGGGAGCTGGCCGAGGCTGGTGTATCGGGCGCGGCTCGAAGGTTGAGGGGTGCCGCAAGATTGAGCGCGGAGCTTGCTGCAAGGGTCCGGGGCAAATCCAGCCTCAAGGCCGGGCGCAGGATTTGAGCGCAAGATTGCTTTAACCTTTTTGCAAGGGGGCACATCCTAAGCTTCTCGACTGCTTTGCCTGTGTCACGGTTGATTTGGGGTAACCCCCTATCGGGACAGGCCTTTCATGGGGAGAGGCCAAGCACCCGGCAGGGCGAACGAAGGCCTGAAAGGGCAAGAAGGGGCGGCCTCAAGCGAGGCGCGAATACGTTCAGGGATGGGGTTTTCTTGATGGCCTGGCTAAGTTCCGGAGCCTGTCGGGGGCTTCGCAGCGGTACCGTGGGTCTTGCTGCCGCCGCGGCGGCGCTGACCATCAACAGCGACGGCGCCGACGCGCGGCATCACCACGGCCTTCACGTCAACTACGTCCATGTCGTTCATGGTCCCGGCCATGCCCGCGTCCATCATGCCGAGGCGCATGTCCGCCACCGCGGCAGTTCC
>Ga0335072_10015554_pt1 | contig 10797 bp, 7 predicted proteins | sample Lox_Sample_21_FD_206725 | JGI IMG/M metagenome (GOLD analysis project Ga0335072, IMG submission 206725) | Soil microbial communities from Loxahatchee National Wildlife Refuge, Florida, United States - Lox_Sample_2.1 | ecosystem: Environmental > Terrestrial > Soil > Wetlands | place: USA: Florida... | reverse complement strand
GATAGGCGGTGATACGCCCGGAACCCGCACAGAAATAGAATTGTCCAGGATGAACCCCTACACACTTGAAGTTGGCGAATACATCTATCACTTGCGATGTGGCTGCTGTAATCATGCAAAAAAGCGTGTTTTTGGCTTCGTTAGCAAGGATGGTGACGCGCACTCGGTCTACTACGCTCTCCTCAACGTCACCGAAGAAAAGCCCCGAGTTGGGCTCACGTTGAGCGTCGGGCCATGGTGGGGAGATACGAGTCCATCCGACAGGAAGTGGATTCACGCTGAGGTTTGGCCTGAGGAAGATGGAACCCACATGGCATTGCGCGACCCACAGCAGTCGAACTTCTATCCTTGGGCACGTGGCGGCATTCCATTGACGCCGGATGAAGCGCGTGCCAGCGAAGCGATTCAGGAGATCTGGGCCATCGCTGATTACATCGTCGAAACGGACCCAGCAGTCTCGTCGTACTTGGACGGATGCGATGTGGATGCGACGGGACGTGAAGCACGCGACGCCGATGGCGTGTCAAATCATTGCTCTTGAGCGATTCGACATGCTTTCAGCGGGTCGACGACGAATTCGGAGCGAGTGGTGGCCTACTATTCCCTTTCTCGTTCTTCGCCCGGTCTCGGTAGCGGGCGGTATCTGACCAGAACAACGGAATGAGTGCGTTTTCGAGGTTCACGTTTTGGGCTCTTCCCAATCTTCGCCTCCCCATCGAAAAGGGAACACAATCGCAAGAACGTCGAAGATCACGGCACCAACAAGAGTTCTGCGAAGCAGTTGATGAACTTTGCTAGGATCGGCTGTCATGATCCAACTAAGGACAACAAATGGGGTCACGGTCACAATCGGCCATCTCTTTTTCCACCGGACGAGTAGATAGCGTGTTACGACACCCTTCACGCTTTGACCGACTGTCGCCGCTGGTTCATCCGGCAACGAAAACCATTTCTTCAGGAAGGTCATTTGCTGCGAGTATATGGCTCGATACCGGTTGCTCGCATCGCGAGCGCATTGTGGGCCACTCGGTAGTTATAGGTTGGCAAACGTTGTACCTCTGCGATTTTGGGCTCCAGCACCTGAAGATCGGCAAGCTGTCGCCGGTAAATACCAATTTCCGAATCTGCGGTTTCGTTGGTAAAACGAAATTTGGGCGCGGCAAGGCTTTGCCTGGATCGGCAAACATTTAGTTGTTTGGCAGCAGCAGCGCGCCTCTACTGCGTCTCCCCCGCAGAAAACGTCGTCCACGGCCCCGCCTTCATGTCTTTCAGAATCGGCTTCAGGTAACTGTACTCGGGGTGCGCGGCAAAAAACGGCGCGGCCAGAAAATCCTCTCCGCACGGATGTCCGGCTCGCGCAACCAGCGTCATGTGCGCCGCCATATCGGAGTCGCTTGCCTTGCCCGTGACCGCCCCTCCGGGATAATACGGCCCCCAATCCCACTCCGGAACACCCTGCTTTGCCGTATCGACGTGCCCGCACAGCGAGCGCTGATCGGCGTCGGTCTTGCCCGTATAGCTGTCGGCGTGACTGCTCAAAAACTGCTCGGCCATTTTCACGTCGATCTGCCCCTTGTACTCAGCCATCAGTTTTTGCCACGTCACGCGGCGCGCGTTGGGTGAACTGCCAAGATTATTGGGATCGAAGCCGTCTGTTTCTGTTTTGATCAGTTCCGGGTCGCGCGCAAAATTTGAGCTGATGAAGTAGCCATCCTTCTTGCGCCACAGAGGCGTGTTCTTCAAACCCAGTTCGAGATACCCGATCTCTCCGGTCTTCCGGTCCCCAATCAGCCAGTCGTTCGCATACCCTCCGTTGTCGCCTTCGCGCATGATCGATGCATACTCGTCAATCGTCCCGGCATACTGCAGCGCCTTGCGCGAGCGGACAAACTCGGGAATGCCTTCCTTGTTCCAGCCGGCGAACTGCGTGATCGTGGTTTCGGTAATCATCAGGCCCGCGCTGTTCTCGCCGAAATCATCCTGGCTGGTGATGACGCCCGGTTCCCCATCCATGATGATGTGATGGCCGTGGTCCGGCTTGATGTCAAAGATGATCGTCCACCGCTCGCCGTCCGCGTAGCCTGACCAGTTGTTGTGCGCGATCACGATCTTCCCGTCCTTCGTATAACTGCCGGTCGCGATGAATGCCGAGCAGCGGCCCTCGGGGCGAATAGGCGGTGCATTCGCCGCATGCTGCTGCTTGTTGAGCCACGGCACGTAATACTGCGACAACTCGATATCCCCGTTGAGCGCGACGATGTCCCAGACGTCGAGCTTCACTCCCCTCGATTGCACTCCCTTGGCGATGCCCGCCAGCTCCTGTTGATACTGCGCCTCGATGTGTGGCCAAAGCATCGTGCGTGCAGCTTCGCGGTAGAACTGCCAGTTCCGATGCGTCGAGTGCGCGTCTTCCAGGCTGTCTACATGAGTAAGGTCGGCAATTTCTGTGGCGAGAAGCCGGCCATGTTCGTAGCCAATTTCAGACGGAGTGCCTTCGAGGTGCACATACGTCCAGCCGCCGCGCGAAAAACGATACGCGCCATGAAGAGCCGCGTCCTCCCCGCTGGCCGCTGGCGCGGCAGCAGCGAAAGACATCGGCAGCAGGAACAAAAGCGAAAGCAGGTAGAAGAAACGCGCACGAGGAAGTGAGAGGGACATGATGTCTCCTTCAGAATGGCTTGAAGATAACACGGCAAAATCCCGCGCCTGCAAGATTCAGACAAACATCTTCGCGACCGCCCCGCGGACCAGAGGCCTGACCGGTTCTCCAGCAGCTTGCTACTTCTTTTTCGAAACCTTCGCGACAGTCTTTTTCGCAGCGGGCTTTTTCGCCGTTTGCGCCGCCTTCACTGGTTTATGCGGACTTGCGGCTTTCTTCTTTCCCGGCGCCGCTTTCGCTGCAGGCTTCATGTGCGCCTTCGCACCCGCCTTTGCCGGCGCTTTCGCAGCCGGTTTCGCCGCAGCTTTTGCCGCCGTCTTGACCGCGGGCTTTTGAGCTGCCGCGACCTTCCCCGCCTTCACCGGCGCAGCCTTCGCGGGGACTGGAGATTTTGCAGCAGGCGCGGCCTTCGCTGCCGCTGCCTTGGCTTCCGGTTTCGGTGGGGTCTTTGTCTTTTCCTCTTTCCCTGTCTTTCCCGCAGCCGTTGGAACCTCCGGCTTCACTCCTGCACCTTTGGCCGCCTTCGCCGGAGGCTCTGGCTCGGTCTGCTTGGCGGCCTTTCGGCCTGCATCCTGCTTCTTACCTCCCTTTGCGGAAACAATCTCCTCTTGTTCGGGCTCCTCGGCTTCTTCCTCTTCGCCATCGTCGCCGAGTTCGCCCTCCAGATCGCTCTTCGGGATGACGATGCCAAGGTCAGCTTCTTCATCATCTGCCCCGATGTCGTCGAGATCCTCGTCCTCGATTGCCTCTTCGTCCTCATCGTCAAACGAACGTTCCTTGATCTTGGCCTCCGCTCCACGCTTCGAACGCGACCGCTTGATCGTGACCTGCGGCGGCGGAGCGGGAGGCGAATGCGGCTCAAGAAACGCACGCAGTTCTTCGGGCGTATTGAGTTTCCCGTCTATCAGCTCCAAAAAGAGAGCGTGGATCACGGAGGCGTATGCGGGCAGCTCAGGTGTAATCCGCATCTCCTGCATTAATGCGTGAGGAATGCGCTGGCGCGCTTCGGGCCACGTCTTCAGGAAAAGTTCGTAGCGTTCTTTAACTGCCTCCGACTTGGTCGTAAGCCCCAGCCAGAGAACCGCTTCAGGATCATAGCTCGTGAAAAGCTTGAAACTTGCCGAGGGCTTCAGGTTTTCCTTTGCCAGCAGCACCTTGGCAAATCCAGCAGCGATTGCGTCCAGGCTGTTCCACTCCTCTACAAAGCCCGGACGAAGCATCAACTTCTTCAGCGCGCCCAGGTCCTTTGAAGAGAGCTTGGCCGTCAGCAACTGCATTTGCGCCGCCGACATGTCAGGGTGCACGCCCTGAACCTGCAGCGCCACCGCCAGTTCGTGCAGTGCCCGCAGTTTGTCTTCATCGGCTTTTGCCACAGTCCATGCCGGAAACAGCTCCTTCATCCATCCTTCGGTCTCAAGAGCCTGCAGCACCCTCAAGCCATCATCCTCGTGGCCAATCTGCTCCAGCTCGCGGCTGCGTTCGATCGCTGAAAGATGCTCGATCACTCCCTCTTCGCGGGCATTCTGATACCGGGTCTGGGTTCGTTCATCCAGATCCCAACTCAGCCGTGTTTTGTAGCGGGTCGCGCGAATCAGCAGAGCCGGATGCTCAAGGAAACCGTAATTGGACACCAGGCGCAGAACGCGCGCCTCAATGTCCGCAACTCCGTTCAGCGGGTCCATCAGAAGACCAAATGAGCCCTCGTTGAGAGAAATCGCCATCGCGTTGACGGTAAAGTCCCGGTCGCGCAGGTCTTCTTGAATCGAGGCCCAGTGAAAGACCGGTTTCCCGGGCTTGGGATACTCGGTGCGGTGGGTGCTCACAACATCGACTCGTACGGTGCCCGGAAAGCAGAGATAAAGCGATCGGGAAGCTTCGTCCTCTCCCCAGACCTTGCCGCCGGCTTTACCGGCAGCTTTTTTCAGCTTGAGAGCATTTCCGTGAACCGCGATTTCAAGGCCGCGGACGGCATGGCCGCTGGTCAGGTCGCGGACGGCGTCGCCGGTCAGGAACAGGATCATTCCCGCCTCGCGCGCCACCTCGCGAATCTGCCTCAATGCATTCTGCTGATCGGCCGAAAGACGGCTCTCAAGAAGGTAAACGTAATCAGGCATTCCGGCTCCTGCTTCCCCCATCCTCTATCCGGGCCAAATACCTGATGTTGTTCAGCTTAGGACGCACCACGGCAGAGGTTGCAAAGCAGTACCTTATCACAACCGGGTGCCGTTGGCTAGGCCTTCTGCACTGGATTTGTTGCTTTTCAGCCGCCATCGAGCTACCCATCGTGCGACAATCCAGAGCAATGGGTTCCCTTCGTAAACCGGTGATTGTGCGTAAGTTCTCGCGGGATTGGGTTGCGGGCTACGCAGCCGCCGGATTCGATCAGGATGCTACTTCCCTTGAGCTCCTGGATGTCGCGGGGAAGACCCTCTTGATTGCCTGGGAGGCAGTGAAGTGGGTTTGTTATGTGCGCGATCTCCCATCCCCTGGCGGTGACCGCACCAACCCCGAACGGCTGCTGCATAAAAGGTTCTCCGTCCGGCCCCGTTCGTCGGGTTTGTGGCTGCGCCTTACCCTGACCGATGGCGATGAGTTCGAAGGCCTGGCGGCCAACGACCGAACCCTGGTCGACGGAGCGGGTCTGATGCTCACTCCGCCCGATACGCGCTCGAATACCCAGCGAATCTACATTCCCCGTCAGGCCATTCAAACCCTCGAAGTGGTGAGCCTGATCGGCGCGGGTAGACACCACAGACGGGCCGAGACGCCACAGCCGGAGTTGTTTCCCGGTGCGCGAGAAAACGAATAGCAGGAGTCCTCAAATGAGCCCTCAGCTCATTCCGGTACAATTTCCTCGATGAAACTTGGTGAGTTGGCAACGCGCCTGGGAGCCGAACTGCGCGGCGACGCAGAGCTGGAAATTACAGGTGTGAAAGGAATTGAAGAGGCTGGCCCAACGGAGATCACCTTCGTCGCCAATCCCCGCTATGCAGGGCTGGCCAGGAAAACCAGTGCGGCCGCCGTCCTGGTAGAACCAGTGTTCCCTGACATTGCCGCTGCCACTCTCCGCATCGCGAATCCTTATCACGCTTTCTCTCGCGCGCTCGCGATGTTCTATCAACCGCCTGCATACCCTGCGGGCGTCCACTCGACCGCTATCATCGATCCCTCGGCTCAGATCGCTGAGGGAGCGCACATCGGCGCCTATGTCGTCATCGGCCCTGGATCGAAGCTCGGAACGCATGCAACTTTGTTGCCGCACGTGGTCATTTATCCAAACGTGGCCGTGGGAAAGAACTTCTTCGCCCATGCGCACGCCATCGTCCGCGAAGGCTGTGTCCTGGGCGACGACGTCACCCTCGAAAACGGCGCCATCGTCGGCGCTGACGGTTTCGGCTTTTCCAAAAACGGAAAGGGCGAGTGGGAAAAGATTCCGCAATCCGGACCGGTTCGGCTCGGTGACCGCGTCGACGTGCAGGCCAATGCCTGTGTCGATCGGGCCACTGTCGGGGCTACCGAAATCGGCAGCGGCACCAAAATCGATAACCTGGTTCAGGTGGGCCACGGGTCCAGGGTCGGGCAAAACACCCTCCTTTGCGCTCAAACCGGCCTCGCCGGATCGTCGATCGTCGGCAGCAACGTGATTCTTGCCGGACAGACCGGCATCGCAGGCCACTGCTCGGTCGGCGATGGCGTCATCCTGACCGCACAGTCCGCGGTGTCGCACGACGTTCCAGCAGGAAAGATGATCTCCGGTTCACCTGGATTCGATAACCGCGTCTGGCTTCGCGCCGTTGCCATCTTTCAGCGGCTTCCCGAGTTGCTCAAGCGCCTCGATCGCGTCGAAAAGGAGCTCGCGGCACACGAAGCTTCTTCGCACGAGAGCGGAGATGCGGAATGAAGACCTCCCGCGCCCGCGCTTTCTGGCTGATTTTGCTGTTGGCCTTTGCCGCCGGCTGTCGCTCTGCCCATATCGACATCACCGTCGAAAATCGCACCGGATCGCCTATCGAACTTGTTGAGGTCGACTATCCAAGCGCGAGCTTCGGAACGGACACGATCGCACCGGGCGCCAATTACCGCTACCGCATCCAGGTGAGACTCAGCGGGCCGGTCAAAGTGACGTATACAGAAAGCGCAACCCACAAGGTCAGGCAGATGACTGGTCCCGAACTCTCCGAGGGGCAGACTGGCAGGCTCGATATCGTGCTCCTGCCCGACGGAAAGGCTGAGTTCCAGCCTCAGCTCGTTCCCCGTCAATGATTTAGAAAACCTGGCCTGGACTCATACTTCAAAAGCTCCAACTCCGCCTGTTTTTCCTTCGTCTTTGTGCCGATAAAAGATCAGAGGCACAGGCATGGAACCTCGTTCCACCCATTCCGACTTGGCAGCTACAGTTTTATCGGTCCGGCGCAAAAGATGCTTCATCTGTCTCGCTGAGTGTTTCCTCCTGACTGCCGGAGCCACCATCTTCGTCGGTCTGGGGCTCGACGACAACCTGATCTGGGTGGCAAACGGAATATTGCTCTCCTATCTCCTGCTGGCTCCGAGATGGCGGTGGAATGCCTACCTGGTCGCGAGCTTTGCAGCGCAGTTGACGGCCCGATGCGTATTCCATCCGGAACGCTGGCGTATTGGCCTTTTGCTTTCCCTGCTGGATATTCTCGAAGTGAGCTTCGCCGCATGGCTCCTCCGGCGTCGATCAGTCGAGCTCCCTCGCTTCACCGACCGAGCCTACCTTTTTCGGTTTATTGGATACGCCGTCCTGGCCGCCCCGCTTGCTGCCGGAATCCTCTTTTCGCTGATCTATTCCATCATGCAGCACAGCGCGCAGTGGCCCGCCGTGCGCGATTGGGTCACAGCCGATGGACTCGGCACGGCCATTGCGACGCCTGCCTGTGTTGCGATCTTTCAAACGCGTCTCGCGAATGCGGCGGAGCTGCGAAAACACTGGGTTTACCCGGCGATGCTCGTCGTGGCTGCCATTGCGGCTTTTTCGCAGACGCGTGTACCGATGCTGTTCCTTCTTTATCCGCTGCTCATCCTCGTGCTCCTGCGCTTCGGCCTGGGATGGGCCTCGCTCGCGTCCCTTTTTGTCGCGGCCTCAGGAAGTTGGTTCACGCTCAGAGGGGTAGGCCCCTTTGCGATGGAAACATCGTTCGGAAAGGCTGGCCCCTCGGTTCTGCTTCAGCTTCATATCGCATCGGGCATGTTCATGCTCTATGCCGTATCGGTCGTTCTCGAAAACCTGCGCTCTGCCGAACACAAGATCAGCGAAATCGCTTCACTGCACCAGCTCGTGCTCGAAAACTCTCGCGACATCATCATTCTCGCCGACTTCGACGGAAATCGAAGTTACGTCTCTCCATCGGCGGAAAAATGGGGAGCCTGGACAGCAGACGAAATCCGGCAACACAAAAGCCTGGATCTCGTTCACCCGGAAGATCGGCCAAAAGTCGAAAAGGCCCTGCGCGACCTGCACAACGGCCAGGATGGATTGCTGATCGAGTGCAGGGTTTGCCACCGCGACGGCGAGCCCGTGTGGGTGGAAGCAAATCTCCATGCCATTCGCGATCCTGTAACTGGTGCTCCGAAGGGGCTCCTCAATATTGTGCGCAACATCAGCGAACGCAAGGCAGCTGAGCAGGAACTGCGTGAGGCTTATCGCGCCCTCGAGACGCTGGCAGCAACCGATTCCCTCACCCGCCTCGCGAACCGGCGCCGGTTCGATCAATACATGGCCTCCGAGTGGCGGCGGGCTCTGCGCTCGCACCTCCCGCTTTCCCTGTTGCTGATCGATGTGGATCTCTTCAAGTCCTACAACGACTCCTACGGGCACCTGCGCGGCGACAATTGCCTGAAGGAGATCGCGGATGCCGCTCTGCGGGCCGTCACCAGGTCAGGAGATCTCGTCGCGCGGTTCGGCGGTGAAGAGTTTGCGGTCGTGCTGCCCGATACTCCAAACAAGGGTGCGATGGAACTTGCGGAACAGATCTGTGCTGCGATTTTCCAACTGAAGCTGGAACATCGCTCCAATCCCTTGGGAATCCTGACCATCTCCGTGGGGTGCGCCACCGCGATGCCTGCGATGGGACGCCGGCCCGCAAGCCTGATTCAGAGGGCCGATGACGCGCTCTATGCCGCGAAGAGAAACGGGCGCAACCAGGTTTGCAACGCAGATGCAGGTCAAATGCAACTCGAGGTCTCGCACGCAAGCTGATCGCGTGATCCCTTGCGCCTGCCTTCCTCGCGCTCGCCGCGCCCATCAACTCTAAAGATGTTCGCTCGGAACAGGGTTCCGCGCGAATTCCGGCTCAGCGCACCATGCTTTGAAAGAGCGACGACTTCAGCAGATTGTCAAAGCCTGCGTCCGACGTAGCGAAATGGATGGAAAGCTGGCCCCCGCTGGCAGAGATGTCGGTGGCAGCAAGCGCAGCCTTCTCGGTCTCCGAGCCGCTCATCCTCCGGTACAGCACGGCCGCATTCAACAGCGATGAAACCGTTGCCGCGGCGAATGTGTCTCCTGTGGCAATCGTGAGATCGAACTTCACGCCATGCTGGAAGTCCATTCCATACCAGGACGACGCCAGCCTTTTGCGCACCGAATCGAAATCGGCCACTGAGCCGGCCTGCCCCAGAATCTGGCGCATCATCGTCTGCGTGCCCTTCTGGTCGAGAATGCTCCACAGGGGCTCGTAGTCGATGGTCCTCATGGCATCCATCATCGGCCCGTTGGTTAACATACTCGGTGCGAAACCATCGCGCACATTCAAAGTCTGCTTCACCGCCTCAGAGCTTCCAAACACCATGGTGGAGGGATCAACAAAACACAACACCATGCCCGTCCTGCCCATGGGGTAGATCCGGTTTGAGCGAACAAGGGTAGGCCGAACCTTCGCGGTGCGGAAGTTGGCGAGAATCGTATCCTCTTCAAACTGGCCCTGCGCAATCCCAACCGTGTCCAGGTTGTCGCTCGATCCACTGCTGCGGAAAAGAGCAAAGGCAAGTTCATCCACGTCATGATTGTCATTGATGCCCGACTTGCGCAGCGCATCGTCGAATTGCTTCAGGTCGGGCGGCATCACCCGATCGCGCAATTGCATGGCCGTGTCGGAGTTCTGCATAGCCCGGTAATCAATCACAACAAGTTGCTGCAAGTCATGCGGAATCGCCCCGCGAGCGTCTCCTGTCAGCTGGGCGGCATGGGCACGCATCACCAGCACTGAAAACAGGACAAGCACCGAAATTCTAACTGCGTTCTTCAACAAATCCTTCCTCCACAAACTTCTCGCAGCACCATCGCACCCGCTGCGAGCCATCGCCAGGACCCAATGTCGGCTGGAAATTCCGAGATTCAATTCTCGCTCGGCCCGGAATCTGGGCGTCTGCAATCGGCCGTGCCAGGCAGGCATTTCTATCGCGCCTCGATCGAACTGGGAGAGCGAAACGGCCCATCTTCCTGCCCCTCCATTGTACTATCGGGCAACTTTTTATTAGACCGTCGCAATTCTCAAACGTTGGGTACTATGGTTCCGGCCAATTCAGTGGAGCAGCAAGACGCTGTTCCAATACCTTGGTTTGAAAATCGAATCCGTTTAATTGACGCATCCACTCCCCTTCCCGCTCGCAGGCGGCCTCGGGAATCAGGCCGACAATCTCGCCCTCGACTAGCGCAACCTTGTGGCGCTCGGCGAGCCTCGACGCGGTGCTGTACACCTTCGAGATCGGCGTGGCCTGAAAGTCGGTGATGTTCATGCTCAGTTGCGCTCTGCCATGAGCAAGCAGACCCATCGCCTTCACGCCTTTCAATCCGCTTGAAGCTGCGTGAATCTCGCGCGCCATGGCGCGCACCACGGCAATGTCGGTCGAATCGAAATATAGGTTATATGTTACGAGGAACTTACGTGCGCCTACAGCGCACGCTCCCGCCGTGGGATGCAGATCCGGTCCGCCCAGGTCCGGACGCCGGGCGGCCTCTTTGCGGACCACATCGCGAAGCCCCTCAAACTGGCCCTGACGCACATTGTCGAGGTTAGCCCTGTCCGGCCGGGCCGCCGCAGCTTCGTAAAAGTAAACGGGAACGCCAAAGCGGCGCCATATCTCCGCCCCCGCCTGGCGGGCCAACAGGACGCACTGTT
>Ga0335072_10015553_pt1 | contig 10798 bp, 13 predicted proteins | sample Lox_Sample_21_FD_206725 | JGI IMG/M metagenome (GOLD analysis project Ga0335072, IMG submission 206725) | Soil microbial communities from Loxahatchee National Wildlife Refuge, Florida, United States - Lox_Sample_2.1 | ecosystem: Environmental > Terrestrial > Soil > Wetlands | place: USA... | reverse complement strand
CCGGCGAGGAGCGTGGCGCCCGGCGCGAGGCGCGTCAGATCATTCGAGAGCTGCCCCTGCAGAAAGCGCGCCCCGTCCGCGCCGCGGATGCGCATCACACCGAGCTCGGGGAGCTCGATCGGAGCGGTGGAATGCGGCATCGTGCTGATTTTCCCGCGGTTTCGTAGCTGCGAGGGGCGAATTCTGGCAGACTTTCGCCACTCCCGGGGAGCACTCATGCGCGCAACACAATCCGGCGGCCAGGCCGTGCGCGAGCGACCGCTGTCGCCGCACATCACGATCTACCGGATGAGCCGCTACAGCCTGCTGAGCTCGATCTGCAATCGGGCGGCCGGTCTCGCGCTCAGCCTCGGCCTGATCCTGCTCATCGCCTGGCTCATGGCGGTCGCGAGCGGTCCGCGCAGCTACGCGGCGGGGATCGCGGTGCTCGCGAGCGAGCCGCTCAAGGCTTGCTACGCGCTCCTGCTCGCTGCGTTCGCCTATCACTTAGTCGCGGGCATCCGCCACCTGATCTGGGACAGCGGACGCGGGCTCGAGCGGCGCCAGTCGCGCGTGAGCGCCGCATGGGTGGCGGCGGTCGCGCTGCTCCTCGCCCTTGCGCTCATCCTGTGGGCGTTCCTCGCGGGAGTGGGTCCGCGATGACCCAGCGCTCCCCGCTCGGGCAGGTGCGCGGCCACGGCTCGGCGAAGGAGGGCGTTCGACACTGGTGGGCGCAGCGCCTGACCTCCGTCGCACTCATCGTGCTCGGCTGCTGGTTCGTGGTCTCGCTGCTCGCGTTGCCGGGGCTCGACTACTCGATCGTGGCCGCCTGGATGCGCACCCCCGCCACCGCGGTTGCCCTGATTCTCTTCGTCGCGGTCGCCACCTGGCACTCGCAGCTCGGCGTGCAGGTGGTGCTCGAGGATTACGTGCACGAGGCGGGCATGAAGACGCTCCTCCTCGCACTCGTCACCTTCGCGCACGTGGCGCTGGCAGCGGCCGGGGTCTTTGCCGTGCTGCGCGTCGCCTTCGGAGCGCCAGCGTGAGCGCCTACGAGCTCATCGATCACACGTACGACGTGGTGGTGGTCGGGGCCGGCGGGGCGGGGCTGCGGGCCACGCTCGGTCTCGCCGAGGCGGGGCTCTCGACGGCGTGCATCAGCAAGCTCTTCCCCACGCGCAGCCACACGGTCGCCGCGCAGGGCGGCATCAGCGCGGCGCTCGGCAACATGAGCGAGGACGACTGGCGCTGGCACATGTACGACACGGTCAAGGGCTCGGACTGGCTCGGCGACCAGGATGCGATCGAGTACATGTGCAAGGAGGCCGCGGGCGCGGTGATCGAGCTCGAGCACTACGGGCTGCCCTTCTCGCGCACCGAGCAGGGGCTCATCTATCAGCGCCCCTTCGGTGGCATGACCACGCACTACGGCAAGGGGATCGCGCAACGCACCTGCGCCGCCGCCGATCGCACCGGGCACGCGATGCTGCATACGCTCTATCAGCAGTCGATCCGCCACGAGGCGACGTTCTTCGTCGAGTACTTTGCGATCGATCTCATCATGGAGCGCGGAGTCTGCCGCGGCGTGGTCGCACTCGATCTCGCCGCAGGCACGCTCCATCGCTTCCGCGCGCACGCGACGATCCTCGCGACCGGCGGCTACGGGCGCGCGTACTTCTCGTGCACCTCGGCGCACTCGTGCACGGGCGACGGCAACGCGATGGTGCTGCGTGCGGGTCTGCCGCTTCAAGACATGGAGTTCGTGCAGTTCCATCCCACGGGGATCTACACCGCCGGCTGCCTCATCACCGAGGGCGCCCGCGGCGAAGGCGGCTATCTCACCAACGCCGCCGGCGAGCGCTTCATGGAGCGCTATGCGCCGAACGCCAAGGATCTCGCCTCGCGCGACGTGGTGAGCCGCGCGATGACGATCGAGATCCGCGAGGGCCGCGGCGTCGGCGCGGAGCGCGACCACATCGAGCTGCACCTCGAGCACTTGGGGCCGGAGGTGATCCACGAGCGTCTGCCCGGGATCACCGAGACGGCACGCATCTTTGCGGGCGTCGATGTGACCCGGGCGCCGATTCCGGTGCTGCCGACGGTCCACTACAACATGGGCGGGATCCCGTGCAATTACCGCGGCGAGGCGCTCTGCCCGCGCGAGGGGGACTCCGAAGCCGTGGTGCCGGGTTTGCTCGCGGTGGGTGAGACGGCCTGCGTCTCGGTGCACGGCGCGAACCGCTTGGGCTCGAACTCGCTCCTCGATCTGGTGGTCTTCGGACGCGCGGCGGCGCGCCGCTGCGCGGAGCTCGTTCGCCCGGGCACCGCGCACGCACCGCTCCCCACCGATGCCGCGGAGCCGGCGCTCGCACGCCTCGATCGGCTGCGCCATGCGGACGGCTCGCGGCCGACCGCGGCGCTGCGCCTGCAGATGCAGCGGATCATGCAGCGGGATGCGGCGGTGTTCCGCACCGGCACGACGCTGCGCGAGGGGATGGAGCGTCTCGCGCAGACCTTCGCCGCGATGCGCGACGTGCGCGTCGCGGACCGCTCGCTCATCTGGAACAGCGACTTGATCGAGACGCTCGAGCTCGAGAATCTGCTGTTGCAGGCGACGGCGACGATCGCCTCGGCCGACCACCGCACCGAGAGCCGCGGGGCGCATGCGCGCGAGGATTTTCCACAGCGCGACGATGCGAGCTGGCTCAAGCACACCCTCGTGTGGGTCGATCGCGAGGGGCGCGCCCGCTTCGACTACCGTCCGGTGCACTTGAACACGCTCACCCGCGAGGTGGAGGCGATTCCGCCCAAGGCGCGCACGTACTGAGGCTGCGCGGCGCGCCGGCAAGGAGCAAGTCATGGCCGAGTTTCTGCTTCCCAAGGGCTCGCGCGTCAATCCGCGCGGGCGCGTCCACCAGGCCGCCGGTCGGGCGGAGCGGCTGCTCACGCTGCGGATCTACCGCTACGACCCGGACGCGGCGGACGGCCCGCGCATCGACACCTTCGAGCTCGACGCCGCCGTGTGCGGCCAGATGGTCCTCGATGCGCTCATTCAGATCAAAAGCGGGGTCGATTCCACGCTCACGTTCCGCCGCTCCTGCCGCGAGGGCATCTGCGGCTCGTGCGCCATGAACGTGAACGGCATCAACTGCCTCGCCTGCACCACGCCGCTTGCGGATCTCGGCGCCGAGATCCGCATCTATCCGCTGCCGCATATGCCGGTGGTCAAGGATCTGGTGCCGGATCTCACCCATTTCTACGCGCAGTACGCATCGATCGAGCCCTGGATGAAGACGCGCACGCCGCCGCCGCCCGATCGCGAGCGGCTGCAGTCGAAGGAGGAGCAGGAGCGCATCGACCGTCCGGCGGGCTGCATCCTGTGCGCCTGCTGCTCGACCGCCTGTCCGAGCTACTGGTGGAACAGCGATCGGTTCCTCGGGCCCGCGGCGCTGCTGGCCGCGTACCGCTGGATCGTCGACTCGCGCGATGAGGCGAGCGGCGAGCGGCTCGATCAGCTCGAGGACCCGTTCCGCCTGTATCGCTGCCACACGATCATGAACTGCACCGACGTGTGCCCGAAGGACCTGACCCCGGCGAAGGCCATCGCCGAGATCAAGAAGATGCTCGTCGCCCGGCGCTCCTGAAGCCAAGCCGCAGCCATGCCGGGCGGAGATGCAATTCTGTGGCGCTGCCGGCGAGGCATGAAGGAGCTCGACGTGCTGCTCGAGCGCTACGCGCGTGAGCGCTACCCGGGGACCTCCCCGGAGCGCCGCCACGCATTCGAGCGGTTGCTTGCGCTCCCGGACCCGCTGCTGGTCGATTTGCTGCTCGGCTCGGCTCGCACCGAGGACTCGCAGCTCGCAGCGGTCGCCGCGCTGGTGGCAGGCTCGGACACGGGCTAGACTCGCCCCCTCGCCGTGACCACCATCACACCCGCGCCAATCTCCGCACCGCCTGAACTTCCTGGCGGGCTCACAGTCTATCTAGCTCGCAAAGTGGCGACCTTCTGGCCGGACCAGGGGGCAGAAGGGCGCTCATGAGCGCCGACACGAGCGATCTGAGCCTGGTCCGGCGCGTACAGCGTGGGGATAGAGGGGCGTTCGATGCGCTGGTTCTCAAGTACCAGCACAAAGTGGTCAAGCTCGTCATGCGTTATGTCCGCAACCCTGCGGAAGCTGAGGATGTCGCCCAGGAGACCTTCATCAAGGCCTACCGGGCGCTGCCGCAGTTTCGCGGCGACAGCGCCTTCTACACCTGGCTCTACCGCATCGCGATCAACACCGCGAAGAACGCCGTCGTCTCCCGCGACCGAAGTCCGGTCGACTACGACCTCGATGTGCAAAATCCCGACGAGTCCTACGATATGCAAAGTCGATTGAAGGATTCCGAGACCCCAGAGGGCCTAGTGCTCACCGATGAGATCCGGGCCACCGTGAATGCCGCGATCGATGCGCTGCCCGAGGACCTGCGGACCGCCATCGTGCTGCGCGAGCTCGAAGGCCTTTCCTACGAAGAGATTGCCGCGGCCATGGGCTGCCCCGTGGGCACGGTGCGCTCGCGAATTTTTCGGGCGCGAGAGGCGATCGATCGCCGCCTGCGCGAAGTGTTCGAAGGTGGTCTCGGTCGTGCGGAGGAGATCGGATGAGCAACGAGGAGCTCGACAGTCAGCTGTCCGCCATGTTCGACGACGAGCTGCCCGCACCGCAGTGCGAGCTGCTCGCGCGACGCCTCGCGCGCGACGATGCGCTCAAGGCGCGCTGGGGCCGATACGCGGCGATGGGAGCCGCGATCCGGGCGGAGCGCAGCCTTAGCCTCGACAGCGGACTCGCGCGCCGCGTGAGCACGGCGATCGCCGCGGAGCCCGTGCTCGTTGCCGTGCCCGCACCCGATGCCCGCAGTCCCCACGCTCGGGCGACCGCTGCCCGCTGGTGGCAGCCGCTTCTGGGCGGTGCGCTCGCGGCCGGTGTCGCCGCGGCCGCGATTCTGTGGCTGCACGCCGCCGCACCGGTGGTGCCTGCAGTCGCGCAGCTCGCCGCCACGGTCCCGGACGCCGTGACCACGCAGTCTGTCGCGAGCGATGCCGCGGACTCCGATAGCTACGTCGTGCCTCCCGCCGTGGAGTCGGCTTCGTTCGCCCCGCCCACGGAGCTCGCCGACTTCGTGGTCGCCCACAGCGAGTTCTCGACGCCGCTTCTGCGCCGCAGCGCGCTCTCGGCGCTGGTGGCGGCCGAGGCCGCGACGAGCACCCCCACCCCTCCCCCGCAGAGCGCTCCCCACGGGCAGCGGCAGGACGAGTCGAAGGCAGTGCATGCGGCCGGCGCGCCTTAGCGAGCAGCTCACCTGGCTCGCCCTTGCGCTCGCGGTGGCGGGCGTCGCGTGCGCCGATGAGCCGCAGAAATGGCTCGAGCGCATGAACCAGGCGCTCACGACGCTCAACTACGACGGCGTCTTCTGGCACTGGCAGGGCGGACGCGCGGAGACCCTGCGCATCATCCACCGCGTCGAGAACGGCGTCGTCACCGAGCGGCTTGTGTCCCTCGACGGCTCGGGACGCGAGTTCATCCGCACCGGAAGCCGGCTCGTGTGCTACCTGCCGGATGAGCGCAAGGTGTTGGTCGAGCGTCAGCCGGATGCGAGCCTGGTGCTCGGGACCCTGCCGAAATTCACGGTCGCGACCAACCAGTTCTATGCGATGAAGGCGCTGATGCGCACGCGCCTGCTCGGCAAGAAGACGCAGCTCATCGCCGTCGACCCGAAGGACCAGTATCGCTACGGGTACCGGCTGTGGATCGACGAGGCGACCGGCATGCCGCTCAGGACGGAGCTGCGCGATGCGCGCGGACGAGTGATCGAGCAGCTCGTCTTCGCGAGCATCGCAACCCCTGCGCACATCCCCGACTCCGCGTTCAAGCCCGATGTGTCCACCACCGGCTTTCAGTGGCTGCGCGAGGCGCCCGCGACCTTGAGCGCGAATCCGGCGGCGGTCGTGACCTGGAGCGCGCTCAGGCTGCCTCCGGGCTTTCACATCTCCCTGCGCGCGGCGCAGGTCATGCCGGGCTACAAGGGTCCGGTCGAGCACCTCGTCTATACCGACGGCATCGCCTCGGTGTCGGTGTTCGTCGAGTCGCACCTGCACCCCGATCACGTGCTCTCGGGCAGCGCGCAGGTGGGCACCTCCTCGGCCTTCTCGACGATCGTGGACGGACACCCGGTGACGGCCGTGGGCGAGGTGCCGCCCGAGACCGTGCGATTCATCGCCAACTCCGTGAAGGCGGAGCCGGTGAGCGCATCGCCTTCCGTGCCACCGGCGCTCGTACCGCTGCACTGAGCCCGCGGCCGCGTCCGCACCCCCGGGGCACGATGCAGCTCACCCTCGTGCAGCGCCACGACTGCGGCCTCTGCGAGGAGATGCTCGCGGAGCTTGCGGCGCTCGGGCGCACGCTCGAGCTGCCGGCGCTCGAGGTGCTCGACGTCGATGCGGATGCGCAGTTGAGGCGGCGCTACGGACTCGATGTTCCGGTGCTGCTGCTCGACGGGGCGGTCGTCTGCCGCCATCGCTTGGACGGCGCGGAGCTCGCGCGACTCCTCAGAAAGCGCTCGAGCTAAAAGCCGTATAGAATCCGCGCCACCATTCACGAGCCGTGTCACCTGCGATGTGATGTTCGGCGGAATCTGCGGGTTGATGCGGCTCATTCGAAACTTCTCCATCATTGCACACGTCGATCACGGCAAGTCGACTCTGGCAGACCGCTTGATCCAGCTCTGCGGCGGACTCGAGGCCCGCGAGATGCAGGATCAGGTGCTCGACTCGATGGAGCTCGAGCGCGAGCGCGGGATCACGATCAAAGCGCAGAGCGTGACGCTCTACTACATCGCCCACGACGGCGCGCGCTATCAGCTGAATCTCATCGACACCCCGGGCCACGTCGACTTCTCCTACGAGGTGTCGCGGTCGCTCGCCGCGTGCGAGGGCGCGCTCCTGGTGGTCGATGCCTCCCAGGGCGTCGAGGCGCAGAGCGTCGCGAACTGCTACACCGCGATCGAGCAGGGGCTCGAGGTGGTGCCCGTCATCAACAAGATCGATCTGCCCTCGGCGGATCCGGCGCGGGTGGTGACCGAGATCGAGGAGATCATCGGCATCGAGGCGCGCGATGCCGCGCGCGTGAGCGCCAAGACGGGGGAGGGCGTGCCGGAGCTGCTCGAGACGATCGTGGCGCGCATTCCGCCCCCGCGCGGCGATCGCGCAGCACCTCTACAGGCCTTGATCATCGACTCGTGGTTCGACAACTACGTGGGCGTGGTGTCGCTGGTGCGCGTCGTCAACGGCGCGCTCGCGATCGGGGAGAAGATCCGCATCATGTCGACCGGACGGAGCTTCACGGTCGACAAGCTCGGCCGCTTCAGCCCCAAATCCATTCCCGAGCGCACGCTCGCCGCCGGGGAGGTGGGCTTCGTCGTCGCCGGGGTGAAGGAGATCGACGGTGCGCCGGTCGGAGATACCATCACGCTGGAGAACCGCCCCGCGACCGCGGCCCTTCCGGGGTTCCGCGAGATCAAGCCGCGCGTGTTCGCGGGACTGTTCCCGGTGAACTCCGAGGACTACGAGGCGTTCCGCGACGCGCTCGCGAAGCTCAAGTTGAACGACTCGGCGCTGCGCTACGAGCCGGAAGTCTCCGGGGCGCTCGGCTTCGGCTTTCGCTGCGGCTTCCTGGGACTCCTGCACATGGACATCGTGCAGGAGCGCCTGGAGCGCGAGTACCACCTCGACCTCGTGACGAGCGCCCCGACCGTCGTGTACGAGGTGGCACGCACCGACGGGGAGGTGCGCTACGTCGACAACCCCGCAAAGCTTCCGCCGGCGAACGAGATCGAGGAGATTCGCGAGCCGATCATCACCGCGAACATCCTGGTGCCGCCCGATCACGTGGGCGCGGTGCTGAAACTTTGCACCGAGAAGCGCGGCCGGCAGAAGAAGATGCAGTACCTCGGCACGCAGGTCTCGCTCCAGTACGAGCTGCCGCTCGCCGAGGTGGTGCTCGATTTCTTCGATCGGCTGAAATCCGTGAGCCGCGGCTACGCGTCCTTCGACTACGAGTTCAGCCACTTTGCGGTGGCGCCGCTCGTCAAGCTCGACGTGCTCATCAACGGCGAGCGGGTCGATGCGCTCTCGATCATCGTGCACCGCGACAGCGCCTATCAGCGCGGCCGCGAGCTCGTCGACAAGATGCAGGAGCTCATTCCGCGCCAGATGTTCGAGGTCGCGGTCCAGGCGGCGATCGGCAGCGCGGTGATCGCGCGCGCCACCGTCAAGGCGCTGCGCAAGAACGTGCTCGCGAAATGCTACGGCGGCGACGTGACGCGCAAGCGCAAGCTCCTCGAGAAGCAGAAGGAGGGCAAGAAGCGCATGAAGCAGCTCGGGCGCGTCGAGATCCCGCAGGAGGCGTTCCTCGCGGTGCTGCAGGTCGGACGCAAGCATTAGATTTCCTGCACGGGACAGTAGACGGCAAAGGGCTCCTCATGTTGATGCAACTCATTTATGCGTTGAGCTGGGTCGCCATTCCGGTGACCCTCGTATGCGTCGTCGACGACTGGTTCCTGCGGCCGCGCCGCCAGATCCTCGCGGCCCCGCAGCCTGCGCGCGATCCGCCGGCGATGGCCTTCGCCTACTACGCACTCCCGGTGCTCGTGATCTGCGCGGTGATCCGCCTGCTGGTCGCCGAGCGGCTCGATTTCAGCCTCGTGCTGCTGCTCATCGCCTGCGTGACCGGCATCGCGTGGCTCGCCGATGCGACGCTCCTCGCGCCACGGCGCGCCGCCGCCGCGCGCGCCGCGGGCAAGGATCCGAGCGTCGTGAGCGAGCCCGGCACCGTCGATTACGCGCGCAGCTTCTTTCCCGTCGCGGTGATCGTGCTCCTGTTGCGCTCGTTCGTGTTCGAGCCGTTCCGCATTCCCTCGGACTCGATGATGCCCACGCTCCTCGACGGAGATTTCATCATCGTCAACAAATACGACTACGGCCTGCGCTTACCGATCATCGACAAGAAGATCATCGCGATCGGCGAGCCGCACCGCGGCGATGTGGTCGTGTTCCGCTATCCGCCCGACCCCTCGATCAATTACATCAAGCGGCTGGTGGGGCTGCCCGGGGACCGGGTCGCCGTGCGCGACGATCAGGTGATCCTCAACGGCAAGCCCGTGCCGACGGCCGACCGCGGTCTGTACGACGACGGCTGCTACGAGGGCATGCACCTCGAGGAGGAGACGCTCGACCACGAGCCCCACGAGATCCTCTACTGCCCGACCACCTCCGACATTGCGGTCGAGCCGCTGCCCACCTGCAAGCGCCACCTGGCGCGGGGCTACGTCTGTCCGGCCACGAACGACCTCGCGACCCCCGCCCACGGGGATTGGCCCGAGCACGTCATCCCGCCCGGCATGTACCTGATGCTCGGGGACAACCGGGACAACAGCGCCGACGGGCGCTACTGGGGGTTCGTGCCCGAGGCGAACCTGGTCGGCAAGGCCACCCGGATCTGGTTCAACTGGGACCTGGGGGCCCCCGGAGGGCCGATCTGGAGGCGGATCGGCATGCGAATTCGGTGAGTGTGAGGCGCCCGACAGCGACCGGTCGCCCCGGGGGTGTAGCCTCCCCGACAGGTACGGGCTTGCCTCGGGGTTGCGGAGGGCACTCATGGGTACGATCGAGCGGCAACGTGGCGTTACGCTACTCGGCTGGTTGTTCCTGCTGATCCCCTTGGCCACGGTCGGGTACACCGGCATCCGCCTGGTGCCCATCTACATGAACTACATGCGCGTCGCGAAGAGCCTCGACCAGATCGTCACCGAGACGGGTGCCGAGGACACGGCACAGTCGATCCGCTTCTCGATCGAGAAGCGCTTCGACATCGAGAGCATCAATTTCCCCGATTTCCGCGACGTCGACATCCGGCGCGACGGCACGAGCTGGGTCCTCGAGGCGAAGTACGAGGACACGGCGCCGCTTTTCTCGAACGTCTCGATTCTGGTGAGTTTCGACAAGGTGGCGCAGTCGGGCGGCTGAAGCGCGTGCACGGGGACTGGCCGCACGAGTGGCTGCGGGAGAAGCTCGGTTACCAGCCGCGCGACGCGGAGCTGTTCGCCGCCGCCCTCACCCACCGCAGCGCCGCGCGCCTGAACTACGAGCGGCTCGAGTTCCTGGGCGATGCCGTGCTCAATCTGCTGGTGGCGGAGCACCTTTACCGGGCGTTCCCCCAGGCCGACGAGGGGGACCTGAGCCGGCTGCGCGCGCGCGTGGTGAGCAGCGAGCCGCTCGCCGAGATCGCCGGGGCGCTCGGCCTCGGGGAGGTGCTGCAGCTCGGCTCCGGTGAGCTCAAGACCGGCGGCTTCCGCCGCCAATCGATCCTCGCGGATGCCTTCGAGGCCGTCTGCGGCGCCGTCTATCTCGACGGCGGTCTCGAGGCGGCACGCGGTCTCGTCGCGCGGCTCATCGCACCGCGCATTGCGCTGCTCCCGGCGCCCGAGACGTTGAAGGACGCGAAGACGCGCCTGCAGGAGTACGTCCAGTCCCGCGGCCTGCCACTGCCCCGCTACGAGGTGGAGCGCACCGAGGGCGAGGCGCACGAGCAGACCTTCTGGGTCGCGTGTGAGGCGAGCGGTCTCGGCCTGCGCGCGAGCGGCAGCGGCCGCAGCCGCCGGCGCGCGGAGCAGGAAGCCGCCGAACGCATCCTGCGCGCGATCGATTCGGGCGGCGAGGCTCACCCGCACGAGACCTGAGCGACACGCTATCATCGAAAGCTGCGCCCCGGTCGGGGCGCCATTC
>Ga0335072_10015550_pt1 | contig 10800 bp, 8 predicted proteins | sample Lox_Sample_21_FD_206725 | JGI IMG/M metagenome (GOLD analysis project Ga0335072, IMG submission 206725) | Soil microbial communities from Loxahatchee National Wildlife Refuge, Florida, United States - Lox_Sample_2.1 | ecosystem: Environmental > Terrestrial > Soil > Wetlands | place: USA: Florida... | reverse complement strand
GATTCGCGAATTAAGGGCTCCAGGTTAGGCGCCACGAGCAAGGTTAATACGAGGACGAAGTGGTGCGTGCGAATGCCAGGGACGTCAGCTGCTCGCTGATATCCTCGCAGCGGACCAGTCTATACTATCGCACATCGATCTGCCTGGGATTGACAGAAAGCAGGCTGTATGATGGGAAACATTTCGACAAGTCAAGAGTTGGATTGGTGAAGGCCCGACGGCGAAGCAGGGAGTAAGCTTGTTCGACATCCCATGACCAGCAACGTGAACGGCTGGCTGGCTGCACTGAGCGCCTTATTCGGACTGGCTTACGGGGTCGAGGGGTGGGCGGTCCGCGCTCTGCTGCTGTTCGTGGTGGTGGATGACGACTGACTTCGACGGGAGAGTATTCGAAGCGTCACCGGTCCGAGCAAGGCTTGAAGCAAAAGCTGGTGGCTTGTCGGTAGCGTCGCGATTTCGCTCTTGCCGCTTCCTTCGTGGCCATAACTTCAAATGTGGGGTTTTCACAGTGCAATGCAGGGCAGGGAACAGGATGGAATCCAAACAGGAAAGCCAAAGCGCCCCGTTTTTCGCTGGTAGACTTTGCTTGACCTAGTAGTGGTGGTCTTTACAGCGCCCGCTGGAATCGTTCCGCATCGTCCTTCATAGCCTTTGAAATGCTTCTTGCGTGATCAATTGGCAGCACAGCAGCCATCGCACAGCCAGCGCTGACTTGTATTTGCCTCTGCCATACCTGCTGCTTCTTCTAAGCAGCTTTTTTGCATTTCGGGCTCTATCCCATGCGGCTCTTCCATCTACTCGAATGATCCTCGCCCGCAGATATCACACTAACTCCGACCCAAAGGTGCAATCGACCATCCCTCCGCACCTTTTTCCTTCTTCCTTCCCATTTCTGCACGCCAGTTGCATATTCTGGACACCTGAGGCCCTTTCGTGCATCTGAAGCCTCCATATCTTTCCCCGCTACTGCTACGCCCAACCTTCGAGTCGTTCTTCCCTTCACTCTCGTCTGCCCGGCTCGCGGTCTCTGCCATGGAGAAACTGCCTGGAGAAGCTCCGCATGCCGATCCTCCACATGTTGAAACACAGCCAGCAGACGTGAAAGTCGAAGACGACGTAGATACTCCTCAGGCCTTACCGCACGATTCCCCTCAACTCTCTCCCGTCGGCGCCGACGGCGACAATGCGCCCACCAAGAACACTGCGCCTATACAGAAACGCCGCAGAGTGACGAGAGCGTGCGACGAGTGCAGGAGAAAGAAGATAAAGTGCGACGGCAAGCAGCCATGTACGCATTGCACTGTCTACAGCTACGGTACGCTTTTGCTTCTTCCACATCTCTCTTGTTGGCGCCATTACTAATCTGGCATCGTGAAGAATGTACGTACGATCAACCATCTAATCGACGGCGAAATGCCGCTCCACACTATATCGAAGCCCTCGAAAGTCAATTGAAGCGCGCTCAAAACATTTTGAAATTGCTCCTCCCCAATGCCGATCTCAACGATCTCAACCTGGAAATTAAAATCCAGCAAGGTCTTCTCACTCCATCGCCGCAAGTCTCCAACGCCAGCTTGGCCAATGACACGCAAGCAACCGACCAGCCTCAAGATCCTTCCATGGATCCTCAATTAGAATCTATGGTGAAGTCGACCGGACAGCTGGAACTTGATGAGCAAGGAAACCTCGAATATCATGGGCATTCCTCAGGCCTTACCTTCGCTCGTCGCATTCGTGAACAACTCGGGGACGTCATGGGACCCGATGGTCAAGGGACGCCATTTGTAAAATCCCGACCGATTTCTCAAGTGTTCGATTCACCTCGCTCCAATACCGACTCTCCATGGGATTCCTCGACTGGTACGGATCTACCAAGCCGCGAAGTGGCCCTTGAACTGTGTGACAATGCTATCAACGATGCTGCCTCACTCATGCGCTTTGTGCATTGGCCAACCTTCAAGAAGCAGCTCGATGCCGCCTATGACAAAGCTCCAGATACTTGGGGAAACGATGAAAATACTTTCCTTCCGTTGCTATATGCGACAATGGCTTTAGGCACCTTGTTCTCCAAAGACGAGGGAGGAGACCTGGACCGCAAGGGCTATGAAAGCGCTATAGAGCGAGGGTAGGTCTACAGTCATTCGACTTTAAGCGCCTCTAACCACTACACAGATTCAAATACTTCAGAGCTTCTCGATCGTTAATGGATATTGCCGACTGCAGAGACCTGCGTCAACTTCAAGCTATCATCTTCATGATCATGTTTCTGCAGTCATCCGCAAAGCTGTCGACCTGCTATGCTTATATCGGGGTCGCCCTACGATCCGCCCTACGAATGGGTCTGCATCGATCGTTTCCAGATAATTTTAATCCCATTGTCGCCGAATCTCGGAAGCGAATATTCTGGGTCATTCGCAAGATGGACACATATGTTGGTGCGTTACTTGGCCTTCCACACTCTATCAATGATGAAGATATCGACCAAGAGTATCCTGCTGAAGTTGACGATGAATTTATCACCGAGGAAGGCATTTTGCAAATGCCCGAAGGACGTGTTTCTGTCATGTCGGCAGCAAATGCCCATACCCGTTTGGTTACCATTCTCTCAAAAATTGTGCGATTCGTATATCCTCTCAAGGGATCTCACGTCACAGTTCATGGCAAGACCGTGAAATCGTACAGCGTCAGCTACGCGAAAATTCTCGAAATTGAACGCGATTTGCAAGAATGGCAAGACAAGCTGCAACCCGGCTTGAAGCCAGGAGGAGATGCTCCTCACATTATAATTCGGTATGTTCAGACGTATTACTTTTCAACGTATGCTTAACCTAACCGACATCTATAGGGTGCAACAACTACTTCGGTTATCGTACGCACATGCTCAAATGATGCTGTATCGACCATTCCTGCATTATGTGTCACAGACGGGTCATTCTCGCACCGTCGATAAACGCTCCTATGCCTGTGCTGCTGCTTGTGTAAGCGTCTCACGAAACATTATTCACATCGCTGTTGAGATGAAGAAGCGCCACCTTCTGATTGGAGCGTACTGGTTCACCATGTATACAACGTTCTTCGCTATCCTCTCGCTGGTGTTTTATGCCTTGGAGAATCCTGAAAACAATGCCAGTCAAGATGTACTTCGCGTTGCAAAAGAGGGCAAAGACACTCTCGAAGCACTTGCAAAACGGAGCATGGCTGCGGATCGTTGCACGGCCACTCTTGCCGCACTATTCGAACAGCTACCAGAGCGCCTCTCACGGACTCGTCAGAATTCGATTTCGAAAAAGCGCAGACAAAATACATCACCGCGCCATGCAGGAGTTCAAGTCGATACAAAGCTATCTGAATCAAATCTCAGTTCTCAACAATACGCAGAGCCTCGTCGTTCGAACACATTCCCTCAACCAAGCAGCCCGACGACTTTCTCTGCTACACCATCTCAAACACTCGATAGTTCCACTTTCCAATTCTCGCCTTCTCACAGCTTTTTCGACCTACCACCGGGACTGTCCCCACGTACCACCGCTGCCACGCCTACCCTCTCGTCTGGTCTCTCCCAACAACCGGAATCCTACCCAATGTCACCGACCAACTTCACTGATCCGAATTTCCCTCTTGCCGACCTTTCTTCGGTAATGTTCCCATCGGCAGACCCATTCGCATACCCTGATCAGAACATGCCACCAGCTCAGTCTTACGATCAAATCGCAAAGAATCTCAATCAGAATATGTTTGGCTATACTGCCAACGCTAGATTTCAGCACGGGACGAATGGCATCGCCAGTCCTCATGCTTATCTCGTGAACAATGGAATTGCAGAGCAGAGTCCGACTCAAGAGTCGGATGTGCAACTGCTTGGGCCAACACCATTCTACCTCATGCAAGGCAATCCTGCGCAGCAGCAGCAATCCACTGAGTCCCAACCTAATGGTCAGATGAACGATCAAGCCTTCGCCAGCCAGGATAACGCCAATCACCCGTTTAATAATCAGAACCAAGACTTCTCCAAGAACTTTTCCAATGGCGGATTGGCCAATCTTCAAGTGCCCAACATGAATCTGGACCAGCTCTTGGGTGGCGAAGAATGGGTTGGCCTGGACCGCACGACTAGCGGTATGGGCACATACGTGGGACCGCCGACGACGGCAAACGGCGATAACTCTGCTTTCAGAGCGAAACAGATGCCTCAGCAGACCGGTTTGGGTGTACGCGACGGAGACAACATGCCTTACGAGGAGTTGATACCGGAGTCTCTCAACTGGAGTATCGATGGTTATACGATTCCGAGTTAGATGAGGACTTCTTACCTTCTCGCCATGCCATTTTAATGGATCTATAATTGGAAAACTTGATATGGGGAAATCTGGGTTGGGATTCAGGAATACGGTTTTTCATTTTTTTCCTTTAAAAGGCACTTTGGGTTCGGTCACTGGAGGAATATCGTGATACCCATGCTCACGGGACATAATTAGGCGTTTCAAAACGGGCTGCACATATTCGGAATGGATCCAAACATGTTTTGGTGTTTTTGAAAGATTGGTTTTTGGGTCAAGGCTTTGGTTGCATGTTACGCTTACGTACTGACGCTTAAGAGTATGAAAATTCGATAGAATGGACATTGCAGAATAGTAATGCATTCTTCTCGATCTCACTTCAGTATTATCTTGACCGAAAGTAAAATTAGTTTGATTGATCCTGACGCATCCCAATGCAACAAGAACCCAAGAGTGATACAAGTAAGCTACACTTTGAATCTCTTACTGCCTTCCACCAGCCCATCGCTCAGCTTCGTTGCCACGCTCCACTTCGGCATGAAGCGCAGCATCTCATCCCAAGCCGGGATCGTCCCAACGAGGTTGGCATCGCTCCAAAGGCACACGACCTTCCCGTCCAAGCCAGCGCCCTCATCCACGCTGCTTTCCCACCGCACATTAACAGTCCAGCTGCCGCTCCACTCGCGATTCCAGAGGCGAATCTCCTTACAGCCCTTCTTGCCCACCCTCGGAAACCGCGGGTCGGACGCAAACCCGGTGACATTGAAGTCTGCGATGTTGCGCTCAAACAGCAGGCGGCACGCACGCGTATTCAACCCGTGGACGTAGAGCATGGCCTCGTGGAGGCCGTCGGGCGTGTCGTTGCGGCGCACGGCGTCGAACGTCACCCACTCCGCGTACGTCTTCTCGGGCGGCAGCAGCACCTTGCCGTCGTCGCCGGGGGTGCGCGCACCCACCACGTTTGGCGGGGCGCCGCTCCACGCGCACTTGGCGAGGCCCTGGCGCGCGGCGTAGTCCGGCCCGCTGCTGCAGTCGAGCGGCTGGCCGGCGGCGCTGGGTACGCCCGCCGCAATCGCCCGCACGAACGGCATCAGCCCCGTCAGGCTGACCTCGTTGAGCCCGGAGTCGAGGTCGACGCGCTGCACGAAGTAGACCTTGAGGCGGGCGGCGTCCGAGAACGGGAATGCCGCCAGGTTGTACGCCAGCGTGCCGCTGAACACCAGGAACAGCAGTAGCGGCACCGGGTAGCCGATGCGGTGCACAAACGGCGTCACCGGCAGCAGCAGCAGCAGCGTCAGCACCGCGACGAACAGGTACACCACCAGCACCGGGTTGCCGTCTGCCGGTGTCTGGTGCAGCGATGACGTCGCCAGGAGCGCGACTTCGCCCACTAGGGTTACCGGCACCGGCACCAGTATCAGCAGTTGCAGTAGCCACGTCCAGCTTGGCAGCTTTCCGCTCCAGGGCTGTTCCCGCGGATAGGGTTTGGGAAGACCGGTAGGCTGAGGAGTGTCGTCTTCGACTGCAGTGTTTTCGTCTTCGGAGCGGCCACGACCACCATAGCCTGCAAAGGTGGTTCGTCGGTCACCACGCAGAAGCGATGTGCGTTCGTTACTCTCTTCGGCATACTCCGGTGGTTCCTCTTCGGAAATGAGAGGCTGGCTGGCATCGGTGGCTTCGCGTGTTCCGGCGACGTGCTCTGCATATACCGTCTTCTTCGGCAGAGCGAAAAATTCCAGGTAGGAGATGAAGAGAGCAACAAAGATGGCGGCGAAATAGATTACCAAGAAATATCCACTAGCAAGGGAGAAATTGTGCTCGGCGACCGTATCGACGACCAGGATAATGTATGCAAAGACGTACATCCAGAAGATGGCGTACGTCCGCGTGAAGGCCGTTGGTCGCATTGCATCCGATCCTCGCAGGAAAAACCAAGTGATCGAGAACCAGGCCGAAAGCATCATCGCCCATACAACATATTCACTGCTGTAGCAGATGTATGGATTTATTTTGGTAAGTAGGAAACCAAGACCCACGACGGCGGCTGTTGATACAACTATCACAATGGGAAAACGAACGAACCCTCGAAGACCGTTGATCGGTATGGCTTCTTGACCTTCGCCTAAGGACTTCTTGCGCGAGAAGAGATACCATCTATCTGTTTTGGCGAGAATTACGTGAAGACCGATCAGTATCAGCGGAGTTACAACTAGCAGCGTCACTGATATCGCGAACAGCGAATGGAGCTTGAATATGGCAAATGTTCGTCCGAAAACGTCGAACCATACGCCATCAGAGCCTTTGCCTGCATGGACGCCACCTTCAGCTGTAGATTGGCCTTCAAATGTTGAGCTTGTGTCGGAACTCAAGCCTTTCATAGTTGCCAGAGCTGCAGAAAGCATATGCCATACGGAGTCGATAGAAGTATACTGCGCTGAATCCTGGTTCGTGTGATATCTTGCTCTCGGCTCCATGAAAGCGATGTCAAGGCCGCGCATGCCAAGGAGAGGAGCAAACACTGAATAGTCAGTTTCAGATCTAATCAGTCTTCGTTTGAAACCATCGGCACTTATAACCATTCCAGTCGGGTAGGGACTCTTCCTGTAGAACTTCGTAACCTCCTCATCGGTAGTGCGGAAGAGAAAAGCACGACCACCTGCTCCGGCACCTTCGAGGTTGACAAAGGAATGAGGAAATTTCGACATCGGGTGCTGCGAGAATACGTACGCTCCATTGAGGTAATCTTCTTCGCCGTTATTGAGAAGTGCTACGATGCCACGTTTAGGAGTATTATCCGGATGGCTAAAATAGGAGATTAGTTGCAGAACCGAGATGACTCCGACACCGTCGTCCGTAGCTCCGTAGCCGGATGGTACTGAATCGAAGTGCGCGTTGACCATGACACCGTAGTTTTTGTTGTCTTCAACTTCGACATAGCTCTCTTGAGTCCACCACTCGCCAGGATCATCCTCGGTTCCTCGAATGTATACCAATACGTTGAGACCGGTATGTGCTACACTGAGAGAGGAGTCCGATGACGAGAAAGAGAGATTGCTCGTGAGGTCGTTGAAGACATGTGCAGTACTGGTGGCTGCCGACAGCAGATTCTTATGGTCTCTATTGGCAGTTCCCGTTGCCACGGCGCCATTTTGAGCTAGGATATACTCGATTCTTTCCAGTAACCAATTCCTAACTTCATCATTACGTCGACTATTGTAGGGATGGAAGCCGTTTGTGAGATACTGAAGGTCCAACCACGCTTCGGTAAGGTTGATTCCGGGCACTGGCGTAGGATTGCTTGGTGCATGCGGCACAGTAGTATGAATGGAAACAAGGGAGGCGAAGAGGGCAATAAAGATCGCGCTCGTCCAGATGGCGACGGGGACGGGCGTAAAGGCGAATGGATTATACGACTTTGATCGGGGTATGGATGGCGACTTCAGATGAAATTAGTCCAAAGACCAGACTGCAGGAAGTTCATGTGCAGCGTACACGATTGCAATTAGAGCTGCGCGCCATCTCCGCAGGATGCTTTTGACGACGAGCCAAAGAGCGGAGCTGGGTAGGTGGCTGATGCTTCAGAGGTGCAGCTCAAAGCTCTGCAAGACGCAGTTAATCATGGATAAACAATTTCATCCAGTTATGAGACAGGTGATACCATGTCATTGGAGTGATGAGGTTTGAAGTGATGGAGCTCGCTAAAGCTTCGTTGAACCTTGCTAGAATGGAGTTGCAATGGTTGCGGGGCTGACGATAGAGTTGATGATTGGCGTCCGAGCTCGAAAAACAACATGTCACTCGACGGCTCGAATCTACCTATCATCACTTACACGATTGTTATTATTGGAAACGTTTCTCGTTACATGTCCTTCAAAGCTTCAGAACTTCAAAATAGTTGGTTCTCAGAGCATTGCGTCACTGCTCACCATATGCCCAAGCAAAGTGCGGCGCCTGCAAGGCACAGGAATACGGTTGGAACTTCTCCATTAGCATCCTTCAACTCCAAACGTCGTCCGGGATCCTAGGTTTCATAGCACCGACAGCTCTACAGTCGCTTTTCGTATACTACGTCGCGAGATGGGAAAATTTATTCGATCGCAATGTTGGAATTGTCAGCTAAGCCCATTTCGCACCCTGACTGTTGTCTCAGCCTTTCCACTCCGTTGGTGACCACATTGGCTGGATATTTGCCAGAATTCCCGGACCTTGTTTTATCCATTGGCAGTGGTTCGGGTCTTTTAGAACGGCTGCTCACCGCGCGTCATCCACAGCTACGAATTCAAGGTGTGGAGATCCAAGACGTCGAGGGCATAAACAAGCACTTGCCAGAAGAAGACGTATTCACGGTCGTCGGATCCATAGGGTCCGGTGTGACCTGTGAACGAGCATCCGTAGCTACAGCTTGGATGTTTGTCTACCCACGTACCCCTCTACTTGTTAGAAACTATGTTCAGCGCTATGGAGGTGACTGCGTCGATATCATCATCTGGCTGGGACCAAAGAGTGATTGGGAAGATTTTGCGCCAGCATTTCAAAGCGCTGCCTTTGAAAATCCTCAAGAGATTATGGACTGTGGTCTCCCTGCCTATGAAACAATGGTGATTGTTCAGAAGAAACTGAGATAGGTACACGCTCGAGAATTGTCAGGTCGTTTCGGCAGAAGCAGGTCTCATGGACTACTGCACAAATTGTCATGCGGCCCTTTAAGCCATTAATAGCCGTGGTCGACAATTGAAACATTCTTCGCCAGCTGCCGAATCATGCTGCGTTGCGAATTTCTAGCAAGGAAACATCAGAGAGTCTACAATCAAATTGCGGAATGAACTACAGTTTCTGAACGAATTGACCCAGTTTAACAACGAGAGCACACACATTGAACGACTTGCTGCATTTCGAAGCCGCTCCACCAACTGCGAGGATGCCTCTTGATGCAGATCAACTCCACGACCTTTGGGATCACGCGGCTTTGCTATTCGACAACTTCTCCTTCTGTGCAGCAAATCGAGTATTCAAGCGTCTTCTGAAGCAGCCTCCATCGTCAGTCGCGACCAAGGCAAAGCTCTGGGCTAATGTTGGCCTAATCCATGCTCATCTCGCGGAGTACGATCTCGCTCGCCATGCACTCGCCAAAGCCGCCAAACTGGAGCCGTCATGCTCAGTAATCTGGTATTGTCTGGGCTGTGTGAGTTACGAGCTTGAAGATTACCGGCGAGCAAATAAGTTCTTCAAGGCTTGTGAATACACTTTTGCTCCGGGGACGGAGGACGTTGACTACAGCGAGCTCGGCTTCCAGGGAGACACAGATCGCTTCAGGGAATATCGGTTTGTGCTGAATCGCACACAGCTCAAATGGAATGCTCAACAATGTTCGTTCAGATATCAGAACGAAAATCATGGCGAATCGTTACCTCAGGGCTGGTCCTGTGGGATTAATAGAATACCAGGAGGCTATATATTCAGGTTAATGTTTCATTCAAGCCCGATCTGATAGATACCAGGATGCAAAGGACTCTTTCTGGGGCACACGTCAGACGGTACTTGCTCGTTTTGCGAGGTTTACAGAGCTGAGCTTCGACGACTGTAGCAATAAAGATGCTGGCACTTACTGGAGTAACCATCGGCGTGGAACGAGAAGCCTACCGTGCTGAGAAAAAATGATGGGTACTTTGACTTTAAGCAACTCCAGCTCTATCCACACATCGATATTTCTCATAGTTCTATGTAACTTGAGTGCTGTAGCCACTGCTGAATACTCGAAGCTCCTACCACCCTTCCGATTTGCAGATAGCCTCCTTTCATGGCATAGCAGGACTCCACAACAGCGCCACCATCAAACTTGTACCATTGTCGAACTCATAAACGACCCTTATCCCAGGCTTAGAGTCCTGTAGGAATACTAGGAAGCCATCATCAGCCTTGTTCTACTATGGCGCGCAAACCCATGGAAGGTCGCCACCCAGGGCGGAGCCTCCGATTAAAGCAAACCCACGATTCTGGTGCAAAACGACCCGCGCCTCACACACAATGCTTAGTTACGACGTAATTTAACTTAGGCAATGATTACTCAAGCTTATGGCTTAGAGGTCCGTGGATGATGCAATCCAACTTCTCAATAAAACCAGTTACTTCCTACGCCTTGTCATTTAGCGTTAGTTAAGTTACCTCATCTCTGGATGACAAATCAGATTGCTTTCAAAGCAAAGAACATTCCATAAAATCTGTTAAAATCTACAGTATATAAAGGAAGTTAGTGATGAGGAGGTGGGTGGGGAGGTGGTGCAGAGTGCGAAGAGGTCGTCGTTGTGGACTGCAACAGCTTGACCACGGCCTCGTGCCAGTTCCCGGCGGCAGACACCAGCGCCGTTCAATCCAGCCAATCCTTAGCGTTGACGTCGGCTCCGGCTTCGAGCAGCTGCTTGACCACGGCCTCGTGCCCGTTCATGGCGGCAGACACCAGCGCCGTCCAACCCAGCCAGCCCTTAGCGTTGACGTCGGCTCCGGCTTCGAGCAGCTGCTTGACCAC